>WNFU01006814.1_pt1 | contig 13736 bp, 15 predicted proteins | sample 5400121 | NCBI WGS metagenome assembly WNFU01 (sample SAMN13153360, study PRJNA577476) | soil metagenome | isolation source: 100 cm soil or saprolite under grassland replicate 1 | place: USA:California | collected 2016-06-15
CACCGGTATCAGCGGGCAGCTTGAAGCCGGCTCGGTTAATATGTTCCCGAATACTGATCGACGGCAGATCCAGCCGCAAGAATCGGCTTGGCGCGATCAGGTTGATTCTTCTGAATAGGCCGAACGGCCCATCTCGGAAGGATGGTCGGATTTTGCGGAGGTTCGTCTGCCCTAAAGAATGAGAAGCGCTATTGTCCGAATTGACGAAAGCCGAGTCGAAGTTGAACTCATCGATCTTGTGAAATTCCGGCCTGAAGCTCTCGGATGGCATTTTCGGTACCCACACCTGTGCGTAATTACCATTTTTCTGTCTGTTCGGCTGTCTCGGATCAATTCAAACGCGGCCTACTATTGCCTCCTCCATCAATAACACCGCTTCGAGCGCGATCAGATCGGATCGGATCAGGGCGGGCGTGATCTCGGGCGGCTCGACGCCATAGCGTTGAAGCTTCTCCGCGTTCATCACGGCGTCCATTTCTTCAATCAGGAAGAGATCGGTTTCAGCGCGTTCGCCTCCGGCTCGCAATTTTTCATAAGCCGCGCGGATGCGTTTGAAACCTTCCGGATCGCGTTCGGGCGAGTGTTCGCGCACCAAGGCGAAATAGGCCTGTTTGATTTCGGATTCGCTCGCCGTGCGTTCGACGCCGAGGATTTTGTACGGACTTTCGAGCGCGGTCAGGTTCATAGATTACCTCCTGCTTCTCTTTTTCCGTGAGCGTCTGCGCCGCTCATCGTCGTCATCATCAAACAGGAATGGCGGCGGCCCGGCGTCGAGCAGGTCGGCGATGCCCGGCGGCGCCTCTTCAAAGTGGCGCTTGATATCGTCAAGCTCGGACGCCAGGTCTTTATATTCGTTGTTGCCGGCCGCCAATCGTTGGGCCTCATCCAACTCCTTCAATGCGTTCTTCAGACCGTTCGGTTCGAGCAGCAGGGTAAGAGGATTGAGAAGCTTGCTGACGGCTTTGACCACGTGCGGCATCGGATTGGACGGATCGAGCTTGATAGCCTTGTTCAAGTAGCGATCAATCTCTTTTATGTATCCCGCGTCCACCAGGCGCATGGCGATCTCGACCAGCATATCCACATCGCCCTCTTCCGCGACGCGGTCGAAATACTTGAGCGCCGGTTTCACCTCTTCGACTTCAAGGTAGCTCAGGCCGATGAAGAAAGGGCACGCGGGACCTGGTTCCAGATCGATCGCTTCTTTGAACATCGCCTCGGCCTCTTTGCGCATATTGTGGCGCAGGTAGATGGAACCGACCAGAACGCGCTTTTGCGGACTCTTGGGATCGTTTGCGATGAGTCGTTCGAGCAGTTCTTTCGCATTGGCCTTGCGTTTGGAACCGAGATAGAGCGAGGCGAGGAGGGCGAGCGCGGGTTCGTAGTTCTGATCGAGAGAGAGCTGCTGCTCGCAGATCTCGATGGCGCGTTTTTTGTTGTTGCGTTTGTCAGCGCGGATGGCCTCCTGAGTGAGGAAGATCAGATAATTTCTGCGCGCCAGCGCGTCCGACGGATCGAGCGCCATGGCCTGCTCGAATGTTTTGCGCGCGTCGGCGTGACGGCCCATCATATTGAGCGCCATTCCCCTTTGCGTCAGCAAGTCGGAGGAGACGCCGCTCTGGCGTTCTATCGCAGCTAGGTGTTTGATCGCGGCCTGCGGCTTACCGATCTCCAACAACTGCTCCACTATTTGTCTGCGCAGGTCGAGATTATCGGGATCGAATTTGAGCGTGGTTTCCAACTCATTGACGATCTCCTGCCCGTCCATTCCTGTTTCGATCATCAAGTTGACGACGCGCTCTTCGACTTTCAGCAGACTCTCTTTGAAGCCGGGTTCGCCCGACCGCTGTTTGGCTTGACGGCGCCACACGCGGGCGAGCGCGCGCCAATGCGTCAGAGCTTCGGTCTTGCGCCCCAACCTCTCGCAGCCGACGGCCAGATTTCTGCTCAAGCGTTCGTTCTGCGGATCGTCCTTCAATAACTCATTCCAGAGGGCGACGGCCTGTTCGATCTTTCCTTCGCGCCAGGCCGCGCTCGCTTGCGCTTGTTTGGTTGCGGCCAGATTGGCTTGCGCCGTTTTATCATCGGGCGAAATCTTGAGAGCCTCCTGCCAGCACTCAATCGATAGCGGTAGGTTCTCCTCCAAGACGGTTTCGGCGATTTTGTGATAGCAGCTCGCAAGCCGATCGCGCCAGGGCAGGCTCAGTTGATGCGCCTGCGACAAGCGATTGGCTTCGCGCCAACTGGCGATGGCCGCTTGATAATGTCGCGCGCTGAAGCTGAGCCATCCGTTGTAGAAGAACTGCGTGGCGATTCGCGCCGCTTCGACGCGCGACGGGTTATGATCCATCGCGGGCAGCGCGGCAAGCTTTTCACGGGCGCGGTCATTCTCGCCGCGCGCCAGATGCGTTAAGCCGCTCAATAGTCGATCGCCGTCGCTTACTGCGACCGCTTGCTGGCCGGCTTCGCTGACGCTCAAGCGTTGAATCGCTGTGAGCCGACGCCAGGACTCGTCGCGCCAGTTTTCAGGCCACAGGTTGAGCAATTCTCCGGCCTCGCGGGCGTGCCCGGTAGCCAACAGGCCGAGCGTGAATGCGCGCGTTGCGAAAGCGTCACCCGGGCGCGACTCCTCGGCCTTCTCAAAATCGGAGCGAGCCGCTTCGGATTGCCCCAGAAGAAGTCTGCACGCCCCGATGGCGATCCGATAGCGAATCTCTTCGGGCGCATATGTGACAGCCACTTCCAGGTCCTCGAGTTTCTGTTTCGGATCGGCCGTGTTCAGAGATCGCGCCGAGAAGGCGCGCGCGAGCAACGGCGGGGTCACGGCTTGAATGGCGACCAGATGCGGCGGCGTGGAAATCTTCTTGCCGTCCGCGGTCACGCGGTGTTGAACCTCTTTTTCGACGAGCCGCAGGTTTTGAATCGCTTCGTCAATCTGGCCGCGGTTGAGATGGTCTTCCGCCAGCTTGACCAGTTCCGCGGGTTGAACTTGGCGGGTTTGTTTGGCTCTCTTTTTTCTGGTCGGCATTATTTTTCAAGGTCATAGAGCGCGTCATCGAGTTCGTTCAGTTTGTCCATCACGCGCTTTTCGTTCTCGCCTTCGTGCGCCTCTTCAAGGGCGTGGCGGGCGTCGCGCAGGCGTTTGGCCTCTTTGGTCTTTCCATCGGATTCCAGTTGCAATTCGAGTTTGGCCGCGGCGTCGAGCGCGCGTTTGACATCGCGTTCTAGCGTCGGATCGAAATGCGCCTTCGTTTCGCGTTCGGAAGCGGCGCGCTTGCCCGCCGTCGTGCTGACGGTCATCATCTCACGCCGGGCGCCGCTGTGATCACGCGCAGTCACCTCGACTATGCCGTTGAGGTTGTAACTGAATTCGACGATCACCTCGCGCGGTTCGCCGGGATTGGGCGCGGGCGGAATCTCTGTAAGTTTGAAACTGGTCAGATGAGTGTTCTCTTTGGCGACGGGGCTTTCGCCCTGATAGACCTCTATCTCGACCGTGTCCTGGCGCGGCGAGATGGTGTAGAACAATTCGGCCCTGGTCGTCGGAATGGTCGTGTTGCGGCGGATGATCGGGCGAAACGCGCCCGGAATCAGTTGATTGAAGGCGATCTCGGCGATGGCGACGCCAAGGCTGTGCGGCGCCACGTCGATTAGCATCGCGTTGACCGGCTCGCCGCGGATGATCGCGGCCTGGACCGCCGCTCCGAGCGCGACCGCCTCGTCGGGATTGATCTCCATCGCGGGCTGCAAGCCGATGCGCTCTTCGATCAATTCCGACACGCGCGGGATGCGAGTCGAGCCGCCCACCAGCAGCGCGCGGTTGATCTCCTGTGGTTTGAGCCTGGCGTCGCTGAGCGCGCGATCAATCGAATCGAGCGTAGAACGCAAGAGGTCGTCAATCATCTCTTCGAATTGGCGCTGTCCCAATTCGGCGTTGAGGTGCGCTATCTGCCCGTCGTATCGGGCCAGAAACTCTTCAGCCGCGCGGGCGTAGGGCGCGGACGAGAGGGCGATCTTCGCGCGTTCGGAGGCGCGCACGAGCCGCGCCATCGCGCGACGGTCGGCTTTGAAATCGTAGCGATGTTCGCCCGACAGATGCGCGATCAAATGCTGCAACACGCGCTCGTCGAAATCGTCGCCGCCCAGATGGACGTTGCCGTGGCTGGCGCGAACTTCGAGGACGTCGCCTTGCTGCTCGATGATCGAAACGTCGAACGTGCCGCCGCCCAGATCGTAGACCATCAGAAACTGATGGAGTTGCTTCTCGATCCCGTAAGCGAGCGCGGCGGCCGTCGGCTCGTTGATGATGCGCGGGACTTCCAGCCCGGCAAGCTCGCCCGCGCGTTTGGTCGCCTGGCGCTGGGCGTCGTTGAAATAGGCCGGCACGGTGATCACCGCCGCGTCGACCGTATCGCCCAGAACCTCTTCGGCCAGCGTCTTCAGATGGCGCAGGATGAGGGCCGAAATCTCTTCGGGCGAATATTCGCGGTCGCCAAGCTCGACCCGCTCGGCGCCGCCCATCTTGCGTTTGATCGAACGCACGGTGCGCTCAGGCGCGAGCACGTATTGGTTGAGCGCCGTTTGTCCGACGACGATCCGCCCATCGTCCGAAAGACCGACGACGGAAGGCACGAGGCGCTCTTCGCCGCGCGTGAGCACGCGCGGGCGTCCCTGTTCGACTATGGCCACAAGCGAATTTGTGGTCCCCAGATCAATTCCGACTGTCCTGCTCATTTTTCGCGACTATGACCTCCGCGTATCTCAGTATGCGGCCGTCGAGCGTGTAGCCCTTGAGTTCCTCGCCGACGATCGTGCCCGGCGCGACATCGTCGCGATGGGCGATTGAAACGGCGCGATGCTGAGCCGGGTCGAACGCGCGGCCTTCGGTTTCGATCTCGCGCACGCCGGCTGTCCGCAGGATCGCGCGCAAACGTTCGGCCTGGAGGGACTGACCTTCGCGCCACTGGCGCAACGAAGAGACGGCCTCGGCTAGGGAAGCGCGCAGTTGTCGTGTGGCGGCGAACCGATAAGCGACGCCTCGCGCCGGGGCGCCGGCCTTGGCTTGGAGTTGAGCGATCAGTTCATCCGCCGCCGAAAGACTGGTCTCCATCGTGTCGGCCATTCGTAAAAGCTCGCGGCAGATGAAGGCTTTCGCTTCGAACTTCGCGTCGTTGAATGTCGCCTCGTTCTGCTGCGGGATCTTCGCGACGGTTGAGGCGATGCTCCGAATTTCGGTCAGAGTTTCGGCGAATATCTCCTGATTGCGTTCGGCGGCGCGATTGGTTTTGAACATCTCGCGCCCCATCCGCCGAACCTCTTGCGATAACTCGTCGAGAGCGGCGCTGGAATCGAAATCTACGGCTGCTTCAGCCTCATCGTCTCGATCTGCGCCAGTCTCTACGTCGCTTGCGTCTTCGTTACCTGCGTCTTCGTTCATTGATTCGACGATGGCGGGGTCTTTGTCCGAGGCCGGCGATTCTTCCGCTGTCTCTTCCGCGGTCCAGAGAGAGACTTCCTGTTGCATCCGCCGCAGCCGGAGCTGTCTCAACGAATTTTCCAGAGTATCGCGCGTAGTGTCGTCCGGCGAAGAAAACGTCTCCGCCGTTTCGCCACTCTCCGGGACGCCCTCACTATTGAATATAAAATTCCCCATCGAAATAAAGATGTCACGATTGAAGCGAAACTCGAAGGCGGGAATATAGCACCGCATTGTGGGCGCGACAACCATCTATTTTTCGCAAGGCTCAATCATTCGCTCATCGGCGAATCTAAACAGCAACAGCTTGCGTGGCTGGCCGATCGGGTCACCGGCGATTCTCCGGCCATACAAGAAGCGCGTGAGCTTTTGCGGCTGGCGATCATCAAGCAAGCCGATTCTGTCCTGTTGATGGGCGAGACGAGGACCGGAAAAGGGAGATATGGATGTTACGAAAGTCGTGCTCGTTCTTCTCGGCGGCGCGCTTAGCACGGGCTGCCGATATTGGCTCTCGACGTTTGTTTACTCGGTCGTTCAGAAGCCTTCTTTCCCTTATGCCAATTTCATCATCAATGTGTCAGGAAGCTTTATCATTGGAATTCTCGCCGAGTTGTTTGAGGCGCGAGTTCTTGTCTCTCCGACTATGCGTGCGGCCTTACTGACTGGGGTGCTGGGTGGATACACTACTTTTTCCAGCTTCTCACTTGAGACGTTCTCGCTCCTGCGGGACGGGGAGATATGGCTGGCGCTTGTCAATGCTGTGGGCATCGTATTGCTCGGGCTAGTGGCGGTCTGGATGGGCGTGCGATTAGCTCAGCTTTTCTAAAAGGAGTTCTTATGAAGATTTCAGAAGAGGGCCAACTATTACGTATTTTCATTCCAGCGGCGATGTGGACGCGCTCGCCAGTTTCTTCGCCATCGCCGGCAACCCGCGGCGGCTGCGGATTCTGCTCTACCTGAGCGAGGTCGAGGAACTCTGTGTCAGCGAGGTCGAGGAACTCTGTGTCTGTGATCTGGCCGATTTGACCGGAATGAGCAACACCGCCGTGTCGGCGCACCTCAACAAGATGAAGTTGCAAGGCGTGCTGAAGACGCGGCGCGACGCGCAGATGATCTACTACTCGATCGCCGATAAACGACGGTTGAAGCACCTGGCTTCGGCCTTTCGCGAACTGCGGCAGGCGATCCGGGAGAAGTGAACGGATGAGTCTGTTTCAACTTTCATCAAGACCGCCTGACCTCGATCAGCTTTCAAAGCAGATCGCCAAAATCGGGCGGATCGAGAAGTGCGAGGGCTGCGGCTGCTACGTTGACACGATCAACGAGTTCAAGGCCGTGCTCGATCAGACGCCTGACGCGCCCGCCACGGCGTGTGAAAGGATCGCCGAGCTTGAAGCGAGACATCAGCCGACCCACGGCTGCATCGGCTGCGATCCGTGTTATCCGGTGGCGATCAGCAACACGCTGTACGCCATCAGCGGCGGCGCAAGTGTTGAGAATGTCAGGCCGATCAAGTTCGATGTCGGTCAGAATGAAGCGGGACACGGGACGAGTTGCGGCTGTGAAACCCCGCAGGAGACGGCGAATCCAGTTTCAGCTACGCTCCGGCCGAAAGCCGCATGGCCGATTGAACCAGGCGACTACCGGCTGGGTCGCGTCGACGGCTGCGTCGCCATCGCGACGCTCGCCAGCGAGGAACTTTATCATCATTTCTCCGACACGATCTGCGGCGACTGCGCCATCTGCGGCAAGGTCTTCACCGAAAACATCGGCATCGAGAAGGTCGTCAAAAACATCATCGCCAATCGCCACGTCCGCTTTCTGGTCCTCTGCGGCCAGGAGGCGAAGGGCCATCTGACCGGCGCATGCCTCAAGGCTCTACACGCTAACGGGCTGGCTGACGGTCGCCGCATCGCAGGGGCGCCCGGCAAACGCCCCTGGATCAACACGCTTTCGCCCGCGCAGCTTCTGCGTTTTCAGCGGCAGATCGAGATCGTTGATTTGATCGGCTGCGAAGATGTCGCAGCGATTGAAAAGACGGTGGAGGGACTCGCCTCGCGCAATCCAGGTCCGCTGCCCGAGGCGGTCATTGCAGAGGGCGCGCCGCGCCACATCGCGTCTGAAACGGGAAAGCTGCGACTCGACAAAGCGGGCTTCTTCATCATCCACCCGAAGCCGGAAGCCGACTGGCTGATCGTCGAGCATTACAAAAACTCCGGCGCCCCGACGTGCGTGATCGAAGGCAATGACCCGGCGGCGATCTGCGCGGAGATCATCAACCGCGGGCTCGTCAGCCAACTCGATCACGCGGCCTACCTGGGACGTGAACTCGAACGCGCAAAGCTCTCAATCAAGCTCGGCTTCGCTTTCACACAGGATCACGCCTTCGGCGAACTGGAGACGAAGGCCGAATGGTAAGTTTCATCACAGGAGCAACGCCGATGCAGAAACTACTTCTCGCTTTGATCGTCGCGGCGGCCGCGGGCGTCGTGATTTACAAAATGATGAACCGCACCGCGCCCGCGGCCGGACAAACCGCCGTGACTTCCTCTACGTCAACCGCCCCCGGCAAGCCTGTGTTTTACCTCTTCCACGACCCCGCGGATCAGGACGAAGGCTGCCGCCGGATATACTCGTTCGCCGACCGCGCCGAGCGCGAGTTGGCCGGAAAGATTGAAGTGAGGCGGCCTGACGTCAAGAGCGAAAAGAGCGTCGCGGAAAAGTATCAGGTGCGCGTCTTGCCGACGATTCTCGTTGTCGGCGCGGACGACGCGGTGAAAGAACGCTTTGAGGGCGAGGAGAAAGAGGCCGCCGCGCGATCCGACAAGCCTTCAGCGAACTGGAAGACGGTAATCATCGCCAGCCTGCCCGGCGACTCCGCCGGACATCCGGCAGACGGGAAAAGATGGGAAAAAGTTTCGTCCTGATAAAGCGCGCCCAGTTCGTCGCGCAGCTTGAGATAGATATTGCCTTTTGGAAACGCAGCTAGCGAAGGTTGATCCAATAGTTGCGTTACGATACGAATGAAGGCGAAAATGAGTTTCGCAACCAAATAAAACCTGGTAAGCCTTCCCAGGTTATCGAGTCAGGAGAAAGGGAGAGTAATTGATGTCTTTAGCAAATGATCTATTTGCCGCACTGTTTATCGGCTCTTTTATCGCGCTGGTCTCACTGATCTATTGCTATGGGATCGAGTGGGACGAGTAGGGGGGTTGGAAGGGATGTTCGTGGGGTGAGCAAGTTCACCCCACGGCTTTTGTCGCATTGCCCAGTCAACTGATGACCGGAGCGGTCAGGTGGCCGGTCTCTCTTCCGGCTTCACGGCTGCGAGCGCCGGCTCCCGCTTCATTAAGGCCAGGGCCATGCCGATGGGGATGGCCAGCATCGTCATGCTATAGAACCGCTCGCCTGGCAGGTCTGCCATGTGTGGGGTGAAGGTGTGGAGCAGGACCGCCAGTAGGATCGGCACGAAACCAATCACCAGGCCCAGCAACATGAAGTTCAGTCCGGTGGCCTTGCGATCTTCAGCGCTCGCCTTGATGTAGCTGTGGATTACACTGATCACCGAGAGCAGGACATAGCCGCCGATGATCAGACCGTTGATGATACTCAGCGCCAACATTCGACGTCCCCACATTGGCGGAGTGGTAAAGATGATGGTTGCCAGCATAACGCCATAGGCGACCGCAATCAGGTAGCTCGCCTGGCGTAGCCAGGGGCGCCTGATCATGATCGTTTTGGTCGAGGGGAAATTGAGGCAGTAGTTGAGCAACACTGCAAGCAGGATCGCCAAGAGCATACTCAGGACGGCTCCGATGATGCGGCGCGGGAGAGACGAAGCCAGGTACGGGGCATTAAACAACGTGACTGCAAACAGGAGGCTCAGGCTGCAAAAGCTGGCGCTCAGTCGGGTCGGATTCTTGAGATAGACCATCAGCCCGAGGATGAGGAAGGCCAAGCCGATCAGCGTGAGAAAGCCGGGGCCGGTCATGACATCCACCAGCGGTTGCTGAGAATATTTGAAGGTGAGGGTCTGTTCGGTCGCGTCGCGCTTCACAGACAGACTCCCGTCACTGTCGATGGCCGGACGCCCTCGCTCTGTAAGCGCGAAGAAGTCCGAAATCGGAATGCCATTAGTTCGAGTCACGGTATCGCCGACCTTGATCCCGGCCTGCTCGGCTGGACTGCCCGCGCGTACGAGCGTGACCCGGCTGCCGTCTGGGCTCAGGGTATATCCGGCGTAGGGGATGCGGGTGATGTCGAGCGCACCGATCACCCCCAAGATGAATACTACTCCTGTGAGTACCAAGAGCAGTATTTTGTAGCGTCTATAACTCTGCGTCTGTTCCATTGTCAGATCCTCCAATAGTTGCCAATAGTTGTATGTTGCTTGAATGATGCCGGCTTCGATCGGCCCAGTCGCCACGACTCCCGTCCGGGCCTCCAATGGCCAACTACTGGTGATCATATGAGCCCAGGAACGCGTCTGTGCTTTTGCTCCATCTGGTATGCATCACAGGTCTAGTCGCTATCGTACCCGATTGTAGATCCAACTCAGCCAAATTGACTCCACCACAGCAGGCGGCAATAGCTCTCCTCGCCACGGACAAGACGGCTACGGATCTGGCCGAGGCGGTCAGACAAGCGCGGCAGACGATCCTGGAGTGGCTGAAGCGCCGCTTCACATCAGACGACGGGCGCAATGGCGCAAGCTAACGGATGGGAAGCCTGCTGCCGCAGCCAGGAATACTCTTCTTGACCGCCTACTGGTCCGGTCGATTCTATGCTCCCGCGAATCGCTTTTCAGGCTCTTCTCAGCTAGCGCGATACAGCTTCTAGCCACACCCGCAGGGGCGCCTCCTTAACTGGAGCAAGGCAGAGTACGTCCACCCGCTGTCCCACTGCCAGCTTCTGCAAGAGGACCTCTCGTCCGTTGTTGAAACGGACCGCGTCGCGATAGCTGTAGGCATCAGCGCTCAATTGGGTAAAGGTTACCTCTTCTTCGTCACCGACACCGAGCTGTTGTTGCAAGTATTGTGGAATATCTCGCAACACTAATTGGGCGCCAGGCGGTACGCAGACGGCAGGAATCGGCTTCGCGCCGCTGAAGCTCAACCAGCTTTTGACCCGCGACCACCATCCTGTGCGCGCATGGTCTGGCGGTTCTGCGGGAGTCAACAAATCGGATGGAGACGCCAATCCCAGCGTGCCGGTCGGGTACCGGTGAAGGAGCAACTGTTCACCTTCCACGGCCAGCCGGTTTGGCAAAGCATGCAACGAATAATCACACATATTTCCTCCTCTGAGGCTGGAATGTTGATAACATTGGTGACAAACTTAGGGCGGCTTGCGGCCCTTGATCGTCACACCTCGACTTCAATGTCGTCACCTTGCACGCGCAGGTTGTACTGGGGAACGCCCGTGGGCGCTGGTGGGCCTAACACCTCGCCCGTTGGAATCTTAAACCTGGCCCCGTGCCAGGGGCAGGTGACCTCATCCCCGTCAATGAAGCCCTCCGCCAGCGGCCCGCCCCGATGCGTGCACGTATTGCCGATGGCGTAGAAATTACCATTGAGATTAAAAAGCGCAATCAGGTCCCCCTGAACCTCAACAAATTTCCCGGTTCCCAGGGCAATCTCGCTCGTTTTAGCTACCTTGACATATTCACCCATGTGTTAATCCCTTCTGTAGAAGTGTAAGGCAGTGACGAGCGCCGGCAGCACTCACCAATGCTTCACCCAGTACTCCAAGAGGTTACGAGGTAGGGGTGAAGATTTTTGGGGTGCGCTCAGAGTGTCACTGGCCAGTGGTTCCTGACCCCCTCCTGAGAGAAATCGTCAAAAAAGTAGACAAAGACAGGAGTGATGAATCGCTTCTGGAAAGCGCATCCATTAATAAGTGCGGATAATAAGTGCGGACGCAGAAGTTGGGACAACCGCCTGCTATTCAATGTTTGTTAGTTATTAGCTTATCGCTACCGCGCGCTTTCACACTATTCTTCATCGCTTCATTTGTCAATCCCGGCTGTTCAGTTGTGCTCATTTTGCATGTCACGGCTGTAAGGCTGAGCAACTCGCTGCGCCTTGACTACAAGGCAGGGCTGGACCGGCCTTCATTTGACAGCACTGCGACGAGCAGTAGAATGGTCGAAACCGAATAAACCACACAACGAGAGAGGCGTACATCGCACGGCGTGTTCCAGCAGTGTGCAACTTGCGTCAAAGAGAGTAGAATAGATAAATACAATTCCACCCTTACTTAGAAATCACGAGCAGCGGGCGGCTATCCCAAAGGGGAGTATCGCCTGCTGGAAGTGGAGGTGCGAAGATGGCAGTCAAAAGAGTCACCTACTTTTCAGTCGAGGTAGAAGACAAACCGGGTGTGCTGGCCGATTTTTGTGCAGCCTTGCGGGACCGCAAAGTGAACTTGAAAGGGCTCTGGGGATTTGGCATGGGCATGGGGAAGGCTCTGATTTTCTCTGTGCCGCAAAATCCTAACCAGTTCCAGAAAGCCACCACTGCCGCTGGGTATGCGGTGAAAGAAGGAACGGCATTTTATTTGACGGGCGCCGACCGAGCCGGGGCGCTGTGTAAAACCCTCGACCTGGCGAAATCGGCTGGGGTGAACATCCATGCGCTGGATGCCCTCGCCGTTGGGGGCAAATTCGGCGCCTACATCTGGGGCGAGGAAAACAATACGGAGGATCTGGCGAAGGCTCTCGGCGCAAAATAGAGATTATCGGTAGACGGCTTGGCAGGCGAGGGCTATCTGAGACCCGAAAAGTGCTCAGCACGTTACATGTAGGACCACATTAGTTTCGTCTTGGTCCTGCCGCAATGCCTTGATCGCTTGCGTCGTCGGCAGGATGAGCAATTCAATGTGACGGCGCTCGGCTTTAAGCTTCATTTCTTCCATCACCGGCAATCTGCCATAGGCCCCTGTGCCGACCACCAGTCGGCGGCTCCACCAATGTATCTTCTCCTCCAGCGAGAGCGGCGTATGTCCAAAAGCGTCACGGAATTTTTGGGACGCTTTTTTCTTGCGCTTGTTGACCTCCCCACGGTCGATCACCACGTCGTGCTCGTGGGTGACGCCATCAATCCGAATTTAGGCGACATCGCCGGCGAAGAAGAACATCCCCTGCTCGCGCTCCTTCGGTCGCGCGACGGGCAACTACCAGGAACGGGCAACTACCAGGAACTGAGAGCCGCTCTCGCCTTCTTCGTCGCCCGCGTCGCTGAGAAACCCGGGCGGCAGAAGCTCGTCACCGGCGGTCTGAACGTGTTTCTTTCAACCGACCGATTCAAGGCCAGCGATCCGCAGTACTCGAACTCGATCAGTCTCAATGTCGCGCCGAAGAGTGACAGCACAATCGAACTGACCGGCCTGGCGATAAAAGGGCTTGAGCGCATCTTTCACGCCGGATACAAAATTCGCAAGGTGGGCGTGACCCTCAGTTCGTTGGAGCTGGCGGAGAAGGCTTCGCGGCGTCTGTGGGGCGATACACAGTACGAAGACCACCGGAGATTGATGCGGATGATGGACTCGATCAATGAGAGGTTCGGGCGCGACGCGGTGCGATGCTGCATATATTCCAGCGAGGGCGTTTGGCGGACGCGGTTTGAAACGTGATCGCCGCGATATACGACAAGTTGGGATGAGGTTTGTGTTATCGCTCTCGAAGGCGCGGACGGTAACACCTGCTCATGCCAGTTCCTCGATACTTTTGAATACAGTGATCAGGATTATGCTTTGCTGTCGAATCTGGCCGAAGAAGCCGGCGAAGAGACGCGGGTCATCATGCGAATGATTGAACGCGATGGCCAGTCGATTTTTCAGACAACCGATGATGATGATGAATATAATCAGGCGCCGGCGTATGTCGAAGCGATGGCCAGCCTTGTCTGGCCGATGATCTGTAACGTCGCCCCCAAACAGGGAGTCCATCATGTTCAACCGTTCCATAAAATGATGACATTTACGCCATCAGTTCATCGCGGCGGATTTTGTTTTTTTGCCCGCCACAGTTTTGCTCTTTGATTGACGCGACGACTTGGTTTCAGGCGCTTCGTCTCGTTCTAAAGTCTGCCCCGGAACGGTCATCTTCCTGATCTTCTCTTGCGAGGCATTACCGGGTAAGGGGATGGCATTGCTGCCATCGCCCTCCCCTAAGAACCGTGCTTGCTGTTTTCACTGCACACGGCTCAAGCCTTTCAAACGCCCTCTTCGGAGGACACGGTACAGCAACCGAAGCTTTCTG
>WNFU01010898.1_pt1 | contig 13734 bp, 11 predicted proteins | sample 5400121 | NCBI WGS metagenome assembly WNFU01 (sample SAMN13153360, study PRJNA577476) | soil metagenome | isolation source: 100 cm soil or saprolite under grassland replicate 1 | place: USA:California | collected 2016-06-15
CGACGTCGTAAAATACGGACCTCGGTCCTCGGAGCGGCGGGGTCACACCCGTTCCCATCCCGAACACGGCAGTTAAGCCCGCCAGCGCCGAAGATACTTGGGACGTAGGTCCTCGGGAAAATAGGTCAGGGCCGGGACTAAAACGACCTCCGCGAAAGCGGCAGGTCGTTTTGTTTTGGAGCAGGTGGCGCCCGGTGGCATGTCGCTTGCCCGAGCAAGCGTTCCGCCCCCATGCGTATCGACGACGAGCGGGACACGGCCGAGGAGCCGACCACTGGCGAGCCGCAGACGATGGCGGAGCTGCTCGCGGAATCCGAGCGCGCCGAGGATCTGCGGCCCCTCCGCACCGGTGAGGTGGTCGAAGGCACCGTCTCGCGCATCAACGGCGACGAGATCCTCGTCGACCTCGGCGGGCGGTCCGCCGGTGTCCTCTCACTGCGGGAGGCCGACGACGAGCTCCACGTCGGCGACACGATCATGGCGTTCGTCGAGCGCGCGGAAGGGCCCGATGGCCAGGCCGTGCTCTCGCTCCGGAAGGCGCGGCGCGAGCGGCGCTGGCTGCGCCTCAAGGAGATGGAGCGCTCGGGCGAGGTCACGGAGGCGCCGATCGTCGAGGCCAACCGCGGCGGCGTCGTCGCCGACGTGGGCATGCGCGGATTCGTCCCGCTCTCGCAGCTCTCGTCCGTCGGCGCGGTCGACCGTCCCGAGGACCCGGCCGAGGTCCCGCAGGCGCTGAAGGGCCTGGTCGGCCAGCGCATCAGCGTGAAGGTCATCGAGGCGGACCCGAAGCGGAACCGTCTCATCCTCTCTGAGAAGGCCGCCGCGCAGGAGATCCGCCGCCGGCGGAAGGCGCAGGCAGCCGCGGAGCTCCATGAAGGCGACGAGCTCGAGGGCACGGTCACCCAGGTAGCCGGGTTCGGTTTGTTCGTCGACATCGGCGCGGCCGAGGGGCTCGTCCACCGCTCGGAGATCACGTGGGACAAGGGCGTGAACCCCCTCGCCGTTCACAAGGTCGGCGACAAGGTGCGGGTGCGCGTCATCGGCATCGACCGCGAGCGCGACCGGATCTCGCTCTCGATCCGCCAGCTCGCCTCCGATCCGTGGTCGCGCATCGGGACGGATGTCCGGATGGGCGACGACGTCGACGCGACGATCACGAAGCTCATGCCCTTCGGCGCGTTCGCGCGCATCGCGGAAGGGCTCGAGGGTCTCATCCACGTGAGCGAGCTATCGGTGGAGCGTGTGGCGGATCCCGCGGAGGTCGTGCGCGTGGGTGACGCGGTCAAGGTCCGCGTGGTGGGCATCGATCAGGAGCGCCGGCGCCTGTCCCTCTCGATCAGGCAGGCCGGACGCTGATCGATACCGCTCACAGACCGCGATGGTGAGCACATTCCGGGGCGGTCCCGACGTTCTCCGGCTATATCATGTGAACAAGATGCCGGTCTGGTACGTACGAGTGGGTAAGGGTCGCTGATGGGTCCGTTCGACCGGTTCAACGATCGCGCGAAGCGTGTGCTCGCGCTCGCCCAGGACGAGGCGATCCGCTTCAACCACAACTACATCGGGACCGAACACCTCCTGCTCGGGCTCGTCCGCGAAGGCGAAGGCGTCGCGGCGCGCGTCCTCGACTCGCTCGGCGTCGAGCTGTCGAAGGTGCGCACGGCGGTCGAGTTCATCATCGGCCGCGGCGACTCCACGACGGCGCCGAGCGACATCACGCTCTCGCCGCGCACGAAGAAGGTCATCGAGCTCGCGATCGACGAGGCCCGAAAGCTCGGCCACAGCCACGTCGGGACCGAGCACCTGCTCCTCGGGCTCGTCCGGGAGGGCGAGGGGATCGCCTCCGGCGTCCTCGAGTCGCTCGGCGTGTCCCTCGAGAAGGTGCGCCACCAGGTCATCGCGACGCTGGGGCAGCAGCACCCGCAGGCGGCGGAGACCGCGTCGGCCGGCAAGTCGTCGGGGTCGAAGACGCCGACGCTCGAGCAGCTCGGCGTGAACCTCACGGCCATGGCGAAGGCGCAGCAGCTCGACCCCGTCATCGGGCGCGAGAAGGAGATCGAGCGCGTCATCCAGATCCTGTCGCGCCGCACGAAGAACAACCCCGCGCTCATCGGCGAGCCGGGCGTCGGCAAGACCGCGATCGCCGAGGGCCTCGCGCACCGGATCGTGAAGGGCGACGTGCCCGAGACGCTCCAGGGCAAGCGCGTGCTCACGCTCGACATCGGATCGCTCGTCGCAGGCACGAAGTACCGCGGTGAGTTCGAGGAGCGCCTCAAGAAGATCATCGAGGAGCTTCGCCACGCGCACGACGTGATCCTGTTCATCGACGAGCTGCACACGCTCGTCGGCGCGGGTGCCGCCGAGGGCGCGGTCGACGCGGCGAACATCCTGAAGCCGTCGCTCGCGCGCGGCGAGCTGCAGTGCATCGGCGCGACGACGCTCGACGAGTACCGCAAGTACATCGAGCGCGACGCCGCCCTCGAGCGCCGCTTCCAGCCGGTCATGGTCGACGAGCCGACCATCGAGGAGACGGTCGACATCCTCCTCGGGATCCGCTCGCGCTACGAGGACCACCACAAGACGTCCATCACCGACGACGCCGTGAAGGCCGCGGCCGAGCTCTCGTCGCGCTACATCACGGACCGCTTCCTGCCGGACAAGGCCATCGACCTCATGGACGAGGCCGCGAGCCGCGTCCGCCTCCGCTACTCGACCCTGCCGGCCGAGGTGAAGGAGGCCCAGAAGGAGCTCGAGCGCATCCAGACCGAGAAGGAAGCCGCAATGGAGGCGCAGCAGTACGAGAACGCCTCCGGCCTCCGCCAGGCCGAGCGCACGCAGCAGGACAAGCTGCAGCAGGAAAAGGCCGAGTGGCTCCTCGCGCAGTCGCAGAAGCGCCCCGAGGTGACCGACGAGGACATCGCCGAGGTCGTCTCGATGTGGACCGGGATCCCGGTCCGCCGCCTCGCCGAGGAGGAGACGCAGAAGCTCCTGCGCATGGAGGAGTCGCTCCACGAGAAGGTCATCGGCCAGAACGAGGCGATCAAGACGATCTCGCGCGCCGTCCGTCGCGCGCGCGCCGGCCTGAAGGACCCGCGCCGCCCGATCGGCGTGTTCTTCTTCGTCGGTCCGACCGGTACCGGCAAGACGCACCTCGCGAAGTCGCTCGCCGAGTTCATGTTCGGCAGCGCCGAGAACGTCGTGAAGATCGACATGTCCGACTACATGGAGCGGCACAACGTGTCGCGGCTCGTCGGATCGCCGCCCGGCTACGTCGGGTACGAAGAGGGCGGCCAGCTCACGGAGACCGTGCGCCGCAAGTCGTACTGCGTGATCCTGCTCGACGAGATCGAGAAGGCGCACCCCGAGGTCTTCAACATCCTGCTGCAGATCTTCGACGAGGGGCGCCTCACCGACGCGAAGGGCCGCGTCGTCGACTTCCGCAACACGATCGTCATCATGACGAGCAACCTCGCGCAGAAGATGCTGAAGAGCGAGGCGTCGCTGGGCTTCCGCCAGCACGGGATCGGCGAGGACGCCGACGTCCAGGCCGCGTACGAACGGATGAAGGAGCGCGTCACGGACGAGATGAAGCGGTTCTTCCGTCCGGAGTTCCTCAACCGGATCGACGCGACCGTCGTGTTCCAGCCGCTCAACAAGGAAGAGATCCGCGCGATCGTGGACCTCGAGCTCGTGCGCGTGCGCAAGTCGCTCGCGTCGCAGGAGATCACGATCGAGATCACCGACGCCGCCAAGGACGCCATCGCGAAGGTCGGCTACGACTCGAACTTCGGCGCCCGGCCGCTGGGCCGCACGATCCAGAACCAGATCGAGGACCAACTGTCGGAGATGCTGCTCCAGGGCGTCTTCAAGGCGGGCGACACCGTCCGCGTCGACGCGAAGGACGACAAGCTCGAGATCGCCGAGGAGCACAAGCCCGAGCCCGTGGGGTCGGCCACCTAACCAGTCGCGCAGCCAGCCCTCGCCGATACTGGTCACGTGCCCCCGGCCAAGCCGCCCAAGACCGCCTTCATCTGCCAGCAGTGCGGCTTCGACTCCCCGAAGTGGATCGGCCGCTGCCCGCAGTGCGACGGCTGGAACACGTTCGTCGAGGAGCGCGTCGTCGCGGTTCCGAAGGGGCGCGACGGGTCCGCGAGGCCTCCTCGCGTCGCGATCCCGCTCGACGAGGTCCCGCCGTCCGCCGAGGAGCGCATGCCGACGGGGATCGGCGAATTCGACCGCGTGCTCGGCGGTGGCATCGTCCCCGGCTCGCTCGTCCTGCTCGGCGGCGACCCCGGCATCGGCAAGAGCAGCCTGCTCATGCAGGCCTCGGCGCGCATCCGTGAGCGCGGCACGGTGCTGTACGTCTCCGGCGAGGAATCCGCCGCGCAGGTCAAGCTGCGCGCGCGCCGCTTCGGCATCGACGGCAGCGGGATCCTCCTCCTCGCGGAGACCGACGTCGGGACCGTCATCGAGGCGATCCGCCGCATCCAGCCGGCGCTCACGGTGATCGATTCGATCCAGACGATGAGCTCCGAGACGATCGGATCGGCCGCCGGCGGCGTGTCGCAGCTGCGCGAGTGCACGGCTCGTCTGCTCGAGGTCGCGAAGGGCGACGACGTCCCGATCTTCCTGATCGGCCACGTGACGAAGGAGGGCGCCGTCGCGGGTCCGCGCGTCCTCGAGCACATCGTCGACGCCGTGCTGTACCTCGAGGGCGAGCGCTTCCATTCCTTCCGGATCCTCCGCGCGACGAAGAACAGGTTCGGGTCGACCGACGAGGTCGGCGTGTTCGAGATGGGGGAGACCGGGCTCGCCGAGGTGGCGGATCCGTCGGGCGTCTTCCTCGAGGAGCGCGGCCGGGGCGTCCCCGGCAGCGTCGTCGTCCCGACCCTCGAGGGCACGCGGCCGCTCCTCGTCGAGGTGCAGGCGCTCGTCACGCCGACGAGCTTCGGCCTGCCGCGGCGCACCGCGAACGGTGCCGACCTGCAGCGCGTGCTCCTCCTCCTCGCCGTCCTGCAGAAGCGCGCCGGGCTCTCGCTGGGGCAGCACGACGTGTACGTGAATCTCGTCGGTGGGCTCCGCGTCCGCGAGCCCGCCACCGACCTCGCCCTCGCCGTCGCCATGGCGTCGGCGCTGCGCGACCGCGCGGCGGATCCGCGCGCGGTGTTCCTCGGCGAGCTCGGGCTCGGCGGCGAGGTGCGGCGTGTGCAGCGCCTCGGCGCGCGGCTCCGTGAGGCGGAGCGGCTCGGCTTCGAGCGCGCGATCGTCCCGGCCGCGAGCGCCAAGGATGCCGACGGCGCGAAGCTCGAGATCGTCGGCGTGAGGGATCTGCGCGAGGCGGTGCAGCGCTCGGGGATCGTCGAGCGCTAGCCGTCGCTGGCGTAGGCTTCGCGCGGATGCTGCTCTCGGTCATACGCCTCGCGGGCGCGGTCGCGGGATTCCTGTTCGGGTTCTACCTCGGCGCGGCGCTCCTCCAGGTGACCGTCGTCACGCCCGTCGACGACCGCGTCCGCGCGGTGCTGCTCATGGGCGTGCTGTGCGCGATCCTCGGGTGGCTCGGCGCGCCGTACGCGACCGTGATCCCGGCGCGTGCCATGGATCGACGCATCCGGCAGATGTCGTTCGGCGACCTCGTCGGCGGGTCCATCGGCGTGGGCGTCGGACTGCTCCTCGCGCTGCTGCTCACATTCCCGCTCGCGCTGCTGCCCGGGGAGATCGGCCGCTTCGCGCCGCTCGTCGCGGCGATCCTCCTGGGCTTCATCGGCGCCATGGCTGGCGCAGTGAAGCGCGCGGATCTCGCGGCCGCCGCACGTGAGCTCCGCGCGGGCCGCCGCGACCGCGAGTCGTCGCAGCGGATGCTGCTCGACACCTCGGTGATCATCGACGGCCGCGTCGCCGACGTCGCGAAGGCCGGCTTCATCGGCGGGACGCTGCTGCTGCCGCGGTTCATCCTCGCGGAGCTGCAGCTCTTCGCCGACTCGTCCGATGCGTCGCGCCGCGAGCGCGGGCGACGCGGGCTCGAGATGCTGCAGCGCATGCAGCGCGAGACGACCGTCCGCGTCGAGGTGATGGATCAGGACCCGCCCGAGCAGGGCGCCGACGCGAAGCTCGTCGCGCTCGGGCGATCGCTCGGCGTCGCGATCATGACGAACGACTACGGCCTCAATCGTGTCGCGGAGCTGCAGGGTGTGACCGTGCTCAACATGAACGACCTCTCGAAGGCGGTGCGGCCGGTCGTCCTTCCCGGCGAGGACCTCGCGGTGCGCGTCATCCAGGACGGCAAGGAGCCCGGGCAGGGCGTCGGCTATCTCGAGGACGGGACGATGGTCGTCATCGAGAGCGGGTCGCGCCACGTCGGCAGCGACGTCACCGTGACGGTCATGCGCGTCCTGCAGACGGTCGGCGGCCGCATGATCTTCGCGCAGCCGAAGGGCGACGCGGACGCCGCACGCCGCGTGCGGGCCATCGGCCGCTGAGCGCACGCGCCGCCGCCGCGATCCTCGCGGCGGGGAGCTCGCAGCGGCTCGGCGAGGACAAGGTCACGGCCGACCTCGGCGGCGTTCCGGTCGTGTGCTGGTCCATCGCGGCCGCCGACGCCGCGGGGATCTTCGATGAGATCGTCGTCGTCGCGGCGCCGGCGCGGCTCGGCGCGGTCGAGGCCGCGGTGCGCAGGCGCTACGCCGCGGTGCGCGTTGTCGCGGGTGGCGCGACGCGGACCGCGTCGTCATGGGCCGCGCTCGACGCGACCACCGCCGAGATCGTCGCGATCCACGACGCGGCGCGGCCGTTCGTCACGCCGAGCCTGTTCGCGCGGTGCGTCGAGAGCGCCCGGCGCGACGGCAGCGGCGTCGCGGGGCTGCCGCTCGCGGACACGGTGCGGCGCGCCGACGAGGCGGGGGTCTCCGTGGAGGAGCTCGAGCGCGAAGGCCTCTGGCAGGTGCAGACACCGCAGGCCTTCCGCCGGGACGTCCTCGACCGCGCGCGTGCGCGCGCCGGCGACCGTTCCTTCACCGACGACGCGGCCGCGGTCGTCGCGGCGGGCGGCCGGACGCGGATGGTGCAGGGCGAGCGGCGCAACCTGAAGATCACGACCACCGAGGACCTCGGATACGCGCGCGAGCTCGTGGCGAAGGAGCTGGCCGCGATCGCTGGCTCGACGACGAGTCGCATGCTGCCGCGATGAGGTCGGGGGTCGGCTACGATATCCACCGGCTCGCGCCGGATCGCCGCCTCGTACTGGGCGGTGTCGCGATCGAGCATCCGAAGGGCCTGGTGGGTCACTCCGACGGCGACGTCCTGGTGCACGCGGTGATGGACGCGCTCCTCGGGGCCGGCGGGCTCGGCGATCTCGGGACGCACTTCCCGAGCGACGATCCGGCATATGCGGGAGCGAGCAGCCTGGGGCTGCTGCGCCGCGTGGCAGCGCTCCTGTCCGGTGCGGGCCTCGTCGTCGCGTCGGTGGACGCGACCGTCATCGCGGAAGCGCCGCGCCTCGGGCCGCACGTCGCGGCCATGCGCGAGGCGATCGCCCACGCGATGGGTACGGATGCCGGACGCGTGAGCGTCAAGGCGACGACGAACGACGGCCTCGGCGCCCTCGGGGCGGGTGAGGCCATCGCGGCCATCGCCACCGCGCTCGTCGAAGAGCGCTAGCCAGACCCAAGGAGGCGACCCATCGCGACCCAGCCACCGCTGCGCCTGTTCGATAGCGCGCGCCGCCAGGTCGTCCCGTTCGAGCCGCTCGAAGCGGGCACGATCGGCATGTACAACTGCGGCCCGACCGTCTACGACTGGCAGCACATCGGCAACCTCTACGCGTACCTCGTCGCCGATGTCTGGCGGCGGACCTTCGAGTACCTGGGGTACCGCGTCACGCAGGTGATGAACATCACCGATGTCGGCCACATCGTCGGCGACGCCGACACGGGCGAGGACAAGATGGCGGTCGGCGTGAAGCGCGAGCGCAAGGACCCGCAGGACCTCGCGCGGATGTACACGGAGCAGTTCTTCGCCGACCGGCGCAAGCTGAACATCCTCGCCCCGCACGTCGTCTCGAAAGCGACGGAGCACATCCCGCAGATGATCCGCCTCATCGAGCGGCTCATCGGCACGGGGCACGCGTACGCCGCGGCCGACGGCGTGTACTACGACGCGACGACGTTCCCCGGATACGGCACGCGGCTCAACGAGGAGCTGCCCGAGGAGCGCATGGCGGGCGCGCGCATCGAGGTGAACCCGAACAAACGCCACCCGAGAGACTTCGCGCTCTGGCGCGGTGCGAAACCCGGTGACCTGCAGCAGTGGGATTCGCCGTGGGGCCGCGGGAACCCGGGCTGGCACATCGAGTGCTCGGCCATGTCGATGGAGTACCTCGGCGAGACGTTCGATCTGCACTCCGGCGGCGAGGACCATCTGTTCCCGCATCACGAGTGCGAGATCGCGCAGTCCGAAGGCGCGACGGGCAAGCCGTTCGTCCGCTACTGGATGCACAACCGCTTCCTGAGGATCGACAGCACGAAGATGGCGAAGTCCGCGGGCGGCTTCTACCGCCTCTCCGACATCGAGGGATGGGGCTTCGACCCGCTCGCCTTCCGTCTGCTCATGCTCGGCACGTCGTATCGCAAGGGCCTCGACTTCACGCGCGACGCGCTCGCCGCCGCCCAGGCGCGGCTCGAGCGCTGGCGCGGGCTCATCGGCGAGGCGCGCCAGGCGACGGAGCCCGCGGATCCGCCGACGGACGATCCGCTGCGCGCGACGTTCGTCGAGGCGATCGCCGACGACTTCAACGCGCCGCGCGCGCTCGCCGCGGCCGAGGACGCGGTCGCGATGCTCTCGTCACCGGATCTGCGCGACCGCGCCCGCGCGCTCGGACTCGTCTTCGACATGGACCGCGTGCTCGGCCTCGGCCTGCGCGGCTGGGCGGAAGGCGCGACGCAGATCGATCCCGAGGCGAAGGCGCTGCTCGACGAGCGCCAGCGCGCGCGCGCCGCGGGCGACTACCGACGGAGCGACGAGCTGCGCGAGGAGCTTCGCAAGCGCGGCTATCTCGTGAAGGACACGAAAGAAGGACAGCGCTGGGAGCGCATCAAGAAGGAAGACAGCTGATGGACGAGACCGAACGCGAGCCGGCGCACGACGCGCCGACCAACGAAGAGCGGGGCGCCCCGCCGCCCGAGGACCGCGGACCGGCCGAGCCGGGCGGGCCGCGCCCCCCGCAGGCCCAGCCATGGCGCGGCGGCGGCGGCGGTGACCGTGGCCGGCGGCGCGGACGGCGCGGCCGCGGCGGCCGTCCGATGGGCCCGCCGATGGGCCCACCGCCTGGAGGCCCGGGTCGCCCGATGGGCGCGCCGCCCGCCCCCGCGCGGCCGCCCGAGGACGATGAGGGCTCGTCGCAGATGCGCGAGGTCGGCGCGTATGAGCGCCGCCAGCGCGGGTCGCAGCAGCGCGGCCCCTGGCGCGGCGGCGGCACCGGCTTCCGTCCGCCGGGCGCGGCCCCGCGCCCGCCGTTCGCGGGACCGCGGCCGCCCTTCGCAGGCCAACGTCCGGGCGGCTTCCGCCCGCAGATCGGCGGCCCGCGCCAGCAGCGCTACCAGGAGATGGTCCGTCGCGCGACCGCGGGGCCGCGCACCGGCCCGGCCGAGGAGGGCGGCGAGCCGATCTCCGGACCGCACGCGGTGCTCGAGGCGCTGCGCGCTGGCCGGTCGATCCGCCGCATCTTCGTCGCGAACGAGCGCGGCGCGCGCAGCGGCGCGGTGAACGATCTCCTCCGCGAGGCGACGGAGAAGCGCGTCCAGGTCCGCTTCGTGGACCGCATCGACGTCGAGCGGCTGTCGCCGGGCGTCGAGCATCAGGGCATCGTCGCGATCGCCGAGGGCCGGCCGGGCCTGGAGCTCGACGAGATGCTGCTGCACCTCGACACGCTCACCGATCCGCCGCTCGTCCTCGTCATCGATTCGCTGCAGGATCCGCAGAACTTCGGCGTCCTCCTCCGCTCCGCGGAAGGGGCGGGCGTCGACGGCGTCGTCATCCCGCGTCACCGCCAGGTCGGTCTCACGCCGGCCGTGTCGCGCACGAGCGCCGGCGCGAGCGAGCACCTCCTCATCGCCGACGTCGCCAACCTCCGGCAGGCGATCGATGCCCTGAAGGAGAAGGGGGTGTGGGTCGTCGGGACCGACGACTCGGGCGACATGGAATGGGACGAGGTCGACTACCGCGGCGCGACGGCGATCGTCGTCGGCGGCGAGGGCGAGGGCATCCGGCGCCTCGTGCTCGAGGGATGTGACCAGGTCGTGCGCATCACGATGCGCGGCCAGGTCTCGTCGCTGAACGCGGCGGCGGCCGGCACGGTCGTGCTGTTCGAAGCGCTGCGCCAGCGGATGCGCGACGCGGCGCCGCCACAGGTCGAGCGTCCCGAGCGCCCGCCGGCCGACGAGCGAGAGGTCGGCGAGGAGCCGGAAGACGGCGAGCCCGCGACCGATCTCATGCTCGACGAGGAGACGCCGGCCGGCGAGGACGTACGCGGCGACGATCAGGACGTCGAGGACTTCGCCGAGGCCGCGCAGGCAGAGGGCGACGCTGAGGTAACACCCGAAGCGGTCGAGCCCGAACCCGCGCCGAAGCCGAAGCGCGCGACGAAGCGCACAGCGGCGAAGGGAACGACCGCGAAGCGCGCGCCGCGGAAGAAGGCCGAGTAGCTGGCCCTAGTCCGCGGGCTTCGTCCAGCCCGGAGCGAGATGGAAGATCCCCTCGACCGTCGGGTAGTAGACCTGCCAGCCGTGGTAGCCGCGGTACGCGGTCGGATCGCGGCGCATGACCTCGGCGTAACCCTTGATCGCGTTCACGTAGCCGAGGTGGCGGTTGTACGCGAAGAGCGCGTTGTCGATGTCCTTCGGCGCGCCTGACGCCTTGAGGTAGCGCGCCGCGCCCAGGATCGCGTCGTGCTCGTCGTTCACGTTCCCGCCGCCGCCGTACGCGTCCCACGTGCCGGGCATGAACTGCATCGGGCCCTGCGCGCCGGCGCTCGAGACGCCGCGGATGCGGCCCATGCGCGTCTCCACGAGGTTGATGGACGCGAGGTAGTACCACGGCACGCCGAACTCTTTCTCGGCCTCCCTATAGAAGGACATGAGCGTGTCGATCGGCTTCGGCTCCACGATCTTCCACTCGGGGAAGGTCTTCGGTGTGGGCCCCTTCAGGCGGCGGAGCTCCTTGCCCGCGTTGAGCGTGCCCTCGACGCCGGGCCGCACGTCGGCGGGGAGCGCCTTCAGCAGCGGGTCGGCCCACTCGGGGAAGTCCGCGAGCTGCCCGAACGTGAGCTGCTGCATCCAGCCGTACCACTCGAGCTTCTTGCCGGTGACGTTCGGGTCGCGGACGGCGCGCTCCGCCTCGATGACCTGCTGGATGTACGGCTCGAGGTCGTTGGAGATGGCCGGCTGCTTCGTGTAGTCCGGTTCGGGCGTCGCCGTCGGCTTCGCGCTCGGCGCCGTCGTCGGTGCGATCGTCGGCGCGGCCGTGGGCTCGGCTGTCGGTGCCGCTGATGTGACGGCGACCGAGCCCTGTATCGGCGCCGCGGCACCGCATGCGCCTGCGACGATCGCGAACGCGAGGACGACCGCGGTGCGTGCGTGCGTCACGCGCGGTATATCGCTCGCGCGACCGTCCCAGTACGCGCGGCGTGCTGTCGATCCGGCATCTGCGACCGGTCGCATGGTAGCCATGCCGCCGAGCGGGAACGACGGAGGGCGAGCGGAATAGATGCGTGCATGTGCCCGTTTTGGCCGCACGGCGACGCTGCACGGGACCGACCTCCCTCATCCGAACGCGGCGCTCGGCCGCGAGCCGATCCGAACGATCGACCGCGACGAGCTCAAGGCGAAGCTCGACCGGCGCGACGACTTCAAGCTGATCATGGCGCTCACGCGCTGGGCGTTCGACGCCAAGCACATCCCCGGCTCGCTCCATTTCGACACCCCGGATGAGCTCTATGGGGCGATCCGGCCCGACGACGAGGTGGTCGTGTACTGCTCGAACGTCGACTGCCTTTCGAGCGTCGCGCTATACCGCGAGCTCGTCCGGCGTGGGTACCGGAACGTGCGGCGCTACTCGGGTGGACTGCTCGACTGGGAGGATGCGGGACTGCCGCTCGAGGGTCGCTGGGCCACGAAGTCGTGACCGCGTGGCCCCCGCTCGTGTATGACGAGTGGAAGGACACGCTCTACCCGCTCCATCGCTGGGCGCAGATCATCGGAAAGATCCGCCTCGCGAGCACGCCGCTGGTGAACCACTGGTGGAACTCGACGCTCCAGGTGACGCCTCGGGGCCTCTCCACCGGGCTCATCCCCATGGGTGACGAGGCGTTCCAGATCGACCTCGATCTCGTCGAGCACGAGCTCAGGGTCGTGACCAGCCGCGGTGGACGCGCCGCGCTCCCGTTGCGCTCGATGTCGGTCGCGGACGTCTACCGGGAGCTGCTCGACGCGCTCGCGCACGTTGGCGTGGCGGCTCCGCGGATCGACGGCGTGCCGAACGAGGTCGCCACCGCGATCCCGTTCCGCGACGACGTCGAGATCCGCGCGTACGACCGCGAAGCGGTGCGCCGTTTCGCGGCCGCGCTCCTGCGCACTCACGTCGTCTTCGAACGCTTTCGCGCGGGCTTCCTCGGCAAGGCGAGCCCGGTGCAATTCTTCTGGGGGTCGTTCGATCTCGCGGCGGCGCGCTTCAGCGGACGGCGCTCGCCGCCGTACACCGGAGGCGTCCCGCCGCACGTCCATCCGCACGTCATGCACGAGTCCTACTCGCACGAGCTCATCTCGGCCGGCTTCTGGCCGGGGAGCGACGACGTACCGCGAGCGGAGTACTACGCCTACGCGATGCCGGCGCTCGATGGGCTCGCCGCCGCGCGCATCGAACCGGCTGCCGCGTCGTGGGATAGCGCACGCGGCGAATTCCTCCTGCCCTATGACGCGGTGCGGACATCCGCGGACCCCGCGGCGGCGCTGCTGTCGTTCCTCGAGAGCACCTATGCCGCCGCGGCGGACCTCGCGCGCTGGGATCGCGCGCTGCTCGAAGCCAGCGTGGAGTGCGCGTGCGAGCCGGTCCCTCTGGCGATGCGGCGACCGCCGCGCCGGGTCTCCTGAGCGGACACCCATTCGACTCTGTGTGGGGCCGCGATCGATTCCGCTATGTGCCTGTGTCGCGGGGGGGATCACCGCCGACGAAGCTGACAATGGCTCCGAGATCCGGAACATAGCCGTTCGTCGTGTCCACGACGAGCGACGGCGCCGGCAGTGAGACCCTTTCGAACGTCGACATCCCGGCAGCTACCCACTGGGCGTCCGCGTGCGCGGCTCGCGTGGGATCGGACGCGCGTCGCAGCATCCTCTCGCGCGCGACGCCTGCATCGACCGTGCAGTGAATGAGTCGCAACCGTGCTAGCGGGAGCAATGGTGTGAGCCCTTCACGCCAGCGGCGGTCTTGGAATGCGGCTTCGGCAACGACGGTGACCCCGTTCGTGAGCAATACGCGAAGCACCTCGAAGAAGAGAGGGAACGTGCGCACCGTCAACGCATCACCCACAGACGGGCGGAAGTCAGGTCCCTCAGCGTGGACCATGCCTTCTTTGATCTCGTCCCGACAGATGGCCGGACAGCCGATCGCGGCCGCGAGCGCGTGCGCGAGCTGCGTCTTGCCGCTACCAGGGGGACCGCTTACGACGACGAGCGTCGGTGAAGCCAC
>WNFU01013048.1_pt1 | contig 13733 bp, 9 predicted proteins | sample 5400121 | NCBI WGS metagenome assembly WNFU01 (sample SAMN13153360, study PRJNA577476) | soil metagenome | isolation source: 100 cm soil or saprolite under grassland replicate 1 | place: USA:California | collected 2016-06-15
CGTCGCCGCAATACGCGATCATCGCGTCGTGCGACGTGTCCGCGGCGATGATGGAGCCGCCAGGCGGCACGGCGCTGGTCGAGGAGTCGATCACCGAGGCGCTCGACTTCCGCCGCGCGATGCGCAAGGTCGACGACGAATGGGGCAAGGATTGGTGGTTTAAGGTCTGGGGGCCAGAGAAACTCGCAGCCGAGGGCATGGGCAAGCGCGACGACTGGATGCTGAAGGCGAATGAGAAATGGCACGGGTTCGGCAACCTCGCGCCGGGTTTCAACATGCTCGACCCGATCAAGGCGACCGTGATCACGCCGGGGCTCGACGTCTCGGGAAAATTCGCCAAGACCGGCATCCCGGCGTCGATCGTCACCAAGTACCTGGCCGAGCACGGAGTCATCGTCGAGAAGACCGGGCTGTACTCGTTCTTCATCATGTTCACCATCGGCATCACCAAGGGCCGGTGGAACACGCTGGTGACTGCGTTGCAGCAATTCAAGGACGACTATGACAAGAACCAGCCGCTGTGGAAGATCCTTCCCGAGTTCTGCGCGCAGCAGCCCTCCTACGAGCGCGTTGGCCTGCGCGACCTGTGCCGGCAGATCCACGACATGTACAAGGCGAACGACGTCGCGCGCGTGACGACGGTAATGTATCTGTCCGATATGCAGCCGGCGATGAAGCCCTCGGATGCCTTTGCCTGCATGGCGCACCGCGAGATCGATCGCGTCGAGATCGATCAGCTCGAAGGCCGCGTGACCAGCGTCCTCTTGACGCCGTACCCACCAGGCATTCCGCTGCTGATTCCCGGCGAGCGGTTCAACCGCACGATCGTGCAGTTCCTGCAGTTCGCGCGCAGCTTCAACCAGCAATTCCCCGGATTCGACACCGACATTCATGGTCTCGTCGAGGAAAACGATGGCGGGAAGCTCCGCTATTTCATCGACTGCGTCAGGCCCCCGGTAGAGACGTCGATGGGTCGTAAGCTTGCGAAGGTGACTGCGGGTGAAAGCCTCTAAATACGGGCGGTTTGGCAGCGGACAGTCGGTGCTCCGCGTCGAGGACGACCGGCTTCTAACCGGAACGGGAATCTTTGCCGACGACGTATCCTCGCCGGACCAGGCGCAGGTTTGTTTCTTAAGATCGCCGTACCCGCACGCGCGGATCCTCGGCATCGACAAGACCGCCGCCGCAGCGTTGCCGGCTGTGCTCGCGATCGTCACCGGCGACGATCTCGTTGGCGCGCAGGTGAAGCCGCTGCCGTCGTCGGCGGACTTCAAGCGCGCGGACGGCTCGCCGAGCGCTTCGCCCCCGCGGCATGCGCTCGCGGTCGGCACGGTCCGCTTCGTCGGCGAAGCCGTCGCCGCAGTGATAGCAGAGAGCGCCGAACAGGCGCGTGAGGCGGCGGAGGCCATCGACGTCCGTTACGAAACACTGCCGACGGTCGCAGACACGGTCGATGCCATCGCCGAGGGTGCGCCGCTGGTATGGCCGCTGGCGACGGGCAACATCGCGGCCGAGATTCGTCACGGCAGCGCGGCCGCTACTGCGGCCGCATTCGACAAGGCCGCGCATGTCGTGTCGCTGGATCTCGTCAATCAGCGGGTCGCACCGTGCCCGATCGAGCCGCGCGCCGTTCTGGCGAGTTACGACGCCGCGACCGATCGCATCACCCTGCGGGTGAGTTGCCAGTGCCCGACGGGACTGCGCGACGACTTGTGCAACGAGGTGCTCGGAATACCGCCGGAAAAGCTGCGCGTGCTGGTCGGCGACGTCGGCGGCGGCTTCGGCATGAAGACGAGCCTCTATCCGGAAGATGTCGTGCTCGCGTTCTGCGCGCGCGAGCTCAAGCGCCCGCTCAAGTGGTGCGCGGAGCGCATCGAGGAATTCCTGGCGGCGACCCATGGGCGCGACCTGACGAGCAAGGCCGAGCTTGCGCTGGACGCCTCCGGACGCATCCTCGCGCTGCGCGTTTCCTCGCTTGCGAACCTCGGCGCGTACGCCACGCCCGCGGGTGTGGTCATCCAGCTGATGATCGGACCCTGGGTGTCGACCAGCATCTACGACATCGGCACTATCGATATCCGGATCCAGGGGGTGCTCACGCATACCGCGCCGACGAGCGCGTACCGCGGCGCGGGCCGACCCGAAGCGATCTACATCATCGAGCGTCTGATGGACGCGGCCGCGCGCAAGACTGGCATCGATCCGGCAGAGCTCCGCCGGCGCAACATGATCCGCCCCGAGCAGATGCCGTACAAGAACGCCATGCACAAGACCTACGACAGCGGACAGTTCGAGCTGGTGATGAACAAGGCGATTGCGCTCGCCGAGTGGGACGGCTTTGCCGCGCGCGCCGCCGACGCGAAAAGGCGCGGCCGCTTGCGCGGCCGAGGCATGGCGACGTTCCTCGAATGGACCGGCGCCGACGTCTTCGAGGAACGCGTCACCGTCACCGTGAGCAGCGAAGGAGAGATCGAGATCTTCAACGCGCTGCAAGGAATGGGTCAGGGGCTCGAGACGACGTTTGCGCAAGTGGCCGTCGACGTCTTCGGCGTGCCGATCGGCAAGATCAAGATCGTGCAAGGCGACACCGACCGCGGCACCGGATTCGGCAGCGCCGGCTCGCGTTCGCTGTTCGTCGGCGGCTCCGCGGTGCGTGTCGCCGCCGAGCGGACGGTCGACAAGGCGCAGCAGTTGGCGGGCGCCGAGCTCGAGGCAGCGGTTGCCGACATCGAATATGCCGACGGCGTCTTCAGCATTGCGGGAACCGACCGATCGATCGGCTTGTTCGACCTCGCGCGCAGACAGCCGTCGCGGCAGATCGTCCTCGACTCGACGAGCTCCGTCGCCGGTCCGACGTGGCCCAACGGCTGCCATATCTGCGAAGTCGAAGTCGACCCGGACACCGGCGCAGTCGAGGTGGCTGCGTACTGGTCGGTCAACGATGTCGGCCGCGTCGTCAATCCGATGATCGTCATCGGGCAACTCGAGGGCGGCGCGGCGCAGGGCATCGGCCAGGCGCTGTGCGAGCGCTTCGTCTACGACCGCGAATCCGGTCAGGCGCTGACGGCGAGCTTTCTCGACTACGCGATCCCGCACTCCAAAATGATCCGGCATTTCGCGATGACGATGGACGAGTCGACGCCATGCCTGAACAATGCGATGGGCGTGAAGGGCGTCGGCGAGCTCGGGACGATCGGGGCGACACCCGCGGTGGTCAATGCCGTGATCGACGCGCTCGCGCGCGGCGGCTTGGGAAGCCGCGCACGAGCGCTGCAAATGCCGCTGACGTCCGAGCGGGTCTGGCGTGCTCTGCGCGAAGCGGGATCGGCGGCCGACTAAGGAACCTCTGAACAAGTCCCGCGTGGCCGCGACGGCGGCTTTCCGGGATGAGATGCGCGAAGCGACGCGAAGCTCATGGTAGGCCCCCATGGGCGAGCGGCGCGACAAAGCAGATCGCCCGGAAAGCCGCCGTCCCTCCGGGTTTCTGGCGCAATGGCCTCATCTGCGTTGTTGCGCGGCTTGCGAATAGGACGAACTATTCGCTGCGCCGCGACGCCTAGCATCTGAGGCCATTGCGCCAGAAACGCGGCTCACGTGGGACTTGTTCAGAGGTTCCCTAAGAGCGAAGCGTTGACGTAGCGCCGCGTGGCACCGATCAGCCGAACCGGCTCGTCACGATCGGCTGGGCGATGATCCAGAGGCTCAGCATCGTGTAGCCGACCATGAGCGCGAGCATCGGCCGTTGGCTGCGCACCGCGGCGCGGCGCCCGGCGAATTCCCGCAACGAAAGCAAGTGGGCGAGGTAGAGCGCGGCCACGTGGCCCGTCACGATCGCGGCTAGCGACACGTACCAGACGAGCCGCGCGTCGACGAGACCCGGGCCGATGAAACGATTCGCGGTCCCGAAGAGGTTCCAGCCCAGGCCGAGCGGATCGGAGGCGAGCGCGATGAAGTATTGGCCGGCCATGGCCAGGAAGGAGAAATAGTGGGCGACCTGGTAGGCGATGGCGATCGGCACCAACGTGAACACGAAAAGCCCAGCGACCCGCTTCGCAGATACGCCCTCATCGCGCGATCCGCTCGAGCGGCCGCACCACGCGATGAGGCCGCAGAAGATTCCGTAGATCGCGAAAAACAGAAGTGACGCGGCCAGCAAGCCCAGCGTCTGCATCGCGACATGAAAATCCGGCTCGGCCGCATCACGGGCCGTCATCGAAGCGAAGGTATCGGCGATCGCGGCCCATGCGGGCGTCTCCATGAAACCGTCGAAGCTGACCGCCGCGAGCATGACAAGGATCAAAGCGATCTCGGAAGGGCCGACCGGCTCGCGCGCGAGGAGGCCGACCGCATAGGGGCGCAATTGCAATTCGGCCACGCGTCCATTCTCGATGCGAATCCGCGTGGGAGCGAAGCGCGCAAGGACTCCGAAGACGCGGTTGAAGACCTCCCCGGCATCAAGCCAGCGCGACCGGCCGAAAGCGAACATCCCGGTCCACGTCAGGGCAGAATATCCGAGGATCGCGGCCGCAAGGCGGGCAGGGTGATCGCTCTCTTGCCACGCTATTTCCATCCAAAGGAAGATGAGAAAGAGTCCGACGGCGGGCCACGCACCCATCCATTCGGCAAGGATCCAGGCCGGGCCGAAGGATTTTCCGGGACGCCAACGCGAATGCAGCCGCTCGACCGCCATGAAGATCGAATCGATCGGGTTCACGAGCTTCCACACGTCGCCGAATAGCGCTGAAACGTATCCCATGCCTACCCACCAGAGCGCCCAGATCGTGACGGGCGTGATGTTCTTGAGAGGGCTCTGGTTTCCGAAGAGGCCCGCGACGACAACAAGAACATAGAGCGCGACCCCGACGATTCGCAACCCCGCAAGGACCGGCGGTGCAACGAGCGCACGGCCCGAGGTCGACCGCCGCAGATCGAGGACCGCCGCGATGCCGCCCGCCGGGGCCGCGCGCACGAAGACGACCAGCATCACGCAGGAGATGGCGACCGTGATCGCCGCCCCCCCGATGTAGAGCGAGAGAGGAATCGGCAGGTCGTAGCGCTGCCCGAAACCGTGCGCCTGCGCCGAAGCAGAAATCGCCGCTGCCGCGGCTGCGAATCCCGAGAAGGCGACCTGCCGCGAATGCGGCCTGCGAGCATTCGCGGCGCGGGACGTCACTCCGGAAGGACTTCGAGGTAGAACAGGGTCGGCTCGCGATGGTGTTTCTGCGTCGAGGCCTTGCTCGTGGATGAATCGTGGATATGTGCGGTGACCGGAAATCGGCTGGCGAAACGCGCTGCGATCGCCATGGTCGCAGTCATTCCCGGAATGAAAGGCGTTTCGATGTCGTATCCGTGCACGTGAACCGTCATCGGCTCGTCTGAAGTCAAGCGTAGCGTGGCCTTCTCGCCCCGGACGAGCCGAATGGTTTCAAAACCGGCAAACGCGAGGTCGCGCATCGCGGCTCCGGGCCATTTGCGCTCGCGCCCGCGGAGGTTCATAGTCTACATCTCTCGCCGCCGCTTGCTTGGGCGGCCGAATTTTCCTGGAGGACGATCATGAGACTCACTTTCGAATTGCAACGGTGCGCGGCCGCGGTCCTTCTGATCCTGCCCGGATTGGCGTTCGGCCAGATTCACGCGATGCTCAATTATGAGACGAAGTCGCCGGAATCGCTGAAGGTCCTCAAGACGCCGGTAGCCACGGGCGAGCGCAAGGAAGGCATCGCCGTCATCGACGTCGACCCGAAATCGAAGACATACGGGCAGATCGTGCAGGACATGCCGCTTCCCGCCGACCTCGTGGCGCATCACATCTTCTACAACCGCGACCAGAGCAAGGCCTATGTCACCGCGCTCGGCAAGAGCGAGCTGCGCATGATCGACATGAAGAAGCAGCCCTACACCATCAAAGTGATCGAAGTCCCGGGCTGCAATGTCGGCGAAGACGTCGTATTTTCCGAAGACAACAAGAAGTGGTACCTGAGCTGCATGGGCACGCAGATGATGATCGTCGGCGACGCCGTCGCGGACAAGCCCTTGAGCAGCGTAAAGGTGGCCGCGCCCTATCCCCATGGCATTGCGATCCACAACGGCATCGACCGGATCCTGCTGACGAGCACGGTGCGCGCTTCGGACCTCGGCGACGCCGGGGAAGTGATCAGTGCGGTGGAAGCGAGCACCGGAAAGGTGCTCGGCACCTACAAGGTCTCGAAGAAGCCGTCGCCGTCGGGAGAGGCGCCGGTGGAGATCCTCTTCGTTCCAGGCGCGAATCCGCCGGTGGCCTACATCACCAACATGTACGGCGGCACGCTATGGACGGCTACGTGGAATCCGGCGAAAAAGGATTTCGATGTCGCGCAGGCCTATGACTTCTCCGCGCAGAACGCGGGCGTTCCGTTGGAGATCTACTTCAACAAGAAAGCGGACCGCATGTACGTCACTAGCGCGAAGCCCGGACACCTTCACATCTTCGACCTGAGCGCCGGGCCGTCGCAGCCGAAGCTCGTCAAATCGATCGCCACGGCCGAGGGCGCGCACCACGTTGCCTTCACCAAGGACTGGCGCTACGCCTTCGTGCAGAACGCTCTCCTCAACCTTCCGGGAATGAGCGATGGCTCGGTAACCATCGTCGATCTGAATACCGAAGCCGTGGTCGGCAGCATGGACACGCTCAAGATGAAGGGCTTCAACCCCAACAGCATGGTGCTGCTGCCGCAGTGGAACGACCTCGCGGGGCATTGAACGCCCCGCTCGGCCCGGCTTGAGGGACAGAGCGGGAATACTTCGTCGATGCGGGCGAGCAGCGGCGCCCGGCCTATCTAGGCAGCGACGCCGACGACGGCGGCGGCCGGCTGGGGCCTTTGCTCGGCCGCGCCCGCGGCGACGCGCGGCACGTGCGCGGCGACCAGCGACGCCAGCACGCACGCGGCCATGCGGACTTCCATCGATTCGCCGCGGCTCGACAAAACGACGGGGACCGTCGCGCCCAGCGTCACACCGGCCGCGAGCGCCCCGAACATGCCGGTAATCGCTCGCAGCAGCAGCGCGCCGGCCTCGAGTCCGGGCACGATGAGCACATCCGCGTTGCCGGCGACTTTCGACTCGACACCGTTGGCGCGCGCCGCGGCAGCCGAAATCGCGCTGTCCGCGGTCAGCGGCCCGTCGACGACTCCGCCCGTGATCATGCCTTGCGCCGCCATCTTGGTGAGCGCTGCGGCATCGCCGGTCGCCGGCAGCGCCGGCGTCACGCCCTCGACCGCGCTCAAGACCGCGACCTGTGGTGCCGTGATGCCCAGCGCGTGCGCAAAATGGATCGCGTTCTGGACGATGTCGCGCTTGGCGGCGAGAGTCGGCGCGATGTTCAGCACCGCATCGGAGAGCACGAACGCGCGCGGGTAGCCGGGCACGTCGATGAAGAACGCGTGTGTCAGCCGCCGCTCGCCGCGGAGCCCGGACTCCGGCGCGGCCACCGCGCGCATGAGGTCGTCGGGATAAAGGCTGCCCTTGATGAGCGCGCGGACCTCGCCGTTCTTGGCCAGCGCTACGGCGCGTTGTGCTGCCGCAAAGGGTTCGTCCGGAGTGTCGATGAGGTCGATTCGGGAAAGATCGAGTCCCGCCAGCGCGGCGGCGTCGGCAACACGTTTTTCCGGTCCGACCAGCACCGGCGCCAGATAACCCGCAAACCGGCCCGAAAGCGCGATCTGTAGCGAATCGCTGTCGCAGGGGTAGACCACCGCGGCGGGCAGAGGCGACAGGTTCCGGACCCGATCGACGAGTCTTTGGAAGTGCGGGCGCGCGACCATGCAGGCAGCGTGGCAAATGGAGGCGGGGCTGTCAACCCTGCGCCGATGACCGGCACACGGCGGCGGGCAGCCGTCGTCCTCCGGCGCGTTCCGCCCCGGCGCGCTTGCGCTCCGAGGAGTCGCTAACCGTTGAAAATGCCCCCGCGCGGGACCTTCAGACCGCGGCCTCCTTGTCCGGTCGAGCGATTACGCAGCGTCATGTGTCGGCCGCCGAAGTGACCTCCTTGGGCGCGAATCGAGAACGCTGCGCTGAGAGTCGGTCACAGCGGCGACTCGCCTCGCGCGATCCCCACGCGCTCTGCGCGTGGGGCCCCTCGCTGCGGGCTCGCGCCGCTACTCGCGGACGCTCGACCCCCGCTCGCTGCTCCCACCTTCCCCTTCCACGGCACTACGAGGTGCTCGACGTAGCGCATCAGCAGGTCGAAGAGGTAAGCGACCGCGCCGATGACCACGATGCCCATGATGACGATGTCGGTGCGCAGGAAATTCGAAGCATTGAGCACCATCTGCCCCAGACCCTTGGTGGCTGCGACCATTTCGGCGGCGACCAGCGTCGTCCAGCCAAAGCCGATCGCGATGCGCATCGCGGTCAGGATCTCGGGCATTGCTGCCGGGACGATGACGTGCCGGATCACCTGCCATTTCGACGCCCCCATGGAATACGCGGCGTGGACCTGCTCCTGCGCTACCGAGCGCACGCCGGCGCGCGCGCTCATCGCCAGTGGGGCGAAGCACGCAAGGTAGATCAACAGCACCTTGGACAGCTCGTCGATGCCGAACCAGATGACGATCAGCGGCAGGTACGCGAGTGGCGGCAGCGGCCGGTAGAACTCGATCGGCGGGTCGAAGATGCCGCGCGCGATGCGCGAGACGCCCATCGCGATGCCGATCGGGATCGCTGTGACGCAAGCCGCGACAAAGGCGGTGTGCCGAACGCCGATTCGTACAAGCGCTCAAACACGGTTTCCGGCGTCGGCAGAAAGAGCGGCGGCAGCCAGCGGAAATGGCTGGCGAGCCACCACAGCGCGACGATGGCGAGCATCGTCAGCACGCTGATCGCCGTGCTCGCGCCCTCGCCCAGAGTCGCAAACCTCGACGTCTTGGGCGGTCCGTTGCCGGCGCCGGCTTCTTCGGCCGTCGTCATGCGTCGACGTTGCCTGTGGGGTCAGACACGACTTTAGTCCTCCGGGGGGTCAGACACGACTTCCCTGCTTTGCGCCGGACGATTCGAGGGAGGATGGGGAAGTCGTATCTGACCCCATTTCGCGATGCTGTATGACCGCCAGCACCTCCTCGCGCACGGCGATGAAATCCGGCGCCGACTTGATCGCCCGGGCGTTGCGCGTGTCGATAAAGCGTCGTCCGAAGTCGATGCGGTATTCGTGCGAGATGCGGCCCGGACGCGGCGTCATGACGACCAGATGCGTCGCGAGGAACAACGCCTCCTCGACCGAGTGGGTGATGAAGAAGACCATCTTGCCGGTGCGATGCCAGACCTCGAGGATTAGCTCCTGCATCGATTCGCGCGTGAACGCGTCGAGCGCGCCCAGCGGCTCGTCCATCAGCATCAGCTCGGGGTCTGACGCCAGCGCGCGGGCGATGCCGACGCGCTGCTGCATCCCGCCGGAGAGCTCGTAGATCGCACGCTCGGCGAAATCCTCGAGGCCGACGAGCTTGAGCTTCTCCAGCGCCACCTGGCGCCGCGGGACAGCGTCGACGCCGCGCATGCGCAAGCCGAATTCGACATTGTCGATGACGTTGAGCCAGGGCATGAGTGCATGCTTCTGGAACACGACGCCGCGATCGGCGCCCGGGCCGGTAACGGGCCTGCTGTCGAGCTCGATCGTGCCTGCGGTGGCGGGGAGGAAGCCCGCGATGCAGTTGAGCAGCGTCGTCTTGCCGCAACCCGAGGCGCCGATGGCGACGACGAATTCGCCGGCCTGCATGGCCAGGTTGACGTCGGAGAGCGCCTCGACCGTGCCGGTCTTGGTCGCGTAACGGACGCCGAGATGGCGGATGTCGAGTTGGGGCAAGTGAAGGTCCCTTGGCCGACGCGGGCGTTACCCCATTCTGACAGAAAAACGGCGGCGCACTGTGCGCCGCCGCAGAGATGAAAGGAAACGTTTCGGGCAAGAGCTACTTCATCGCCTTCTGGACGAACTCGGGGTTTACCGACTTGCTGTAGTCTGGAACGAGAGCCTGGATGCGTCCCTGCTCCTTCAGGAACTTCGCAGTGTCGGTCAGCGCCTTCGCTGCGCCTCCGTTCGGGCCGCCACCCAGCCATGCCGGCGAGGCCTGCTCCTGCAGGCTGGGAAAGCCGTAAAGCGACATCGCATCGGCGACATCCTCCGGCTTGCCCCCGGACCATTTCGCGACCGCCGCGACCTTAGCCTTGTCCGCCGTCCATGTTTTCGGATTCGCGCGGTACTCAGCGTCGGCCTTCGCAATCGCCCGGATCAGAGCCAACATGAAGTCCGGATTATCCCTGGCGAACTTTTTCGAGACGATCAATCCGTCAAACGTGCACTTGCCCTTCTTACAGAGCTCACCGGATGTGACGAGTACCTTGCCCGTCTTCTTGACGTTGGCGAGCGCCGGATCCCACACGAATGCACCGTCGATATCGCCGCGCCCCCAAGCGGCGGCAATTTCCGGCGGCCGCATGTTGAGGACCTGTGCATCGGTAGGTTTAAGCCCAGCGAGCTCCATCGCGTAGAGCAGATGGAAGTGCGACGTCGACACGAACGGCGTGGCGAGTTTCTTACCCTTCAGATCGGCCATCGTATTGATGCCGCTGCCGTTGCGCACGACCAGCGCCTCAGCTGCCGCGATGTCCTCGAGGATCCAGAATAACTCGACGTCGAGCCCCTGGCTAATCGCGGTCGCGATCGGTGACGAACCCGCCTCGCCCAGCTGAACATCGCCGGATGCCATCGCCCGGATCACGTCGCCCCCGCCGCCGAACTGGCGCCAGTTGATCTTGAAGCCGGTCGCCTTTTCGATTTCCTGGCTCTGCTGCACCCAGCGCCATGGATTCATCATGTCCTGATAGGCGAAGGTCACGGTCTTCTGCGCCCACGCCGGCGCTGCGGCCATTATCGTTGCCGCGACGAACATCAGCCCTGCCAGCAAGCGTTTCATGCTCCCTCCATCGGTTGATCCAGTGTTTCCGGGCCGGTGATGCTAGACGGCTGCCAGAGTCTTGCGCAAGCATTCGACGATCCTGTCGACATGCTGCTTTTCCGCGATCAACGGCGGTGCGACGATTGCCGAGTCGCCCGTCGTCTTGAGGTGCAGGCCATTGTCGAACAGCTTCTTCTGCAGCAGATGGCCGCGCGCGCCCGGGCCGCCTGCGGGGTGCAGCTCGATCGCCGCCAGCATGCCGTAGCCGCGCAGATCGGCGACCGCGGGCAGGTCCTTGAGCGACCACAGGCCGTCGAGGAAATAGGGAGACAACGCCGCGCCGCGCTCGAACAATCCCTCACTGCGGTAGATGTCGAGCGTCGCCAACGCCGCCGCGCAGGGCGCGGGATGCCCCGAGTACGTGTAGCCGTGAAAGAACTCGATCGCGCCCTCCTGCGCCGCGGCGACGATCGTATCGTGAATGCGTTCGCTGATCGCGACCGCGCCCATCGGCTGCGCGCCATTGGTGAGGCCCTTGGCCATGGTCATGAGGTCAGGCGTAACGCCGAAGCTCTGCGCCGCGAAAGCCTTGCCCGTGCGGCCGAAGCCGCAGATCACCTCGTCAAACACGAGCAGGATGCCGTGCTGGTCGCAGATCTCGCGCACGCGCTTCAAGTAGCCCCTGGGAGGTACGAGGCAGCCCGTCGATCCCGCGATCGGCTCGATGAAGCAGGCGGCGATATTCTCCGCGCCGTAGAGCGCGACGAAGCGCTGCAGATCGTCGGCGAGCTCCGCGCCTTGGGCCGCTTCGCCTCTCGTGAAATAATTTTCCTTGAGGTGCGTGTGACGCATGTGCGCGATGCCCGGCAGGGTCGGCCCGAACTTGCGCCGGTTGCTGACGATGCCGGAGAGCGCCACGCCGCCAAAGTTGACGCCGTGATACGCGCGCTCGCGCGAGACGAACATGTTGCGGCCGCCCTGGCCACGCGCCTGATGGTAGGCCAGTGCGACCTTCATTGCCGTGTCCACCGCTTCCGACCCGGAGTTGACGAAGAAGATGCGGTTCAAATCGCCAGGGGTCAGCTCGGCGAGCCGCTCGGCGAGCTCGAAGCTCTTCGGATGCCCGCGCAGGAACGGCGCGATGAAGTCGAGCTCGATGAGCTGCCGGTGCACCGCGTCGGCAATCTCCTTTCGGCCGTGACCCGCGTTTACACAGAACAGGCCCGACGAGGCGTCGATAAGCTTCTCGCCGCGATCGTTCCAGTAGTACATGCCTTCGGCCCGCACGACCATCTTGGGGTCGGCCTTGAAGTCGCGGTTGGGCGTGAACGGCATCCAGTACTCGTCGAGCGAGATCCGGCGTGGTTGCAGCTGGTCGCGAAGCGTGAATTCGGCGTGGCCCATCGTGATCTCCTCATGCGGCAAGAGCCGGGGCGGCCGAGAACTCGGCCGCGGGACAGCTCCTTTGTAGCCCCAATGCGCTGTCGCGGCTAGAGCCAGTTGTCGGCGCAGCGGTGGGCCAGGCGGGCGATTTGCCGAGTCGGACGCGCATGCGGCATCATGCACCGATATCGGAACGGTCGATTCTCCCTCGCCCGAGCCACCCCGTCCCATTCGCATGCCGCGCTCTCAAGCCCCGATGTGGAACCAGCTGATCCAGCTCAGCTTCAAGAGCCAGTTGAGCCTGCAGGCGCAGATTCGCGAAATGCTGGTCGCGGCGATCCTCGACGGGCATATCCCGGTCGGCGTGCCGCTGCCCTCGACGCGGGTGCTGGCGCAACAGCTCGGTGTGGCGCGCAATACGGTCGCGCTCGCCTACGAGCTGCTCGTCAATGAAGGGTATCTCCGCACCAAGAGCCGCAGCGGCCACTTCGTCAACGCCGAAATCCTCGCCGGCCGCGCGGCGCCGCGTCCACGGCCGGCGGCGCTGCCGGACGCGCTACCCGCGGCCGCTTGGGAAACGAGGATGCGCTTCTCGGTTTCGCGTCAGCGCAACATCGTCAAGCCCAAGGATTGGCAGAAATACCCGTATCCGTTCATCTATGGCCAGTTCGATCCGGCGCTGATGCCTGTCGCCGGCTGGCGGGAATGCAGCATGCAGGCGTTGTCGACGGTCGAAGTCCGCGGCTGGGCGGGCGATCTTATCGACGGCGACGATACGCTGCTCGTCGAGCAGATTCAGACGCGGCTTCTCGGCCGGCGCGGCGTCTGGGCGGCGCCGGACGAGATTCTGGTCACCGTTGGCGCGCAGCATGCGCTGTTTCTGCTCGCGACGCTCTTGGTTGGCACCGCGACAACCGTTGGCGTCGAGGATCCGGGCTATCCCGACGCGCGCAACATCTTCGCTTCGCGCACGCCGAGCGTTGTTGCGTTGCCGCTCGACGGCGACGGTCTGGCGCTCTCGGCGGGCCTCGACGCCTGCGAGTACGTGTACGTCACGCCTTCGCATCAGTGCCCAACGAATGTGACCATGCCGCTGGAGCGCCGCGCGGCTTTGCTCGACTGGGCCGAGCGGCTCGACCGCGTATTGATCGAGGACGACTACGAGATCGAGCTGGGGTTCGAAGGCCGCGTGCAACCGGCATTGAAGAGCCTCGACCGGACCGGCCGCGTTCTCTACGTCAGCAGCCTGTCGAAGACGCTGGCGCCCGGCATCCGACTGGGGTACATCGTCGCCAGCCGCGAGCTCATCCGCGAGTTGCGGGCGCTGCGGCGGTTGATGTTGCGCCACCCTGCAGCGAACAATGAGCGCTCGGTCGGCCTGTTCCTAGCGATGGGCTATCACGATGGCTTGCTTCGCCGCCTGAAGAG
>WNFU01019595.1_pt1 | contig 13733 bp, 10 predicted proteins | sample 5400121 | NCBI WGS metagenome assembly WNFU01 (sample SAMN13153360, study PRJNA577476) | soil metagenome | isolation source: 100 cm soil or saprolite under grassland replicate 1 | place: USA:California | collected 2016-06-15
ATCAACTCGGTGCTGATGTCGCTCGCCGCGGTGCCCGCATACTTCCTCGCGCGGCGCGTGCTCGGCAAGCCTTTCGCGCTGGCGGCCGCCGTCCTCTCGGTCGCCGTTCCGTCGCTGCTGTACACCGGAACGTTGATGACGGAGAACGCCTTCTACCCGATCTTCCTTTGCGTGGCGCTGACTCTCACTCGGATGCTCGAGCGGCCGACTCGTCTCAACCAGGTCGGCGTACTCGTGCTCTGCGTGGTCGCGTACGAGACCCGCCAGCAGGCGCTTGCGCTCTTCCCGGCAGTGTTGACCGCGCCGCTCCTGCTCGGTTGGCGCCGCGTCGGCCGTTTCCGCCTCCTCTACGGCTTGGTCTTGAGTGTCGCCGCCGTCGCGGTGGTCGCGCAGGCCGTGCGCGGGCACTCGCCGCTCGCGCTGCTCGGCGCGTACGAATCGGTCGGTAAGCACGGGTACGGCATAGGCGCCGTCGCGAAGTGGCTGCTGTGGCACCTCTCCGAGCTCGATCTCTCCCTCGGCGTCGTCCCAGTGGCGGCCTTCCTCGTGCTTGCGCTTTCGTGGCGGAGCCTCGCGCCGCCGCAGCGTGCATTCCTCGCCGCGGCTTCGGCGATTTCGTCGTGGCTGATCCTCGAGGTCGCCGCGTTCGCGTCGCTTCCGGGCGTGACGCGCGTCGAGGAGCGTGACATCTTCTACGTCGCGCCCTTCTTCCTGATCGCCTTGCTGCTCTGGATCGAGCTGGGAGCGCCACGGCCGCGCATCGGCGCACCGCTTGTCGCCGCCTGCTCGGCGATGCTCGTCGCCGTCCTGTCGTTCGCAAAGCTCGTTGAAGCGCAACCGACGGCGGACACGCTCGCGCTCGTGCCCGTGTGGAGGTTGCATGAGCACGGGCTTTCCGTACACGAAGCGTGGGTGCTGGTCAGTCTTGCCGCGCTCGCTGCTGCGGCGCTCTTCGCGCTCGTGCCGCGGCGCTTCGCGCTCGCCCTCCCGCTGCTGCTCATCGCGTACTTCGCGGTCGCGCAGCGTCCGATCGAGAGCCAGATCGCGTTCTTCTCGCGCGCGGCGCTGTCCCAGGGAATCCGTTCCGTTCCACCCGACTGGATCGACCGCGGCGTCGGGCGAGGCGCCGACGTCGCCGCAATCTGGACAGGGCGGACGGATGCGCACGCGATCTGGGAGAACGAGTTCTTCAACCGGAGCGTGGGACCGGTCTACCGTGTAGGCAGAGCGATTCCGGGCGGGCTCGAGTCGCCGGCGGTGGACGTCGACGGCGACGGGTACCTCATCGACTCGGGGGGACGGCGGATCCACCACCGCTACGTGCTCGTCGACGGATCGCTCGACGTCGCGGGGGTCAAGCGCGCCTCCGACGAGCCACTCGGGATGAACCTGTGGGAGATACGCGGCCCGATCCGCTCGCTCACCCGGATCGGGGGTCTGTACCCGGGGGGAACGTGGTCGGGCCCGTCCGTCGACTACCGCCGCGCGGAATGCGGCGGCGGCTCGGTACGCGTGCGGTTGCTGGGTGACGCAGGCCTGTTTGAGTCGCGTTCGACGTTGCGCCGCTGTCGTACACGCGCTCCGGGGTCGGCAACTACATGCTCTGCGCGTTGCGAGGACTCGTCGAAGTCGGCGCAGACGTCGTCGCCTTCGCTCCGGTGTCCGTCCGCGGAAAGCGAACCGTCGAAGAGGCGCTCAGCGGCGTCGACGTGGAGCGGCGCCTGCTCGTGTTGCCGCTTGCGCACGCGTGGCGAACTGCCTGGTCGCGGCTGCAACGCCCGGCGGCTGAGCGGTGGCTCGGGAGCTTCGACGTCCTCCACTTCTCCGATTGGATGTACCCGCCGCAGCGCGCCGGCGTGCGCGCAACGACGATTCACGACCTCGTGCCCTTGCGGTTTCCCGAATGGACGCACGGACGCACCGTTCGCATGCATGCCGCGAAGTACGGTCACGCTGCGCGCACCGCTCACCTGATCGTCTGCAACTCCGCGTTCACTGCGGGTGAGGTGCAGGAGCTGCTCGATGTCGAGCCCGCGCGGATCCACGTGGCCCATCCGGCGGCCGCGCCGGTCTTTACGAGCGAGGGCGAGCGCGCGGGCCTGGGCCGGCCGTACGTGCTGACGGTTGCGACGCTGGAGCCGCGGAAGAACCTCGAGACGTTGCTCGACGCGCGCGAGTTGCGCGGCGATGGTCTGGCGCTCGCGGTCGTCGGGGCCGGCGGGTGGGGGGCGCAGCCGCGACTCGACCGGCCGGGAGTAATCCGCCTCGGCTACGTCGACGACGAGGAGCTCGCGCGCCTCTACCGAGGCGCGTCCGTATTCGTCTACCCGTCGCTCTTCGAAGGCTTCGGGATTCCCGTGCTCGAGGCGATGGCGAGCGGCGTGCCGGTCGTCGCCTCGGCGCACCCGTCGCTCGACGAGGCGTGCGGAGACGCCGCCGTTCGCGCGGATCCGCAGAGTCGCGCCGCGATCGCCGCGGCGATCGAGGAGGCGCTCGCGCGGCGCGAGGAGCTCGTTCAGCGCGGTTTCGCACACGCAGCGCGGTTCACGGCGCGCGCTATGGGCGACGCGTTGCTGGGGGCGTACGCTGGCGCGGCTGCGAGACTCTGAACCAATGCGCGTCGGCATCGATGTCTCACCGCTTCGCCAGACGCGCGCCGGAACGGCGCGTTACCTGGGCGGCCTCCTGCCGCGCCTCGAGCAGCTCGTGCACGTCGAGCGCCTCGAGTGGGGCGGCACGGGCAGACTTGCGACCGTCGCACGCGACGCGTGGTGGTATCCCGTCGCACTGCCGCGCCGTGCGGCGCGCGTCGACGTGTTGCACTGTCCGAGCTTTCGCGGGCCGTTGCGCTCGCGCGTTCCGCTCGTCGTCACCGTGCACGACCTCGCCGTTCTGCGCCATCCCGACGCATTCAACCGGTGGACGCGCACGTACAGCCGAGCGGCAGTGCCACGCGTGGTGCGTGCGGCGCAAAGAGTGATCGCCGTCTCGGAGTTCACGAAGCGCGAGGTTGTCGAGCTGTTGGGAATCGCGGCAGAGCGGATCCGAGTCATTCCCAACGCGGTCGCGGAGCCGTTCGTCGAGCAGGGCGCACGGGCCGAGGGAGAGTACGTGCTCGCCGTCGGAACCCTCGAGCCGCGCAAGAACTTGTCGCGGCTTGCGGAGGCGGCGCGGCTGGCCGGCGTCGAGCTGCGCGTCGCCGGTGCGCCGGGCTGGGGCGACTTCCGCGCCAACGGCGAGGGCGTTCGCGTGCTCGGCTTTGTCGAGGACGACGAGCTCGCGTGCCTCTACCGAGGGGCACGCTGTGTCGCCTACACGTCGTTGTACGAGGGCTTCGGCATCCCCGTGCTCGAGGCGCTGGCCTGCGGTGCGCCGGTCGTGACCAGTGCGCGCACGGCGATGGCGGAGGTCGCCGGCGGCGCCGCCGTTCTCGTTGATCCACATGATGCGACCGCGATCGCAGACGGCATTCGGGAGGCGATCGCGCGCAGGGACGAGCTCGCGGTGCTCGGCCCGGAGCGGGCGCGCGCGTTCACGTGGGACGCGGTCGCCGAAGCGACCGCGGACGTGTACCGGGAGCTTGCGTGACGCAGCCGCTCGTCGTGGTCGACGCAGACGTGCTGGGACGCGAGCGCACGGGCGACGAGACGTACGTCGAGAACCTGCTCAGGCGCCTCCCGGGCGCCGCCGAGGGAGCGTTGCGCTTCGCGGCGGTCACGCGGCATCCCGAGCTCGTGCCGGACGGGGTTCGGGCGATCGAGCTGAAGACGGGCTCTCAGGAGTTGCGGATGGCGTGGACGTTGCCGCGGCTGCTGCGCCGGTTGAGGCCGGCGCTCGCGCACTTTCAATATGCACTGCCGCTTGCGTGCCCTTGTCCGGCCGTGGTCACCGTGCACGACCTGTCGTTCGAGCGCGACGCGCGCGCCATGAGCCGCCGTGATCGGTTCGTCTTCCGCACGGTCGTGCCGCGTTCGGTGCGGCGCGCGGCGCACGTCTTCGCCGTTTCCGAGCGGACGCGCCACGATTTGATCGACCTCTACGCGACGCCTCCCGCGAAGATCACCGTGACGCCGAATGCCGTCGATCCGGCGTTCTCGCCCGGCGGCGAGCGCGACGGCTACCTCCTCTTTGTCGGAGCGATCCAGCAGCGCAAGAACCCGCTTGCCGCGGTCGACGCCGCAGCAGAAGTCGGTCTGCCGCTGGTTGTCGTGGGGCCTGAGAAGGAGCCCGAGCTCGCGCGCGAGCTCGAGCGGCGCGGAGCGCAGCTGCGCGGCTACGTCGAGAAGCCGCAGCTCGCGGACCTCTACCGCGGTGCGGCGTGCCTCGTGCTGCCCTCCCGTTACGAGGGCTTCGGCTTGCCGGTGCTCGAGGCGATGGCGTGCGGAACGCCGGTCGTCGCCACCGACGAGCCTGCACTGCGCGAAGTCGGCGGCGATGCGGCGGTTTACGCCGACTCGGACGGACTGGCGGAAGCGGTGCGCCGTGCGCTGAGAGAAAGCGAGGATCGCTCGAGAGCAGGCCTCGAGCGGGCGAGACTGTTCTCGTGGGAGGAGAGCGCACGTCGCGCGGTCGCCGCGTATCGCGCGGTGCTGGCGCAGTGACCCGGGTCTCGGCGGTCGTCGTGTCGCACCGCGGCGCCGCCGAACTCCGGCACTCACTGCCGGCGCTGGCTCCCCAGGTCGACGAGATCGTCGTCGTCGCGAACGTCCCCCGAAGCGTCGACGCCGTCCCTGCCGGCACACGCGTGCTGGACAACGAGCGTCCCCACGGCTTCGCGGCGAACGCGAATCGCGGCATCGCCGAGACGACAGGTGAGTTCGTCCTGCTTGCAAACCCGGACGCGGTCCCCGAGCCGGACGCCGTGCCCGAGCTCTGCGCGTTCGCCGAGTCGCGGGCGCGCTGCGGCGTCGCCGGCCCGCGGATGCTCGGGCTCGACGGTGAGCTGGTTCCTTCGCGTCGCCGCTTTCCTACCATCCGCGGAACGCTCGTCCGCCGCACACCGCTTCGGCGCGTGCTGCGCCCACTGGAACGCCAGCGGGCGCACTACCACCTCGGCGAGGACGTCGCGGGGCCGGTGCAGGCGGACTGGCTGCTCGGCGGGTTCGTTCTCCTCCGTCGCGACATGCTCGACGAGATCGGCGGGTTCGACGCCGGCTTTCGGCTCTACGGCGAGGACATCGACCTGTGCTATCGCGCAGCGAGGGCAGGGTGGGAGCGCTGGTACGTCCCCGCGGCCGTCGTCCACCACGAATGGAAGCGGGAGACGGACCGAAGCTTTCTCACGCGCCGAACGCTTTGGCATTGGCGCGGAATCGCGCGCTTCGTGCGAAAGCATCCCGAGACGCTTGCGCGACTATGACGAACGCCGAACGACGGAGTAGTTGACGTTCGCGCCGAGGCTTCGGGGGTCGCCCGCTCGGGGGTCGTGACTGTGCACGAAAGGCGTCACCGACGTCTCCACGCGGAACGGCGCACGGGGAGCGTTGAACACAAACGTGTGATCGAGGTGGTTAGCCACGTGCAACCTCTGCGTCGAAAGGACCTTGGCGATGATCGGTCGACCGCCGGCGACTGCGAGCGTGCCGAGCTTCACATGGACCGTCGCGGGATACAGTCTCGCCGCTCCGGTACGTGTGACCTCAACTCGAACGAGACTCGGCGTGTTGCCCGAAACGGAGTACTGGTTCAGAGCGGTTTCCGGCTTTCCCCAGCCGTCGTGGAAGACGCCTTCCAGGGTTTGCCTGACGCGCAACGGCGGTGCCACGCGAACGAGTGCCCACCGCCTCGCGCCGCGCGCGCCGTAGTGGATCTTCGTGGCGATGACGTGCCCGGCTAGGGAGACGCCGTAGTCGGAGACCATGTACTCCACGCCCGCACTCGGTTCGAGCCGTCCGTCCGGACCGGTCACCTGGGGGGCGACGGTGATGCCGGGCCCCGGAGCCGTGCCGTCGGTGCTCCAGATGTGCTGGAGCGTCCGATTCCAGAACTCGAGCTGGAGCACGTCGCTCCCGTCGTCCAGCGACTGGCCGAGGTAGTAGACCTGCGCGCCGCTCGGGACGGCGCGGTCGACCCAGTTGAGCGGGCGCGGCATCGAGTCGACAAGCGATCTCGCGTACCGATGAGACTCGCGGGCGAAGCTGATCTCGCCGTACGCGCTCCAGGCAAGGACAAAGGCGGCCGCGGAGGCAATGAGGAGCGACGCGAAGACTCTGGGCAGGAAGCGAATCGACAAAAGCGTCGCGGCAGAGGCGAGCGCGAGCATGATCAGCAGGATCTTTGCGCCGTTAGGCGTCAGCGCGATGGCCCGGTTCAGGCCTGGCAGAATCGCGAGCCCCGGCGCGTCGAAGAAGACGGGGATGTCCATGTGGTACGGCGTGGTCGTGACCAGATAGAGCGCGAGCGCCGCTGCTCCGACGAGCGCCGTCAGTCGCGCGCGCCGCTGTTCCAGCACGATCGCCGTCCCGGTAAGGAGCAGCGGTGAAACGTAGATGAGGTTTCGTTCGATCAGCTCCGTAAGGCCGAGCGTCGAGACATAGGCCGCCTTCACGGCCACGTAGAAGCCAAACCCGGCGAACATGCTTGCCGCGAGCGCCGTGAATGCCCGCTGCTCGCGCGACCACGGTTCCCGCCCCGGCTTCACGAGCGCTGCCAATCCGCCGATCGTGGGCAGCACCCCGAGGCCGATCGTCAACGCCCCCGCGGCCCAGAGGCCGTCCCTGAGCATCCGCCCCTTGTTGTCCTGTGTCGAGCGAAGCCAGGCGTCCGAGTGCGTCGACGCCGCCACGTCGATGACGCTGAGCACGCAGATCCCCAGCACGATGAATCCGGTCCAGTCCCAGCGAGTCCAGTTGCGGCGGAGGCGGCGTCCGCCTTCACCCAGGAACCAGAAGACAGCGATCGCCAGCACCGCTGCTGGAGCGATCACCACGAGCTGGCTGCGCACCAGCGGCGCCAGCAGGCACGCTCCCGCCGCCGCCGCGAACCAGAGGATGCGGTGCGTGATCAGCGTTTTCGCGATCAGCCAGAAGCAGAGCACGGCGGTCGGGTACGCGAGCGGCTCCTGGAGCAGCATCTCGGAGTATGCGAATGCCGGAATGACGGCCGCGGCGACGCAGGCGAACACCGCCCAGCGTTGCGAGACGAACAGCCGCGCGAGCAGGTACGACGGGAAGACGACCGCGGTCATGGTGACGACGCCGATCCCTTTCGCGACGCCGTACGCGCGTGACGTGTCCCCGATCCGCCACGCCGGTGCAATCAGATAGGTGTAGAGCGAGTCGAATGCATGTGGCACGGTCCGCTGCGCCTCGTGCCCCGTCGCTGCGACCGCGCGTGCGAGCTGCGCGCGCTCGAACTCGTCGCTGTTCAGCCAGGGCGCGGGATTTCCCCACGCCTGCAAGCCGTAGATCAGGCAGAGCCAGAAGAAGATCGTGAGTAGCGGAAGCGCGGCGACCAGTGCTGCCGTAATCCCTGTGGATCGCCCTGACGTTCGACGGGGAAGCCGGATCGACCCACGAAGGTGCGGGATCGATCTCGCGACGCACGAACAGACATTCGACGTCGGCCTCGTGGCATGCATCGCGCACGAGGTCGAGCCGCTCGCCCGGCGCAGCGGGAATCGCGATGAAGACGACGTCGGGGTGCGCCTCGGCGACGATTTGCGCCATCTCGTCGGCACCGCCGAGCACAGGAATGCCGAGCAGCCGGCGCCGCCAGAGACGTGGGTCGTCGTCGATGAAGCCGACGACCTGCTCGCCGGGCGTCTCGCGCAGCTCGCGCGCGAAGCTGCGGCCGGCGCGACCGGCGCCGACGACGATCACTCGCCGCCGCGAGCCGCCGTCGTGCAGGGTCACCACACCGCGGTAGGCGGCGCGCTCCCAGAATCGAGAGGCGCCTATCAAGAGCGTGCACAGAAGCGCGTCGATGACGAGGATCGCCCGCGGGAAATCGCCGCGCGCGCGCGTTGCGGAGACGAAGCCGAAGGCGACGAACTCCGACGCCAACACCGCGGCCGCAACGCGCGCGGCATCTCGAGCGTCGGCGTAGCGCCAGACGCCGCGGTACAACCCGAGCGGAATGAAGAAGAGGTAGCGGGAGAACAGGAGCACCGGGAGCATCGCGAGGAAGTACGCCTGCTGAGAGGCCGTTCCGTTTGTCCCCAGCCTCAGCACGTAGGCGCCGTAGAACGCGACCGTCATCAGCACGCCGTCGACGACCACCTCCAGGAACCGTCGGCGGTGAACGATCACGCTGCGGAGCAGGCCGGGGCGCCGCTCTGCGGTCGAGGTCGGGCTGCGCTCGACGTCCGCGAGGAAGCTCGCGAACTGCACGATCAGCGCGAACGTCAGGAGGACGCCGATCACGGTGACCTTCGCGTCGTCGATGACGCCGTACGTGAGGCTGGTGGCGCCGAGCGCGGCGGAGATCGTGGCGAGCAGAATCACGGCGCGTCGGTCCGAGAGGCCGTGGTACACGAGCCGGTGCGACGTGTGGTCGCGCCCGCCCTGGTAGATCGGGCGCCCCTCGAACAGCCGCACGAGCGTCACGAGCGTGGTGTCGAGGATCGGCACGGCGAGGATCAGCAGCGGCAGGAGCAGCGTCGCGATCGTCGTCTGTGCGACCTTGAATGTCGCAAGGAGCCCGCAGGCCGCCAACGTGAAGCCCAGGACCTGGCTTCCGGAGTCGCCCATGAACACGGACGCGCTTGCGTTGGCGCGGAGGTTGAACGGCAGAAAGCCGACGCAGGCTGCGAGGAGTGCGAGCGCCAGGACGAGCACCGTGCGGTTCGGATGGAGGGTCGCGGCGTCGATCGCGAAGAACACGGACGCGATCGCTGCGAGCGACGCGGCGAGGCCGTCCATGTTGTCGAGCATGTTGAACGCGTTGGTCATGCCGACGAGCCAGACGACGGCCAACGCGATCGCCAGCCAATGGTTGCTCACGATTCCAACGGATAGACCCTGTGAAAGCACGATCGCCGCCGCGCCGACCTGCGCCGCGATCTTCGCGAGCGGCGGCAGGCTGAAGGCGTCGTCCAGGAGGCCCGCGGCGAAAAGCACGGCGCAGCCGAGGACGATCCCGATTATCTGCTGGTGCGAACCCGGTACCGCGCCGACCGCGAGTGCCGCGGCGACGCCGGCCGCCAGTCCGGCGAAGATCCCGATGCCGCCGAGGTAGGGCGTCGCGTGACGGTGCCAGCGGTCCTCGCGTGGTGCGGCGACGAAGCGGCGCGCCGCGGGCGACCGCAGCAACGCGGCGAGAACGAGCGCTGCGGCGGGAAAAGCGAGGAGCGAGGCGGCGGCGCTCACGGGCCGGAGGTTAACGGCTGACTGTTAGGTGTCTGTATGGCGGCGGCGCGGTCCAGGCGCGTGCCTACACTAGTTACGGCCCGTGACGGACCCCTTTATGAGCGTGTATACGGAGCTCTTCTCCTACCGCGAGCTGTTCGCGAACCTGTTTCGCAGAGACCTTCAGAAGCGATACAAGGGTTCGGCGCTCGGCGTGCTCTGGGTGCTGCTGCCGCCCTTGATCCTGATGGGGATCTACGTGCTGGTCTTCCACGTCCTCTGGCGCGTGACGGCTGGCGTCCCGCACTACTCGCTCTACCTGCTCGCCGGCCTGGCGTCCTGGGTTTTCTTCGCCACGACGTTGCAGGTCGGCTCGCGCGCGATGCTCGACAATGCCGAGCTGATCCGCAAGACGCGCTTCCCGCGACAGCTTGTCGCGTTCTCGGTCGTCGGCGCGAACGTCGTGACGTACGCGGTGATGCTCGTAATCCTGCTGGTCGCATGTTTCATCTTCGTGCCCGATGCGCGGGACACCGAGCTGCTTGCAGTGCCGCTAGCCGCGCTCTTCGTGTGCTTCGTCGCCGGCGTGACGCTCGCGATCGCCTGCCTCGACGCGCTCTTCCGCGATGTCGAGCACCTCGTCGGCGCGCTTCTCCTGCCGTGGTTCTTCGTCACCCCCGTGTTCTGGGACTGGAGCCTCTTCACCCGGCACCACACGATCGTCGAGATTCTCCGCTACGGGAATCCGGTCTCACCCGCTGTCTCCGCTATCCGCGATCCGCTCTGGGCCGGCACGATGCCGCGCGCCGTCGACGTCGTCTACCTGGTCTGTGCCGCTGTGGCCGCGCTCGCTCTGGGCGCGCTCACCTTCAGGCATTACGACGACCGCATCGCAGTCGAGCTCTGATGACAGCGCCGCTGCTCGTCCGCGCCGCTAGGTGCGAGCCCGTCGAGCGGACGCCGGTGTGGTTCATGCGCCAGGCGGGCCGCTCGCTGCCGGAATACCGCGCGCTGCGTGAGCGACACGACTTCTTCGACATCGGGCGGGAGCCCGAGCTGTGCGCCGAGGTGACGCTGCAGCCGGTGCGTCGCCACGGCGTCGACGCCGCGGTGATGTTCGCCGACATCATGACGCCGGTCGCCGCGATGGGCGTCGACGTGAAGCTCGTGGAAGGGTTCGGTCCGGTCGTGGAGTCGTTCGACGCGGACCGGCTGCGTGTCCCAGACGACGTCGCGCCGGAGCTGTGCGAAGCGATCCGCATCGTCCGCCGCGAGCTCGAAGAGGAGCAGGCGGTGATCGGCTTCTGCGGCGCGCCGTTCACCGTCGCGGGCTACTTGATCGAGGGCAAACCGAGCCGCGACTTCGCGAAGGTGAAGGCGCTCATGTACCGCGAGCCAGACAGCTGGCACGCCCTCATGGAGACGCTCAGCGAATGTTTCGCGCGCTACGTCCAGGAGCAGGTGGACGCCGGCGCCGACGTGATCCAGGTCTTCGATTCGTGGGTCGGCGTGCTTTCGCCGCCGGACTACGGCGAGTTCGTCGCGCCGTACAGCGCTCGCATCCTCGCCGCAGTGGACGTGCCGACGATCCACTTCGGGACCGGGACGACGACGCTGCTCGCGCAGATGCACGGCGACGTGATCGGCCTGGACTGGCGCATCCCGCTCGAGGAGGGGTGGGACCTCGTCGGGGAGCGGGGCGTCCAGGGGAACCTGGACCCGGCGGCGCTGCTCGCGCCCTGGGACCGCCTCGAGGCGGCCGCGCTCGACGTGCTCGAACGCGCACGCGGACGCAACGGGCACATCTTCAACCTCGGCCACGGGATCTTGCCCCAGACGGATCCCGACGTCGTCACGCGCTTGACCGAGCTCGTACAGGAGCGGACCGTGGAGGCACGCGTGTGAGCGCGGCGGTCGTGCTGATGGCGTACGGCTCGCCCGAACGCCTAGCCGACGTTCCTGCGTACTACGCCGATATCCGCGGCGGCAGGCCGATCGCGCCCGAGCATCTTGACGACCTCGTCTCGCGCTACCGGACGCTCGGCGTGGAGGATCACAATCCGTTGAACGCAATCACCGAGGAGACGCGGACCGCGCTTGAGCGCGAGCTCTCCCTTCCGGTCTTCACCGGGATGAAGCACTGGACGCCGCGCATCGCCGACGCAGCCGAGGGCGTGCTCGCGACGGGTGCCGGCGTGATCGTCGGCCTCGTGCTCGCGCCTCACTACTCGCGCCTGTCGATCGCCGGCTATCGAACGCAGCTCGAGGAGGCGCTCGCCGGCCGCGCCGAGCTCCGCTTCATCGAGAGCTGGCATGACTTCGAGCCGTTCGTGGACGTACTCGCCGCGCGCGTGCGCGGAACGACGGCGCATGTCGTCTTCACCGCGCACTCGTTGCCCGCGCGGATCCTCGAGGAGGGCGATCCGTACGAGGAACAGCTGCACGAGACATGCAGGCTGATCGCGGATCGCGCGGCGCTCGCCGACTGGTCTTTCTCATACCAGAGCGAATCGCCGACGGGGGAGCCGTGGCTCGGCCCGGACATCCTCGACCACCTCGCGGATCTGCACGCGAACGGTATCCGCGAGGTGCTGGTGTGCCCAGTCGGCTTCGTGTCCGATCACCTCGAGATCCGCTGGGACATCGACGTCGAAGCGCAGGAGCGGGCGCGCGAGCTGGGAATGAGCCTGCGACGGATCGAGATGGCGAACGCAGACCCCGAATTCGTGCACGCGCTGGCGGCGCTCGTGCACGAAGCCCTCACGAGTCGCGTCCCGTCTTGAGCGTGACCCTCCACCGGCTCGTTGCTGGCGACACGGCTGCGCTCGCGCGTGAGCTCGAACGCAGTTACGCCGAGGACATGGAGCGTCACGGCGGATTCGCGCCCGACGTCGCACGGCGCAAAGCGACGGCCGATGTGGCGCAGTTGCTCGAGGACGGGACCGCTGCCGCCTACGCTGTCGAGGCTCACGGCGATCGGGTCGGACATCTCTGGGTGGGCGAGCGAGAGAACCCCCGCGGGCGGGTGCTCTGGATCTACGACGTCTTCGTCAAGGAGGCCTTTCGCGGGCGCGGCTTCGGCCGAGACGCGATGGTGCTCGCTGAGGGCGAGGCGCGGCGGCGCGGCCTCGATCGCGTATCGCTCAACGTCTTCGGCGGGAACGAGGTCGCGCGACGGCTCTATCGCTCCCTCGGCTACAACGAGATCGCCGTGGTCATGACGAAAGACGTGCAATGAGGAACGGCGAGATCCGCGTCGATGCGCTCTCGCGCCGCTTTCGCGTCTACGCGCGCGGCACGCGCTCGCTGAAGAGCATCGCGCTCCTGCGCGACCGTGGCCGCGCGAAAGAAGTGTTGGCGCTCCGCGACGTCACGTTCGTGGTCGAGCCGGGCAGCGCGCTCGGCCTAATCGGCCGGAACGGCTCGGGCAAGAGCACGCTCCTCCGGATCATCGCTGCGATCATCAAGCCGACGGCGGGCCGCGTCGACGTGGGCGGACGCATCGGCACGCTGCTGGAGCTCGGCGCGGGCTTTCATCCCGACTTCACGGGACGCGAGAACGTGTTCCTCAACGGATCGATCCTCGGGCTGAAGCGCGCCTACATCCGAGAGCGCTTCGACGAGATCGTCGCGTTCGCGGAGCTCGAGGACTTCATCGATGTTCCCGTGCGCACGTACTCGTCGGGGATGTACATGCGGCTCGGGTTCGCGGTCGCATCGCATCTCAACGCGGACGTCCTGCTGCTGGATGAGGTGTTCGCAGTCGGCGACGGCGCGTTCCAGCGCAAGTGTCTCGACAGGATCCTCGAGTTCAAGCGGAACGGCGGCACGATCGTCTTCGTTTCGCACGACGCGCAGGCCGTCGAGCGGTTGTGCGAGCGCGCGATTCTGCTGAGCGACGGTCGCGTTGCGTTCGACGGATCGACGCACGACGCTCTCGCGGCGTACCACGGGCTGCTCGCCGACGAGCGCGATCCGGCCGAGCGCGCCGCCGGCCTCAGCGAGTGGGGGAGCGGCGAGGCGCGCATCGCGGAGGTCCGCCTGTGCTCATCGGGTGGCGACGAGCGCGAGCAGTTCGTGTCCGGCGAGCCGTTCTCGCTCAGGCTCAAGCTGCTGGCGACCGCGGCCGTCAGCCCACCGCAGCTCTCGTACGAGTTGCGCGACGAAGCGGACCGCCTGCTCGCCGGGGGCGCCCTCGATACGGCCGACGTCGGCTGGCCCGACGGCTCCGGTGAGGTGTCCGTGCGGTTCGACGTCGACGCGCTGCCGCTTGCCGAGGGTCGTTTCCACTTCGCGCTCGGCCTCGTCGGGCCCGGCAGCGGGCACCTCTACCACCGCCTCGAGCGCGTGGCGCCGTTCGCCGTGCACCCGGAGGGCGGCGAGCGGGGAGCCGTGCTGCTCGACGGGCGCTGGTCGGGAGGGGAAGTTGCGGCGGCTGCCGAACTG
>WNFU01008183.1_pt1 | contig 13730 bp, 16 predicted proteins | sample 5400121 | NCBI WGS metagenome assembly WNFU01 (sample SAMN13153360, study PRJNA577476) | soil metagenome | isolation source: 100 cm soil or saprolite under grassland replicate 1 | place: USA:California | collected 2016-06-15
GAGGCCGGCACCATCGGCTCCCCGCCAGCGGTCGTCAACGCCGTGATCGACGCGCTGTCCCCGCTCGGAATCACCGACATCGGCATGCCGGCGACCCCCGAGCGGGTCTGGCGGGCCATCCACGCCGCGAAGTCGAAGGAAGGCGAGGGCTGATCTCGACGCCGCTCGATGACAAGGTGGCTAAGAGGCTGCGCTAGTAGGCCGATGGCTGATGATCCCATCAGGCCGTTCCGGCGCTAGTTCGCTGATGTGCCGGCCAGCCTTGCTTGCCGCGGGACGCGGGCTGGCTGGTAGCGATCTGTGTGGCCTGCGGCGTCGCTGGGACCGGCCGTACTCCTCGCGGAGGATAGATAAGGTGTCGCACACCACCTCTGGCCAGGCTTGCCAGAGATTTGCCAGAGGATCACGGAGCGCACCCACTGACGCACCCTGAGCGTTGCCCGGATTGGGCGCTTCTAGGCAGTCCTGCGGCTTGGCTTGGTGGAGCCCCGGCCCTCTAGAATCACAGGCGGGACGACGACCTCGCCGTCCGCGTCGACAAGCTCGAACGGAACGTGGACGAGTTCCGCTTTCAAACAACATCTGGCGGCAAGAAGTGAGCCCTACGGCGAAGCAGGCTCTCGGCTCTCGGGGCGAGCAGGTCGTGGCTCGTCATGTGAAGTGCCCAGGGTGCAAGTCGACGGAGCGCACGTTCCGGGTGCTGCCCAACAACTTCAAGTGCGCAGACGTGGTTTGTGACTTCTGTGGCTATCTGGCCCAGGTCAAGACCAAGAGCGTCAAAGGTGCGCTGCCGGAGACATGCCCAACCACGATTCCTGGCGCTGCTTGGGGGGCCACAGCAGGAGCGCATGGACGCCGGAATCTACTTCTCCCTCTTCGTCGTCGTTGAGAACGACGAAGGAAGAATGTCGATCTTTTTCCTGCCAAGGGACCTCCAAACGCGACAGATGTTCGTCCCGCGAGCCCCGCTCAGCGCCTCAGCACGGAGGGCGGGCTGGCAGGGATACATGATCGACATGACGCGAGCCCTCGCCGCGCCGACCCGGTACATGGACGGCGACGTCGTCGAGTTCCGCTTCAACGCGTGAGCCGGCGCATCTTCGCAGGCCACATGGGGTTTGGTGCCCCTGGGTCCGCACTCAGTCCGCGAGAGGTTCAGTGGCGTGCGCCCGGATGCGGTTGCCGGTCGGGCAGTTCGGGGGAGGCTGGTGGTGACTCGTGTCGGAGGGAGGGGTAGGCATGGGTACGGCGTACCTGCACGCGGTGGCCTCGCTGGACGGCTACATCGCCGATGAGCGCGACGACGTGGGGCCGCTCCACGACTGGTACTTCAACGGCGACCATCCCCCCTCGTCGACGAAGACCACGCCGACGTTCACGGTGCGCCGTTCCGGGTCTCCGCGGCCTCGGCTGACTACGTGCGTGGCATGTGGTCGCGCCAGCAGGTCCTGGTCATCGGGCGGCACCAGTTCGACCTGACCGACGGCTGGGAGGGCCACCCGCCGGCGGGCGACCACGTCGTGGTCGTGTCGCACCGACCGCGGCCGACGGGCTGGCACCCGGAGGCGTCGTACCACTTCGCCACCTCGGTGGAGGAGGGAATCGCGCGGGCACGGGAGCTGGCTGGCGAGGGGGAGGTTGGTGTGGGCGCGGGTGAGGTCGGCGGGCAGGCGCTGTCGCTGGGGCTCGTCGACCACGTGGCGATCGACATCGTGCCGGTCGTCTTCGGCCGGGGGAAGCCGTACTTCGGGACGCTCGCGAACGGTCACCTGGTGCTCGAGGATCCCGAGGTGGTCATCCACGGCGACGGGGTGCTCCATTTGCGTTATCCGGTGCATCGGGGACGCTCGCTATGGCTTCCTGTGTCGACCCGACGACCTGGCGCTGCCAGATCGGGTCCGACGCGGCTGGCCGGGCGCCCTCGTCGAGCCCCGCCGCCGTGAGCGCGGACTGCGCCCGGACGGGATTTGCCAGAACCCTGCTCATGGTTCATTCGGTCCGAACGCATACCTGGCGGGGATACGCGCCGGAGGGGTCCCGATGACGATCGCGACCTCGTCGTGGTCCAGGAGGGGGATGCCTGCGGGACTGCCCGTTTCTCGCTTGCCGTCGACGAAGACCACCACGCTGGAGGCCGGTCGACAGTAGCCTCCGACGCACGAGCCATCGAGCCGAACCCCCCACTCTTCGAAGAACTGGCCGAGGGTAGGCTGCGTCTTCACGGGCGCCTCGATGTGGAGCACCCCGGTCACGCTGTGCGTGTGCAGAGGGGAGATGCACGGTTGCGGACACCCCTTGGCGCTGTAGCCGGGCGCCCCCGCCGCCGCACGCGGCAGGGAGCACCAAAGCCACGGAGATCAACCGCCGCGCGAGCTTCTTCATCTTCTCCTCCTCTCGGCTCCTCTTTCGGCTTGCCTCGTGGGCTTCCTCCGCCTCACGGTGCGTGCCGCGTTAGTTCGTTGGTTCGCAGCAGCCGGCCGGTCCAGAGCAGCCACACCGGCAGCAGCAGCGCGCCGCCGACGAGCAGGTGGCTGGTGTCTGTTGGGCACCGCTTCCCGAGGAGCACGCCGACGAGGTCGTCATTCGCGGCGTAGGCGCCGCTGAGGGTGAGCAGGACTACGCCGAGCAGCAGCGAGTAGCCGCACCAGGCACGCGGGACCGCGCGGTTGCCGGTCGGGCCACCGATGGCGGCGCCGGCGAAGGCCAGCAGCGCGACGCCGAGCAGCGCGAACGCGGCCAGCTCGAAGGCGTCGTCGAGCATGCCGACCGAAAAGAGGATCGCGTTGACCGTCTCGATCGGGTCGCCGTGGCTGGCCATCAGACCGGCCGCGCGGTGGCCGCCGAGGTGCAGGACCTCGCCCGCCACCCACAGCAGCGCGCCGGTCGGCAGGGCCAGCGACCCAAGCCGCGCCAGCACCCGGTCGCGCCCGAGCAGGTCGCGGGCGAAGGCGGCCAGCGGCACCAGGCACAGGAAGCCGGCGACGGCGATCCCTGTGTCGAGGCGCTGCTGCGAAAGGGTGGTGACCAGCCAGGCGAACCAGCGGTGCAGCCCGTCGAGGGTGCCGGGGTTGAACGCCGGCGGGTTGGCGACCGTGACGAAGCGGGTGGTGAGCCCGTACCAGACGGCCGCCACCACGAAGGCAGCCGCGCCCAGGTAGGCGACCAGGTCGGCCGCCACGGCCGGGCTCGGAGCTGCGGGTCTCGACGGGGTCCTGGCGTGGATGTCGTCGGTGGCTGCGGTCATCGCTGCCTCCTTCCCCCGAGGCTGCCGTTGCGGCGACCCTTCCTGGTGGTAGTGCCGCGACCGTATCGGCGGGGCAGCCGCCGGGCATCCGGGCGGCCACCGAACCTGCCTTGAGGGCTGGCACTGAAGACCGGCGGGGCGCCCGGTGCGAAGATGGCGTGGCCATGCGAACCGTGCTGATCGTCGACGACCACGCCGGCTTCCGCGGGTGGGCGCGAACGGTGCTGCAGGCCGAGGGCTTCGGGGTCGTCGGCGAGGCCGCCGACGGCGCCGCCGCGATCCAGGCCGTCCGTGCCCTGCGCCCCGACGTGGTCCTGCTCGACATCCAGCTGCCGGATATGAACGGCTTCCAGGTCGCCGAGCGGCTCCGCGGCGCCGGCGCGGGCGGGACGGTGGTGCTGATCTCCAGCCGCGACGCCGCCGACTACGGCACCCGCATCGCCACCAGCCCGGCCGCCGGATTCCTCCCCAAGGCCGACCTTTCTGGCGCCGCGCTGGCGGCGGTGCTGGACGGCACCGGCCACGGCTGGGACCGGGAGCCGGGACGATGACGCCGCGCCGGTGGGCGCTGATGGCCCTGGGCGGCGCCGCCCTGGCGTGGGTGCTCGGCGGCGAGTGGGTCAGCATCAGCCGCGGGATCCACGAGAGCCACCTGCTGGACGCGATGGTGGGGCTGAGCTTCTTCGGCGCCGGGATCGTGGCGCTGGACCGCCGGCCCGGCAACGCGATCGGGCCGCTGATGGTCGCCTTCGCGGCCACCGGGTTCCTCGCCAACTGGGGCAACCTCGTCCCGGTGTTCCCCACGCTCGGCTTCGTCGCCGGCCAGTTCCAGGCGCCGTTGCTGGTGCACATCGCCCTGGCGTACCCGAGCGGGCGGCTGCGCACCCGGTTCGACCGGGCCGTGCTTGGCGCGTTCTACGCGGTGGCCGCCGCCGTGGGCCTGGTGGGCGCGCTGACGTTCCCCCGCCGGGGTCCTGGCTGCGGCCGCTGCCCCTGGACCCCGCTGTTTGTACCGAACCGGACGGTCTTCACCGCCGTGAACTGGCTCAGCGACCGCTCGGCGCTGGTGATGGTGCCGCTGTTCCTGGCGGCGATCTGGCTGCGGTGGCGGCGCGCCTCCCAGGGAGAGCGCCGCGAGCTCGCGCCGTGGTGGGCGGCGGCGTCGATCCTCGCCATGGTCTACCTGCTCGGCGCGTTCACCTCGTCAGACTCCCAGGACGGCTTCTCCTACCTGCTGTGGGAGCTGCGGTCGGTGCTGCAGATCAGCGCTCCGATCGTGTTCGTGTGGGGGCTGCTGCAGACCCGGCTGGCCCGCAGCGCGGTCGGCGACCTGGTGGTGGCGCTGGACCGCCCGCTGCCGCCCGGTGGGCTGCAGGCGGCGCTGGCGCAGACCCTCGCCGACCCCGCGCTGCAGGTCGCCTACGCCCTGGACCGCGAGGCCGGGGTCGAGCACCCCGACGGGGGGCGGCGCTGGGTGGACTCGGGCGGGCAGCCCGTGGCGCTGCCCCCACCAGGGGGCGGGCGCGGCGCCAGGGTGGCCACCGTCGTCGAACGCAACGGCCGGCCGCTGGCGGCGCTGCTGCACGACCCGGCGCTGGACCCGGGGCTGGTCCAGGCGGCCGGCGCCGCGGCGGGCATGGCGATCGAGAACGAGCGCCTCCACGCCCAGGTCCGCGCCCAGCTGGACGAGGTGCGCGCCTCGCGGGCCCGCATCGTGCAGGCCGGCGACGAGGAACGCCTGCGCATCGAGCGGAACCTGCACGACGGCGCGCAGCAGCGCCTGCTGACCCTGTCGCTGGCGCTGCACACCGCCCGGCGGCAACTCGGCGCCGATGCGGATCCTGCCCTGCTGGAGGCGCTGCGAGGCGCGTCGGCGGAGCTGCACCTGGCGATCGAGGAGTTGCGTGAGCTGGCCCGTGGGATCCACCCGGCGATCCTGACCGACGAGGGCCTCGGGCCGGCGCTCGGCGCGCTCGCCGGCCGCACGTCGGTGCCGGTCGCGCTGGTCGAGGTCCCGCCCGGGCGGTTGCCACGGCCGGTCGAGGCGGCGGCGTACTTCGTCGTCTGCGAGGCGCTCACCAACGTCGCCAAGTACGCGGACGCCGCGTCGGCGTCGGTGCGTGTCGGCATCGACGACGACCAGGGCTCGAGGCGTCAGGCCGGAGGTCGGACCGGACTCCTGGTCGAGGTCTGCGACGACGGCGTCGGCGGCGCCGACCCGGCGCGCGGCTCCGGTCTGCGGGGCCTGCAGGACCGCGTCGCGGCCGTCGGCGGCCGGCTGTCGGTCACCAGCCCTCCCGGCCACGGCACCGTGGTGCGGGCGTGGTTGCCCTGCGACGCGGACGCGGCGGTGAGGTCCCGGTGAGGGTCGTGCTCGCCGACGACACGGCGCTGTTTCGCGAAGGGATCGCCCGGCTGCTGACCGACGCCGGCTTCGAGGTGGCCGGGCAGGCCGGCGACGTCGACGAGCTGCTGGAGCTGGTGGCGCGGACGACGCCCAAGGTCGCCATCGTCGACATCCGGATGCCCCCGACCCACACCACCGAAGGGCTACAGGCGGCCGAGCGGATCCGCGTCGAGCATCCAGGGGTCGCGGTGCTGGTGCTGTCACAGTATGTCGAGCCGCACTACGCGATGAAGCTGCTCGGCCAGCAGCCCTCCGCCGTCGGCTACCTGCTGAAGGACCGCGTGACCGACGCCGACGAGCTGGCCGAAGCCGTCACCCGGGTCGCCGCCGGCCGTCCGGTCATCGATCCGGCGGTCGTCGCCGAGCTGCTCGCGCGCCGGCCGCGGCGCGACCCGCTGGCCGCCCTGTCGGACCGGGAGCGCGAGGTGCTCGCGCTGATGGCGGAGGGGCGCTCCAACCAGGCGATCGCCGACCGGCTCGTGCTGACGCCGCGGACGGTCGAGTCGCACGTGCGCAGCATCCTCACCAAGCTGGACCTGCACCCGACGGCCGACGACCACCGCCGCGTGCTCGCCGTGCTCGCCTACCTCCGCAACCGAACGACCCCCGGCAGGCCGGCGTAGGCAGGCGATGACGTAGAAGCCTGCGGTGGGCTCAAGAGGGTCGGAGGAACCGAGTGCAGATCCGCACGCAGGCAACGAACGGGCAGTATGACTCCGGGACCACACCTCTACGGCTGGCTTCGACACCTTGCCTCTGGTCGGGTGCCCGTCGGCTTTCGGGCGCATGGAGCATGGGATCAACACGATCCGAAGCCTGTCCAAACGGCTAGGGCTCCGGAATGGGGATCTGTGGACCGACGCGCCTGGCGCCATAGCGGGCGTTGATCGCGGCCACCACCTCGGGGTCCGGAGTTCCGGCAACCGCCCGCAGGTACGCCTCCATCTCCCCGAACAGGCGCTCAGCCCCGCCGGGAATCCACGCGATCACGACGCGCACCGGCTCCGCTGCGAGGTTGGCGAAGGCGTGCGGCGTGCCGCGTGCGCCCCAGGCGAGGCCGCCCGCCGCGATCTCGTGCAGCTGGTCCCCGAGCTGCACCGTCAGCACGCCGTCGAGCACGAAGAACAGCTCGTCCTCGTTGGTGTGCACGTGCAGGGTCGGTCCCGCCGTGCGGGGCGGCAGCGTGACCTCCCCGAGCGCGAGCAGGCCGTCGGTGTCGCGGCTGGTGATGCGAACGAATGGGCGGCGTGGTCCCGGCGGCGGCGCGCTGGGGTGCTGCTCACCCGGGGCGAGGATGAACGGCGCGCTGATGATCCCTCCTGACGTTGGGCGGCTGGCGTCGTACCGGTCGATACCAGGTACTGCCGCCGCAGCGAACAGCTGAAAGACCAGCGCCGCCAGCGCCGCCATCACCGCCCCACGTTCGCAGAATCGGGCGCGGTCATGCCAATGCGGGTGACGACCGGGCGGGACCGGCCGAAGCTGAGCCGGGGCCGGCCTCGGCGGCGGGCATGGACGGCCTCGGGGCCGGTCTGCCGCTGGCAGAGCCGCCACCGCTCCGCGGCCTGGTGCAACTCGGCGATCCGCTGCGCGGCGATCTGGCCGGTGAAGGTGGGGTGCATCTCGTCCTCCTTGGTGCCGTGCTGGCTTGTGGGACGAGCATGCGGCTACGGCGCCTGCCCGCCATCCGGGCCGTCACCGAACCTGCCTCAGGGCTGGCACTGAAGGCCGACGGGCCACCCGGCCCTTATTCTGGGCCGCTGGCTGCACCGGATCCCCGCATGACGCGAGCATCGCGGACACCCTCAATGAGCTGCAAGGCGCACCCTTCCGTACGTGTCACCGGAACGGGCGAGCCTCTATAACGGTGGTCCGTTGACTTCGGCGGAATGCGCAGGTCGCAGCTCTCACCGGTCCACGGGTGAAGGGAAGCGCTTTACGCAGGTCAGGGGCCGGAACGGGAGATGCCAGCACGCCGAACTCAACGAACTACCGATAAGACCCTGCGGCTCTACGCCGAGGGGTACTTGGCGGACGCCGGCGTCCGGCCGAGCAGGTCGGCGCCGCGGCGCTCCAGCCAGTCGGCCGCCTGCAGGCCGCGTCGTCGGCCAGGGTGGTGTGGTCGCTGTGGCCGATGCCGGTGATGACCGGCACCGGCGTTGAGGCGATTGCGGCGGCGACCTGGGCGCTGTTGAACGCGTTGAGCTGCGCGGCCTCTCCCCCGCCGCGGACCACCAGGACGACCTGGTTGCCCACGGCGGCGTTGCGGACCTGCGCGACGATGCGGGCGGCGGCGGCCTGGCCCTCGAGCGGGGCTGGGAAGTGGGTGGCGTGGACGCGGAAGCCGCTGTGGACGAGCACGGTGACGGCGTCCTGGTAGCCGACGGTGCCCGCGCCGCCGACGACGATGCCGACGCGGAGGGGGGCCAGCGGAAGGTGCGTGGTGGCGCGCTGCTGGCCGAGCTGCCCGCTGGCGGCCAGCTCCTCCGGCGGCCGCGGGCGTGGGGTAGGCTGCGCGGGTACGGTCGCCGGCGGCACCGCGCGTCCCAGCGGTCCCGGCTGCCTCGAAGCGGGGAGGCCAGCGTGGCCGAGGAGCAGTCACGCGGCGGGCCGACGGTGCGCCGGATGCTGCTGGGCGCCCAGCTCCGCCGGCTGCGGGTCGAGGCGGGCCTGACCCGGGAGCAGGCCGCCGAGGCGATCCGGGCGTCGGCGTGGAAGCTCCACCGGCTGGAAAACGGCAAGGTCGGCTTCAAGGATCGCGACGTCGCCGACCTGGTCGCCCTGTACGGCGTGACCGACCCGGTCGAGGTCGCCACGTTCGTCACCATGGCCCGGGAGGCGAACCTGCCCGGCTGGTGGACCCCCTACAGCGACCTGCTGCCGCAGTGGTTCCGCGCCTACGTCGACCTCGAGGCGGTCGCGGCGCAGATCCGCACCTACGAGGGCCTGTTCGTCCCTGGACTGCTGCAGACCGAGGCGTACATGCGCGCGCTGATGGCCAGCACGCTCCGCGACCGGCGGCCAGAGGAGATCGACCGGCGGGTCGCGCTGCGGCTGGGCCGCCAGCGGCTGCTCACCCGCGACGACGGGCCCCTGCTGTGGGCGGTGGTCGACGAGGCGGCGCTGCGCCGACCGGTCGGCGGCACCAAGGTGCTGCGCGCCCAGCTCGAGCGGCTCATCCGGGCCACCGCGCTGCCACGGGTCAGCCTGCAGGTCCTGCCGTTCGAGGTCGGCGCCCACGCGGCGATGGTCGGCGCGTTCAGCATCCTGCGGTTCGCCGACCCGGAACTCCCGGACGTGGTCTACCTCGAGCACGTCACCAACGCCACTTACCTGGACAATCCCTCCGACGTCGCGGCGTACGCCCACATCATGGCCAGCGTCGGTGTCCGCAGCGCGCCGCCCGAGCAGACCGCCGACCTCCTCAGCGAGCTGCTCGCCGAGCTGGGCTAGCCCGCCGACCAGGCCGCTTCGTGCCGGCTGACGGCGCACCTGGGTATCATCCGGGCACGCCCGACCATCAGCCCGGAAGGGGACAGGATGCCGACCACCGGTGGCAGTGACGACGCAGGGACCCAACGGCTGCCGGACGAGATCGACACCAGCGTGCCCCAGTCGGCCCGGGTCTACGACTACTGGCTGGGCGGCAAGGACAACTTCCCCGCCGACCGCGCCCTCGCCGAGGCCATCATCGAGCAGGTCCCCACGATCCGGATCCAGGTGCGCGCGCAGCGGGCGTTCCTGGGCCGCGCCGTGCGCTACCTGACCGCCGAGGCGGGGATCCGGCAGTTCCTCGACGTCGGCACCGGCATCCCGACCGCCGGCAACGTCCACGACGTCGCGCAGGCGATCGCGCCGGAGTCGCGGGTGCTGTACGTCGACAACGACCCGATCGTGCTGGCGCACTCCCGGGCGCTGCTGCAGCAAAGACCCGAGGGCCAACTGGCGTTCATCCTGGCCGACCTACGCGACCCGGAGTCGATCCTGGCCGACCCGACGCTGGCCAAGACCCTGGACCTCGCCCAGCCGGTCGGGCTGGTGCTGATCGGGATCATGCACCACCTCCGCGACGACGATGACCCACGGCGGATCGTGGCGACCCTGGTCGACGCGCTGGCGCCCGGCAGCTACCTGGTGCTGTCGCAGACGACCCCGGACTTCGACCCCGAGGCGATGCGCGGCCTGGCGGCGGTGTCCGAGCAGGGCGGCATCCCCAACGTGCCGCGGACCCTGGCGGAGACCGAGCCGTTCTTCGCCGGCCTGGAACTGGTCCCCCCTGGCCTGGTGCCGATCGTGTCCTGGCGGCCCGACCCCGAAGACGACCAGGACCCGCGCAGCGTCTACGTCTACGGCGGGGTCGCTCGCAAGCCCTGACCGGGCGCTCCCCGGAGGCCGTCGAACGCCTCGGACGCGCGTTCTGGCACGACCTCGACGCCCACCCCTGCGCCTTGGTCGTGGCGGCGACACGGCGGCCCGCGGTGCGGCCTCGACGGCCCAACGATGCGCTACGCACCCGCTCCGGGACTCCGACGTGCCGCTGCGTCGCGTGGGCTGGTCGCGGGCTGATCCCGATTCCGATGCTTCTATGTCGCGCAAGTCGTGGGTGAGGTGCCGGTGGGCTCGAGCTGCCGTAGAGTTGCCTGGCCACGGTCCGCTTGAGGCAGCGTCGGATCTCCCGCCGTGTCTTGCCCTCGGCGGTCCGCCGTGCGACGTAGCGCCTGGTGGGTTCGTGGTGGCGCTCACGGCTGACACGATGGTGTGCAGGGCGCGGTTGAGCTGGCGATCCCCGCCACGGTTGAGCCGGTAGCGCACCGTCCGCCCGGAGCTGGCAGGGATCGGTGCCGCCCCGCCGAGCATGGCAAAGGCCGCCTTCGAGCGCACCGGGCCCGGGTGGGACCAGGCCAGCAGCTGCCGGTGCCCTCCAAGGCCCAGCAACGGCGCCCTGGTGCTCGTCCCGCCACCCACCCGATCTGTTGCTCGTAGCCTGCCTGGTGGGTGCTGATGACCGTCGTGGCCAGCAGCCCGCCGTTGGGAGCCAAGACCGCGGCGGTGTGGGTGTCGCGGTGGGTGTCGACGCCGATGACGGTATCGACGATGCCTGCCAGCATGGGCACGGCACGTGGGTGGCACGTCCGACGGCATGCCCGCCAGGGCCTACGACGCCGCGGGTTCCTGCGTCGGCTCGACCTCGAGGCCGGATGGGCCAATCCTTACGGTCGGGTGCGATAGGACCAGTGCTGCCACACGTGGAGCCGCCGAGTTTCCGAGGGCTCTGCGGCGAGGATCTGCGCCATCCGGGCAACGCACTCGTTGCAGATCCACACCGCCACGATCGCCGAGGTATTGGGATCCATGGTCCGGCGCTTTGCTTGGAAGAGTCCCGGGACCTGCTCCCAGGACTTGCCGCAGAACTGGCAGAGGATCGAGGCAGGGTCCAGCGGCTCCGGCGGGGTCGGCTGCTTCTCGTCGTCGGCCTGCAGGTACGCCTCTTCGTCCCTGACGGCATAGACATGGGCGTCGTGAGGGGGCTGCTCGGCTCCTTCCACCGGCTACCTCCGATCGCATGGAGGGCCACGTCCCTACCAGAGCATGCTCGGGCTCGGTTGGCGGTTCAACCCGCACCTGGCGGGACCACCTGGCGCGAGATGGGGCCGGCGCTCTGTGCCCGCCGCGGCGCTGCCGGCCGAGGGCGGCCGCCCTCTGGCCGGCCTTGAGGACGTAGAGCAGATCCTCACCGCACAGGGTTGGCACACAGAGGAACCCTTCTGAGCACCTTCGATGTGGCAGCGCCCTCGGCTCAGCGGGGGGCGCTGAAGTGGGGAGCCATGGCATCGCCAATGCCGCGTGCCATATTCAGTCGGGGGGAGTGATAGATACGTGCATGCCATCGGCTGCCTGCCCATCTGGCAGGAACTTTTGTCAATCGAGTGGGCGACTATGCGAGTGATCCTTCGTCTGGCTCGCGGTATGTCAGCCTGGCGACGCTTGCGATGCTGCTGTAGTGCGTATGGTTTACCCGGCTTGTCCAGTCGTGATAGACCTCCCTTCGAGCTCGACCCGCAGCCCTCCCCGGCGCCCCTGATGACCTGGCCCCGAGGTTTCGGCAGCCCTCGGGCCGGAGATGACATGAACCTCCGGTCCGTGTAGATGGCCTCCAACCCCCCTAGGAGGACCAATGCCACCGGATGACGCTGTCGCAGTGGCCATGAAGCGGCGGCGGTTCCTGCGACAACCCGAACAGGTCGCCGCCGCCCGCCAGTTCGTCGCCGAAGCCCTGGCCCGCGGTTCCGAGTTCCGGGAGACGGCCCGTCTGCTGGTCAGCGAGACGGTCACCAGCACGCTCGACCAGGCTCGATTTGGCATGGGCGATGGCACGTTCGAGATCGCCTACGCCATCGTCGACGGTCGGCTTCGCGTCGAAGTCTCCGACGACGGTGGGCCCGCTCGGCTGCGGCGGCGCATCCACGACGTCCACGCCGAGAGCGGCCGCGGGCTGCGGCTGGTGCAGACCCTCGCAAGCCGCTGGGGCGTCCGGGAGGGCACCGGCGGGCGGACCATCTGGTTCGAGCTGGACCTGCGTGCAGTCGGCCAACGGCGAAGGCCTCCCGATCGGCGCTCAGTGGGCTAGCATCCCTGGTGGCCCGAGCTTTCGTTTACGGGGAAGAGGTCGCAGGTTCAATCCCTGCCGCGCCCACCAGCCAGCAATTTGAGGTCATAGGCCTGTTTGCCCAGGGCTCTGTTCCTCCCAGGTTGATGGCTGGCTTGTCCGGCCTCAGGCAGGTCCTGCTGGGAGTCCCGTCGGTGACAGGGTCGTGATCCGGGCCTCACGGCTCTACGTCGAGTAGGTGCGCCAGCACCCGTTCGGTCTTCGACTTGTTCTCGTCGTCCAGTTCGAGGTCGAGAGCCCGGATTTCCCGCTCGAGCTCCTCCTGCGCGCGCTTGGCCTCCTCGACGGAGTTCTCCTTGATCGAGAGCTCGAGGAAGTCGAGGTCGCCGACGGTCCAACGCTCCGCGACGACGTCGTCGAGGCCTTGGACCCGAACACCCTCCCATCGAGTTGCCGCGACCGGTGAGAGCAGGGTGAGCGCGTCGAGGTTGATCGGCATCCCCGCACAGTCCGAGAGGAAGCGCTCCTGGCCCGCGCTGAAGAGCCGACGCACCGGTTCCGTCCCGGCCCGCACCGCGGCGATGCGCCCTCGCGAAAGGTCGGAGACGCAGGAGGCAGCCAGCACCCGGCGAGTGCCTGCCCAGTCCTCCTCCACCCGGAGCTTCCAGCCGTCGCCCTCCTCCTCGCCCAGCCAGCTCTCGGTGAGCTGCGACCGGCGGCACGGACGCAGCTTCACCGTGGCGTCGTGATCCCTGCCGTCGTTCTGGCGGACTCGGAGCACGATCCCATGATGGAAGAGCGGGAGCGCGGCCCCAACAGTCGAATCCTCGATGAAGCCGATGCCTCGCGGCTGGCCACCTCCGCCCAGGCCGAGCCTATCGAGCGCTGGGGCGACCTCCGTTCGACCAAGAGAAACCTTGATCTCCACGCCATCAAGCCGCATGCGTCGCCTCCTCGATGAGAGGGCCGCCCCGCAACTACCCCGATGGGTGCCCTCGTAGGTCCTGCGGACCCCGACCTGTCCCCTTCGGCGACCATCTCCTCGATGGTGACGCGCAGATCGGGGACGGCGGCGAGGTACATCGCCCACAACCTGGTGGCCGCTGCCGCAGGCTGGCGCTATGGCGTAACCGTTGCTACGAAGACCTCCTGCGCGCTGGAGTCGCCGCCTGGCACGCCGTCGCCGACGAAGCTCGGCCGGACCGCGCCGTCGGTGCTCGCCTGCCAGTTGTAGTCGCCGATGAAGTCGTTGTTCGACGCGTCGAACGGCGTCGTCGTGACCTGCAAGTTCGCGAACGACGCGCCACCGTTCCCCGAGAACGCGCAGGTGGCGAAGATCAGCGCGTTCCCGGGGGCGTAGCGGCGGTCCTGGAAGCAGACGTCGACGCGGCCGCCGGGCGCCACGGTGACGAACGGGAAGACCTGGTCGGAGCCGGGCCCGTCGTCGTTCACCCGCGTGGTTCCCTGCACCT
>WNFU01011425.1_pt1 | contig 13713 bp, 10 predicted proteins | sample 5400121 | NCBI WGS metagenome assembly WNFU01 (sample SAMN13153360, study PRJNA577476) | soil metagenome | isolation source: 100 cm soil or saprolite under grassland replicate 1 | place: USA:California | collected 2016-06-15
TGGTCGCGTGGGTCCCGCCGCTACTTGCATCCGCTCATGCCGATGTGCGCACGGTGACTCGAAGCATCGGATGGGGTCATGGTTCGTGTGAGTAGCGCGAGTCGGCAGCGGTCGGGGCGTACTGGTCAGGCAGGGATGGCCAGCGCTGCGAGGCCCACTGCGACCAGGTCGCGTGCTCTGGTGGGACGGGTGGAATCTGAGAACCTCGCAGTTCGTCGTCGTCCGGCGCTTGAAACTGAGCCCGCCACTGCTCAAGTTCAACGTCGCTCATGTGGAACGTTTGACCGGGCGTAGTTGCGAACCGATTGGTGACACGCCTGCGTTGCTCCTCGTGGTCAATCGGCAGGTAGACGACTTGGCTACGGGCACCGACTGTGCCAGCGATCCAGCGGAGCGCTGATCGCTCGTCCTTGCCCCAGAACCCGAAGTCGAAGACGACATTGATGCCCAGCTCTGCGGCCCGCATGCCGAGCTGAACCAACTTGCCCTCAACGAGGTCACGTTTATCTGGTGGGTTCTGATCGCCAAACAGCGCGATCTGCCACTCGTCGGGCGTTAGCCGCAGAGCCGACGCGCTGATCTCTAGCCCTTTCGCGTGAGATGTTTTCCCTGCGCCGGGAAGGCCAACGATCAGGTAAACGATTGCAGGTCCGACGCGCGGATCGGTCGGCTCGGGGTGCTTGTGTGCGTACATGCGGCGGCTCCTGAGCGATGGCAGGGGCCAGGCAACGCGAAATGGCCGCCCGGCAGGAAGCCGGCGGCGCGGAACCGAGAGACTTACCTACAGACTGTCCCAGCGCCGTCAGCGAAAACGGCAGGGACGAGTCACGGACGCACCAGCACACATGCCCGCAACTGTACCGATGAATGGTCGGGTGGGCGATCACCTGGCGGCGGATTACCCGCAGGCTACGGACAAATGAGCCGGTCGAGCCGGCGCGAGGACGGCCGCCGCAGGCGGCCGCCCGCAGGGCCGGCCTTGATGCGGTGACCGTGGCGGCGCTGCGCGAGCACCAGGCGCGCAAGCCGCGGAGCGCGCGACGGTCGGGGCCGGCTGGCAGGACACGGGCTTGGTGTTCACCCGCCCGGACGGCGCCCCGATCCACCCGGACCTGATCTCTGACTGGTTCGAGCGGCTCGCCCGCGCGGCTGGCCTGCCGAAGATCCGGCTGCACGACGTGCGCCACAGCTACGCGAGCGCGGCGCTGGCCGCCGGCATCCCGGCCAAGGTCGTCAGCGAGCGCCTCGGCCACGCGACCATCCAGATCACGCTGGACACCTACTCGCACGTGCTGCCCGGCCTGGACGCCCAGGCCGCGGAGACGGTCGCCCGCCTGATCCTGGGCGACGAGCATCCACCCGGGGATGTGAGCAAGCCGTGAGCATTGCCGCCCGAGCAACCAGAAGGGCGCCCGCTCTGGTGAGCGAACGCCCTGCTCAGATGTAGTGGCGGGGGAGGGATTTGAACCCTCGACCTCTGGGTTATGAGCCCAGCGAGCTACCAGACTGCTCCACCCCGCGCTGCGGGAGCGCACCGTAGCACAGCGCGAAGCGGCCCCGCAACGCGAATCCGTCAGCCGCCTGGTGCGGTGGTCGTGGTGGTGGCGCCGGCTGCCGCCGGCGTCTTGGCGCCAGCTGAGAGCGCCTGCTCGATGAGCTTGCCGGCCTGGTTCACGTGGCGCTGGTACTCGGCCAGGTTGCCGGTCTTGAGCGCCTCCTGGCCGGCCTTGAACTCCTGGTCGGCCTGCTGCAGCAGGCGCTGCACGTCGCTGCCGGCGGGCGGCTGCGTGGTGCTCTCCTCGGGAGGCGGCTGCTGGCCCGCACCGGAGATCACCTCGCCGAGGGCACCGTTGAGGTCGTCGGCGAAGCCCACGCGGTCGTTGTAGAAGACCGCCACGTTGGTGAGCAGCGGGATCGAGTTCTCCGCCGAGCCTTGGACGAACAGGGGCTGGACGTACAGCAGCGAGTCCTTGACCGGCACGACCAGCAGGTTGCCGAGGATGACCTTGGAGCCCTCGCGGTTGAGCAGGGAGACCAGCGAGGAGATCTCCCGGTTGGCGAGGATGCGGGCGTTCACCTGGGTGGGGCCGAACACGGTCTGGCTGCGGTTGAGGGTGAACAGGGTGACGCGCCCGTAGTTGTCCGGGTCGGAGCTGGCCGCCATGTAGGAGATCATGTTCTCCTTGCCGTTCGGTGTGAACGGCATCACCAGGTGGAAGCCGAGCTTGTCCTCGCCGGGCAGCTTGGTCAGCAGGTAGTAGGGCCGCATCTTGGCCTGCTCGCCGGGGATCAGGCTGGCCCCGCCCTGGCGGATCTCGCCGGAGCGGTCGTCGGGCAGGGCCCAGAAGTCCTCGCGCGAGTAGAAGTCGTCCGCGTCGGTGATGTGGTAGGAGGCGAAGCGGTCGGTCTGGATCGAGAACAGGTCCTCGGGGAAGCGGAAGTGCTCCGCCAGCGACTGCGGGATCTGGTCCTTGGGGGCGAACAGGTCCGGGAAGGCGCTGCGCCAGGCCTGCAGGATCGGGTCGCTCTCGTCGAAGGCGTAGAGGGTGACCGTGCCGTCGAAGGCGTCGACCACCGCCTTGACCGAGTTGCGGATGTAGTTGCCGGAGCCGGCCACGCCGCTGCCGGTCTCGGTGGTGCGCCGCGCCGCGTCCTCGAGCGGGATGCGCTGGGAGTACGGGTAGCGGTCGGTGGTGGTGTAGCCGTCGCGGACGAACTTGATGCGCCCGTCGACCACCACCGTGTAGGGGTCGCCGTCCCACTGCAGGAACGGCGCGACCTTCTCCACCCGCTCGCGGATGTCGCGGTTGAAGATCAGCCGCGACTGCGGCGTGATGTTGCCGGAGATGAGCAGGTTGAACTCGCGGAAGCGCAGGGCGAAGGCGAGCCGGCGCAGCAGGCTGGACATGCGGATGCCGCCGCGGCCCTCGTAGGTGGTGGTCGCCGGCGTCCCGCCGCCGCCCGACGAGGGGCGGTCGATCTCGGCCTGCTTGGTGCCCACCACCACGTAGGACGGGGAGCTCGCGGGCGGCTCCGAGAAGTAGACGCGTGGCTGGGTGACCGGGATGGGGGCGTCGCTGATGTCGAAATTGGAGTCGATGAAGTCGGGCTGCCCCTGCAGGACGGCGTCGTTCACCTTGGTGGCGACCACCCCGAAGCCGTGGGTGTAGCCGAGGTGGAGGTTCTGCCAGGTCCTGGCCTGCTGCGCGAGCAGGTTGGAGTCGACCTCGCGGGTCGAGATCATCACCTGGCGCTGCTGCTTGTCGACCGGGTAGCGGTCGACGTCGACGTCGCTGAACGAGTAGTAGGGGGCGATCGCCTGCAGGTTGCGGACGGCCGGCTGCAGCACGTCCGGGTCCCAGAGACGGATGTTGCTGATCGTGTCCTTGTTCTCGTCGAGGTCGCTGGCCTTCAGGTTGGTGGCGGCCGGGAAGGACTTGCCCCGGACGGCGTCGAGGCCGAAGGCCTTGCGGGTGGCGTCGATGTTGCGCGCGATGTAGGGGCGCTCGCGGCGCAGCTCCTGGGGCTCGACGCTGAAGCGCTGCACGATGCCGGGGTAGACGCCACCGACCAGGATCGAGGTCAGCCCGAGCAGCACGATCCCGGCGACCGGGAAGGCCAGCCCGCGGCTGCGGGCACCCCAGAGGAACAGCCCCGCGCAGATGATCGCCACGAAGAACATCAGCCGCAGGGCGGGGAGCTGCGCGTGCACGTCGGTGTAGGAGGCGCCGACGACGACGCCGCGGGTGGAGTAGACGAGCTGGAACTGGTCGAGCCAGTAGCCCCAGGCCTTGAGGGCGACGATCAGCCCGACCAGGATCGAGAGGTGGGCCTGGACCTGGGGGGCGACCCGGTCGCTGGTGGCCTGGGGACGGATGCCGCCGAGCAGGTAGTGGCCGGCGGCCGACAGCAAGGTTGCCAGCACCAGGGTGCTGAACAGCCAGCCGAACACGGCCCGCTGGAAGGGCAGCTCGAAGACGTAGAAGCTGATGTCGCGACCGAACTGGGCGTCGGACTGGTGGAACGGCACGGAGTTGCGCCACAGCAGGAAGGTCTGCCACAGGCCGGCGGACTGCAGGCCGGTCACCAGCCCCAGGAAGGCGGCAACGCCGATGCGCAGCGGTCGCAGGTAGGGGCCGAGGATGGCGCGGTAGCGGTCCACCTGGGGGCGCCCGACGGCGGACAGGCCGTAGCGGGGCGAGAGCCGCTCGACCAGCCACAGGTTCGCCCCGATCACGATCGCGGTGCCGACGCCGGCGAGCAGGCCGAGGGTCAGCTTGGCGGCGATCTGCCCCCAGAACACCTGGGTCTTGTCGACCTCCCGGAACCAGAGAAGGTCGGTGTAGAAGCGGGTGATGCTGCCGATGGCGGCCAGCAGGACGAACGCCAACAGCAGGACGGCGAGCGTCCAGCGGCGTGGGGGACGTCTGGCTGCAACCACGACCAGACCCTAGCACGCCGCCAGCGCCTACGAGAGGGCGCCGGCGCCCCGATCCACCCGTACCTTTCCGGTGGTCGCCGACGCCTGGAAGATCACACCTCTCGCACGGGGGTCCGGGGGGCTCGAGGAGCGAAGCGGTAGCCCCCCGGGTGGGTCAAGGGGGACGGGGGGGTCGGGGCCGGCGCCCGACCGCGAGGCGGCGTCCGCGCCGCGGAAATCGAGGTGCCTTGATGGCGGTGGTGCTGATGCTGGCCGTGGTGTTGCTGCTGGCGGCGCTGGCCCTGGCGATGACCGGGGGGTCGTCGCGGCGCTGATCAGCAGGTGTGGCCGTCCGCCGTGCTGGGCCGCTGGCGCAGGTAGGTGAGCGCGTCGTGCAGGCTGGCCACCTTGACGAGCCGGAGGCCGTCAGGCGCGGCGCGCCGGGCCTCGTCGCAGTTGCCCTCGGGGACGAGGAAGACGGTGGCGCCCTGGCGCCTGGCCGCCACCAGCTTCTCGCCGATGCCACCGATACGGCCGACCTCGCCGTCGAGGAGGATCTCCCCGGTGCCGGCGATGCGGCGGCCGCCGGTGAGGTCCTCCTTGGTGAGCTTGTCGATGATCGAAAGGGTGAACATCAGGCCAGCCGACGGCCCGCCGATGCCCTCGGTGTCGATCTTGACGTCGACCGGGAGGTGGTCGAAGAGGTCGCGCAGCACCACGCCGATCTGGGCGCGGCCGGGGTCGTCGCCTGAGGCGCGGGTGCCGACGGTGACGTCGAGGTCGGACCGGTCGCGACGGACGCGGATGGTGACCTCGTCGCCCGGGTGGTGCTTGGCGATCGCCTCGCGCACCTCGGCGACGTCGTGCACCTTGTGGCCGTCGACGCGCAGGATCTCGTCGGCCACGCGCAGCCTGCCGGTGGCCGGGGCGTCGCTGCCCACCTCCTGGACCTGGGTGCGCGACGGCTCGATCTTGTAGCCGAGCTCGCGCAACGCGACCACGGTCGCGTTCATCTTGGAGGTGTCCATGTCGACCGTGTTCTGGCGGTCGATCTCCTGCGGGCTCACGTCGCCCGGGTACAGGTCGGCACGCGGCAGCATCTGCACGTCCCGGTTGGCAAGGTCGAGCAGTGCCTCGTAGAAGCGCACGTCGTCGTCGATGCCGACGGAGGTGAGGTAGAGGTCGCCCTTGGACTCGTACACCGGGGTGCGGCCGGTGATCTTGACCCTGGCGAGGACGTCCTCGGCCGGCCCGGGTGAGAGCGCCACCACCGGCAGGCGGTAGAAGTTGAGCGCCAGGATGATCCCCACCAGCAGGACGACACCGATCCCGGTGGTGACGCGCTGTCGCACCAGACCTCCCAGCGCCGACGCGGCTGCACACCGACGGCCTTTGCCCCATCCTATCGCCCGGGGCTCGCTCGGGCCGCGTGGCGCTCAGCGCCCGACGGCGGCGTCGACGAACAGCGGCGCCAGCTCGTCCATGGCTTCGACGGCGCGGCCGGCGCCGAGCACGACGCACTCCAGCGGGGCCTCGGTGAGGTGCACCGCGACCTGGGTCTCCTGGGCGATGCGGGCGACCAGGCCGGGCAGCAGGCTGGCCCCGCCGGTCAGGAAGATGCCCTTGTCGAGCACGTCGTTGGCGAGCTCCGGCGGCGCCTCGGAGAGGGTCTCCACCACCGCCTGGACGATCTGCGAGACCGGGTCCTCCAGGGCGTCGCGCACCTGGTCGCTGGCGAGCACCACCGTCTTCGGCAGCCCGGTGGCCAGTTCGCGGCCGCGCACCTGCGCCTGGGCCTTGCTCTGGTGGGGGTTGGCGGACCCGATGGTGATCTTCAGCTCCTCGGCGCTGCGCTCGCCGATGGCGATGGCGTACTCGCGGCGGACGTACTGGGTGATGGCCGCGTCCATGTCGAAGCCGCCCACGCGGATCGCATTGGCGGTGACGATGCCGCCGAGCGAGATGCAGGCGACCTCGGTGGTACCCCCACCGACGTCGACCACCAGGCTCCCTGCCGGCTCGTTCACCGGCAGGCCGGCGCCGATCGCCGCGGCCATGGGCTCCTCGATCAGGTAGGCGGCCTTGGCCCCCGCCTGCATGGCGGCCTGGTGGACCGCCCGGCGCTCCACCCCGGTGATCGCCGAAGGCACGCACACGACCATCCTCGGCTTGCCCACGCGCCCGGCGCCGACGCGCTCCAGCAGCAGCCTGATGAGGCCGGCGGTGGTGTCGAAGTCGGAGATGGCGCCGCCGCGCAGCGGCCGCACCGCCACCACGTGGGCGGGCGTGCGGCCGATCATGCTGTAGGCCTGGTCGCCCATGGCCAGGATGTCGCCGGTGCGCTCGTTGATGGCGATGACCGTCGGCACGTTGAGCTGGACGCCCCTGCCACGCACGTAGACCAGGGTGTTGGCGGTGCCGAGGTCGATGGCGACGTCGCGGGCCACGACCGCTAGCCCCTGCCAAGGGTGGAGGGGCGGGTGAGGCGCGCCACGTGGGCCTCCGGGGGGTCGGGGACCGGTACGGTCGGGCGGCGCACCCGGCCGGCGCCCTGCAGGGTCCCGGCCTGGAGGCACCGCTCGCGTACGCCGAGGGATTCTAGTGCCTCCTTACCCGCTTGGCGCCTCGCGGATGCCGCGGGAGGAGGCGCTCAGCGGCGGCGGGCCTGCCGGCGCACCAGGGCGAGGGTGGCGATCATCGCCACGCCGGCGGCGGCACCCTTGTAGATGTCGCTGCGACGCACCCGCACGCCGCCGACAGCGACGCCGTCGGAGGGCGTCCGGGCCGCCGCGGCGAAGGCCTCGGCCGTCCCGCTCCGCGGCGACCAGCCGGCCGCGCGCAGGCGGCTCGAGTCGAGCACCCACGGGTACATGTGGTAGCGCAGCTCCCCCGGCCCGGCCGAGGAGACCCCGAGGCGCCGGAGCCGCTCGGCGGTGGCGAAGGCGACCGTCTCGGGGAGCTGCAGGCGGCGCCTGCCTGCCGACCTGGCCGCGTCGCGTGCCCGCACCCAGTCGGCCGGGGCGACGTTGTAGGTCCCCGGCAGCTCGCCGCGGACGGCGAGGGCGAGCGCGTCGGTCGCGTCCTGGGGGTCGAGGGCCTGCAGCGGCGGGTCGTAGCCGCGCACGGCCATCAGCGCCGGCGCCTGCAGGGCCCGGCCGAGGAAGGTCCCCCACGACGGCGCCCAGATGGCCCCCGCCCGCAGCACCGTGACGGTGCGCCCGCCGTCCTGGCCGGCACCGTCGAGCACCGCCCGCTCGACCTCGGCGAGCACGCCGGCGGGGGCGAAGTCGTCGCTCGGCCTCGGCGGCTGGCTCTCCTGGATCGGCACCGGGTTGTGCGGGTGGGCGCCGTAGACCACCCCGCTGGACCACAGGACCACGGTGGACGCGCCGCTGGCGGCGCGCAGCGTCAGCTCGGCGACCTCGAGCGCCTGGGCCCGTCCGGGGTCGCGCTCGCCCGCGTCGACCAGCGGGAACAGGACGACCGTGTCGGCCTCGGCGAGGGCGGCGGCGAAGCGGTCGCTGCCCGGTGCCGCCCGGACGAACTCGAACTTGGGGCCGAGCAGGGGCGGCTCCTGGGCCGACAGCCCGAGCACGCGCTCGACCGCAGGGTCGTCCTCGAGCCGAAGGGCCAGGCCCCGCGCGGCCGGGTGGAGCGCGCCGACCAGCGCCACCGTTCGTGCCATGAGGCTCCCTTTCCTCGTCCTCGCCCCCGGTCCGCCCAGGCTACCCGTGGCCGCGCCGCCAGGCAGCGCCGGCGCCTGGCAGGTCGCCGCCCGGCACCCGTGTGGAGGTCGCGGGACAGGCCTAGAGTTGACGCATGACCGAGTTCCCCGGCGGCGCCGACTTCTTCGGCCGCATCCCGCTGTTCCGCGAGTTCGCCCGGCTGCTGGCCGGCGAGTCCGGGCCGGTCAACTGGGAGCTGGCCAGGCAGGTGGCGGTCGCCACCGCGGCCGGGGCGGACGCGCTCGGCACCATGCCACAGCTCCCGAAGCCGACCCCTGGCCCGCCTCCTGGCGAGCGCGGCGAGTGGGACGAGCGCCTGCGCCTGGCCGAGCTCTGGGTCGACCCGGCCACCAGCCTCGCCGCGCGCGGCCTGACCCTGGTGGCGCAGCCGGTCAGCCGGCCAGACTGGGCCGAGTCCGTTCTGCCCGAGTTCGCGCCGCTGGTCGAGCCGGGCGCCAGGCGGCTGACGGAGGCGCTCGGCCCGGAGGCGACCGGGGCCGCGCCCGGGGAGATGGGCGAGGTCATGACCAGGCTCGGCGCCCTGCTCGCCGGCCTGCAGGTGGGCGCGCTGGTCGGGCAGCTCGCGCAGCTCGTCCTCGCCCAGTACGACCTCGGCCTGCCCAACCGCGAGCCGGCCAGGATACTGGTGGTGCCGGAGAACGTGGCCGAGTTCGAGGAGGCGGCCGGCGTGCCGGCCGACCAGTTCCGCCTCTGGCTGGCCGCCCACGAGGTGGTGCGCCAGCGGCTGTTCGTGGGCGTGCCGTGGCTGGCCGACCACCTGCGCACGGTGGTGGTGGAGATCGCCAACGCGACCGACCCGGACCCGTCCGGCCTGATGGACCGGTTGCAATCGCTCGACCTTGGCGGGGCGGAGGACCTACGCGAGCTGCTCGAAGGCGGCGAGGGGCTGCTCGGCCCGCCGACGCCGGCGCTGCAGGCGGCCGTCGGGCGGCTGGAGGCGGCCATGGCCATCACCGAGGGCTACGCGCTCACCATCTGCGAGCGGGCGCTCACCGGCCGGCTGCCCGCCCTCGGCGCCATCACGGCGGCCGTGGAGCGCCGCCTCGCCGACGCCGACGGCCCGCAGAGCCTGTTCGCGCAGCTCCTGCGCATCGACTCCGAAAGCGCCGGCGCCGCCAGGGGTCGCCGCTTCTGCCGCGAGGTGCTGGCCGCGACCGACATCGAGGGCCTCGACCGGCTCTGGGCGCACCCGGACTTCCTCCCCACCCAGGAAGAGCTGACGGCGCCAGGCCGCTGGCTGGAGCGCAGCGGCCTGGTCGGCGGCGCCGAGGTCGACCTCGACGAGGGCCTGCGCACGCTGCTGGAGACCGACACCCTGACGACCGCCGACACCGAGGAGCTCGACCGCACCACCGAGGACGAGAAGCCCGACGAGACCACCACGGAAGGCGAGCCGCCCGAGCGCGCCTCCGCGGATGCCGAGCAGCAGGGCGAGACCCGGGTGGGCGACAAACCCCGGGGCGTGCGCGGCCCGGCCGGGCTATGGCCGGCCGGGGCGGTCGGGCGGGGACGACGCGGGGAAGGGGCTGCCGAGCTGGCGCTTGGCGGCCGCCTCCACCTCCAGGGTGAGGCCGTCGAGGCCGACCACCACCACCTCGGTGCCCGCGGGCTGGTCGCTGCCGTCGCGGCTGCGGGCACGCCACTCCAGGCCGGCGGCGCGGACCCGCCCGGACGGGCCGAGCGCGCTGGTCACCGTGCCCGCCACCCCGATCAGGGCATCGGTCCCGGTGACCGGCGGGGCGCGCCTGGCCGCCATCACGGACCTGGCCACCACCAGGAACAGGGCCGTCACGCAGGCGACCACGGCAACCAGCACCAGCGGGTGCACGCGGGCACGCGAGCCCGGCTCGTACAGCAGCAGGCCGCCGAGCAGCAACGAGACCACCCCGAACAGCGACAGGAAGGCGTGCCCGGCCAGCTTGAGGTCGAGCACGAACAGGCCGACGCCGAGGGCGATCAGGGCGAGCCCGCCGAGCTGGACCGGCAGGGCCTGGAACATCAGCAGGGCGACGATCAGCGAGAGGGCGCCGGCCACCCCGCCGACGCCGATGCCGGGGTGCACGATCTCGTAGACGACTCCGGCCACGCCGAGCAGGAACAGCAGGAAGGCGACGTTCGGGTCCACCAGGCTGTGCAGCAGCGCCGCCGCGGGGCTGAGCCCGGCGGTCTCCACCGCCGCGCCCTTGGTGTGCACCAGCACGCCCGGGTCGGTGCCGTTGCGCAGGACCTTGCCGTCGATCGCCTTAAGGAACGCCGCCTCGTCGTTCTGCACCGACTCGACCGCGTGGATGCGCGCCGCCTCCTCGGCGTTGACCGAGACCGAGCGCCGCACGGCGCTCTCGTACCAGCCGGGGTTGCGGTCGTGGCTCTGCGCCAGGCCGCGGATGTAGGCGGCGGCGTCGTTGGTGACCTTCTCCTCCAGCACCTCGCCGGAGAGGCCGACCGGGTGGGCCGCGCCGATGGTGGTGTTGGGGGCCATGGCCGCGTAGGCGGTGGCCGCCAGGATGAAGGTGCCGGCCGAGGCGGCGTAGCCGCCCGACGGGCCGACCCAGCCGACGACCGGGACGTCCGAGGCGAGCATCGCGGTGATGATCTCGCGCATCGAGCTGGCCAGCCCGCCCGGCGTGTCGAGCTCCAGCACGACCACGCCGGCGTGCTCCCGCTCGGCCCGCGCGACGGCCTTCTTCACGGCGTCGGCCATGAGCGGGTCGATCTCGCCCGTGACCGGCACCCGGATGACCGGCGCAGCCGCCGCTGGCGCGCTGGCCACCCCTGCCACGGCAGCGCCGCACACCGACCTGGGCGCGGCTGGTGTGGCGGCCATCCCTGGGGCCGCGAGGGCGAGGCCGAGCCCGCCGGCGAGCACGGCCACCGCCAGGACGCGCCGTGCCCGGCTGGACTGCCTGGCCGCGGGTGCGCGGCGCCCTTCCGCTGGTGCCGCGGGAGGTCCGGCGGCTCCGCTCTCCTCACCCATGCTGCTCGCCTCCACGCGATCCTCGGCGCTCAGTCCAGCTCCTCAAGGCGCCTCCCCGGCCGGTCCGTCGTGGTCCTCCAGACCCTTGGCGATCAGGAACCCGCGCGCCCGCTCCGCCAGCGGGTAGCGGGCGACCAGGTCCCAGAAGGCCCGCGAGTGGTCGGGCACGAGCAGGTGGGCCAGCTCGTGCACCAGCACGTAGTCCCGTACCCAGCCCGGATACCCGGCCAGCCGGTCCGACAGCCGGATGGTGCGGTCCTCCGGCGTGCACGAGCCGTAGCGGGCACGCATGTTGCCGACCCAGCGCACCGAGCGCGGCTCGGCCCGGCCGTCCAGGTAGCGCCGTGCCAGCAGCTGGGCCCGGCGCCGCAGCTGCTCGTCGCCGGGCGGCTGGCGGCGGCGCTCCCGCTCGGCCAGCCGCTCCAGCATGGTGCTGACCCACTGGCGCTCCTCCCGCCGGCTCATGCGAGCGGGCAGCAGCACCACCACGGTGTCGCCCTGACGGTAGGCGGTCACCGTCTTGCGGCGGCGGGCGCTGCGCTCGACCCGCACGAGCGGTTGCGCACCGGCGGACGGCGGGTCGTGCCGGGGCGGCCGCGGGGAGGATGACGAAGCCATGCGCACCTCGGGTGTGGGCCATGCCGGACGGGGCCGGCGGAGTCGCCGGCGCCCAGCCGTACCGGATCCCCGGGTCCGGCGGGCGACCCGCTCGATACCGTCGAGTATGCCACGCGGACCCGACGGCGAGTCCGCCCGGTCCCCGCCGGACTTTTTCTCGTCCACAAGCCGGCCGAAGGCAACCGTCCAGCTCAGAACGGCGGACCCAATTTCCGTCCCCAGCGCCGTCCCCAGCGCCGGCCGCAGTTGTCCACAAGCGGCGCCCCGGCCATCAACACCCTCACCGAGTTCTCCACAGACTCATCCCCAGACCTGGGGAAACGCGCGTTGACGGGTTCTTGCGACCGTGCCATCGTGCTTCCGCACGAGGTCTCCGGGAGGGCAACGGGCCTCGCTCTGTAAGGGGAAGGCAGAGCGCGGTCCAGCGTCCAAGCGGGGACCTCGTTGCGTTGGACCCCTCGCCTACCGCCCGCGCGGCACCTCCGCTTGGCTTCCGCGCTCTTCCAGCTCCCTGATGAGCACGCCGACGCGGCGCAGGGCCGAGCGGATGGGCAGGATGTGGCGGTCGAAGCCCAGCAGCAGCAGCGCCTCCGAGCCGAGGAAGGCGTTGCCGATCACGGTCGCCGCCTCCTCGGCGGTGAACGGCCCCAGCCGGCCGTAGCGCCGCTCGGCCTCGCGGGCGACGTCCGCCAGCAGCGCGAACCAGCCGCCCAGCAGCTCACGGACCGCGTCGCCGACCTGCGGGTTGGACCAGCCCACCGCGACCATCTCCTGCAGCACCCGCACGTAGCCGGAGTCGAGGTCGTCGTCGAGGAAGTCGCAGGCCTGCTCGTAGCGCTGCCACAACGGCCGGTCCTGGGCGTACATGCTCCGCTGGCGGTCCAGGCGGCGGCGGTTCTCCTCGGCGAACAGGTCCAGGACCAGGCCCTGCTTGGAGCCGAAGTGGTAGTGCAGTTGGCTGAGCGGCACGCCGGCCTCGGCGGCGACCTTGCGGGTCGACAGGCCCGCGTAGCCGTCGGCGAGCAGCCGCCGGCGTGCGGCGTCGAGGATCAGCGTGCGGGTGTCCACCGCCGCATCCGCCACGGGCATCCTCTCCTAAGCTCATGGGGTCGGTCGCTCGACCGATCTTGACAACAACATAGCATACGAAGACAATCCGTGTGCTCGGTCGGACGACCGAACTGTTGATTTCCGGACATAGTCCCAGGGAGGGAGACTCATGCCCGACACCACCGACCCGACGTTCTACCGCACCCCGGCCGACGCGATCGCGGCCCCGCCGGAGCGGCTCGCCTACGTGGCGGCGTTCGATCCCACCGGCCAGTCGAAGGACGCGATGACGGTGCTGGACTGCGACCCGTCCTCGCCGACCTACGGCCGCCTCGTCGGCTGGAGCGAGCTGCCGACCGCCGGCAACGAGCTGCACCACTTCGGCTGGAACGCCTGCTCCAGCGCCCTGTGCCACCAAGGCCACGGCGAGGGCGGCCAGCCCCTGGAGCGGCGCTTCCTGATCGTCCCCGGCCTGCGCTCCTCGCGCACCTACGTGCTGGACACCAAGCCCGACCCGCGCAACCCCAAGGTGGTCCGCACCATCGAGGCCGACGAGCTGGCCAGCAAAGCAGGCTACTCGCGGCCCCACACGCTGCACTGCGGTCCGGGCGGCATCTTCATGTCCGCGCTCGGCGGCGCAGGCGGCGACGACGGCCCCGGCGGCGTGGCCCTGCTGGACCACGACACCTTCGACGTCGTCGGCGCCTGGGAGCACGACCGCGGCGAGCAGTTCTTCGCCTACGACGTGTGGTGGCACCTCAACCACGACACCGTGATCACCTCCGAGTGGGCCACCCCCTCGATGTTCGAGGACGGCCTGGACCCCGAGGACCTGCTGGGCCGCAAGTTCGGCCACCACCTCGACTTCTGGTCGATGTCCCAGCGCCGGCTCCTCCAGCGCGTCG
>WNFU01010692.1_pt1 | contig 13712 bp, 12 predicted proteins | sample 5400121 | NCBI WGS metagenome assembly WNFU01 (sample SAMN13153360, study PRJNA577476) | soil metagenome | isolation source: 100 cm soil or saprolite under grassland replicate 1 | place: USA:California | collected 2016-06-15
CCTCGAGCAGCGTCCCGACCACGCTGTCGGCACGCGCGGGATCTCCCTTTTCGTTAAACCCCTCGTTGGGCTGCACTAAGCCGACGACGCCGAGCTCGCGATACGGCAGGGTCTTGATCCGCCAAGCGCCATACCCCAACGCCAGCAGCACCGTACCCAGCACGATGGCGTACCCACGCACCACGTACCGCGGACCACGCCCGTCGGTTGCGGCCTCGGTGATCGCAACGTTGCACCACGCGAGCCACAACGTCACGCCGCGCGCCCCGGCGAGGTCCGCCCATTGCACGAGCACCGGGGCATCCGCGAGCGATGTCCCGAGGCCCAGCCATGGAAAGCGAACGTCGCCCAGATGCCCGATCAGCCATTCCAGCGCGGTCCACGCGACGGGCAATACGACCCACAGCGGCACGCGGGGGACACCCAGACGAATCCGGACGACGAACCAGAACATGGCGCCGGTGAGTAATCCGAGCACGGCAATCGTCGCGAGATACCCGAGCGCGGACAGCGGCGTGAAATGCCAGAGTGCGACGATCATCCAGTACAGCACGAAGGCGTTGCTGATGAGGCCGTACCACCAGCCCCACCGAAAGGCGGCGCGCGGATTCGACTCGGTGACGGCGTGCCGAATGAGAAGGACCGCGGGGATGATCGCGAAGAAGCTGAGCATCGGAAGGGGGAACGGTGGGTAGCTCAGGGTGAGCGCAATCGCTCCCACGACGACGAGCACCACCAGGCGACGGCGGCTCACAACAATACGTCGCGCCCTTCTTCAGCGGAGCGGTAGATCGCGTCCAGCACGCGCTGTAGCGCGAGCTGATCACGGGGCGGCGGCGCGTTCACGTCGCCCTTGATCACCGCCAGGAAATACATCCATTCGGCACGATATGACTGGATGAACTGCGTTTCGCGTCCGGTGGCCCCGGTCGGCGTCACGTCGACCGCGGCGCCATGTTGCTCGCGAAAAATGCGCAGGGGCTGGATCCTGGCGGACCCCTTTGACCCGAGGATGTCGAACCAGAAGCGTTCACCCTCGCCCAGGTGGCGCCAGCTGACGTCGGCGGCGATCGACATGCCGTTCTCACATACGATCAGCGCCGACCCCATGTCCTCGACCGCGTCTTTTGACGGCCGCGTCACGTGCGCGGAGATTCGCTTCGGCGCGGGCCAGCCGGCGAGCCACATCCCCAGATCGATGAGCGGCAGGCCGAGGTCGAGGACCGCGCCACCGCCCGCCTGCTCGCGCCGCAGCCGCCACCCCAGCATCTGCCGGCTCGGCTGGAAGGTGTACCAGCCGCCGCGGACCGCCTGCAATCCCCCGAGGTCCCCGCCCGCGAGAAACCCGCGCACGGCCTGCACATCGGAGCGGAAGCGGTGATTCATGCCGACCATCACCCGTTTGCCGTACTTATCGCTGGCCGCAAGGGCGCGCTCCACGCCCGCGAGGGTCAGGGCCAGCGGCCGCTCGCACAGCACATGCACGCCGGCCGCCAGCGCCGACGTGACATGGATTTCGTGCAGGTGATTGGGCGTGCAAATGACAACGACGTCTACGTTGGCGTAGCGGAGTACCTCTTCGATGTCGTCGTAGGTATCCCTCACCTCGAAGCGGGCGGCGAGGGCCTGCGCTTTACCCACGTCGTTGTCGCAGATGGCGGCGACTTCGACCCCCGGGAGCCGGCGCAGGACGGGCAAGTGTGCCACCTGCGCGATTCCGCCCGCGCCGAGCACGCCGACCCGGATCGGATCGTTCAACGGCTCCCTGCTCCCTGCTCCCTGCCCGCTCGGAACCGGTACATGATCCCTGTCCGCAGGCTCGCGGTTTTCAAGCCGCTCGACAACACCCCGCGCCCGTCCAGGGTGAATCGCCAGGCGCGAGACAGATTGAACTCGAATCCGATGGTCCCGTTCAATCCGGCGGTGATTACGTCGAGCGCGTCTTCCACGAACGTGCCCTTGATCGCCGCGCCGCCGCCGTTACGGGCATGGACACTCACGCCCGTGCCGATGTACGCGTTGATCCCGTGCCCCTGGGGGAAGACGTATTGGAAATCGATGTCGCCGATGATGTCGCTGAGCGAGATGCGCCCGAGGTTGATGTTGTCGGGTGTCGAGGGATTCACGATGCTGTCGAGGCGACGCTCAAACCCGTCTCGCGCTTGGTGATCGAATTGCGAGTGAAAGTAGGAGAGGCCCAGCAGCAGCCGGACCCTCGGCGCGATACGGCCGTAATCCACGCGCACGCCCCCGACGGTCGCGCCCGTGAGCTCCGAAGCACCCAGCACGCCGACGTCAAATTGGATGCCGGAGAACCGGAGGTTTTCGTAGGAGAACTGGTTCAGCACACCCTGGGCGGCCAGCCGGCCTGACGGCCAGACGGCCACGAGGAGCAGCGCACATCTAATACGCTTTTTCAATCTTCGTCCCCGGGAAGTACGTGGTCAGAATCTTTCGATAGTCCTGGCCGGCGCGCGCACGGCCGATCGCTCCCCACTGGCACATCCCGACCGCATGCCCCGATCCCGCACCGGCGGCCACGAGCCGCGAGACTTCGCCGTTGGTCTTCGTGACCGTCAGCTGAAACGCGGCGCTCGAGAGCGTCCGGTCAGCCTCCGGCCGCAGCACGCCGCGCACGTCTGGGCCGGGAATGCGGATGTCGCCACGCTCGAAGACGATCCGCAGCTCGCCAACGCGCCCCGATCGCGTCGTGCGGCTCACCGTCACGTCGGTGATGCGTTGCAGACCGTCACCAGACAGCGGCGTCACGTTGGGGAGCGTCCGCGACAATATAGCGCGCAGCTTGGAGCCGTCCCATTCTTCGCGCCAGCGAAACCGCGGTGAGATGTCGCAGTAGTAATGCCCTCCGCCCCGGTCATCGGATACCGGTCGCAGATAGGGACGCGTGCGGGACGTGGCGAATGCCTCTTCCACGCCCGCGGTGCTGAAGCCGCAGGTCGAGTGGAAATAGGCGTCGATCACGTCACCGTCATACTGCAGGACCTGTCCCGCTGTTTTGCGGACGGCGTCCCAGACCTGGGCGGTTTCCACGGCGACACCGAGGTAGACCTGATCGCGGGTATCGGCATAGGCGTCGAAGCCAAAGGCGTCCCAGCGGCCCCGATTCTTGATGGCAAAGCTCCGGGAGACGACGGCCTGGGCGAGCACGGCGGCAACCTCATCGGGCCGGCGCGCGCCAATTTCCGGTCCGACGACGCCCGCGATGTAGCTCTCGACGTTCACGCGGTTCACGACCGTCAGACCGCCGCGGCCGGATGTGATGTTGATACGTCCGCGATAGCGGCGCCCGTTGGCGATCACGAATCGATTCTCGGTGACGTTGACGACGGCGACGCCGCGCAGCGGCTCGGTCCGCGTGCTATCGGGCTTCACAAGACGGAGACGGGAAGGATCAGCAGAATCCGCAAAGACGACCCACCGGACGCCGGCCGGAATGGATCCCACCGGCGTGCCGCTCGCCGCTTCGCTGACGAACAGCTCGCCGCTCTCGGGCCCGCCGATGGACGCATTGGCGAGTCCCACCCCGAGACCAACTCGCAGCTCCGGCTCACCGGTCGCGGGCTGCGGAGCGCCTTGCGGGCTCCGGGGGCACGCCGCCGTCGCGATCAGCGCGAGGCTAGCGAGCGCGCGCTTCGGCCAACGCCGCATCGAGCTGCTCGATGGTGAAATCGATATCGGCCTCGGAGTGCGCCGACGAGACGAACCCTGCCTCGAAGGCGGACGGCGCGAGGAACACGCCCCGGGCGAGCGCGGCCTTGTGCCAGCGCGCGAAGAGCACGGTGTCGGACTCTCTGGCATCGGCGTAGGTGCGGACGGGGCCGGGCGTGAAGTAGAGACCCCACATCGATCCGGCATGTCCCGTCGTTACCGCGATGCCGTTGCGACGGGCCGCGTTTTGGAGCCCGCTCACCAGCCGGTCTGTGCGCCGGTTCAACGTCTCGTAGAATCCCGGCTTGCTCGTTTCCCGGAGCGTGGCGAGTCCTGCCGCCATCGCGACGGGATTGCCCGACAGCGTGCCCGCCTGGTAGACCGGGCCCTCGGGCGCGACGCGTTTCATCAGGTCGGCGCGTCCCCCGTACACCCCAACCGGAAATCCGCCGCCCACGATCTTGCCCAACGTCGTCAGATCGGGCTTGACGCCGAGACGTTCCTGCGCGCCTCCCGCCGCTACACGGAATCCGGTCATCACCTCATCAAAGATCAGCAATGCGCCATGCCGGTCACACAGCGACCGCAATGCCGGATGAAAATCGGACTCGGGCGGGATGAAGCCCGCGTTGCCGACGTAGGGTTCGACGATGACGGCGGCGATCCGATCGGCATGTTCGCGAAACAGGTCGGCAACGGACCTGGCATCGTTGAACGGCGCGGTGAGCGTGAGACGCGCGAGTACTGCGGGGACACCGGGACTGTCCGGCAGACCCAGGGTTGCGACGCCGGATCCCGCCTTGACGAGAAATCCGTCGGCATGACCGTGGTAGCAGCCCTCGAACTTGATGATGATGTCGCGGCCGGTCGCCGCGCGCGCCAGCCGTACCGCCGCCATCGTCGCTTCGGTACCGCTGTTCACGAACCGCATCATCTCGAGGCTCGGCATGCGCCGCCGCACCTCCTCGGCGAGCTCGACTTCGGCCTCGCACGGGGTCCCGTACGTCCATCCCTGTCCCGCCGCCGCGCGGACGGCATCCAGCACAACGGGGTGCGCGTGCCCCAGGATGAGGGCACCCCACGAGCACACGTAGTCGAGGTACTCCTCACCATCGACGTCGGCGAGGCTGGATCCGTGACCGTGGGCGACAAAAAAAGGCGTCCCGCCGACTGCTCGGAACGCCCGCACGGGTGAGTTCACGCCACCGGGCAACACCCGTTTCGCCCGGTCGAAAAGCTCGCGCGATCCCGTCACGTCAGCGCGGCCGCCTGGAAATCGTAGTCCTCGCTCCCCGTAATCCGCGCCCGGACGAAGCCTCCCGGTCTCGCCCATCCACTGTCCTGCAGGTACGTGACGCCGTCGACATCATCTGCTTGCCATTTCACCCGTCCAACGTCTGGTTGATCCACCAATACGTCGACTTCCCGTCCCACGAATCGCGCCAGCCGTTCGCCCGAAATCGCCCGCTGTACCTCGACGACTTCTTCTAGACGGTCTCGCTTGACGCCTTCGTCTACGTCGTCTTCGTATTGCATCGCGCGCGTGCCCTCCTGCGGCGAGTATGCAAAGGCGCCCATGCGGTCGAATTGCGCTTCCTCGAGGAAACCCAGCAACGCCCGGAAATCCTCGTCCGTCTCGCCCGGGAAGCCTACCAGGCACGTTGTGCGGATCGCCAAATCGGGCACGGCGCCGCGCAGCCACGCGAGCTTCTCCCGCAACGTCCGCACGCGCTCGGGGCGCCGCATCCGTTCCAGCATGCGGTCGGTCGCGTGCTGGATCGGCATGTCGATGTACGGCACGATCCTCGGGTTCCGCGCCATCAGCTCGACCAAACGCTCGTTGATCCCCGCTGAGTAGACGTAGAGCAAGCGGAACCATGGGACGGTCGTCTCGCGCAGCAGCGTCTCCAGCAAGTCGGGCAACTTGGGCCCACCGAGTCCCAAATCCCTTCCCCAATGCCCGAGATCCTGCGCGACCAGGTTGATCTCTTTGGCGCCCTGCGCCTCGAGCTGCTGCGCTTCGCGCACCAGCCGGGCGAGGGGCTCGGAGCGATGCTTCCCGCGCATCAGCGGAATGGCGCAGAAGGCGCAGGTGTGATCGCAGCCTTCCGAAATCTTCAGATATCGCACATGCGGCTGGTCGCCGAGGAACTGTCGCACGCCGGGATGCTCGGCAACCGGATCGGCGATCAAGCCCCGCTGGGCGAGCTCGGGGATCAGATGATGGAGTTCGGAGAAGCCGAGAAACAGATCGACCTCGGGAATCTCCTGCTGCAGCTCCCGCTTGTACCGCTGAATGAGACAACCGACAGCCACCACCGCTTTCACGCCGCCTTCCTTCAGCTTGGCGGCTTCGAGCATCGCATCGATCGACTCCTGCTTGGCCGCATCGATGAAGCCGCAGGTGTTGACCAGGATCACGTCGGCAGCGGGAAGGTCGGGCGTGACGACCGCGCCGTGGCCGACCAGCTCGCCCACGAGCCGCTCCGAGTCCACCGTCGCTTTGTCGCAGCCGAGGGAGATGACGCCCAGTTTCATCCGCCCCCCCGGTAGTTCCCGAACCGGAGCTCGATGCCGAAATCCTGGGCGCGCAAGAATGCGATGACTTCCTGGAGCTCGTCCTTGGAGGGAGCCGCGACGCGGATCTCTTCGCCCTGAATCGAGGCCTGGGCTTTCTTGAATTTCTTGTCCTTGATCGCCTTCACAATCGCCTTTGCTTTTTCTTGCGGGATCCCCTGGGTGAGCTTGATCTCGCGCCGCACGGTGTCGTTCGCCGCCGGAGTGATCGCGCCGAGCTCCATGTTTTTCACCGGCACGCCGCGCTTGATCATTTTCGACTGCAGGACGTCGAACAGCGCTTTCATCTTGAAGTCGTCATCCGCAACCAGAGTCAACGTGGCCTTGGGACGATCAAAACTCAGCGACGCCTTCGAGCCTTTGAAGTCGTAGCGCTGGATGATTTCTTTCGTGGCTTGATTGACGGCGTTGTCGACTTCCTGAAGATCCGCGCCGGTCGAAATATCAAATGACGATTGGGAGGCCATGGGGGTGGAAATATAAACGTGCGCGGTACATGGTGCGTGGTGCGTGGGACCACGCACGACGTACCACGCACCACGCACGAATTAGGAGAGGAAGCTTTCCAGTGCGCGGGCCCTGGAGACATGCCGCAGTCTCGCCAGCGCCTTTTCCTTGAGCTGTCTAACCCGTTCGCGGGTGATCCCCAGCTGCGACCCGATCTCCTCGAGCGTCATCGGCTCCTGCCCTTCGAGCCCGAAGTACAGCCGCAGGATGCGAGCCTCGCGCTCCTTCAGCGTCGCGAGTACCGACTCGATCGATTCGGTGAGCGCATGCTCGAAGATCTCGTCGTCCGGACCGGGATTCGTCGTGTCGGGGAGATAATCCAGCAGCTTGTTGTCTTCGCCCGGCGTGAGCGGCGCGTCGAGCGACAGATGCGCCTGCGAGATCGACAGCGTCTTGGCGACTTCTTCCTCGGAGATGTCCATCCCCTCGGCGATCTCTTCGACCGTCGGCTCGCGCCCCAGCTCCTGCAGCAGCGACGCCGAGCGCTTGCCGATGCGATGCAGCGTGCCGGCGCGATTCAGCGGCACCCGCACGATGCGCGACTGCTCGGCGAGCGCCTGGAGGATCGCCTGGCGGATCCACCAGACGGCGTACGAAATGAATTTGATGCCTTTGGTCTCGTCGAACTTGTGGGCGGCGCGGATCAGGCCGAGGTTGCCCTCGTTGATCAGATCGGAGAGGGACACGCCCTGGTTCTGATATTTCTTGGCGACCGACACGACGAACCGCAGGTTGGAGCGCACGAGCTTGTCGAGCGCCTCCGGATCCTGTTGCTTGATGCGTTGCGCGAGGGTGACTTCTTCTTCGCGCGTAATCAGCGGATACTGACTGATTTCCCGCAAATACTGATCCAGAGACCCCTCATCAAATGATGCGCGCTTCGCCGTATTCAATTGCATTTGGTGGCCACTCCTCTTGGGGAAGCTACCACTCTAATGAATCAGCGAACCGAGCCGGCTCCAGCGAATGTCGGTCAGCCATGGAAGCGCATCGCGCGTCCCGCGATCGTAACTGAAATAGACGACGAGCGGGCGGCCCTTCACCGCGCTCGCTTCGACAAAGCCCCAATAGCGTGAATCAGCGGAATTGTCGCGATTGTCCCCGAGCACGAAATACTTGCCCACGGGGACACGCAGGGGACCCCACGTATCACGCGTAGGGTGATAACGGCGGAGCTGCTCATCGCTGCGCCGCACCAAGTACTCCCTCTGCCAGTTGAACTCGGGATCGAATCCGTCGTGGAGCGGATCGACGCGCTGCACGTACGGCTCATCGAGCGCGCGGCCGTTCACGTACACCTGTCCCAACCGCATTTCGACGACGTCACCCGGCGCGCCGATCACCCGTTTCACGTAGCTCAGCGTCGGGTCCTTCGGATAGGCGAACACAATCACGTCGCCGCGGCGCGGCGTATTGAAACCGGGCAGGCGGGCGTTGGTGCCGGGAATCTGCGCCCCGTATACGGCTTTATTCACAAACAAAAAATCCCCCGCCAGGAGCGTGCGTTCCATGCTGCCGGAGGGGATTTGAAATGCTTCGAGAAGGAATGTGCGGATGATGAGGAACAGCACGAGCGCCATACCGAGCGATCGCATCCAACTGTCGAACCAACGGGCGAGTACGGAGCGGCGGTTTTGAGGAGTCGACGGGAGCCGTGGCGAATCTGCGCCGGTTCCACCAGGCGAGGCCCCCAAGTCATGCATGTGATTTACGTTAGCAAGCCGGACCGCACGGCGCAACAGTTACACCCCATCCCCGAGCCGCACCCCATTGCCGGACTCTCACTCGGAATTCAGAAACAGCGTCCGGGTGACACACTCGGGCGGCGAGACAGGCCAGAGGGCCCTCCCGTTCGATGCGACACCATGTGACGGTCGTCTCCGGCAACGCGTCGAGCGCGTCACGTTCGAGGCTCGCGCCGCCGGTGGCGAGAACAACGACGACCGACTCGTGCATGCGCTGACGCTAGCGACGCACCCGTGACACACATCACCATTTTCCCGCTGTTAGGAGCGTTCGCGCGCCTCGTTTGACGGCTGCGGCACGCGGTGCTATATCCGCACTCGCTGCTCGCCCCGGAGGGGCCCGTGCCGGAACAATGGCTCGAGGCATGTCGAGGGATCCGCTCCCGCCCCCACACGTCCGATTTCTGCCACCAAAGCGCTGACTGAAAAGGGTAGGGTGAAGCCCATGCCTACGCTCCTGCGCAGGGTCGCCCTGCACCTCGCCCTGCTTTTCACGGTCGCGTGCGAGTCCGGGACCGGTCCGTTCACCGGCAGTCTGCGCGTCACCGCGGCGACGACCGGGGGCGACCTCGATCTGAACGGCTACACCGTGCGGGTGGATGATGTGCAGCGGGCGACACTGGCCACCAACGGCGTCGCCGTCATTACCGACCTGGCAACGGGTAATCATGCGATCGCGTTGGGCAACGTGGCGTCGAATTGCTCGCCGAGCGCGACGAATCCCTCGGCGGCGATGGTCCCCGCTCTGGCGGAGACCACAACGGTCGTCTTCGCCATCGCGTGCGTCGTGACTGGCGTCCACGTTACGACGACGACGACGGGACTCGATCTCGACGCGAACGGGTACATCGTGCAGATCGGCACGACTGACCCCACCACCGTCGCCACGAACGGAACCGTCGACATCACGCGCCTCACGGCGGGGAGTCAGTCGGTAACGCTCAGTGGGCTCGCTGCAAACTGCGCGGTGAGCGGGGACAATCCTCAGTCTGTCACGCTGGTGACCGGCGAGGTCCTCACGGTCGCGTTCCAACTGTCGTGTGTCGCCACGACTGGGGTCATTGAGGTAACCGCTGCGACGACCGGGATCGATCTGGATGCCGACGGCTACAGCGTTCAGGTGGGGACCACATCAAAACCGCTCGGGATCAACGGGACGACCCGATTCCCCGACCTCAGCGGCAGTCAGAGCGTGTCCCTCAGCGGAATGTCGGCGAATTGCTCGGTCGCTGGGGACAACCCGCGCACAATCCAGGTGACCACAGGTGGACTCACCCGTGATACCGCGCGGACGACCTTCGACGTCACGTGCGTATCGAATCACGGGAGCCTGCGGATCGCAACGACCACGACGGGTGCGGACTTCGATGCGAATGGCTACGACGTCGTGGTCGACGAGTACTGCGACTACGACTACTACTACGGCTACTACTGCTATTCCACATGGGAAGGGACAGTCGGTGTCAACGACGTCGTGACCCTTCCGAACATCGTCATCGGCGACCATAGCGTGCTCGTGCGAGACGTCGCGCGCAATTGCACGGTTGCAAACCCCAATCCCCGCACGGTCACCGTACCCTCGGCTGGGTTGGTCGAGGCCGTGGCGACAACCGGAGTGGATCCCGACCCCAATGGGTACGTCGTGACGTTCGACGGAGTCACCTACGATACGACCGCAGCGAGCGAGACCAACGGCACAGTCACGGCCAAGCTGCTGCCCGGCGACTACACCGTTCGCCTGAGCGGCGTATCCCTGAACTGTGAGATTACCAGCCCGCACCCGATCAATGTATCTGTCGTCAATGGAAGCACGCTCGCGGTCACCTTCAACGTCAACTGCGTCGCAGCGAGACAACTCGCGTTCGTCTCCCAGGCCGATGGGAACAACGAGATGTACGTTGTAAAGACAAATGGAACGGGCCTGACTCGCCTTACCAACAACACAGCGGTCGACATCGATCCGGCATGGGCTGCGGATGGTTCGAAGCTCGCCTTTGCGAGCAATCGCGACGGCAATTCCGACATCTACATCATGAACTCGGACGGGCAGAATGTCCTGCGCCTGACGAATCAGTCCGCGGCAGACTATCAGCCGACGTGGTCACCTGATGGATCGAAGATTGCCTTCGTGAGCGAGCGCGACGGTCATACGGAGATCTACGTCATGAACGCCGCCGACGGCTCGAGCCAGGTGCGGCTGACGACCGACGGTGTCACACCAACTCCTGATGGCGACCCTGCTTGGTCTCCGGACGGCGCGAAGATCGCGTTCTGGAGTACGCGATCGGGCGCCGCGGAGATCTGGGTCATGGATGCTGATGGCCAGAATCCGACGAAACTCACGTCGAGCGGCGAAAACTATCAACCCGCCTGGTCGCCCGATGGCCAGAAGATCGTATTCCGTCACACCCAGAGCTGCTATTACTGGTGTGATTATGACCTGCTCGTGGTGAACGTCAGTGGATTGGCCGTCACGCCCCTTACAACGGGGGATCGGGTCGATACCGACCCCAGCTGGTCCGGCGACGGTACCTGGATCGCGTACGCGACGGCTTCATGCAACTACTACAACTGTAGTTCCCCGGCAATCGCTGCCGTGCGGTGGGATGGCACGCGGACTGCAGACATAGTGCCTGCCCCGGCGTTCAGTCCAGCGTGGCGGCCGTGACGATGCGTCAGCTGCGTGAGGTTCTCGGCGCCCTCGCGGTGGTCGCCGCCTGCACCGGCGAACCGGCCGGGATGGCGGGTCGGCCGCCGCCGGTGATCGATGCCGTCACAGTGAACCGTAATCTCCAGAACGCGCTCAGCGCGCTGGTCGAGGTGCACGTACGGCTCGCCGACAGCGTCGCGGTCCAGTTCGGCTCGGGACCGACCCCCGACAATGTCTCGCCCGCGGTCGTGCCCACGAGCGATGTAGCGATGGTTCCGGTGTTGGGCCTTCTTCCCAGCACGGTCTACGGTCTGCGCGTCGTCGCCTACGGTGGCGGCGAGGCCGTTCCCGGTCCGCCGCTTAGCTTCACGACTGATTCTCTCCCCAGCGATTTACCTCGCTATATCGCAAACGGGGTCGACCCTACACCCGGGTACATTGCGCTCTCGGCGGGTTCGTATGGTCTGGTCATCGATAACAACGGTCGGGTGGTCTGGTACCGCCGCTTCCCCGGGGGTCCGGGGCTGAATTTCCAGCCGCAGCCGAATGGTCGCTACGTCGCCCGCCCTCCGACTGCCGATCCATCGGCGGCGTGGATCGAGGTCGATCCGCTCGGCAACGTGACGCGAACCTTCGGCTGCGCGCGCGGCCTGGTGGCGCGGTTTCACGACCTGATCGTTGAGCCCGACGGCGCGTACTGGATCATGTGCGACGAGACACGGATCGAAGATCTGTCGGCCATCGGTGGCGTCCAGGCGGCGCAAGTGACCGGCACCGTGATCCAGCACTTGGGTGCGACGGGTGCATTGTTGTTCGAGTGGAATCCTTTCGACCATTTCGAAATCACCGATCTCGACGCGGCGAGTCGCACGGGCACGAACGTCAACTGGACGCACGGCAACGCGCTGGTTCTGGATATGGACGGCAACCTGATCGTTTCGTTCCGCAGCTTGAGTGAGCTCACGAAGATCGATACCAGAACGGGCGACATCTTGTGGCGGATGGGCGGCCTTCGCAATCAATTCACGTTTGAAGGCCCCCCCGGTGCCGGCTTCGTTCGCCAGCACGGCCTCCGCGTACCCGGGCCCGGGCGGCTCGTGCTCCTCGACAATCTCGGCGACCCGACCGCGAGTCGAGTGGAACGGTACGTGTACGACCCGGACTCGCGCGTCGCGCGGCTCGTCGCGTCCTACGGCCCCGATCCCGCGATCGTCGCGCAACTGGGCGGCTCGACGCAAGACCTGCCCGGCGGTCGTACGCTGGCGGCGTTCGGAAATGGGGACAGAGTGGAGGAGTACGACTCGTCAGGACGGATGGTGTGGCACATTGAAGGGAGTTCTGGATACGTTTTTCGGGCGCAACTGATCAGCTCGCTGTACACCTTGACGCCCGTAAGGTAGTCGATACCTAGCTCTCCGTATCGACCTGGGCCCGCTGCAGCGTCCCCGAGAAATCCATTTCATTCCAAAGGTTGTTTGGGCGCGATGTCCCGATCGCCAAGACGAGCGAGTGCGGCCCGCGCGTCGGCGACGATTGGCTGAAGGTCGGGGTCGGCGTGGAGCCATGCTTGAATGACGAACCGGTAGTATTTGATCGCCGTGGGACGATCACCGAGGCGCTCAGCGATGCGACCTCGCTCGAGCGCCAACGTGACGACATTCAGCGACACGGGTCTGCAACCCGGCACGACCTACACCTACCGGGTCTGTGCCTGCCGGGGAGGGCAGTGCTCGGATCCGTCGAACGAGGCCACGGCGCGTGGTCGAAGCCGCGGTCACACCCACTCCACCGGCACTCGATACGGCTCGAACGCCCGGTCGGAGGTCAAGATCGTGAGCCCTTCGTCGAGCGCTTGCACGATGAGCAACCGGTCGAATGGATCGGGGTGATGCAGCGGTAGATCGCGCAACAGATCGCCATGTCGCACCGTCGCTGGCAGGGGGAGAAACCCGTAGCGCGCGACGATCTGTTCGACCGTGTCCTTGAGGTCCAGCTTACCCAGCGCGCGCTTGACCGCGATCTCCCAAGCGCTCACCGCGCTCACCACCACAAGTTCGGCCCGCTGCACGGTGCGAACCGCAGCGGGCCGAAGCTTAACGAGGTGCCACCGGACGAGCGCGTTGGTGTCGAGCAGCAGCCTCACCCGGATTCCCCGGTGAACAACCGCAACACCTCAGGAGGCAGCGGCGCGTCGAAGTCATCGGCGATCCAGCCCCTGCCCTTCCCCAGTCCGGGCTTGCGCAGGTGCCGCGTGTCTTTCGGCGCGAGCGGCACCAGCCGCGCCTTGGGCTTCCCGGACTTGGCGATGATGATCTCCCTCCCCTGGGCGGCCTGCTCGACCAGCTCAGAGAGATGGGTCTTCGCCTCGTACAGGCTCACGGCCTCGCGCACCGGACGGGGTTTCTTGTGACGGGCCATGCAGCACAATAGCGAATTTGACCCAATTGGTCAAGTTTCATCAGTAGCGCGGCAGCGTCGGGTCCACGTCCGCCTGCCACCGCAGGATCCCACCCGTCAAATTCGTGACGCGCGGGAATCCTGCGTCGGCCAGATGCGTCGCGGCC
>WNFU01015026.1_pt1 | contig 13710 bp, 16 predicted proteins | sample 5400121 | NCBI WGS metagenome assembly WNFU01 (sample SAMN13153360, study PRJNA577476) | soil metagenome | isolation source: 100 cm soil or saprolite under grassland replicate 1 | place: USA:California | collected 2016-06-15
AGGACGGGACCGCCGCCCTGTACAACGGGACGTGGGAGCCGCTCACCGTCCACCGCGAGGAGATCGAGGTCCGGGGCGGCGACACCGAGATCCTGGAGGTCCGGGAGACCCGCCACGGTCCCATCCTCGATTCCTACCTGGTCGGCATCGCCCAGCCCCAGGTCGTGCAGGGCGGGATCACGGAAACGTATGCGCTGCGGTGGGTGGGCGCCGAGCACGCCGTGCAGCCCAGCACGCTCCTCCGCGTCGCCCAGGCGGGCAGCTTCCAGGAGTTCCGGGAGACCGCCCGGGGGTGGGAGTGTCCGGGCCAGAACATGGTGTACGCGGACGTCGACGGCACCATCGGGTACCAGTGCAGCGGGCTGTATCCGATCCGCCGGCGCGGCGACGGGACCGTCCCGGTGCCCGGGTGGACGGACGAGTACGAGTGGGACGGGTGGATCCCCTTCGAGGAGCTCCCCTGGTCCGAGAACCCCGAGGAGGGGTTCCTGGCGACGGCGAACCACCGGATCCACGGGGACTCCTACCCCTTCCTCATCACGAAGGATTTCATCCCGCCGTTCCGTGCCCGGCGGATCGGGGAACTGCTGAGCGCGACCGAGAAGCACACGGTCGAGTCGTTCGCGCGCATGCACCTGGACACGGTGTCGATCGCGGCCCGCGAGCTGCTTCCGCTGCTGCTCGAGATCGAGCCGGCGGACGGCCGGCAGAAGGAAGCGCTGGCGCTGCTGGCGGATTGGGACGCGGACCTGTCGGCGGACTCGGCGGCGGCGGCCGTCTACGAGGTGTGGGGAAAGCACCTGGCGCAGGAGATCCTGGCCCGGCCGCTCGGGCCGGAGCTCTTCACGCACTACTACTCGCACCGGCAGTGGGACAGCGAGTTCATGTTCCGGGTGCTGCCCGCGATGTTGCGGTACCCGAGCCCGACGTGGTTCGGGACGCCCGGCCGGGAGCCTCGCGACGAGGCCCTCCGCCGGGCGCTGGCCGGCGCCCTGGACGAGCTGGCCGCGGCGCTCGGAGACGACATGAAGGCATGGCGGTGGGGGGCGCTGCACAGGGCGGTGTTCGCGCATCCGCTCTCGATCCTGGGCGGGCTGGAGGAGCTGCTCGTGGGGGGCGTGGAGGAAGTCGGGGGCGACGAGCACACGATCTACGCGACAGGATTCGAACCGGGAAACGGCTACAACGTCGTGAGCGGTTCTTCGTGGCGCCAGATCCTCGACCTCGGCGACGTCGACGCGTCTGTGGGCACGAACACCACCGGACAATCCGGGAACCCCGCGTCACCGCACTGGAACGACCTCATCGGGACGTGGGCACGTGGCGAGTACCACCCGCTGCCGTTGTCGCGCGGTGCGGTGGAGGGGCACGCCGAGCACCGGCTCACCCTGGAGCCCGAGTAGCTACTATCTAGCGGAGATGCCCAAGTCCAAGTCGAAGCGGCGCAAGTACCAGCCGCCGCCCCGCAAGAAGCCCAAGCCGTCTCCCCGGTGGTTCGGCGCCGTCATCCTGCTGTTCCTGTTCGGCGGGGCAGCCGTCATCGTCGTGAACTACCTCGGGATCATGCCCGGGACGCACGGCAACGCCACGAACTTCTGGCTGTTCTTCGGCCTGGGCGGGATCGCGCTCGGCTTCCTCGGCGCGACGCAGTGGCGCTGAGGGAAACCACACTGCTGTAATTATCCCCATGCGATTTCCCCATGGTGGACAAGTTCGTCCACTCGTGTGGAAACCGCGGTGGATATCCTGCGGAGGATGCCGCTGTACGAGTACCGCTGCGAGAACGGCCACAGCCTCGAGCTCCTCCAACGGATGGGCGAGGGCCCGCCGGGCCCGTGTCCCGAGTGCGGCCGGGAGCTTCGCCGTGTCTACAGCGGGCGCGTCGCGGTCCAGTTCTCGGGGTGGGGCTTCTCGAAGACCGACTCGCTGCTCCCCGAGGGCCGCCGGCGGGGGCGCGACTTCAAGCAGCTCCGCGAGAAGGCCCGCGAGATCGCCGACAGCTAGAGTTCCGCCCGATGCATTGACGTTCATCGATGTATCGCATATCGTCACGCATCGATGAACGTCGATACAGCGATCGAAGAACGGGCGAGCGTGGCTGCGGCAGCGTGCTGCGCGCCCGTCGGCAAGCCGGACATCAAGGCAGAGGAGGCCGGGACGCTGGCGTCGGTATTCAAGGCGCTCGCCGACCCTCATCGGGTCCAGATCGTGAACCTTCTTGCGAACGCGGACGAAGCCGTGTGCGTCTGCGACTTCATGCCCGTCCTGGGCCTGTCCCAGTCGACCGTGAGCTTCCACCTGGCGAAGTTGCACCGGGTGGGGCTGCTGCGGCGCGAGCAGCGAGGGACGTGGGCGTACTACTCGCTCGACCGATCGGTCCTCGGCCGCGTGGCCGAGGTCCTGGATCCAGAAGGGAGCATGCCATGACGAACGAGGCCGCGGTTCGCGAGGAGGTCCGGTCACACTACGCCGACGCGGCGAGGGCCGCCTCGAGCGGGGTGGCCGCGTCGTGCGGCTGCGGGGAGGGCGGGGCCTGCTGCGGGGACGAAGCATCCACCATCGGCGCGGAGCTGTACGAGGCCCTCGACCGCAAGGAACTCCCGGACGCCGCCGTCCTGGCCAGCCTGGGCTGCGGGAACCCCACTGCGGTGGCCGACCTGCACGAGGGCGAGACCGTCCTCGACCTCGGCTCCGGTGGCGGCATCGACGTCCTGCTGTCCGCGAAGCGGGTCGGCCCGACCGGGAAGGTGTTCGGCCTCGACATGACCGAGGAGATGCTCGCGCTCGCCCTGGAGAACCGGGAGAAGGCCGGGGCCACCAACGTCGAGTTCCTGAAGGGCTACATCGAGGACATCCCGCTCGCCGCCGGCACCGTGGACGTCGTCATCTCGAACTGCGTGATCAACCTGTCGACGGACAAGCCACGGGTGTTCGCGGAGATGTTCCGCGTGCTGAAGCCGGGCGGGCGGATCGGCATCGCCGATATCGTCGCCGCGGACGACCTCACGCCCGAGCAGCGGGCCGAGCGAGGGTCCTACGCCGGGTGCATCGCCGGAGCGCTTTCGTTCGCCGAGTACCGCAGCGGGCTCCGCAATGCCGGTTTCGAGGACGTCTCGCTGACGTCGACCCACCAGGTGGTCGACGGGATGCACTCCGTGATCGCCAAGGCCGTCAAGGGCGGCGCGCCCGAGGGGACGAAGACGCCGCAGGCACTTCCGATCGTCCAGCACGCCTGCTGCTGAGGCCATCGCGCTAGTTCAGGGTAGGGTCGCCAGGGACGGGCCTGCGGACGACCTCCATCTTCTCGCCGCAGTGCCGGGGGACCTGGGCCTCGCCCAGGCGGGTGACCTGGAGCTCCGTCCCGCACTCACGGCACACGAAGAACACCGCGAGGTCCACCACGTCCTCCGCGTTCTCCGGTTCCAGCCTGGGGGGCGGCCGTCCGCCCACCGCCTTCAGCGACTTGAACCCGACGAACGCGATGAAGGCGGCGAGCGCGATCGCGACGATCACCCGGACGACCATCGATATCCAGTGAACCACAGGGCGCGATCCGTACGATGGGCGGCGTGAGCGCGCGGGATCCCGGCGACGAGGTGGCGGACGTGGTGGACGGCGACGACCGCGTGGTGGGCCGGGCCACCCGCCGGGAGATCCGGGCCGAGAACCTGCTGCACCGGGCCGTGGCGGCGATGGTCCGCCGGTCGACCGGCGATGTCTTCGTGCACCGACGGGCGGAGTCGAAGGACGTCTTCCCGGGGATGTACGACATGTTCGTCGCCGGGATGGTGGGAGCGGGCGAGTCGTACGAGGCGGCCGTGGCTCGGGAGCTGGAGGAGGAGCTCGGGATCGAGGGGGCGTCCGCCGAGCTCGCCCTTCGCCACCGGTACGAGGGGCCGCTCGAGCGGGCGTGGTCGGAGGTCTTCGCGGTCAGGTGGGACGGGCCGATCCGCATCGACCCCGTGGAGCTGGCGTGGGGTGGATGGCTCACGACGGACGAGCTCGACGGGCGACTGTCGGAATGGGAGTTCTGCCCAGACAGCATGGAGATCTTCGCGCGCGGCCGCCACGAGGGGCGGTGGTAGGCTCGCGCTCGCCGATGATCCGCCGTTCGGCCGCCGTCGCCGTCGTGGCCCTCGCCGTGGTGGCCGCGTCATGCGGGAGCCGGGCCGGGTCGCTCACCCACGCGCAATACGAGAAGCAGCTGAACGCGGCCGGCCAGAACCTCGCCGCGCAGCTCCAGAAGGTGTTCGGTTCGATCGGAAGCGCGTCCAGCGCGCAGCACGTCAAGGCGGCCGCGGGCGTCATCCGGCAGGGGGCGCAGGTGATCGACGGCCAGGCCGACTCGCTCCACGAGCTCAGCCCACCGAAGGATGCGGCCTCCGCAAACGAGAAGCTGGTGGACGGGCTCAGGGAACTGGCCTCGGAGCTCCGCGACTTCGCCGCGGACGCCGAGAAGCTGGACGTGCCGAAGATCCAGGCATTCGTGAAGCAGGCCCAAGCGCAGAAGCTCCCCGGCGAGGTGGCCATCCAGGCCGCCCTCGACGAGCTGAAGAAGGCCGGCTACAAGGTCTCGTGAAGGTCCGCGGTCTGGGCGGCGGCCGGTACGCAATGTGTTCCTCGATCGGCAAGTCCAGGCCTGGATCGCGCTCGAACCCTCGTTTGACCACTCGGAGCCGAAGTGGGAGCGTTTGCGACGGCCGCTCGCGCGGCAGGCGGGCCATCCGTCTTTCGGCCGTGACGGAAAAGGAGGTCTGGCCATGAGACGTCGCTGGCTTCTTCTGGTGCCCGGTCTCGCTCTCGCTATCGCCTTGGCCGTCCCCACGCCGGGGATCGCGGGCAGCGATACCAAGGTGACCGAAGACACCACTGGGAGCTACACCCGGTATGACGGGACCACCGATGCCACCACGACCGCGTGCAGCACCGGTCGGCGCTCCCAGAACGAACCGACCGTCGCGGTGGACCCGAACAACAACCAGGTCGTGGTGGCGGGCTCCAACGACTACTGCGCCCAGATCGTGAACGGCGACGTGTGGGCCGGCTACTACCGCTCCACCGACGGTGGGACGACCTGGTCCGACAGCCTGGTGCCGGGATACCCGGACGACAGCTCGGCGGCGGGCCTGGCCTCGCCGGCTCACGGCTCCTGCTTCGCCGCCGGCGATCCCACGCAGGCCTTCGACAACGACGGGAACCTGTTCTACGGGTTCATCTGCTTCAACCGGACGAAGCCCATCAACGGGTCCGTGTACGTGGCTCGGTACGTGAACGACGGCGCGGACTACGACCGGACCGTCTTGATCAAGAAGGGCACCCCGTCGGGGCTGTTCTCGAGCGGGCTCTTCCAGGACAAGATCAACCTCACCGTGGACCAGACCGACGGGTCAACTTCCGGCAACGTCTACGTGGGCTGGTCCCAGTACGACGGGTTCGCCCCCAACAACGCCGTCCTGTTCTCCAGGTCGACGAACCACGGACTCACCTACTCTCGACCCGTCAGGGTGACCCCGAGGGAACTCGGCGGTGCCTCGTTCGCGGATCTCGCCGTGGGACCGGACGGAGCCGTCTACCTGACCTTCCAGACGGATCCTTCCGCTGCCCGCCCCTTCACGGGCATCTGGCTGACGAAGTCGAGCAATGGAGGGATTTCCTTCGGGCCTGCCAAGCTCGTCGCCGCGATCACGGCCTTCAACTCGATCCAGTTCAGCGGGGCCACGGGGACAGTGGACTGCGGAGACGGTCCGTTCGCCTGTGACAGCGGACTCACATTCTCCAGGTTCTTCAGCAACTCGGCCGTCGCCGCGGACGACGACGGCATGCACGTGGTGTACGCGGCCGAGACCTCGACGGGCCAGTCCAAGATCTACGTGCGGAACTCGCCCGACGGTGTGAGCTTCCCGCGACATCACGTCGTCGAGCGGCACCATCAGCGTGGTCTTCTACGACTCGAGGGGCGACCCCGACTATTCGCCCGATCTGCCCCCCGGCAACACGTCGGGAGGCCAGAACTCCGGCAAGCCCGTGAACGCCTGGGTGGCCAAGTCCACGGACGGCGGCACGAGCTGGACCGAGACCCAGCTGTCATCCGTCGGGAGCAACTTCGGCTGGGAGACGCACGGATCCCGACGGGTCGGATTCTGGGGCGACTACCTGTACATCTCGGCGGTGGGAAGCACCGTCGTGGCGACGTGGACCGACTCGCGGGACCTGGTCTCGGGTTCCGATCCCCGGGAGACCGGGACGGACGACGACAACGACGGCTTCGACGTGTTCCAGCCGTGCACCTACGTTCCCAACGACATCAACGCGCCGTCCTACTCGTCACCGAAGATCGGCGACTCCTGCCTGTCGCAAGGAGGGTTGGACCAGAACATCTACGCCGCGGCCGCGTAAAGGTTGCGCCCCGATCGACGTGAGCGGCGCTAGTCCAGGCGCTCGATGATGGTGCCGTTCGCCATGCCGCCGCCCTCGCACATGGTCTGGAGGCCATAGCGGCCGCCACGGCGCTCCAGCTCGTGCAGCATGGTGGTCAGCAGCTTCGCGCCCGTCGCGCCGAGCGGGTGGCCGACGGCGATGGCGCCGCCGTTCGGGTTCACGTGGTCCTCGAACCACTCGTCCGGGATCTGGAGCTCCTTCTTCCACGCCAGCACAACGGAGGCGAACGCCTCGTTGATCTCGACGACCTCGATGTCCTCGAGCTTCAAGCCGGCCCGGTCCAGCACCCGGCGGGTGGCCGGAATCGGCGCCGTCAGCATGAGGATCGGCGAGTCGCCCGCCAGGGAGAACGAGACGAACCGGGCCCGCGGCTTCAGCCCGAGCTCCTCGGCTTTCTCCCGCGACGCGATCAGCACCGCGGACGCGCCGTCGGAGATCTGGGAGGAGTTCCCGGCCGTGACCGTCCACCCGATCTGCCCGGGGAACATGTCCTCGAACATGGGGTTTTGGAACGACGCCTGGAGCGTCCCCATCTTCGCCCGGTCCGGGTCGAAGCGGATGCCCTCGTCGTGCTCCAGCAGCTGCGCCCCGCCGTTCTGGCCGGACAGCTTGATGGGCACGATCTCGCGCTGGAAGTAGCCCTCCCTCGTGGCGTTCGCCGACCGGATGTGGGAGCGGTAGGCGAAGTCGTCCTGCTCGTCGCGGGAGAGGTCCCACTTCGTGGCGATGAGCTCGGCGGAGATGCCCTGCGGCACGAGCTTCCCCTCGTAGCGGTTCATGAGCTGGGTCGAGAACGGCATGGCCCCGGCCATCGACGAGCCCATGGGCACGCGGGTCATGTTCTCGACGCCGGAGGCGACCACGAGGTCGTACGCGTCGGCGATCACGCCTTGCGCGGCGAAGTGTGCTGCCTGCTGGGACGATCCGCACTGGCGGTCGACGGTGGTCGACGGGATGGTCTCCGGGAGCCCGGCGGCCAGCCACCCGTTGCGGCCGACGTTCAGGGATTGCTCGCCGACCTGCGAGACGCAGCCGGTGATGTTGTCCTCGATGAGGCCGGGATCGACGCCGGAACGGGCCACGACCTCCTGGAGCACGGTGGCCAGCAAATCGACGGGGTGGGTCTCGGCCAGGGATCCGTTCCGCTTCCCAATGGGACTACGGACGGCCTCCACGATCACGGCCTCGCGCATGGCGACGCTCCTTCCGTGAAGTGAGCTCTTCACAACCTACCGAAGAGTAACAAACGCCCGGCCCACTGTATGCCCGGCTTGCTGAGGGGTCAAACGACGCTTGCGTAGTCTTCTCCTGACACGCTCCACAGTCCGGTCGCGCTCGCCACTGGCTGGCGAGCCACCGAGAGGCAACCCCATCCCACCGGGATCTAGCCCCCTTCGTCTTCGGGGGCGTCCCGCGCATGCACCATGGCCGCCAGCGCCTTGGTGATCGCGGGCACGTCCAGGATCCCTTCGGCCGCATCGACCGCCAGGGCGACGAGTTCGCCATCTTCGGCGTGAAAGTCCCAGCCGTTGAGCCCGTAGAAGACGATCGCGGCGAGGACGGCCGATTCGAGGAGGCCGAAGTCGGCCAGTGCGTCAGGACCGACCTCGGCCTCGTTGATGCGGATCACATCGCTGACGGTCAGGTACCTCATCCCGGTACCTCACAAATCGGCGAGCTTGTCGAGCGCATCGCGGTACTGGGCCTGAGCCTTCGTGAGGAACCCCTCGACAGCGTCCCTGTGTCCCTCGTCTGCAAGGAAGTCCCCGATCGCCCTGAGGACCAGGTCGTTGATCGACGCTCCTGTGGCAAACGACAGGGTCCGGAGCGCGTCGTGGACGTCCCGCGGAACCCTCACGGTCAGGGCCTGCACTTCCCGCGTCTGCCGAAGCTCCACGCGACCTGCGCGGTGGGCAACGCGTCACTGGTAGGCGCCGGGTGGGGGTGGGGAGAAGATGGGGCCCTTGCAGTCGGTGCGAAGGGGGAGCGGGTCGGGTGGGCGCGCCGCCCGCGTGAAGTCGAAGTCGTAGGACAGGTCGGTGGCCTGGCGGTCGCGCTTCGTCAGCTGGGGCAGAGTCCAGTTGTTCTCGATGAACCGCAGCACCGACGAGAACTCCGCGTGCTTGTGGTCGATCAGACCCTCCTTCGCGTACGGCGAGATCAGCAGGAACGGCACCCGGATCCCCAGGCCGAACTTGTCGATCTGCGGGGGCGGGACGTGGTCGTAGAACCCGCCCCAGTCGTCCCACGTCAGGAAGATCGCGGTGTCCTTCCACATGGGGCTCCGCATGATCGCGTCGATCACGCGGGTGGACCAGTTCTCGCCGGCGCAGAAGCTGTACTCGGGATGCTCGGAGTAGGCGAACTGCGGCGTGATCCACGTGACCGGCGGAAGGCGGTTCTCCTCGATGTCCTTCACCACGTGCTGGACCGGGAACACGTGCTGGTCCCATTCCTGCGGGTCGTTGCGGAAGTGCTCGATCGCCGCGTACGCCGACCAGATGTAGCCGGAGTGCGGCGCATCGTCCCACGGCACCGGCGGGGCGGCGTAGTACGCCCAGGGGACCTCGGCGTCCTCGAGCTCGTCGCCCAGCGTTCGGAGGTCGAAGCACGGCGGCACCTTGTGGATCACGCCTTCCGTGTCCGCGACCTCGACGACCTCGCTCTTCGGCGCGTCGCACCCCCACGTCTTGTAGTCGCCCCGGTCGTTCGACGCCGGAGCGTCCGGGTTGTCGTGCGTCCCGCCCGACTGCGCCGCGATGGTGAACAGGTGGTTCGGGAACGACGGCCCGTTCACCGACGCGAAGAAGTGGTCGCCGAGGACGAAGCTCTTCGCCCAGTGCCAGTAGTTCGGGAGCTGTGACGGCCCCACGAGCTGCGTGAACGCGTAGGCATCTGCGGCCTGGCTCTGATTGAACCCGTCCATCTTCCCGTCGTCGTACGCCTTCAGCGCCGCGATGTAGTCGTGCGGCAGGTCGTGGGGGAGCCGCTGGTCGTACCCCCGGGTCAGCGGGCGCGTCGTCCCGTGGTCGTCGGCCATCCGCGTCCCGTCCGCGCCGGGGAACCGGCCGAACATGTTGTCGAAGCTCCGGTTCTCCTTGACGATGAACACGACGTGCTTGATGGGCGTCGTCGTGGGGAACTTCGTGGCGTCGACCACGGAAGGCCGGGGAGCCGGCGTGGTGGTTGGACCGGACGTCGGAGCGGTCGGAGCGGGCGGCGGCGCCGGCCCATCGCTCGTGCAGGCGGCGGCTACCAGCGCCAATGCGGCACAGATGGCGAGGGGTCGGATCGCGCGCAGGGTCGGACGGCTCATCGTCGTGGTGGGCCGCGGCAGTGTACCGGGCATGGGTCGAAAAGGCTTGTCACCGGGCCGGCCATCGAGCATCATCCGCGCCCATGCGCCCGTTCCTCGTTTCCCTCGTCGTGGCCGTGGCCGTCCTCGCGGTTCCGACCGCCTCGCTCGCCGACGGCATCACGGTCGAGCTGACGGCCCCGCCGCCCGGTTCAACGGTGCAGGGGACCATCGAGGTCGACGCGGCGACGCAGGGAACCGTGACGTCGGTCTCGTTCGACTGGTCCTCCGACGGCGGCGCCACGTGGCAGCCTATCGGCACGGACGCGGTGGCGGACGACGACCGGTGGAGCATCTCCTGGAACACCGACTCGTTCAGCGGTCCGGCGGAGCTTCGGGCCATCGCGACGGACGGCGCCATCACGAGCGCGCCGGCCACCGAATCGGTCACAGTGGACAACCAGGCCCTGGCCGTGACGGTGTCGGTCTCGCCGTCGCCGTTCAGCCCGAACGGCGACACGCACAAGGACGTGTCGACGGTCACGGAGACGCTCTCGGAGCCCGCGACGCTCGATGTGCTGGTGACGAACAGCGCCGGCGACGTCGTGAAGGCCCTGGTGTCGGCGAAGCACGAGCCGGCGGGGGCCCTCCATCTGAAGTGGCGGGGACGCGTGCTGGTGAACGGGAAGTGGACGCCCGTCCCGGATGGCACCTACACCGTGACCGCGACGGCCACGGACGACCTCGGGAACCACGCCACGGCCGCGGACCAGGTCGTCGTCGACACCACACCGCCCGCGTTCGCGTGGCGAGCGATCAGACCAGAGACCCTCAGGAAGGTGGGCCCCCTGCATTTCTCCTTCCGGGCCACCGATCGCTCCGATCCGCTGAAGGCCACCCTGTCGGTGTGGGACCTGACCGGCCGGGTGGCACAGAACCCGGGCCTCTCGGTGAAGCCGGGAAAGCGCACGCTCACGTGGTCGCCAACGTATGCGGATGGCTCGCCGCTCATCCCCGGCCTGTACCAGGGCCAGATCGTCGCCACCGACGCGGCGGGGAACGCCGCCGTGTCGCCGTTCCGCGCGTTCCGGGTCCTTCGGCCGGTGACCACGACGGTCTTCCACGACCTCACGGGGGTGGGGAACCGCGTGGCACTGACCTTCGACGACTGCAACTTCGGCGAGGCATGGACGAGCATCCTGAACACGCTCCAGGACTTCGGCGTGAAGGGGACGTTCTTCTGCATCGGGACGAACGTGGAGCGGTTCCCGATCCAGGCCCGCCGGACGGTCGCCGACGGCATGACCATCGGGAGCCACACGCGGGACCACGCGCAGCTCACGAGGCTTTCGTACGCCGCGGTCCGAGCGGAGGTCGTCTACGACCAGAACGCGTGGTGGAAGGTGGCGCACGCGACGCCGGCGCCGTACTTCCGGCCGCCGTACGGGTCCTTCAACCACAGGGTGCTGCGCGCCGCGGGCAGCGCCGGCTACCTGCGGACGATGATCTGGGACGTCGATCCGCAGGACTGGGCGGACCCCGGGGTCTCGGTGATCGTGGACCGGGTCCTGTCCCACGCCCACGCCGGGATGATCGTGGTGATGCACGTGAAGCCGCAGACGGCAGCGGCCCTGCCGGCCATCCTGCGGGGGCTGGCCTCCCGACGGCTGCGCCAGTCCAGCCTCACGGAGCTGTTCCAGGCCGCCGGCTACCACGCCTGATCCTCGGCGGGATCCTGCCGGGGTCAGGGGCAGGCGTCGCTTCCGGTGATGCCGCGGCACCCCGAGTCCACGCGGATCTCGTGCGACAGCTCCGACACCAGAGGGTCGTTCGACGGGTCGCTGTCCCCGAACAGGTTGTCCAGCTGGAAGGGGTCGGCCTTCAGGTCGTAGTACTCGCGGAAGATGACCTTGCCGCTCGCGCCGTAGTACTCGACGTACTGGAACGACTCGGTGCGGACGGACCCCCAGCTGGGGATCGGCGGGTACAGCGGGTCCACGAAGTACTCGAAGAACATCCGGTCCCGCGACTGCCCGGACAGCAGCGACCGGCCGTCCATCGGGGCCGACGGGTCGGCCCGAAGCCCGGCCGCGCTCATGATGGTGGGCGCGATGTCCACGTTCATCACGAACCGGGGGTCGACCACGCCGGACCGGATGTGCCCGGGCCACCGAACCATGAACGGCACGTGGATGGACTGCGTGTAGGGTAGGCGCTTCCCCGTGATCCTGGTGAACCCGGTCTCCTGCTCCCCCCGGTCGCCGGCCACGCCGTGCTCGCCCCACAGGAACCCGTTGTCGGACAGGAAGAAGGCGAGCGTGTTGCGATCCTCGCCCAGCATGTGGAGGGTCCGGAACAGCCGCGCCACCATGTCGTCGACGGACAAGAGCGTCCGAAGCTGGCCCGCGCGGTTCTGCGCGATCCGCTCCGGCGTCAGCTTGATGGCCTCCTGGACCCACGGCGGTTTGTCCGACGTGTCGGTCTCGAGCATCGCCGGGTTCTGGCGGAACGGCGGGAGCGGTGCGGTGTCGTACTTCGGCTCCGGGATCCAGGGGTCGTGCGGGGCCGAGGTCGCGACGTACAGGAACCAGGGCTGGGAGTCGTTCGACTCGGACTGGCGGAGGAACTCGACGGCCTGGTCCGAGACGAACGACGTGGAGTACTCGCCCACGGTCTCCGGGCTGCCCTGCACGTTCCAGGAGGTGTTGTTGTAGCCGTTGTTGAAGATCGACCACCGGTCGAAGTGGGGCGGATCCCGGTCCAGCGGCCACGTGTTGAGGAACTTCCCCACGATGCCCGTGTGATAGCCGGCATCCTGGAGGTACCGGGCGATCGTGGTGTCCTGGTCGAGCTTGAGCGCGTCGCCGTTCCCGAGGACGCCGTTGTTGTGGTCGTAGCGCCCGGTCAGGATGGAGGCCCGGGAGGGGCAGCACAGCGGATCGGCGACGAACGCGTTGAGGTACAGGGTCCCCTCGTCGCCGAAGATGCGCCGGGTCCTCGGCATGACGTCGAGCGAGCCGCTCCGCTGGTCGTCGGTCACCACGATCAGGACGTTCGGCGGCCGCGGGGGCTTCGACGTCGAGGTCGTGCCGGTGACGGCGGTGGGCGTCGAGGGCGGGCTGTGATGGCCGGTGGTGCCCGGTGTACACGCCGCCGCCAGGGCGAGGATGGCGAGGGCCGCCGCCGCGCGGCGAGGCTTCACGCGGGCTCCGCCAACCACACTGCGGCGTTCTCGTCCCGGCCGCCGCCTCCCTCCGTCCGGATCCTCCCCACGGCCAGCAGGTCCCTGCCCAGCGAGGCGATCCCCTTGATCTGCTGCTGCCCGGGACCGCCGAGCTGGCCGATGTCCCTGCGGGTCCACCTCCTGCCGTCGGAAGAAGTCCAGATCACGGCGTCGGTCGTGCCGTCATCGAACCCCGCCGCCACCAGCCCGGACTCGGTCGACACGACGCCCAGCATGGCCTGGTCGCCGGGGCCACCGAAGGCGCCGGGATCGGCCACCCGACGCCAGTCCGCCCCGTCCGAGGAGATCCAGACCACGGCGTCCTGGCTCCCGTTGCTGAACTCGTAGCCCACCGCCACCAGGCCCGGGCCGCCGTGCTCGACGGTGATCATGAACTGATCGCCGGGGCCGCCGAGGGCGGAGGACTGGACCCTGGTCCAGCTCGTGCCGTCGAAGCGCCACACGGCCCCGTCCTGGCCGTCGCCGTTCGTGTCGTCGCCCACGGCGACCAGCCCGCCCTTGAACGTCACGGCGCTGCGGATCTCCTGGTCGCCGGAGCCGCCGAACGAGGGGCTGTGCTGGATGGACCAGGTCTGGCCGTCGAAGAGCCACACGGCAGCGTCGAGGTCGCCGGCCGACCCGTCGTAGCCCACGGCGACGAGGCCCGGAGGCGCGACCACGACACGGCGCATGCTCTGGTCGCCGGGGCCTCCGAAGACCTCGGACCGCTCCAGGTTCCAGGTGGAACCGTCGG
>WNFU01006837.1_pt1 | contig 13706 bp, 14 predicted proteins | sample 5400121 | NCBI WGS metagenome assembly WNFU01 (sample SAMN13153360, study PRJNA577476) | soil metagenome | isolation source: 100 cm soil or saprolite under grassland replicate 1 | place: USA:California | collected 2016-06-15
GCGTTGTCGGAATGTTCGGCGCGAGTGCCCTCTACCACCGTGTCACGTGGAGGCCGCCGACACGGCGGTGGATACGACGGCTCGACCACGCCGGCATCTACGTCCTGATCGCCGGGACGTACACGCCGTTCGGGTTGTTTCAGTGGCCTTCTTCGTGTTGCCGCGCTAGCCGGATGCCTGCCTCTCCAAAGGAGAGATGCCAGCTCGCCATGCTCGTAACGACCCGGTGAGGAGCCGCGCCCGCATTTCGCGGCTACTCGCCGACCACGCCGGAGGACTCGCGGGCCTGCCAGCCGGCGACGAAGCGCCGCGCCGCCTCGAGGTTCGCGAGCGCGGCCGTGACCACGAGGCCGAGGAAGGGCTGGAGCGCGACGGCGAAGACGGCGATCAGGAGTAGGCGTACGTCACGGCCGGCGCCGAGGCGGAAGAACGAGGCCGGGAGCGGGCGCGCGAATGAGGCCTCGTAGCTCGCCCTGATGTACGGCACCTGGAGCGTGCCGAAGAGCGCGGCCGCGAGCGCCGCGGAGCTGGCCGTGTCCAGGCCGGCGGCCACCGCGAGCCCGACGAGGACGGCGGCGTCACCGGCGCGGTCGAGGACGGAGTCGAGAAAACCGCCGTACGGGGAGGCGCGCAGTGAGGCGCGCGCGATCTCGCCGTCGACGCCGTCGACGACGGACGCGAGCTGGACGAACACGCCGCCGGCGATCAGCGCCAGCGGCCAGAGGCTCCCGAGCGCGAGCGCGGCGGCGGCGGCGAGGGTGAGGAGGAAGCTCGCGATCGTGACGGCTGTCGGCGAGACGCCGAGGCGGACGAGCAGGAGCGAGAGCGGGCGTGACAGGCGGCGGTTGAGGTGGCGCGCGACCGGGCCGTCCGCACGCTTGGCCGCGGCTCGCTCGACGAGCAGCCGCTCCGCGCGCCGCGCCTCCTGAGCTGTGTCGACGTCGATCCAGAACGCCCCGTGGAGGTCGACCGCCTCGACCTCGTGGCCCTCGGCGATGCAGCGCCGTTTGACCGCGTTCCAGCTCCCGCCGCCGTCGGCGAGCGAGCGCTCGGCCACCTGGAGCAGGTCGGTGTCGCAGATGAACATCCCGGCGTCGACGGCGTCGAAGCGCTCGAGCCCGTGGCCGAGGCCGACGACGCGACGGCCGTCGAGGCGCACCTTCGTCGCCTCGGCGACGTCGCAGTAGCGCGGCTCGCTGTCGACCGCCACCGCGAGCCGCGCTGGGCAGGCGACGACTTGGGCGAGCGCGGCCGGTTCGACGATGTGGTCGGCCATCGTGACGAGGAAGCGCCGGCCTGCCGCGCGCCCGCCCGCGAGGGCCGAGGAGCCGTTCCCGCGTGGGAAGTCCGCGTTCTCGACGAGCTCGACGTCGAGGCTTCGCTCGCAGACGAAGCGCTCGACAAGCTCTCCCGCATGGCCGACGACGACGATGACGCGCTTGACGCCCGCCTCCCGGAGCGTCCGGACGGCGCGCTCGAGCAGGGTCGCGCCGGCGACGCGGGTCAGCGGCTTGCACGCGTTGTTCAGCCTCGCGCCCGTTCCGGCGGCGAGGATCACTCCGACCGGCGTGTCGCGGGTGGACTCAGACATCGACTCGCGAGCCAGGGTGATCGACGCAGCTAGCTCCTCGATCGGGGAAGGGGCGCCGTGACAATACAGCGGCTCCCGAGCCGCTGCCGTCGGCCGACCTTCGGCCTGGGCGTCGAGTTTCCGTTGGCCGGCAAGCAAGCTGGTGTGGTCAACCTCGAGCGCTCGGAGGTCACGTGCGTCCGCGCGAAGATCCTTGCCCGGCCCGCTCGGGGTTCCGACTGAGAGGCGTTAGCTCGTCAGCTTGAAGAGCGAACTCGAGTCGACGAGTGGAGAGGTGATCGAAGCTCGAGCGCGTCTTCTTTGAGCAGGCGCCGTGGCTACACCCCGCGCTGGCGGCTCAGCGCGAAACCTGGTCAGTCGTGACCAGGTTTCGATTCGGCCTGGATGAGCGGATTTCGCCCTAACCTGGTCATCCCTGACCAGGTTTCAGGGCGCAGGATGTGGCCGTTTCGAGGCCAACGCGGGCGATTTCGCCACGCTTGGCGGCGCAGCCGCTTGAGTCTGACGTGCGCTCCAGGCTGCGCGACCCCGCTCACACAGACGCTGACGCCGCTCGTACCACGCGGTACCCTCGCAACGCGATGACCTACGAGTCGCGAAGGCGCTGTGGCTGACAAGACCGCGATCGAGTGGACGGACGCCACGTTCAATCCTTGGTGGGGATGCACGCGCGTCTCGCCGGCATGCGCGCACTGCTACGCCGACACGCTCGCGCGTCGCTACGGCCATCACCTGTGGGACGAGGGCTCGCAGCGTCGCTTCTTCAGCGATCAACACTGGGCACAGCCTCGGCGCTGGAATCGTCAGGCTGAACGCGGGGGACGGCGGCTCAAGGTCTTCTGCGCGTCGATGGCCGACGTGTTCGAAGATCATCGAGCGCTCGACCTGTGGCGCCAAAGGCTGTGGGCGCTAATCGAGGAGACGCCGCTACTTGACTGGCAGCTCCTCACGAAGCGTCCCGAAAACGTCGCCGCGATGGCGCCTTGGGGTGACTGCTGGCCGGAGAACGTTTGGCTCGGTACTTCTCTCGAGAATGGACGACATACGTTCAGGGCGAACGAGCTGCCGGCGTCGATCAGGTTCATCTCCGCGGAGCCGCTTCTGGGCAGCCTGTTCCTGAATGGGAAGCCCAACCGCCAGGCACTCGAACTCGACGGCATCGACTGGGTGATCGCGGGCGGAGAGAGCGGTCCGCGCTTCCGGTCCGTAGACCTCGAGTGGGTGCGCGAACTACGTGACGCCTGCCTCGACGCGAGCATCCCCTTCTTCTACAAGCAGCAAGGCGGGCGGACGTCGAAGGCCGACGGGCGCACGCTCGACGGCCGCACCTGGAGCGACTTCCCGCTCCGCCTGCCGGTTGCAACCGCCGCAGGCGCGACGGCCGTCGCGAGCTAGGCAAGGTAGAGCTCGATCTGCCCACTCGGATCCTCGCGCCGGGCGTGATCCCAGACACCGAGCCCGCGCTCGTGCGGCGACGCGTAGAGGAGCTTGTAGATCTCTCGGCCCTGCACACGGATCGCCTTCGGCTCTCCGACCGTCAGGCCAAGCACCCATTCGAGCCCATCCTGGTAAAGCTCGCGCATCGCGCGGCCGGCGTTGCGCGAGCCGGCGACCGCTTCGAGCCAGCCTGCACAGGGTGGCATGTACCGGTTCAGCCGCGCTTCGTGGCGTAGGTTCCGCTCGATATCCATGTCCTCCGGGAAGAGCATCAGCAGATCCATCCGCTCGTGCAGCGCGAGACCGGCGAGGGAGTTCCAGTGGAACTTGACACCGTAGGGGTCGACCATCGTCAAGGCGATCCGGCGCCCCGGCATCATCAGCTGACGAACGGCACGGCGCGGTTCGCATCGCCGGTGATCACAGCGACCTTCGGCCCACGCACGTGAAGAGCCTTGAAGCGCGAGACTGCGTGCATCAGATCCGGATCGTCCAGGTGCAGCCGGCTCACCCCCCCGGCGCGAGGGAGCGGTCACAGCGGGCGATTCAGCGCGAGTGGTGGACGATTCATCCGGAGGGCTGGCCCGGGGTGCACGGCTGGTGGCTGCGGCAAGCGTGGCCTGCTCAAGCCCGCTGGCTCCTACTCGATGGCGAACGGCCCGGCAACGAGGAGATCTACTTCGGCAATCATTGGCGCTTCACCTGGCTCGAGGGGCCGTATCCGCTTTGCCGCCACGCTGCACACGTTCGGGCGCGACACACGCGCCGCCCTGCTCGGACGGCTGATCGCTCAGCTTCGTCCCACGCGGGAGCCGTGAGGACGAGCCCGATCGTGACGGGTGCGCCGCGTGCGGCGCCCACCTGCCGCAGTGGCTTACGAAATCCTTACTGCGCGCCCTCGAAATCTTTACCGCGATCCTGCTTAGTTCGGGGCTGCCGCGACTACCTTCTGGGTGAGCCTCGCGACTACCTCGATCCGTACGTCCGTTAGCCCTGGTGCCACAGCTCCCACCCGCTCAGGGTCTTGGCGATGAAGAACTCGAGTGGCCCAGGGCCGGTGTTGACGCGCGCGCCCGGCGCGAGCGTCACGTCGACCTCGACCGTCCGCCTCCAGCGATCCGAGGAGCAGGCGCTCTCGATCAGCGCGCGGTGGGGTGGGTGCCTCCGACGCAACCCAGGCCTCAAGCTTCGCGCCCGCCAGGCCTGAGGCCTGCGCGGGTCGTAATGGCTCGTCAGCCAGCTGCGAACGAATGTGACCGCTGCTCCGAGATCGGCGCCGCCGGCCGCAACGATGTCGGCGGGACAACTCGGCACGACCAGACGGCCGAGCTCCTCCTCGGCGGCGGCGACGACCGCATCCGGCGGCGATGCCGAGCTGAAGAAGACGAACTCTGCGGCCGTCCATTCGTGGCTTTCATCCGGGAACTGGGATCTTGTCGACTCGCAGAGCAGTACGACGCCAAAGGCGGTCCCAGAGCCCAACCCGCCCGACGGATCCTGACACTCCATGTCGAGCGACTTCTCCTTTTCGAGGGCGCCGGCCGGCAAACTGGAAGGCGTTCGTCAGGCAATCGCCGGAAAGACCAGCATCGTGCTATGCCGCTACATCGAGGCCGCGAAACGGATGGAGGCGCATCTGAACCAAACCCGACACGACGTCTTGCAGGCAGACGGCACGATGACTCGCTCTGTGCTCGAGCATCACGCCCAAGCGCTCCGCTCAGGCGATGCCCAGGTGCTCGTCATGACCCGCGAACTAGGAGGCCGCGGGTTGGACTTTCCGGACGTCCAGACCGCCGTACTCCTCAGCCCACGATCTCAATACCAGGCGGTCGCCCAGGAACTCGCGCGAATTCGTTCGCGGCGGCAGCTTATAAAGCAAGCGTTCGTCTTCTACTATGCGAACACGACCGAGACGGCGAAAGCCCGCAGGCTGGCCACTCACTTGCTGCACGACAACCTCTATCGCGGCCAGCAGCTGTTCGACATAACGGGCTTCCCATCAGCCAAGGCCATCCCCCAACGAGAGCTCGCTCACTTGGTCAACGAGGAGTCGATCCCGCTGTAAGCCCGTCGCAAACGCTGTCTGCCGCGAAGCCGTCGCTGTCGCTCTGACCTCTTGCGAGACGCGCGACGGCACGGGTTACCCGGTGGATGACGAGCGATAGGTCTCAGGGCGACGGCCCGCCCGCACCGCCCCGCTTCCGCTTTGCGCGATTTGCGGAAGCGAGCGCGGCGTCAAGCGAGACGCCTGCCCGTCGTCCTTAGCGAGAGCGACCCCAATGACGCCGATCACTCTCCTACCGCTGGGGGACCGGAAGTAACGGTCAACGCCTACGGTGAGCTCAGGGGGCAGTACTCGCCGGCGGCGAACTGCTGGTAGCGCGCGAAGTAGTTCTCGGTGAAGGTCGCCGGCCGTGAGAGCGCTGCGCGCCCGAGGATCGCCTGCGCATCCTCATCGAGCATGTAGCCGGCGTCTACCTGGTCATCGAGCGCGTCCTCGAACGCCGCGAGGTAGTCCGCATGGCTCGAGAATCCGAGATCCTCGATCGTCGGCGGCGGTTGCGGCTCGTAGGTGCCGACGAAGCCGGTGACGAAGGCGGCCTCGCCGAGCTCGAGATACGGCAGGCGCGGCGCGGGGTTACCGGCGATGTCGACGAGCACGGCGTTGCCCGCGGAGTCACGGGCGGTCTCCTCATCGCCGGTGGTGGTTGCCAGCCGCGTGCTCAGCGGCGGCGCTGTGCCCTCGGTCACCCACTCGTGTCCCTGCAGGAAGTGTGCGCGAGCGGCGGGCAGCCAACTCGCAGGCGTCGTCTCGTTCCAGAACTGGCCGGGGCAAAGCCCGTCCGGTACGTGTGGTCGCCGCCGCTCCACCCGCGCCCAGCGCAGGCATGGCCGCGGCGAGAGCGAGGGAGCCTGATCGCAGCGATCAACCGGAGACGGCCGGTCCGCCCGATCATCGGATTGATGTCTTGATGGCGGTCATGTCACTCATTGCTTGGAATTGGCAGCTCGCCTCACGCGAGTAACTCGCAGCCGTTCGCCTTGGCGACCGCCGCCACGTGCTCCCAGTCAGGCTCCTCGTCGGGCGGCGGCGGCAGGGTCCGGGCACGGGCCGGAACGCTCATCCCCCTGACCAGGTTCTCGAAGCCGCCCGGCGTGCAGATGAACAGCATCCGGCAGCCCTCGTCGCCGATCGAGTAGCGGTGTGGGAGGTCGCGCGGGCCGAAGGCGTAGTCGCCGGGACCGACCTCGAACGAATCGTCCCCGACGTGGATCGTCGCCGAGCTCTCGAGGATGAAGAACGCCTCGTCCTCGCGGTGGTGGACGTGCAGCGGGGCCTCATGGCCGGGCGGCTCGTTCACCTCGACGATGGTCATCTGCCCGCCGGTATCCGCTGCGGTCGCCCGGATCACGGCGAGACTTTCGAACCACCAGCGCGCCTCTCCTTCGTCTCGCCGGACGACGATCGGCTCCACCTTTTGCGTGGCCTGGTCGGTCATTGCTCCTCCTTTGGTTTGCGGTTGATCGACAGGAGCGAGATCGCGTAGCGCCAGAGGCCATCGGTGCCGCGGCGGACCACGCTCGTGCCCTGGGTCGCGAGGACGAGAGCGATGTCGTGCGCCTGGACGACACGCCTCGGATCGGCGACGTAGGTGTAGTCGCGCGACCAGAGGGCCGACGCCGACAGGGCGATCTGCTCGCTCCCGCGCGCCTCGCGCCCGATGCCGCCCAAGACGAGCAGCGCCCGCTCTTCGAACAGCGGCGCAAGGGCTCCCGTGTCGCGGAGCACGAACGCGTCCTCGAACAGCACGTCGAGCTCCTCCGGGGTGCGCGCTCCTTGCGTCATTGCGACGACGCTACGCCGTCGTCGTCGGTTCGGCTATCCCAGAAACCTGGTGTTTACCGGGTGTCCGGGCGATCTATCCTGGGCGCATGGGGGCGATCGCAAAGGAGCGAGCGCGGGAGCGGATCGCAGAGCTTTCCAGGTGCGACCACGACTTGGTGACCTTCTGGCAGGAGTGCACCGAGGTCCTCGAGGGGGCAGTCCCCCACTACGCCAAGCCGTGCTGGTACACGCTCGATCCCGCGTCGCTGCTGATCACGAGCCACTACCAAGACGGGCTGCCGGAGTTCCCGTCCAAGATGCTGAGCCACGAGTACTACGGCGACGACGTCAACCAGATCTCCGATGTCGCCCGCTCCGGGGCTGGGATCTCGACCCTGCACGAGGCGACCGGGGGCGATCCGTCCTCGAGCCCGACGTGGCACATGAACATGGCTATGGGTGGTGACCAGGAGATGATCGCGGCGATGCGGACGCGCGCGGGTGAGGTCTGGGGGGCGGTCGGTCTCTATCGCGCGCCCGGCGAGCCGATGTTCGATAGCGAGGAGAAGGCGCTCATCGAGGCGATGTCACCGGACCTGGCAAGGGGCGCGCGCACGGCACTACTGGTCGGCGAGGCTAGAGACCCGCAATGGCCGGACTCCCCGGGGCTCGTTGTCCTCTCAGGCGACGGCGAGGTGGAGTCGACAACGCCCGGCGTCGAGCGCTGGCTTTCCGATCTCCCGGACGGCGATTGGGACGCGGGCAGGCTGCCGTCGGCTGTGCATGCCGTGGCGGGCCGCGCGCTGCGGACGGCGGATAGCTCCGACGAGCCGGGCGAGGTCGCCCTGGCTCGCGTGCTCTCGCGGTCAGGGACCTGGATCGTCCTTCACGGCACCTCGCTCGTCGCCTCAGGATCGCGGCGGGCGGCCGTGATCGTCGAGCCCGCCCACCCGGCGCGGATCACGCCCCTTCTGATGTCGGCCTACGGCCTCACCGATCGCGAGCAGGAGGTCACGCGGCTGGTCCTCCAAGGAGACTCGACCGCGGAGATCGCCGAGCGCCTGGTTGTCTCCCCCCACACGGTCCAGGAGCATCTCAAGAAGGTCTTCGAGAAAACCAGCGTCCGCAGCCGGCGCGAGCTCGTCGGCAAGGTGTTCTTCGCCCACTACGAGCCGCGGTTTCGCGACAACGAGAAGCGCGCCCTCGATGGCGACCCGCTTCGCGGCGAGCCGTTTCCCAACGAGCCGAAACATCACGGTTAGGGGGAAAGCGGGCGTGTCGCAACGACCTGCAGAGACGCTCGCAACGGACGAAGAGCATCAGCGACCGCGCGCGCTCAGTTTGACCCCTCCTCCCGCGTGAAAGCGGCAGCGCGGCCGAGACCGACGCGGGCGAGCCGATCATCTTCCCGCCCCACAGCGACCGGCGCGCGACTTCATCCGGGCCATATGACGGCCCACCGACGGGCAGCGCCCGGTCGCTAATAGGAGCGAATCGCTCACGCTCCCCCGACATGAACCCGCGACCGTCGATCCCTCTCATCGGCGCGTCTTGATCTTTGCGTAGATCGGACTGAGTGAAAGCTTCTCGGCGGGCAGGAGCGCCCGATGGTTCGGATTATGTGAGGCTGGGACCATGCCACTTCGACCCGTAGTCGAACGACTTGCGGCTAGGAAGCGGCGGCCGTTTCGCGATCGAGCAGAGCGTCGATCTCGGCCAGCGACGGCTCGTAGCCCATCGTCGCGAACAGCTCACGTGCCTCGGCGAGCGGTTCCGTCGCCGCGCGGCCGAGGGCGAGCTGGCAGCGGCTTTGGCCGAGCAGGGCGTAGGCGCGCTCGGGAACGTCCCTGAACTCCTGCCAGCGGTCAGCCGCCTCGGCGTAGAGCGCGGCTGCTTCGGGCCGGTCCCCAGGGGCCTCGGCGAGCTGGGCCCGGCAGGCGCACAGCGCGTGCTCGGTTGAGTGGCGTGCGTGCCTCGACGCCTTCCGCGAACCGGGCGGCGAGCTCCGGCTGTCCGAGGGCGAGCGCGCTGCGCACGAGCCGGGCAGAGCTGCGCCGTAATAGGGGTCAGCGCGGATCCCAACAATCTGGTCGAGCTCGAGGAGCAGCGCCTTCGCCTCCTGCGGGCGACCTTGCGTGAGCAGCAGCCGTGCGGCGGCCGCGAATGCCTGCGCTCACGCCTGCGGCTCGCCGGTCTCGCGGGCGGCGGTGGCGACGAGCTCGTCTGCGGCCGGCGCCTGCTCGTGCGCGCCGCGCTCGGCGAGCACGCGCACCTGCACGGAGCGCGGCTCGGTGAGAACGGTGTCGCCGGCCGCCTGCAAGCGCTCCGCCACCGGTCCGGCCTCGGCCAGCGCCGGAGGCAGACGCTCGCGGTTCTCAAGTTGCACGGGGTGGCCGAGGACGTCCGAGATCAATCCGGAGGCGTCGGGATCCTCGCGCGCCTCTGCCTCCGGCCGAGCCCTCCGGAACAGCGCTGCCTTGCCACGGAGGCCGCGCGCCCCAGGGATTGGAGTCACAAGCGATGATCCCCGCGGAAGACCGGTTAGGCCGGGACCTTGCGTCCAGGGCGCCGCAAGACCGCGAAGAGCAGCACGCCGAGCCCGAGGGCGAACTCCGCGGCATAGACCGCGATCGCGGTGCTGCCGGAGTCGCCCGAGAGCCCCCAGCCGGGCACGATGCGAACGAATTCGGGGAGCCCGTGTGTACGGGGCAGGACGCCGCCACCGTAGGCACCCACGGCCAATAGCACCAGCGGCTCGGCCATGAGGAGCGCTCCGGCCACGACAGATGCCCGCAGCGTCCGGGTTCGGCGCCACCAGACGCCGAGTGCCCCGAAGAGCGGGCCGGTAACGAGACCGCCTTCCAGGTAACCCTTGTTGGCGGACAGCTCCAGCTGCAGGTCTCTGAAGAACCCGTGCCCACCCAGGTCCTGAAGGAGCGTTCCGACGAAGTAGAAGCCGGTGAGCGCGATCATCGTGGCCAGCAGTCCGAGCAGCGCTCCCGACCCCAACCGCGAGCTCTTCGTCCCGGAAGCCCCCGCGAGGAAGGGGACGAGTAGCCAGGGAGTGCTGAGATTCCCAAGGGCGGCGCGGACCTCCGAGATGGTGTCGCCCGAGCCCTTCGCCAATGAGGCGAGCGCGCCGAAGGCGAAGGCAAGGACGAGCACGAGCGCCACGCGTAGGTGAGGACGATTCACCGCCCAGCCACCGGCTGGACCTTGAGCTTGGGAATCCATACTCCAGCCTCCGCTTGTGGTGATCGGTCGGCTTGCCGATTTAAACATTGAGACGTCGCTCGCCGCTAAAAGTCATCGGCCGTCGCCGTGAACAGGCGGAGCCAGCTCGCCGGCGACAAAGTGGCCCACTTGCGCTCACATCCGTGGCTCGGCTTCGACGGACACTGAGGGGAGTTCGCACCCTAGGAGACGCCGGTTCAAGCCCGCCTTGGCTCCACAGCGAATTTCTATTCCGGAACCTCATGGCGCCAATCCGAGTCTAGGACACGTGCTACGCGGGTGGCAACGAGGCGGCAAAAGTCTCTTTGTGTTGCCGGGGCAGACAAAAGGACGTGTCCCCGAACGTGTCCCGAAACGCCGAAATCCGACAGAACTGAGAGAACCTCAGAGCACGTAACAGCAGCGAATATCACTCAGTGCAGCCGTTTTCGAGGAACTTCGAATCCGCGTGTGGAGGTTCGACTCCTCCCGGGGCCACCTGATCGAGAAGTCACTGCAAATCCGGGTTCGACCAGAAGCCCATATGCATGGTGGTCGAACCGCAGGACACGTTTTTGAAGAGCGCCACGCACTCAGTAGACGGGCTAGCGCACAATCCCCGCGTGAGCAACACGCGCTTGGTCTTCGTCGCGCTCCACGTCCGCGACTTCGCCGCCTCCGCGCTGTTTTACCGCGAGGCGTTCGGCGTCCCGTTCGAGTCCGGCCAGCCCCCGCAAGCGCACGCGGAGGTCTCCTGGAAGGAGGGCGCTTACCCATCTCGCACTCTTCCCGCCGAATCCGGGGGAAATGTTGACGCGTCAACCTAGGGTCTTGTGAGCGTCCCACCGGCCCCGCCGCTCGTCCTCGCTTCCAGCTCCCCGCAACGGCGGGCGATCCTCGAGCAGCTCGGGATCCCGTTCGACGTCGTGCCGCCGCAGTACGAGGAGGAGGGCGACGATCCCGTCGAGCACGCGGCCGGGAAGGCCCGCTCCGTCGAGGGCGGCGACCGCCCCGTGCTCGGTGTGGACACGATCGTCGTTTGCGACGGTGCGGTGCTCGGGAAGCCGGCCGACGCGTCCGAGGCGGAAGAGATGCTCGACCGGCTCGGCGGGACGACCCACGAGGTCGTCTCCGGCCTCTGCCTGCGGACACGGGCCTGGGAGGCAACGGGGCGCGAGGTCACTCGGGTGACGTTCCGGCCGCTGACGCCGCGCGATCTCGCCGCGTACGTGGGGAGCGGCGAGTGGGAAGGCCGTGCCGGCGCCTACGCGATCCAGGGCCTCGGCGGCGGGCTGGTCGAGCGGATCGAGGGCGACTACCTGAACGTCGTCGGACTCCCCGGAGCTCTGCTCGTCCGCCTGCTCGCGCAGCGATTTCCGGGGACGTACGGATTCGGCTGATAATCCCGGTCGTGGGGAGCGAACTTCCGACCGGCACCGTCACCTTCCTCTTCACCGACGTTGAGGGTTCGACCAAGCTGCTGGACGACATCGGGGAGGCCGAATACGCTGACGCGCTCGCCGAGCACCGCCGCCTCCTGCGCGAGGCCTTCTCTGGCGGCGTCGAGGTCGACACCCAGGGCGATGCCTTCTTCTACGCCTTCGCCGACGCCGGCGAGGCCGCGGCCGCCGCCGCCGAGGGGCAGAGGGCGCTCGCGCAGGGGCCGATCAAGGTGCGCATGGGCCTGCACACCGGCGAGGCGCGTCTCGGCGAGGAGGGCTACGTCGGCCGGGAGGTCCACCGGGGAGCCCGCATCGCCGCCGCTGGCCACGGCGGCCAAGCCTTGCTCTCGAAGGAGACTCGTGAGCTCGTCGACGTGGAAGTAACCGACCTCGGCGAGCACCGCCTCAAGGACTTCGCCGAGGCGGTCTCGATCTTCCAGCTCGGCCAGGAGCGCTTCCCGCCGCTGAAGACGATCTCGAACACGAACCTGCCCCGCCTGGCCAGCTCGTTCGTGGGCAGGGACAAGGAGGTGCAGGAGGTGACATCGCTGCTCCAGGACGGCGCGCGGCTGCTCACCCTGACCGGCCCCGGCGGCTCGGGTAAGACCCGGCTTGCGCTCGAGGCCGCCGCCGAGCTGGTGCCCGAGTTCAAGGCAGGCGTCTTCTGGGTCGGCCTGGCGCCGCTCCGCGACCCCGCCCTCGTCGCCGAGACGATCGCCCAGACCCTGGGAGCGAAGGACGGCCTGGCCGAGCACGTCGGCGAGCGGGAGCTGCTGCTTCTGCTCGACAACCTCGAGCAGGTAGTGGAGGCAGCGCCCGAGCTTGCCACCCTGGTCGAGGCCTGCCCGAACCTGCGCCTGCTCGTCACGAGCCGCGAGCTCTTGCGCGTTCGCGGCGAGGTCGAGTACGCGGTTCCTCCGCTCGCCGATCAGGAGGCGGTCGAGCTCTTCGGTCAGCGCTCCAAGCTCCAAGCGGACGAGACGATCGCCGAGCTCTGCCGGCGCCTGGACAACCTGCCGCTCGCGGTCGAGTTGGCCGCGGCCCGCGCCAGCGTCCTCTCCCCGACTCAGATCCTCGAGCGGCTCTCCAAGCGGCTCGACCTGCTCAAGGGAAGGCGGGACGCCGAGGCCCGCCAGCAGACGCTCCGTGCGGCGATCGAGTGGTCATATGAGCTACTCGACGAGGAGGAGCAGCGCCTGTTCGCCCGCCTATCGGTCTTCGTTGGCGGTTGCACGCTCGAGACCGCCGAAGAGGTGTGCGACGCCGACCTCGACGTCCTCCAATCGCTCGTCGATAAGAGCCTCCTCCCCTACACGGAGGAGCGCTTCTGGATGCTCGAGACGATCCGCGAGTTCGCGCTCGAGCGACTCGAGGCATCGGGTGAGCACGTCGAGCTGCGCCGCCGCCACGCGGAACACTTCCTGAAGCTCGCCGAGGAGGCGGAACCGCACTTGCGCGGACGTCCGGGAGAGTGGCTCGGGCGGCTGAAGCGTGACCACGACAACCTCCGGACGGCTCTCGACGCGCTCGATCCCTCGGACGAGAGAGAGCTTGCGTTGCGATTGGCCGGAGCGCTGTGGCGGTTCTGGTATCTACACGGCCACTTGACAGAAGGACGGCGGCGTCTCGAGCAAGTGCTCCATGACGATGAGCGGCCGACGGCAGCTCGGGCCAAGGCCCTCAACGGCGCGGCCGTGCTGACGCTCAACGCCGGAGATCCTGTCGCGGCGAAGATGCGGGCTGAGGAGGCACTCGCGCTCCATCGCACGCTCGGGGATGCATGGGGCGCCGCGTACTCCGGATTCATGCTCGGCCACGTCGCCGGGGATGTTCAGACGGCGCAGCAGCTCTACGAGGAGTCCGTGCGAGTATTCCGCGAGCTGGGCGACGAGCACTCTGCGCTGCTGGCGACTCGCAACCTTGCGTGGACGTACGAGGAGCTCGGCGACCTCGAGCGCGCGCGAGCGCTGCATGCGGAGAATCTCCGTTGCGCGCGCGCGACGTCGAACGAGCGCATGGAGGCGAGCACGCTGGGAATGCTCGCCGACTACGCCCGCAAAGAGGGCCGGATGGAGGATGCCCGCTCGATGCTGAGGGAGAGCCTTCGCATCCACCTGGACGTGGGCGATCTCCTCGACACCGCGGTGGACCTCTGCCGCTTCGCCGCCGTCCTCGCCGGCGACGGAAGGGCCCG
>WNFU01016443.1_pt1 | contig 13703 bp, 8 predicted proteins | sample 5400121 | NCBI WGS metagenome assembly WNFU01 (sample SAMN13153360, study PRJNA577476) | soil metagenome | isolation source: 100 cm soil or saprolite under grassland replicate 1 | place: USA:California | collected 2016-06-15
AACGGCCGCACGGTGTTCCTGCTCAAGATGATCACGCCGATCGGACTTCCCTCGCGCAGAAGTGGCACGCCGAGATGGGTGCGAAAGCCGCCCAATCTCTGTGCTTCACTTAAGCTCCAGTCCGGGTCAGCGAGAACGTCAGGGATTTGAACGGCCCTGCGCTCGAGTAGGATTCGTCCGGTGAGGCTCCCTCGTCCCGGCGCAAACGTCTGAGTGGCGACGAATTCATTGAACTCGCGCGTATGGCCGTAGCTCGCCGCCTGATAGTAACCCCCGTCTCTAGGACCGAGGATCTGAGCCTTGTCCGCTTCGCATAGCCGCGCCGCCGATTCGACAAGGGTGTTGAGCACCGTCGGCAGATCGAACGCCGAGCGGCTGATGACCTTGAGCACGTCGGCGGTGGCGGTCTGCTGCTGCAGCGACTCCCGCAGCTCGTTGAGCAGTCGTGTGTTCTCGATGGCGATGACGGCCTGGCGCGCAAAGCTTGTGAGCAGCGCGATCTGCTTGTCGCTAAACGGGCGGACCTCCTGGCGATAGATGGCGATGCCGCCGATCAGCTCGTTTTCCTTAAACATCGGCACGCCTATAAAGGTGCGCGCGCCCGCAAGCTTGGCGACGGCCGCGCGTGCGTACGGCTGTTCCGCTGCCAGATCGGCAATGTGGATCATCCGCTTCGTTTCGAAGATGGTGCCCCAGGGCGATCTGTCGATTGAAACCACGGGGTCGCGGCGCCGCAGGTCTTCGAACGCGCGCGGAGCGCCATGCATCGCGACAACTCGACATTCGCTCCCTTTGAACAGCACCAGATTGCCGAACTTGGCCTCGCAAATGCGCACCGCGTTCTCCAACAGCGCCCGAAACACGGGCTCAAGCTCGCCCGGCGAGCTCGAGATGACGCCGAGAACCTCCGAGGTCGCCGTCTGTTGCTCCAGTGCCTCAGACAATTGGCGCGTGCGCGCCTGCACTTCGTCGAACAGGCGCACGTTCTCGATGGCGATGACGGCCTGCTTGGCGAAATTGGTGACCAGCGCGATCTGCTTGTCGGTAAACGGGCGGACCTGCTGGCGGTAGATGCTGATCACGCCTACTAACTTATCGTCCTTGAGCATGGGCACCGACACGATCGTGCGATATCCACCAAGCTCTGCGCCGGCAACCACAAACGGATCGCGCCGACGGTACGATTCCCGCTTCATGCTATCCACGACGTGAGCGACTTGTTTCGTCCTCGCGGCCTGGCCGAGACTGGTATCCGGGCCCGGGCGGAGCGGCGCACGTTTGCGGTGCTCGATAAACGCGGGTGGCGCGTTGTGGAACGCTGTAGCGTGGAAAGCATGCCCGTCAAATAAGTAGAGCGTGCCGAACTTCGCTCCGCAGAGACGGGTTGCGTTCTCCAATATGGTCCGAAACACGGGCTGCAAATCGCCCGGTGAGCTCGAGATGACGCGCAGCACCTCAGAAGTCGCCGCCTGCTGCTCCAGCGCCTCGTTCAGCTCGCGCGTGAGCAGAGCGATACTCTTCTTTTCGGCATGCGAGTCGCGCGGTCGGCGCGCGCGGCGTGGCGCAGGCCGCCGAGACCGCGACGCGGCTGCCGATCTCCGCCCTTTACGGCGTTTGGCCATGCACGTGAGACCTGTCGTCCGCCGATAACGTCAGTTGCGGTCCGCGAGCAGCCGCCGCAGCGTGGCGACCAGCCGCTCGAATTCGATTGGCTTGGTGTCGAACTCGTCGCAACCGGCGGCGAGCGCCTTCTCGCGAGAGCCGGCGAGCGCGTGGGCGGAGAGCGCGACGATCGGGATGTCGCGGGTCTTTGGATCGGCCTTGAGCCGTCGCGTCGCCTCCCAGCCGTCCACCCCCGGCATTTCCAGATCCATCAGAATGATGTCGGGCCGCTCGCTCAGCGCCATGGCGCAGCCCCTTTCGCCATCCTCCGCGGTCATAACCTCGAAGCCGTCCAACAGTTCGAGCCGCATCTTGAGCATGTAGACGTTGTCGTCGTTGTCCTCGACGTAGAGCACCTTGGTCACGACGCGGCTTCCATTTCCTTGCCGACCTGAGGCTTGCTGCGCGCCAGGCGGCGGATGCGCTCGACCAGATCCGCAGGCCGGAACGTCTCCTTGACCAGTACCGACTGCACCCCCGAATTCAATCGCTCGCGGTCCTTGGCATCGAGGTCGCGCGCGGTGATGACGATGACCGGAATGTCGCGCCAGCGCGGCTCCTTCTGCAGCGCGGCCACCACCGCAAACCCGTCCATCTCCGGCATCATCAGATCGAGCAGGATCACGTCGGGCTTGCTGTCCTTGAGGAGCGCGAGCGCGTCGCGCCCATTGGCGGCCTCCTGCACCACCCACTGCTCGCCCGCGAGCCATCCGTGCAGGCGCTCGCGCTGCGTCCCATCGTCTTCCACCAGCAGGACGCGCGCCGGCCGCGCGGGGACCCGGAAACGGCTCACCATCCGGCTCAGTCGCTCGCGGTCGATCGGCTTGGTGAGATAGCCGGCCGCGCCGAGCGCAACGCCGCGCCGATGCTCGTCGAGGATCGTGATCATGATGACCGGAATCTCGGCAAGCTCAGGGTCCTGCCGCAGCGCCGCCAAGACCGACCAGCCGTCGAGGTCGGGCATCATCACGTCGAGGGTGATGGCGATCGGCCGCAGTTCCTTGGCGAGCTTCAAGCCCTCCAATCCCCCCGCCGCGGTCGCGACGGAGAACCCCTCGGCCTTGAGGTGCTCGGCAATGAGCTCTCGCGCGGTGGCATCGTCGTCGACGACCAGCACGCAGTCGCCGCTGGGCGCTCGGCTGCCGTTGGTCGCGCTCCTTGTAGCGGGGTCGGCTCCGGCCGGCAGGCGTACGCTGAAGATCGAGCCTTTGCCAGGCTCGCTTTGCACGGTCACGTCGCCACCCATCATGCGCGCGAGCTTGCGTGTGATCGCAAGCCCCAGCCCGGTGCCGCCGTAGCGCCGTGCGGTCGAGGAATCGGCCTGGGTGAACTCCTCGAACAGCTTGGCCTGTTGCTCCTCGGTCATGCCGATGCCGGTATCGGCCACCGCGAACTCGACCCAGTTGCGGCCGTCGGCGACCTTGCGCGCCCGCAGCTTCACCTCGCCTTGCGTGGTGAACTTGCAGGCATTGCTCAAGAGATTGAGCAGGATCTGCCGCAGCCGCATCGGATCGACGGTCACAGCCCCGAGTTTTTCTTGCGCTTCGACCACGAGGCGGTTCTTGTTCTGCTCCGCGAGCTGGCGCGCGGTGCCGATGACCTCGTCGATCAGCGGCGTCAAATTCACCGACTCGGGGCTCAACTCGAGCTTGCCGGCTTCGATCTTGGAGAGGTCGAGCACCTGGTTGATGAGGCCGAGGAGATGGGTGCCGGCGCGATGCACGCGGCGCAGCGGCTCCGCCGCCTTGTCGGTGCCGAAGCGCGCCGCGTTGGTCACCATCATCTCGGTCAAGCCGATGATGGCGTTGAGCGGCGTGCGCAGCTCGTGGCTCATGCTGGCGACGAACTGCGACTTGTGCTGGCTGGCCAGTTCGAGCTGGCGGCCCTTTTCCTCGATTTCCTGGAACAGCCGCGCGTTTTGGATCGCCAGCACGGACTGGGCGGCGAAGGTGCGCAGGAGGTCGATCGTGTTCTTGGAAAACTCGCCGGGCGCCGTGCGCCGCACCACGAGCGCGCCCATGACTTCGTTGAAGCGCATCAGCGGGACAAGCAGCCGCGCGCGGTATCCGGCCTGCAACATCAGCTCGTTCGCGGGAACGGGCGGCTCGGTTCGCATGTCGGGGACCTGCACCGGCTCGCCCTGCTTCGCCGCCTGGGCGACAGCTGCGGAGATGTCGACGTGGTGGTCCTTGAGCGCGGCGATCAAATCGTCGTTCATGCCGTAGTTGGCCTGCAGCTCGAACTCCTGCCGCATCTCGTCATGCACGTAGATCGATCCGGCATCGGTGTCGGAGAGCTGAACGGCCTTGGAAACGATGGTGAAGAGCACAGTCTGCAAGTCGAGCGTCGAATTGACCGCCTGTGTCACCTCGCCGAGTGCCCGCAACTCCCCGACCGATTGCCCAAGCTCGTCGGTGCGCGCCCGCAGCTCGGTGAGCAGCCGGACGTTCTCGATGGCGATCACGGCTTGACTGGCGAAGTTCGTGACCAAGTCGATCTGCTTTTCGGTGAACGGCCGTACCTCCTGCCGGTAGATGGCGATCGCGCCGATCAGTTCCCCCTCCTTGAGCATGGGCACCGCAAGCAGGCTGCGCGCGCCGGCGGATTCGACGAGGGCGACGATGCGGGGATCACGTTCGATATAGGATTGGTCTGCCGAAAAGTCGGTAACGTGAACTACCTCTTTGGTCCTTGCGAGGCGTGCGAGCGGGACGGCCGGATGATCGCGCGGATCCATCACGGGGTCCCGCTCCAACCACTCGATATTCAAACCATGCATCGCGACCGCACGGAATACGTCTCCATCGCGCAGCCACAAATTGCCGAACTCGGCCTGGCAAAGCCGGGTGGCGTTCGCGAGCATCGTCTCGAACACCGGCTTGAGGTCGCCGGGCGAGCTCGAAATGACGCGCAGCACTTCGGACGTTGCCGTCTGCTGCTCGAGCGATTCGCTCAGTTCGTGGGTGCGCTGGTCGACCTTCTTTTCCAGGCCGGCATAGGATTCCTGCAGTTGGCCGGCCATGTCGTTGAACTGATCCGCAAGCGCCTCGAGCTCGTCTCCGGTCTTGATCGTGATGCGCTGGCCGAGGTCGCCCCTGCCGATACGTGCGGCGCCCGCCTGCAGCGCCTGGATCGGGCCGACCATGCGGCCGGCGAGGAACATCCCGGCGAGCACGGCAAAGCCGAGCGCGCCAAGCAGCACGAAGGCGAGCCGCTTCAAAGCCGCATAGAGAGGGGCATAGGCCTCCTCGGCCGGCAATTCGACGAACATCAGCCAGCCGAGCGGCGCCACCGGCGCATAGGCGGTGAGCACCTTACGCCCCTCGATGTTCTCCGCTTCCTGCACTGTCTCCGATGGATTGTCGCTCGTGCCGGCGCTGCCGGACGCGCTGGCGCGCGCGGCCCGCACTTGTGCGAGCTTGGACATGTCGGTGTTGCGCAGCACGAGGCTGATGTCGGGATGCGCGATCAGCCGGCCTTGGGCGTCGACCACATAGGCGTGGCCGCGCTCGCCGACCTTGATCTGCGAGACCACGTCCCAAATGAGCTTGAGATTGACCTCGGCGACGCTCACGCCCGCGTCGCGCCGCGTGCCGGCAATGGCCAGCGTCATATACGGCTCGGATTCGCGGCGGAAATAGACCGGGCCGTAATAGACCTTGCGCGCCACCGCTTCCGTAAACTTGGGGTCATTGGAAAGGTCGGCGCCGCTCGCGACCACGTCCATGGCCAGCCGCGAGACCCGCAGCCGCTCCTTGCCGGTGGCGTCGAGCTGCGCGAGCTCGGTGATGGCGGGGACTTGTCGCAACAGCCGCAAGGCATCGAAACGGCGCTGCTCGATCGAGCCCGCCGACCACGGCAGCTGCGTGGTCCAGCCGAGCTGGCTCTCGATCTCCTTGATGAACTGGCCGATCTTGGCGGCGGCGGCTTCCGCCTGCTCGCGCTGGATGCGGATGAGGGAGGTCTTGTGCTCCTGATAATAGAAGAACACGTCGAAAATGCCGTTGGAGAGCAAGGCGACGCAGACCACCGCGACGAACAGCGCGACGTATTTGGTGAACAGGCGCCGGCGGGTTTTCGGAGCGGAAATTTCGGAGCCCGCGCGAGGTTGCGCGGCGGCGCCCGTCGCCGCTGGCCGGCGCGGAGCAGAAAGACGCTTGATGAAATCGTGAATCCTCATCCCGGCCACTCTATCAGGGCCGGGCGGAGTTGTGTCACGGGGGCGCGTTGCCGCCTCACTCGATCACTCTGTTGGCGCGGGCCAGCAGCGTCGGCGCCAGTTCGAGACCGAGCGCCTTCGCCGTCCGCAGATTGATGACCAGCTCGAATATCGAGGGTTGCTCAACCGGCAGGTCGCTCGGTTTGGCACCCCTGAGGATGCGGTCGACATAGATGGCGCCACGCCAATAGATGGCCGGAAGGCTGGCCCCATAGGCCATCAGGCCGCCGCCGTCCGCGTATTCGGAATATATCGAAAACAGCGGCAATGCGGCCGCGTCTGCCAGCGGGAGGATTTGCGGCCGATACGAGGCGATCACTGGGTCATCGATCAGGATGATCGCTGCAACGCGCGTGCGGACCGCAGATTCAACGGCGTCCCTCAGCTCACTAGGATCGGACACCCCGATATCTTGCAGGCTGACGCCGACGTCTTTGCTGGCCAGCTCCAATTCGCGAAAGACGAGAATGGCGCCCTCGCTGGGCCTGTTCCACAGCACCGCCACGCGCTCCGCGCCCGGCAGGGCTTCCTTGAGCAACTCCAATCTTTTTCCGCTCAAATCCGAACCGATCGTGCTCAAGCCGGTGACGTTGGCGCCGGGTCGGGCGAGATTGGCGACGATTCCTGATTTCACCGGGTCGGCGACCTGAATGAAGACGATAGGAATCGTGCTGGTCGCCGCCTTGGCCGCAAGCGCAGGCTGAGTCGGGCTCGCGACGATCAGGTCGACCGGAACACCGACAAGCTCGGCCGCAAGGCGCGGGAGTGGCTCAGCGCTACCCTCGGAGAACCGCCACTCGATAGCAAGGTTCTGTCCCTCCACCCAGCCGAGGTCGCGCAGGCCCTGCTGGAACGTGCGGAACATCGGCGTGGGGTGGGTGTGGATCGAGCCCTGGGACAGAACCCCGAGCCGCCGGATCTTCGGCTGGGCGCGCGCCGCCCGCGGGCACTCAATCGAAGCCGCGGCCGCCGCGCTGCTAAGGAAAGTTAGAAATTCACGCCGCTTCATTCGAATGCCTACTGTCACTCGGAAAAGATGTATGCATCGTCTAGCTCAACTTTCGGCTTAGCACTTTGCCGGGGGGCGGTATTCCCCGGCTGGATTTTGCTGGGCCTCGCGCCCGAGGTCCTTGGGCGAGATCTGAATCGTTCTGAATCGATCGGGACGAGATACACGCTGCGAGGGAATTCCGAGGAAGCAGAAACAATCCTCGGTTGTCACTAAACGCGCATGCGGCGTTTCACTCGATCACCTCGTCGGCGCGGGCGATGAATGTCGGCGAAAGCTCCAGGCCGAGCGCCTTGGCGGTTCTGAGATTGATTGCGAGATCGAATTTGGTCGGCAGCTCCACCGGCAGATCGGCCGGCTTGGTCCCTTGCAGGATTCGGTGCACGTAGCCGGCGGCGCGCCGAAACAGGTCCGGCAGGCTCGGCCCATAGGCCATGAGCCCGCCGGCCGCGACGTTCTCCTTGTCGTTGGTCACCATGACCACATCGGGGCGCTCGCGCAGCATCGCGGCGAAGGCGGGATCGAAATCGGCAATGCTGCGCACCTCGACCGGGATCAGCACCATGCCGGCGGCGGGGGTTGCGATCTTCATCTCGGCGATGGTGGCCACGCTCGAGGCATTGTCCGAATTGGCGAGATAGGCGATGCGCGTCGCGTTGGGGATTGCCTCGCGCACGATTTGCAGGCGTTTGGGCCCGAGATCCGGACTCAGCACAGTGTTGCCGGTGAGATTGCCGCCCGGCCGGGCGAGGCTTGCGACCAAGCCGGCGCGCACCGGATCGCCGACGCCGACCATAACGATGGGGATCGTCGCGGTCGCCTCCTTCGCCGCCTGTGTGGGCGGCGTGCCGAAGGTCGCAATCACGTCGACGGGGCGGCGAACGAGTTCGGCCGCGACAATTGCGAGCCGGTCAGGAACGCCATCGCCGTAGCGGTATTCATAGGCGATGTTCTGGCCTTCGACGTAACCCAGCTCACGCAAGGCTTGCCGGAAGGACCGCCACATCGGCGCATCATCGATGATGCCGATGCGCGGCATTTTTGCCGCGTGCTGTGCCCGTGCGGCGAGCGGCAAGGCTGCAGCGCTGCCCAGCAGGGCGACAAATTCGCGGCGTCTCACTCTGGCACCTTTCGCCGACGGCTCGCCATTCAAATTACGCCAAAAAACGCGCCGCGTCCCGGCGAAGCGTGAACGCACTTGGCGCTGGGGTGGCGCGGACTGGCACCGGACGATGGCGCCGGTCGCAGGCCCTAGTCATTGGGGCAGTTCTGAATCGTTCTGAATTGGCCGGAAGCAGTGGACGGCTGAAGAACCATCGCGCCGGTTCATAGCGCCGAGGAATCGAGCCGGCGGACCGCCAGCATGGTGATGTCGTCGGACGGAAGCGCCCTGCCGACGAAGCTGCGGACCGCTTCGCCCACCGATTTTACGATTTCCGCGGCGGTCGAGCATCCGGCCCCAGCGCGCAGCACCGATTCCAGCCGCGCTTCGGCAAAGAGCTCTCCCTCGCCATCGGCCGCTTCGGTCACGCCATCGGTGAAGACATAAATGCTTTCGCCCGGCGCCAGCGACGTGAGTCCGGTGGCGTAGACCGCATCGGGGCGCACGCCGAGGATGACGCCCTTGGCGCCTTCGATCGCCACGACCTCTTGCCCGTTGAGACGATAGGGCGCGTTGTGGCCGGCATTGCAGAATTCGAGCTCGCCGCTTGCGGGTCTGAGCATGCCGAAGAACAAGGTTACGAACATCATGTCGCTGTTATTCTGGCAAAGCTCGCAGTTCACACGCGCGATGATCTCGGCCGGCGGTGCCGACGGGCCCTGCCGCGAGCGCATGAGGTCCGTGGCGATGCGAATGAGGCTCTTGGTACGCGCCATGAACAGCGCTGCTGCCATGCCCTTGCCCGAGACGTCTCCCACCAGGAAGCACAGCATCCCGTCCTCGGTGACGAAAAAGTCGTAGAGGTCGCCGCCGACCTCCCGCGCCGGCTCCATGCTGGCGCACAGATCGATCGGAAAGTCCGGGCTCGGTGCCGGAAACGATTGCGGCACCATCGCCATCTGCAGCCGCCGCGCCGCGTCGAGCTCCTCCTGCAGACGAGCGAGATGGGCGTCGATCTCGTCGCGCAAGCGCTTCTTCTCGAGCGTCGCGCCGAGGCGCGCTTTCAGCAAAACCGGATTGAATGGCTTGAGCAGATAGTCGACGGCCCCGAGCTCGATGCAACGCGCCATGCTGTTCAACTCGGTCAAGGCCGAAATCATGATCACGGGAAGGTCGCGCAGCCGCGCCTGATCCTTGAGCCAGGTGAGCACCTGGAACCCATCGACCTTCGGCATCATCACGTCGAGCAGGACGAGGTCGAAGCTGTCCGTCTTGAGCCGCGCGATCGCCTCTTCGCCGTCGCGCGCAGTCTCGACGTCGGTATAGCCCTCGAGATCGAGATGCAGTTTCAACGTGTAGACGTTGTCGTCGTTGTCATCGACGACGAGGATGCGGGGCGAAGCTCCCTTCGGTCGATGCTCGGTCACCGTGCTGTTCCGATGAATGCCGGAAGGCGCACTTTAGACCATGTTCCCCCGATATCGAACCACAAGCTGGCGCCATGGTCTGCTCGTCCCCGCGGAAGCGGGTGGGACTCAGTTTCTCCTGGATTCCTGCTTTCGCCGGAATGAGCGGGGAGGCGAGACATTGATGTCCCCCTTGCGGTCGGTTCCTCGGCGCTGAATCGTTCTGAAATCTCCTGAACCGGCCAGGTTTTGGCATTCCGCCGCAAAGCGAATACCGCTATGACAGCGCTGGTACGGATGACTGAGGTGCTGCATGGACATGTCGGTTGACGACCTCGCCGGCGGCATCACCAAGGTCGTGCTGCGCGGGCGCTTCGATACCACCGGCGCTGTGGTCGTCGAGCTGCCATTCAACAAGCTCGTGACGGAAAAACGGAAGATCATCGTCGATCTGTCCGCCGTAAACTTTCTCGCCTCCTACGGCATTCGCGTTCTTCTGGTCGGCGCGAAGATCGTCAACGGCAAGGGCGGGAGCCTCGTCATCCTGTGTCCCGACAACAACGTCGCCAAGGTCCTCAAGACGGCCGGGATGGACGCGCTGATCCCGATCCATCAGACCGAAGCCGCGGCCATGGCGGCGCTGGCATCGTGATTGCGATGTCGCCTCTCCAACTAAGTCGCTTGCTGCTGCGCAAGGACGTCGCTGAATTGGAGCGGCTGGCGGGCTGGATCGAAGGGTTCACCCGACAGGGCACGTCGCCGGACGTGTCCTTCGCCTTGCAACTTTGCCTCGAGGAGGCCGTCGCGAACATCATCATGTACGGCGGCGCGAACGACGGTCCGCTCGAAATCGCAGTCGAGCTCGAGCGGAACGGCACAACGCTCGTCGCCCGCATCGAGGATAACGGCCGGCAGTTCGACCCCACCCGCGCGCCACCGCCGGTCCCGGCGGCCTCGCTCGAGGAGGCGAAGGTCGGCGACCTCGGCATCCACCTGATGCGCAGCTTTGCGAGCGGCATGGATTACGAGCGTTGCGACGGCCGCAATCGGCTGACCTTCCGGTTCGTCGAACCGCTGGAGCAACGCCGATGAGCGAGGCTTTGGCGTTCGGACCGTTTCGTTTGCTGGTCGCACGGCGCGAGCTCCTGGCCCACGGTGTCCCGGTCACGATCGGCCAGCGCGCCTTCGAGATTCTGCTGGCGCTGGTGAGCCGCCACGGGCAGCTGGTGACCAAGGACGAGCTCATGGCCGAGGTCTGGCCCGGGGTGGTGGTGGAGGAAAACAACATTCAGGTTCACATTTCCGCGGTGCGCAAGGTGCTGGCCACGGCGGGCGACGGCGAGCGCTACCTGCTCACCGTCGCCGGGCGGGGCTATCGCTTCGTGGCGCCGGTCACGCGCGAGAGCGTTGCGCAGGGCAAAGCGCCGCGAGGCGCCGACCACGACGCATCAGTTTCTGCCGACGGCGCCGCCGCGACCAACAATCTTCCCCAGCAATTGACCAGCTTGATCGGACGCGAAGCCGATCTCGCGGAGATCAAGGCGCGGCTGAGCACTCACCGCCTGGTGACGCTCACCGGGTCGGGCGGCGTGGGCAAGACGCGGCTCTCGATCGAGGCCGGCCGCAGCCTCCTCGATCGTTATCCCGACGGCGTGTGGCTCGCCGAGCTCGCTCCGCTCAACGACGCGCAGCTCGTGACCTCCATCGTCGGCGACGTCTTGCGTGTGAGTCTGAATGCCACGGCCGGTGCGCTGGACGCGCTCGCATCGGCGCTCAGGAACAAAGAGCTGCTGCTCATCATCGACAATTGCGAGCACGTCATCGCCGAAGCCGCGCGCGTGGCCGAAGCGCTGATGCGAACCTGTCCGCGCCTGTCGATCCTGGCATCAAGCCGCGAGCGGCTGGCGATCGCAGGAGAAAGCGTTATTCGCGTGCCCTCGTTGCCCGCGCCGCAGCCGAGCGAGACGTTGACGGCAACGGACGCGCGCGATTATGCCGCCGTGCGCCTGTTCGTCGAGCGCGCGAATGCGCTCGGCTGCGGATTCGCGCTCACCGACGCCAATGCCGCGGCGGTGGCATCGATCTGCCGGCGGCTCGACGGGATTCCGCTGGCGATCGAGCTGGCGGCACCGCGGCTGAAGGTGTTGCCGGTGGAGCAGCTCGCCGGCGGCCTCGATCAACGTTTCCGCCTGCTCACCGGCGGCAACCGCACCGCTTTGCCGCGGCAGCAGACGCTGCATGCCCTGATCGATTGGAGCTACGGCCTGCTCAACGAGGCGGAGAAGATGCTGCTCCCGCGGCTGTCGATGTTTCTGGGTGGCACCACGCTGGCGTCGATTACCGCCGCCGTTGCCGGCGACGACATGCCGCGTGAGCAGGTCGCCGATCTGTTGTTGTTGCTGGTCGAGAAATCCTTGGTGCAGACCGATCTCGCCGGCAGCGAATGTCGCTACGGCCTGCTCGAATCGACCCGGTATTATGCGGCCGAGAAGCTTACCGATGCGCCGCGCCTGCGCCGCCGCCACGCCGAGCATTTTGCCGCGCGCCTCGCGCAGGCGAGCGCCGAGTGGGAGACGACGCCGACGCGAGAGTGGATCGCGCGCTATGAAGCCGATGTCGACAACCTGCGCGGCGCGCTGGAATGGGCGTTCGGACCGGACGGCGATGTCGCGCTCGGGCTCGATCTCGTGGCGCACAGCCACGTGCTCTGGGCCGAGCTCGGCCTCATCCTGGAGCACCGGCGCTGGGTTGACGCGGCGCTCGAGAAGATCGCCAAGACGACGCCGGCGGACGTCACGGCGCGGCTCCTCTCCTGGCAGGCCGGCGACGTGAGGGAGCTCGACGATCCCGCCGACTATGACGAGGCGATCCGCGCTGCCGGTCTCTATCGCAAGCTCGGCGAGCCCTTTCACGAGGGGCGCGTGTTGTTGCGAGCCGGCACGGCGCGCCTGTTGCCCGACAGCGCCGATGAGGGCGAGCGCCTGCTGCGCAAAGCGCACGCGCTCGTGCGTCCGTTTGGGACCACCAAGACGTTGGCGCGCTGCCTCAGCGCGCTCGCCTCCGCTCGACTGTTCGCCGGCGATCTTGCCGAGGCGCGCTCGCTACACGGCCAGGCGCTCGACGTCTATCGCGATCTCGGCGAGGTTCCGGATGAACGTCTTAAGTCCGCATAACCGGAAATCCAGAAGCCCGCATGAGCGGGGGCCACATGGGGGACGCTCATCCGGGCTACGACTGTCAGGTCAATGTGGCAAGCGATATGATGAAGCCGCCTCGGTCCGCCGATCAAAGCAGGTGCTGCGCTGAAGCGATGAGCCGATCGAGAGGAGCTCAAGGGTAGCGCATGGCAACGGATGCCCCCGGTATCCTCATCGTCGATGACAATGAGGACAATCGATACACGCTGCAATTGCTGCTCGAGAGCGATGGTCACGAGCGGATCGCTAGCGCCGCCAGCGGGAATGAGGCCATCGCGCTCATCGAGAAGGAAAAGTTCAGCCTCGTGCTGCTCGATCTGATGATGCCGGATCTCAATGGGGACGAGGTGCTCAAACTGATCAAGAGCGATCCGGACAAGCGAGATATCCCGGTGGTGATGATCAGCGCCGACACGGATACCGAGAAAGTATCTCAATGCATCGAGCTCGGCGCCGACGATTATCTGCCGAAGCCGTTCAATCCGACGATCCTGCGCGCGCGGATCGGTGCGGCGCTGCGCCGACACTCCTTACGGGCGCTGGAAAACGAGTATCTGGGCAAGATCGAGAACGAGAAGCGCCACTCCGAGAACCTGCTGCGCAACGTGCTTCCGGCCGAGATCGCAACCCGGCTGCGCAACGGGGAAAGCAACATCGCCGACCATTTCGAGGATGCCACCGTCATCTTTGCCGACGTCGTCGGCTTCAGCAAGATCACGGCGCGCATGAAGGCCTTTGAAATCGTTGCCTGCCTCAATCAATTGTTCAGCGAATTCGACGAGCTTGCCGAAGACGCCGGGATCGAAAAGATCAAGACGATCGGCGACAACTACATGGCGGTCTCCGGCGTGCCGATCCCGCGTCCCAATCACGCCCACTTGGCGGCGAAATTCGCGCTCGACGTGGTTGCAGCCACCGCGCGATTGCGATCGCGCTTGCCGGTACCCTTCACGATCCGGGTGGGGCTGCATTCCGGCCCGGTCATGGCCGGAGTGATCGGAACGCGCAAGTTCGCCTATGACGTCTGGGGCGATACGGTCAACATCGCCGCGCGCATGGAGGGGGCGAGCGAGCCTAATCGCGTGCTTGCATCCGCGGCGAGCGTGAA
>WNFU01006840.1_pt1 | contig 13701 bp, 15 predicted proteins | sample 5400121 | NCBI WGS metagenome assembly WNFU01 (sample SAMN13153360, study PRJNA577476) | soil metagenome | isolation source: 100 cm soil or saprolite under grassland replicate 1 | place: USA:California | collected 2016-06-15
TCGGCGACGTGATGAAGGAATCGGCCCGGATCGCGCTCTCGTACGTGCGCTCGCACGCGGAGGAGCTCGGTCTCGAGGACGTCAAGGAGCGGATCGTGGAGTACCTGGCTGTGCGCAAGCTGCGGCAGGAGCGCGGCATCGGCGAGGACAAGCGCTCCGGCGCGATCCTGACGCTGATCGGTCCGCCCGGAACGGGCAAGACCTCGGTCGGTGAGTCGATCGCCCGGGCGCTGAACCGCGAGTTCGTGCGCATGTCGCTCGGCGGCATTCGCGACGAAGCCGAGATCCGCGGCCATCGCCGCACTTACATCGGCGCCCTCCCGGGCCGCCTGGTGCGAGCGCTGCGCGACGCGGGGACGATGAACCCGGTGATCCTCCTGGACGAGGTCGACAAGGTCGGCGCCGATTGGCGCGGCGATCCCTCGGCCGCGCTGCTCGAGGTGCTCGACCCGGCTCAAAATCACTCCTTCCGCGACCACTACCTCGACGTCGAGCTCGATCTCTCGGAGGTCGTCTTCATCGCGACGGCAAACGTGGCGGAGACGATCCCCGGCCCCCTGCTCGATCGCATGGAGGTGATCCGCTTCGACGGCTACACGGTCGACGAGAAGGTCGCGATCGCACGCGGCTATCTATGGCCGCGCCAGCGTGAGCGGGCAGGCCTGCGCGAGGACGAAGTGGCGATCGACGACATCACGCTCGAGCTGATCGTCAGCCAGTACACGCGCGAAGCCGGCGTTCGCCAGCTCGAGCGGGAGCTGGGCAAGCTGCTGCGCAAGATGGCGACAACCGTGGCCTCCGGCACCGCGCAGCCGCCGATCTCGATCGGCGAGCAGGCTGTCCGCGATGCACTCGGGCGACAGCGCTTCTACCAGGAGTCGGCCGAGCGAACGGCGGTGCCCGGCGTAGCGACCGGCCTGGCGGTCACCGGGACGGGCGGCGACGTGCTCTTCGTCGAGGCGACCAAGATGCCTGGCGAGGACGGCCTCGTCCTGACCGGCCAACTCGGCGACGTGATGAAGGAATCGGCCCGGATCGCGCTCTCGTACGTGCGCTCGCACGCGGAGGAGCTCGGTCTCGAGGAGCAGGTCTTCGAGGACGCGAGCTTCCACGTGCACGTGCCCGCAGGTGCGATCCCGAAGGACGGCCCCAGCGCCGGGATCACGATGACGACGGCGCTCGCCTCCCTGCTCACAGGGCGGCCGGTGAAGCACACTGTCGGGATGACCGGCGAGGTCACGCTGCAGGGTCGCGTGCTTCCGATCGGGGGACTGAAGCAGAAAGCGCTCGCCGCCCACGCTGCCGGCCTGACCGACGTGATCATCCCCGAGCGGAACCGCGCCGACCTCGATGACGTCCCCGAGGACGTGCGGAACGAGATGAGCTTCCACCCCGTGATGAGCCTCGACGAGGTGCTCGAGCTTTCGCTCGAGCCACATTCGGCGCATGCGCTGTCGTAGCTGCCCGCCGCTTCCCGAGGAGGTTCGCCGCGCCGCGAATCTCCTCGAGCGGCGCTGGTCGGTCTCGATCCTCTGCGTCTCGCACGAGGGCGCCGTCCGCTTCAACGAGTTCCTGCAGGCGCTGGGCAGCATTCCGCCGGCGACCTTGGCGCAGCGGCTGGCCGACCTCGAGGAAGCCGGCGTGTTCGAGCGAGCGGTGATCGACGCCCGACCGCCTCGCGTCGAATACCGCCTCACGCAGCGCGGCCGTCAGCTGCGCTCGCTTGTGAACGCGCTCGCGCGCTTCGCCGAGACGGGCGCAAGAGGTTAAGAGGCTCCACGGGCGGCATGCAAGCAGCGGCGCGCGTCGAACGTGACCTCCACGCGCTCGCCGTGGTAGCGCTTGACTACGTCAGCCTCCGACCGACAGTCCGAAGGCGGCACGCCGCTCGGGGGGCACGAGATCGAGGTACTCGGGGTGGCGCTCGATGTACGTGCGCACGAAGGGGCAGAAGGGCAGCACCTGGGCGCCTTCACGGCGTGCCCCGTCCAGCGCGGCGGAGACGAGGATGCCGCCCAGGCCCGCGCCCTCATGCCCTGGATCGATCTCTGTGTGCACGAACGCGATCGTGCCGGGACGCCGCCGGTACTGGACGAAGCCAACGAGCGCGCCGTCGATCTCGACTTCGAAGCGGTCACGCTCGGGTACGTCGTGCACAGCGGTCAGGGCGGTGGTCATGCCGCTATTCACCGGCCGATGCGCTCGGATGCTCAGCTCTGATTTCCAAGACCGAAACGTCCTTTGGCCGATGCTATAGGCGCGATGTCGTTCAACGTCGTCGCGGGACGAATACGCTCGCCGTCGCGCTCCGGTCGCTTAGAGCGGGTCCGACTGCGCGATCGGTGGACCGACAACCTCCATGCCGGCCTCGCTTCCGAGCGTGCGGAACGCCTCCGGCACCGGCGCATCGTCGGGTAGCGTCGCGAAGCGATCAAAGAACGTCTCCATTCCCCCCGCGGCTGGCGTGAAGAGCGCCAAGATCCGCGCGGGCGTCTGACCGACGTTCTGCCAGGTATGCGATACGCCCCTAGGGATATATGCGAACGCACCGGCCGGGGCCGCCTGGATATTGCCTTCGAGCTTGAGGCGCAGGGTTCCTTCCAGGACATAAAACACCTCGTCCTCGTTCACGTGAACGTGGAGCGGTGGGCCCTCGCCCGGTGCCGCAATGGACTCGACCGCGGTCAGCGCCCCCTTGCTCTGCTCTCCGCGGAGTTTGAAGGTCAGCGACCCGCCAACCGGGTTTCGGACGGTCCTACCCTCACCAGGTGCACAGGTAATCGATCGCGTGTCCTGTCCGGGCATCAGCTTGTCCGTCGCCAACTCAACGACTGGTCCTTTCGACCTTAACGCGCTGAGGCGGCGGTCGCGTCCGCGCTGGCCGGCATTCAGTCGAGCTCGATCATCTCCCTTCAGCGGAAAGCGCTTCCTTCGATAACGTGGCGTGATGGATCCGGCCCGGGCGCGCGAACTCTTGGCCGCCGAACGCGCGCGAATCGAGCGGGCACTGGCACGCCTCGGGCACGAGGACACCGGCGAGCCGGCGGACGAGGAGGACCCGGCGAATCTGGCGTCTGAGCTCTATGAGGACGAGCTCGACCAGGGTCTGGCAGAGGAGCTACGCGAAGAGCTCGCTGCAGTCGAGCGGGCCGAAGCGCGTCTTGCCGAGGGGACGTATGGCCTCTCGATCGAGAGCGGCAAACCGATACCGGACGAGCGTCTCGAAGCCGTCCCGACCGCCGAAAGGACGGTCGAAGAGGAGATTCGCTAATCGTTTCGCGACGCGGAAGCGGCGGCTGAGCGCTACTCTCGAAGGCGGCGATCAGCGGCTCGCCGAACTGAAGCGTCTGAGGCTCCTCGAAGGTTCGAATCCCTCCCCTTCCGCCTTCGAGGGTTTGTCAGAGATCACCTCAGGACAAAGAGCGCAAATGCCGAAGGGTAGTGAGCGACTCGACAACAAGCCGCATCCCGCCGGACATCGGAGTCCTGATCAAGAATCCCCACCGTCTCTTCCCCGCCGCCGCCGCGCTGACGCTCGCCCTGCTCGCCGTCGTCTTCGTGCCCGAGCTGCTCGGTTCGGAGGTGCGCCGCGCGCTCGACGGGCTCTCGAGTGCACGCCCGATCTGGCTCTGGCTCGCCGGCTTCTGCTTCCTTGGCTCGCTCGTCGCCGCGGCCGGCGCCTGGCGATCGGCGATCGGGCTCGTCGGCGGCCACATCGGCTGGCTCGATGCGGGCGCTCGCTACGGGATCGGCTCGCTGATCAACTCGTTCGCACCGGCCAGGCTCGGCGACGTCGCGAGGCTGGCGCTGTTCTCGCGTGCGCTCGAGAGTGACGAACGGCTTTGGCGCGCAGGCGGCTCGTTCGCGGTGATCGGGGCCGCGCGCGCGTTCGTGCTCGCGCTCCTGATTGTCGCTAGTTCGATCGTCGGCGCGCTTCCCCTCTGGCCCGTGCTAGTTCTGATCGCGCTGACCGGCGTGGCTGCGCTCGCCGCCATGACGACGCGCAACCGCACCGCCCGCACGCATGTCGCGCATCTGCTGGACGCGTTCCGCGCGCTAGGGCAGGAGCCAAAGCGCGGCCTGTGCCTCGCCGCCTGGATCGCCTTCGGCACGATGGCGCGGCTCGGGGCGGCAACATCGATCGCCGCTGCGCTCGGGATCCGCTCCCCGTTCATGGCCGCACTGCTCGTCGTGCCGGCGCTCGAGCTGAGCGGGGCGATGCCCCTCACGCCCGGCAACGTGGGCTTGACGAGCGGCGCAGTAGCGATGGCGCTCCGTGCACACGGCGTCGGCCTGACGACCGCGCTCACGACGGGGATCGCGTTCCACGCCGTGGAGACCGTGGCCGGGATCGTGTTTGGGCTTGCAAGCGTGCTCTTCCTGGCGCCGTTCTCCTCCACCGGCGCCCGGCGGCGCACAATGCTTGCCGCGGGAACGGCCAGCTGTGCCGTACTGGTGGGCGCATTCGGCGCGACCGTAGTCCTCGACCTCGTCTAGCCGACCGGAGGTCGGAGCGGCTAATCACCCGCGCGGGCAAGGCTCGCCAGCACGGCCAGGACCAATGCGGCCACGGCAGCGCTGAAGGCGATTCCCGCCGTACGGAGACCGAGCGAGCTCGCGGCGATCCCCGTCCCGATCACCGGCACCGAGAGCCCCACGTACATCACAACGAAGAAGCTGGAGGCCGTCTCGCCGCGCTGCTCGACCGGGGCCCGCTGGTTGATCGCCGCGAGTCCCGCGCCAATCACGAGCCCCTGGCCAAGGCCGAGCACGACCGAGCTCGCGAGCAACGTCGCCAGCGATTCGATCGCGAGCGCAAGCGCCAGCAGGCCGGTTCCTGCGACCAAGAGCGCGCAACCCGCCACGAGCGCCCGGCGATCGGTTAACTGTGGAACCGCAAGCTGCCCGACGATCGAACCGCCGAAGATGACAAACACGACCAGGCCCGCGAGGGTGTGGCTCGTGCGGCCGAGCACCTCAGCGAGGAACGCCGGGGCGACCGCGCTGAAGACGCCCGCGACGGCAAAGCTGCCAAGCCGGCCGTCGCGCCGCGGACGAAGACCGCCTTTACTTCCTCGGGCACGCTCAGGTGCTGCAGGCGCAGGCGGAATCGCCTACGCCGGACGCTCTCCGGCGCCAGGAGCACTCCGACGATTGCCGGCGCGAGCAGGCCGAGGTTGACGATGAACGGGAGTCGCAGCGGCGACCCGAAGTACTCGGCGAGCAAGCCGGCGAGCAGCGTGCCGAGGCCGAGCCCGCCGAGGTTGACGACCACGGCGACGAAGCTCGCGAGCCTGCGGCGGTCACCAGGAACGAGATCGACAAGGGTCGCGGTCGCGGTCCCGGTGAACAGTCCGGCCGACAACCCGGAGACGACACGGCCCGCGAAGATCGGCGCCAGCGAGTCGGCAATGACAAAGAGGAAGGCGCTGACCGCCGAGAGGACGAGTCCGGCCAGCAGGACGGGCTTGCGCCCGATCACGTCCGAGAGCTCGCCGAAAGCGAGCAGCCCCGCGATCACGCCGAATGCGTAGACGGCGAAGATCACCGTCACCATCAGCTCCCCGAACGAGTAGCGCTGCGCGAAGAGCGGATAGAGCGGGGTCGGAAGCGTCGCCCCGAGCATCGTCACGAGGAAGGCGTAGGCGATCAGGACGAAGCCGAGCGTCCGGCTCACAGGGGCGGCCACAGCGTCGAACCTAACGGAGTGCGGCCACAATCACAGCGCGGATTCGCCCCGTCACATACTCCCTGCGGTCCGCCCTCAGGCCCGCGCGAGCCGCGCTTCCGCCACCTCCTGGCCGGTCGCATGGGCGACGGAGTGCCCTGTGACGGCTGCCAGGAAGTCGTCACGCTGCAGCGCGAACAGGTGTGAGTCGACCGCCGCCGCGACGCTCGCCGTCCGAGGCACGTCCCGAAGCAGCGCGATCTCGCCGAAATAATCTCCCCGGTGGGCGATCGAGTGGAAACCGCCCGCGTCGATGTCGAACTCGCCGTCATCCACGATGTAGAAACGGTCGCCGGCATCACCGGCCCGGATGACCAGCTCGCCCGAGGGGACGGAGACCCGGACGAGGCTTGCCGCCATGCGTTCCTTCGCCGCGATCGAGAGCGGAGAGAACATCGGCACCTCCTCGAGCAGTTCGAGCTCCGGAGCCGGGACGACTGTCTTGTCGATCTCCACAAGCCGCCGGTAGGCCGCAATGGTGAGCAGCGGCAGGATCGAGCCGACGACGATCAACGCCACACGCGGTCCCACCGCCGCGACGACGACCGGAGCAGCGATCGAGCCCACTGCGACAGCACCCATCGCGAGCCCCCACAACAGTCCCAAAACGCGGGTGAGGAGCGCGTCAGGCACGATCCGCTGGAGGAGCGTGAAAACGGCGACGTCCTCGACGCTGTTGGCGGCGCCGACGATCGCCAGCAGAACAACAGCTGCCGCGAAGTACGGCCGAGGCGCCATCAGCGCGATCGGCAAGCCCCAGAAGACGAGCGCCAGCCCGAAGGGGACGGCGAGCCGTCTCCCCCCGAGCGTCATCGCTCCAATGGCACCAAACAGCCCGCCGACGCCAATCGCGGCGGTCAGGTAGCCGACGTCGGCGGCGCTTCCGTGGAGGACGCGGAAGACGGCCACCACGATCAGGACGTTGAGGCAGCCGCGGACGAAAGCCTGGGCGGTGACGAGAGCCACGACCAGCCGGGCGTTCGGGTGGTTCTTGACGGCGCGAAATCCGGCGATGACCATTCGCCGCGGGCTCGCCTCGTCGGCCGAAGCCTTGAGCGTGATCCGGCCTTCAACGGTTACCCGCGCGAGGAGCCCGGCGGCGACGAGCAGCGCTGCCGAGCCCGCGACGAAGACGACGCCGGTAGATGCAACCGAAACGAGCACGCCGGCGACGAGCGGCCCCACGAGCGTGCCGATGCTCTCGATCGTCGAGGTCGCCCCGTTGGAGGCGATGAGCTCCTCAGGCGTCCGGGCTAGCGATGGAAGAAGCGCCTGTAGAGCCGGCCTGATCAGCGTGGACGAGAGTCCGACCAGCGCCGCGAACGCGAAAACCAGAACGCGTTCGCCGGCGAACGCGGCGACGGCGGATCCGGCGAGGGCTGCCGATCCGAGCAGCGACATCGCCAGCAGGAGACGTTCGCGGCGGTAGCGATCGCCGAACGACGCAGCAAATGGAGCCACGCCCGCGGCCGGTAAGAGGCGCACGAGCCCGGCAAGACCGACGGCCGAGGCACCGCCCTGCTCGTACGCGTAGACGCTCAGAGCCACGAAGTGGGCCCACTCGGCGCCGATCGCCGCGCCCCAGGCGAGCTCGACGCGTCGGATGTTCTCGTTCCGAGCCACCGCACCGAGAGCCGAGACCGCTTGGGCCGCGCGGGCCATGTCGAAATTGAATTCCTTTCCGCGCTGCGGAACAAGGTCCGCCCCACTCCTCGGGTCGCTACGGCTTAGCTGCGCGCGAAGGGCGCTGCTACGCTCGACGCGCTTGGAGAGGTGTCCGAGCGGCCGAAGGAACGCGACTGGAAATCGCGTACCTGCCGAAAGGTGGGTCGAGGGTTCGAATCCCTCCCTCTCCGCTAAGGCGCCGCTTGCGGTGCCGCCCTCAGCGCGTGCGGGCTTTGTCCGCGCGCGCGTCTGGATTGACCGGTCGATCCAACCAAACTCCTTACGAAACCCTCTCTACGACGGCTTCGTCAGAAAGGCGACGAGGTCGTCGATCTCTTTATCTGAGAGCGACTGGCCGAAGGTCTGCGGCATGATGTTCGGCTGGTAGCCCTTCGCAATCTCCTTGTTCGGATCGACGATCGACTCCCGGACGAACCCTGCGTCCTTCCCTTTCAGCACCTGGTCGAGGTTCGGGCCGACCGTCCCGGAGGTGCCGGCGGCCGAGAAGGTGTGGCACCCCCCACAGCCCTGCGCTGCGAAAAGCGTCTTCCCGGCAGCGGGGTTGCCCTTCGCAGCAGGCGGTTGGGCCTTGGTCGTAGCACCGGGGCCCGTGCTCGGCTTCTCCTTGACGGCCTCGGCAGCCTCGGGCTCTTCGCTCTCCTTGGCGAAGACCTCGACCGCCGCGAGAGTCCCCACGAACAAGACGAGCGTGGCTGCGATGAACCAGCCCAGCCCCTGGCCGGGGAACTGAGGCCACCGGCGCGGAACGACGAGCGCGGAAACGATCGCGAATGCGACGAAGGTGCCCGCGACGAGGGCGAGCCCTACCGAGTGGCCGGTCGAGAGCCCGAGCAGCACGGCGCGGAACCTACCAGGGTCTTGCGAGCGGCTCTATTCCGGAGCGCTGGGTCGCGGCGTTCGTTTGCGAGGCGCCTGCGGTAGAGGCCTCGGCTTGTAGCGCCGGGCCGCGCGCAGATTGCGCTGCCAGACGACGAGCAACCAGCCGACGAGGAGCAGAACGCCCGCCCCGAGGAGCGCGGCCGGCAGAGCGATCCACGCTGAGCCGAGGCTTGCCACGCGGGCTCCGTCACCGCCCGACTGGGCAGTGAAGTCGTGTGGACCAACGACGGTGCCGGATCCGCCGAACGTGGCCGACGGGTTGAAGGAGTCGACCAGCCAGCGCCCCCGCATTTTCTTGACCTCGCCGGTGAAGACGATCGAATCCGATCTCGACTTCCGCGACTCGATCATGAGCGCGAAGCCCACGTCGGTCGGGGACGCAAAGTCGACCGTCCACGCGTGAAAGGTCGAGCCGCGAGCTGGATACGCGGAGACGGGAAGGTTTCCCTTCGCCCAGGTAGAGCGGCTGATGCCCGCGCGCATCGACGGGGTGACGAGCTCGTACGACGCCATGACGTTGTGCCGCTTCACGGCGCTGTTGACGAAGGCGTCGAGCGTCCTGTTGATCGCCTGCCGGTCGACGCGGTTCGGCCGCGCCGCGTCCGCCGGGGCGCCGAGCACGAGCACAAGAATCGCGGAGACGATGAGAGCGCGCATCTGAGTTTCAAAGTAGCGAATCAGAACGCGCGTTCCTCGAGCTCGTCGAGGCTCGGCGCCGCCCGGATCGACGGGCTCAGCGTCCCCGCGGCGGCCAGCACAAGCCCGAAGCCGGCGAAGAATGCGATCGTGGCCCGCGCCGACACGACGCCGAGCAGGAAGCCGGCCGGGAGCGGGCCAAGCGGTGCGATCAGGAGCGAGATGGTCGTCCGCACCGACTCCGCCCGACCGAGCAGCCGATCGGGCGTTAGTGCGATCCGGTATCCGTTCACGACGGCCGGACGGAGCGGCATGGCGGCAACGAGGAAGACCGCTTCGTATCGCGGTCTCCATCTGCTCCATAGGGCTACTACGAGCGATTGGCGTTTCGATTGGCCAAACGCGCATACTTGGCTTGTGCGTAGGGCCGTTGGTGCGGTGTTACTGCTCTTTGCCGTTGCGACCGGCCTCCTCGGTGGGGCGTGGACATATATGAAGGCGTCCGGCGCGGAAGTAGATATCTGCACCGGCAGTGGCTCGGGTTGCGTGAACGGCTTTTACCCCGCGCTCACGTTTCTTGCTGTCGGTCTGTTCGTTGGGGTGGCTGGCGTAGTGCTGCTACGTGGCGGCCGACACGACGTGCGCCCGGACTAGGGCGACAAGCGAGCGAGCATCACGAGGTCTGTGTGGAGTGCCACGCGCTCCAGCCGCGAGCCGCCGCGGCGGGCTTCGCTCGTCGCGGCTCACGAACGCTCGTATCGAAGAACGAACCGAGCGAAGTCGCCATGGCCCGCGCAGCGGGCCGGACTTCGATCGGCAGTGGGCGCGCCTGGGATCGAACCAGGGACCTCCCGCGTGTGAAGCGGGCGCTCTCCCGCTGAGCTACGCGCCCCGGGGAAATCCCAGATTAGCGGTGCTACTCTTGCCGTGCCCGGTCGCGCTAGGCGGGGAGCTAGCGGTTCCCTGAACCCGCAATCCGCTTTAGCGGGGCCGAATTCCCTCTCGAGGGGGTGCCGTCCGAGACACGGGCTTGCGATGTGAGTGTTGACGGCCAGGTTCCGCGCACTGGGAGCCTGCGAACCGCGTCAGGTCCGGGAGGAAGCAGCGCTAAGCAATCCCTTCCAGGTGCCGCGGGTCAGCCTGGCCCGAGCAAGCGTCGCTCGCACCGGCTCGGATTGCCTCTCGAAGGAGGGTGCGTGACCGGGCATTCACCGAAGCGGTCCTCATTCCAACGTGAGCTGCTCCCGGCCGCTCACGGCCCCGGCCGGTCGCTGAGCTACAGTCGGCGGCTGTGAAGCTACCGCGTTCCCGGTCCGACGTTGTGCGGATCGGGCTCGCGCTTGCCTCGGCCGGCGCCGGCGCGATCCACCTCGCCGTCCTGCCGGGGCACGCGCACGAGTGGTGGCTCTTCGGACTGTTCTTCCTCGGCACGGGCGTCCTCCAGCCGGTTTGGGCGCTGCTGATCCTGCTCCGCCCGTCGTCGCGGCTGTTCCTTGCCGGCGCAGTCGGAAATGCTGTCGTGATCACGCTCTGGGTCGTCACGCGGGCCGCAGGACTGCCGTTCGGGCCGGAGGTCGGCGGGCGCGAGCCGGCGGAGTTCATCGACGTTCTTGCAACCGCCTATGAATTCCTGATCGTCGTTGGCTCGCTTGCGCTCCTCCTCGCCGAGCCGGCCCGAGACCGCCCTCTTGGCCCCGCTATGCGCACGCTCGCACCCTCCGTGCTCGCGGCGTGCGCGCTCGCCCTCACGGGCGCTGCGGTCGGTGCCTCCGCGACGGGTGACGGTCACCACCACACGCACGGCGTCCATTCGGCGACCAGCCACGAGGAGCAGTCGGACATCTACCTTCTTCGAATGTCGCGCCGAACGACGGCGCGGTTGACCTCGAACGACGACGAGCAGTTTGCGTTCAGCCCAGCCTGGTCGCCTGACGGCCGGCGGCTCGCTTTTACCCAGATTTCCTGTGACGACTGCGCACCTAAGATCCGTGTCCTCGAAGTCGGCCCGGCAATCGGAGCGCGCCGCACCCGTCGCGTCGTAGCCGGATCAGAGCCGTCGTACTCGCCTGACGGTCGCTGGCTCGCATTCGTCGGACCGTCCGGACACCTGAACGCTGCTCGCGTCGACGGGGGCGGCCGGCATCGCCTCCTCGCCACGATCTCGGGCTCCGGGCCAGTCTGGTCACCGGCCGGGACGGAGATCGCATTCACCGCAACCGGGAACGACCGGCTCACGCATGTGTTCGCCGTCTCTTCACGAGGTGCGGGTCTACGTCAACTCACCCACGGTGAGACGTCGGAGATCGATCCCGCCTGGTCACCCGACGGTGACAGGCTCGCGTTCGCGCGCCAAGAGCCGAACGGACGCTGGAAGATCTACATCCTGCGTCTTGCGGCCAAGACCGCGACGAGGGTGACTCGCGGAGCGGGGAGTGATACCTCACCGACCTGGTCTCCCGGCGGAACGGAGATCGCGTTCGTCCGTCAGACGCCTCGAGACGAAGGCTCGATGTACGTGGCTTCGGTTGCGACGGGGACCGCGCAGCGCGTCGCGGGCGGCCAGTTCGTCGTCGTCGCGCCGGCTTGGTCGCCACGCGCTGACGCGATCGCGTTCGTCGAGCGCCCCCGCTAAGCCGCGTCGGCCAGGAACGCTAGCTCCCCGCCTACCTGACCGGGCATTCACCGAAGCGGTCAGGTAGAGCGCTTTCTGGTTGAATCGGGTCGGGCCGCTCTTGACCGCGCTCTACCGCAAATATCGTCCCCAGGGCTTCGACGAAGTGGTCGGCCAGGAGCCGGTCGTGCGCACGCTCAAGAACGCGATCTCGGCCGGCAACGTGCGCCAGGCATACCTCTTCGCCGGCCCTCGCGGCACCGGGAAGACATCGCTCGCGCGCATCCTCGCGAAGGCACTCAACTGCGCGCAGGGCCCCACTCCCGACCCCGACGGGACCTGCCATGCCTGCACCGCGATCGCCGCCGGAACCTCGCTCGACGTCGTCGAGATGGACGCCGCCTCGCAGCGCGGGATCGACGACATCCGCGAGATCCGCGAGCGCGTCGTCCTCCAGCCCGTCGAGGGGCGCTACAAGGTCTACATCCTCGACGAGGCGCACCAGCTGACGGATGCCGCCTTCAACGCTCTCTTGAAGCTGATCGAGGAGCCTCCACCACACCTCGTCTTCGTCTTCTGCACGACCGAGCTCCAGAAGATGCTGCCGACGGTCCGTTCACGCTGCCAGACGTTCGTGCTCGCGCGTCCGCGGCTTCCTGAGATCGTCCGCTATCTGAAGGGCGTCGCCGAGGGCGAGGGGATCGAAGCCCCGGAAGCGGCGCTCGCGCTGGTCGCGCGCTCGGCGCGTGGGAGCTTCCGGGACGCCGTCTCGACGCTCGACCAGCTGTCCTCGGCGACCGAGGGGAAGGTGACCGTGCAGGCGGTGCTCCAGCTGCTCGGCGCGGTGGAAGAGGAGGCCCTGTTCCGGCTCTGCGACTTCGTCGTCGACCGCGACACGTCCGGGGCGCTCACCTTCCTCGAGGAGCTCGCCGACCAGGGCCAGGACCTCGGCCGCCTCGTCACCGACCTGCTCGAGCACCTGCGGCACATCCTGCTCGTGCAGCACATGGGCGAAGTGCCCGACTCGCTGCCGCTGACTGAGGAGATGCGAGAGCGCCTGCGGGCGCAGGCCAACCAGCTCGGGGAGCCGACGGTGCTGCGCCTGTGCGACCTGCTGGCGGTCGCCGTCGACGACCTGCGCCAGGGCGGCGACCCCCGGCTTCCGCTCGAGCTCGCGCTCGTCAAGGTGACCAGGCCGGCGGCCGACCTGAGCCGCGAGTCCGTCGCCTACCGGCTCGAGCAACTAGAGAGCCGTGCCCCCTCCAGCCACGTCCCGGTGCCAGGCACCGAGCCACGGCCGGAAGAGGCACCAGCGACGGAGCCCAGCGAGCCGCCGTCGCTCGAGCTCGCGCAGCTCCAGGAGGCCTGGCAGCGGACGATCCTGCCCGCCGTCGAGCAGCGCTCGATCCCGACCGCCTCCATGCTCCGCGAGGCCCATCCGGCTCAGCTCGCCGGCGATACGCTCACGGTCGAGTTCCCGTCGGCGGCATCCTTCCACCGGCAGCTGGCCGAAGAGCCGAAGAACGCGACACTCCTCGCCGAGGCGCTCTACGAGGTCACCGGCCGGCGGCTCGCCCTCGACTTCGCCGTCGGCGAGAACGGAGGCGAGGGCCCAGTCGAGGAAGAGCAACCCGCAAGCGAGGACGAGATCGTCCAGCTGATGAAGGACACATTCGACGCCCACGAAGTCGAGGAGGGCCCGTAATGGACATGAACAAGATGCTCGAGCAGGTCCAGCAGATGCAGGCGCAGATGGCGAAGGTGCAGGAGGAGCTCGCGAACGAGACAGTCGAGGCCTCCGCCGGGGGCGGGATGGTGACGGTGAAGGCGACCGGAGCCCTCGAGATCAAGGAGATCAAGATCTCGCCCGAGGCGATCGATCCCGACGATCCCGAGCTGTTGGCAGACATGGTGCTCGCGGCGGTCAACGAAGCGCTCCGCTCCGCGCAGTCACTCGCCCAGTCCAAGCTCGGCGGCGCGGCCGGGTTGGGCGATCTCGGGAGCCTCGGCCTCCCCGGCCTCTAAGGTGGATTATCTCCGAGTTCTCCCGACACCTTCGCTGTCGGGACCGCTGATCGCTCCGTAAAAACACGGACGGCGCCGAGGCGCCGTCCGCTCTGCGACTCACGCTCGCTTCGTCGCCAAACGAAAGGAGCGAGTC
>WNFU01021319.1_pt1 | contig 13700 bp, 14 predicted proteins | sample 5400121 | NCBI WGS metagenome assembly WNFU01 (sample SAMN13153360, study PRJNA577476) | soil metagenome | isolation source: 100 cm soil or saprolite under grassland replicate 1 | place: USA:California | collected 2016-06-15
CGCAACCGGCGCCACAGCGCGGACACGCGAGGACGTCGATGCCAAACGTCCGTCGCATCAAGGCCGCCCACAGATAGCCGCGTTTGTGCGGCCGTTCAGGCGACTGACGATAGGAAACATTAGGGCCGTCTCGCGGTTAGCATCACGCCCGTTCTCGGCCCCTCGCCTCACGACAGCCCCTTGCCCTCACGACAGCAGCTGCCGCCGCGCCTTGACGTTTTGGCCCAAGAGTCTCAAACGCCCGAAGCTCCATCTCCTTCAAATCCACCCTCCCGTCGCGATGGTCGCGGGCGGCCGTGCAGTGCGCTCTGCGCGCACACAACCACTTCGCGGTATCCGTGAGATGGTTCACGTCGAATGGGATGAGTAGCGTTGCACAGAACAGTTTGCACCCAGCCAGTGTCTCGATTCCTTTGCCAATCATGTCTCGGGCGTAGTCGGCTGGACCACTCGCGATTCAAAAGACCTTTAAACAACCCACGCATTGCGAGGGCTCAGTCATTGCACCTGCATTGACGTCGTGTGTCAGCTTGAAACGGCTCAGGTTGTGATGATTACCGGCGCATCAGCAGGCGTCGGCCGAGCCGTTGCGCGCGCATTCGCTGCGCGCGGCGCAGCGATTGGGTTGCTGGCGCGCGGCCGAACCGGTCTCGAGGGCGCCGCCCGCGATGTCGAACACAACAGTGGTCGCGCGCTCATCCTCCAGGCGGATGTCTCCGACGCCGATCAGGTCGAAGCCGCCGCGTCTCGGCTCGAAGAGACGTTCGGCGCGATCGATATCTGGATCAACAATGCGATGGCGAGCGTCTTTTCGCCGGTCCTCGAGATGACGCCTCCGGAATTCAAGCGTGTCACGGAGGTCACGTACCTCGGCGTCGTGTACGGCACCCTGGCGGCGTTGCGCCGCATGACGCCGCGAAACCGCGGCGTCATCGTGCAAGTCGGATCAGCGCTCGCCTATCGTGGCATCCCGCTCCAATCCGCGTACTGCGCCGCCAAGCATGCCGTGGAAGGTTTCTGCGACTCGCTACACGCCGAGCTCCTGCACGACCGCAGCAACGTGAGGCTGACCATGGTGCAGCTGCCCGCGCTGAACACGCCGCAGTTCGACTGGGTGAAGAGCCGGTTGAACGGGCGCGCGCAGCCCGTGCCGCCGATCTTCGAACCGGAGGTGGCGGCGGATGCGATTGTGTGGGCCGCCAATCACCCTCGTCGCGAATACTTCGTCGGCTTTCCCACAGTCACAGCAATCATCAGCGATCGCATCGCTCCGGGCCTGGGCGATCGCTATCTCGCGCGGAAGGGATACGACGCGCAGCAGACTCGCGAGCCGGAGAATCCAGACCGCCGGCACAACCTCTGGACTCCTGTCGACGAGGACCGTGATTTCGGCGCGCACGGCCGCTTCGCTGCGCGGGCTCGCTCGTCGAGCTGGGAGGTGGTGATCTCGAAACATCGGCGCGCACTCACGACGGCCGCCGCAGTCATCGTCGCCGCCGGCGTCTTCCTCATCCGCAGGTAGCCAAACCTCGATCGCTTGGGGTCGTGCGCGCCATGGCGTCTGTTATGCGCCCGCATGGCGAAGAGTCGAGGAAGACATGACCTCTCAAACCTCATCCGACATCCTCATCGAAATCCTTCAGGAGTGGGGCGTTGACACGATCTTCGGCCTCCCTGGCGACGGCATCAACGGCATCATCGAGGCGCTGCGCAAGAAGGCGGACCAAGTCCGCTTCGTGCAAGTGCGTCACGAGGAGGCGGCCGCATTCATGGCGTGCGGCTACGCGAAGTTTACCGGCCGCCTGGGTGTCTGCCTTGCCACCTCCGGTCCGGGCGGCATTCATCTGCTGAACGGCCTGTACGACGCGAAGCTCGACGGACAGCCTGTGCTCGCCATCACCGGCATGCCGTACCACGATCTCATTGGCACGCATTCGCAGCAGGACGTCGAGCTCGACAAGCTCTTCATGGATGTCGCGAAGTACAACGCGCGCGTCATGGGGCCGACACATGTGGAGAACGTCGCCCACCTCGCCTGCCGCACCGCGCTCCTCTATCGCGGTGTTTCGCATATCACGTTTCCCGTCGACTTGCAGGAACGCGAGATCAAGGGTGAGCGATCCAAGCGAAACATCGCGGGGCACAATGCGGAGCTGGAGCCGCACAACGCGCGGCTGCCCAACGATATCGATCTCGCACAGGCGGCGGCCATTCTCAACGGCGGCACGCGCATCGTCATTCTCGCCGGCCGGGGGGCGCTCGGCGCTGGCCCCGAGCTCGAACAGGTGGCGGAGATTCTTGGCGCCCCGATCGTCAAGCCGCTGCTTGGCAAAGCGGCGGTTCCCGACGACAGCCCGTACACGACGGGCGGGGTCGGCGACAGCCGCCGCACGCTGCAGGCGCTGATTCCGATGCTGCAGCGCCACGACGACCGCACATTCCTCGAGAAGGCGCAGCACGGAATGGACAAGTGGCGGACGCTGATGGCCGAGCACGCCGCGGCGCCCGACGTTCCGATGAAACCGCAGGTCGTTGCGAACGAGCTCAACCAGCGGCTTCGCGACGATGCCATCGTGACGTGCGACAGCGGAACGATCGCGACGTGGTGGGCCCGGTACATCCAAGTGAAGCGTGGACAGATGCACTCGCTGTCGGGGACGCTCGCGTCGATGGCCAACGGGCTGCCGTACGCCATCGCGGCGCAGATCGCGCATCCCGGGCGGCAGGTCGTGGCGTTCGTCGGCGACGGTGGCTTCTCGATGCTGATGGCTGAATTCGCCACCTGCGTGAAGTACCGGCTGCCGATCAAGGTGGTGATCGTCAAGAACAACTCGCTCGGGATGATCAAGTGGGAACAGATGGTGTTCCTCGGCAACCCGGAGTACGGGTGCGAGCTGCAGCCGATCGACTTCGCGGCCTACGCGCGTGCCTGCGGCGCGACCGGCTTCAGCGTCGCCGACCCGAAGCAGTGCGGCGGCGTGCTCGACCAGGCGCTCGCGACCGACGGTCCTGTCATCGTCGAGGCGACTGTCGACCCGTTCGAGCCGCCGATGCCGCCGAAGATCACCGTGAACCAGGCCACGAAGTTTGCCGAAGCGCTGGCCAAGGGGACGCCGCATCGCAACAAGATCGCGCTGACCGTGCTCGCCGACAAGGTACGGGAACTGGTGTGAATGCGCGGCAATTTGACGACTCCGGCGGCACACGAATGTATGTGCTCGTCTTCAGCACGGGGTGAGCACGTGACCGCGCCTCTCCTGGAGTTTGCGCGCGCCTATGCCATCGACGCAGCGTCGCTGACCGGCATCGGCGCCTTCGAGCGCGCGACATCGCCGACCGGATCGAGCCGTTCGATGTCTGCTGGTTCGAGGAACCCGTCAGCTCCGACGACCTGGAAGGGCTTCGGCTGCTTCGGGATCGGGTGCCGGCCCCGATCGAGATCGCCGCTGGCGAATACGGTTACGATCTGCCGTACTTCCGGCGGATGCTCGAGGCCGGCGCCGTGGACGTCCTCCAGGCTGACGCCAGGCGCTGAACGTGGCGACCACACACCTCCATACACGCGGGTCTGACGCGTCCGCGGTCGCGGTCGATTCACTCGAGAGTGACCTGCGCGAAGCCGGCAGCGGCGAAGTGCGGTTCGGAGCCGGCGACCGGGCACTCTACGCGACCGATTCATCGAATTACCGGCAGGTCCCCATCGGGGTGGTGATTCCGCGTACCGTCGAGGACATCGTCAACGCGATTCGTGTCTGCCGCAATCACGGCGCGCCCGTGCTGGCGCGCGGCGGCGGCACGAGCATCGCCGGCCAGTGTTGCAACGTCGCGGTCGTCATCGACGCGTCGAAGCACCTCAATCGGATCCTCGGCATCGACGCCGCAGCGGCCACTGCACGCGTGCAGCCAGGGGTCGTTCTCGACGATCTCAGAAACGCCGCCAATCAGTGCCACCTCACGTTCGGTCCCGATCCGGGCACACATCGCTCTTGCACGCTTGGAGGCATGATCGGCAACAACTCGTGCGGCGTACACTCCATGTTGTCCGAGTTCTACGGGCCGGGCCCCACGACCGCGCATCACGTGGACGTGCTCGATGTGGTGACGTACCGCGGACTGCGGTTGCAGGCAGGCGCCACGAGCGATGACGAGTGCCGTCGGATGGTCAACAAAGGCGGACCGCGCGCGGAGATCTATCGCCGCCTGAAAACGTTCCAGGAGCGCTACGCGGATCTGATTCGTCGCGAATTTCCGGACATCCCGAGGCGCATCTCCGGCTACAACCTGCCCGCACTGCTCCCGGAGAACGGGTTCCACATCGGTCGCGCGCTCGTCGGAAGCGAATCAACGCTCGTGTTTGTGCTCGAAGCACGCCTCCACCTGGTGCGCCACTTCCCGCAGCGCGTGCTCGTCGTCCTCGGTTATCGCGACATCTTCGATGCAGCCGAGGCGGTGCCCGCGATCCTCGAGCATCATCCGATCGGACTCGAAGGGGTGGACGAGATGCTGATTCGCTCGGGCGCGCACAGCGGACTGCATCCCGACAACCTGCGACTCCTGCCGGCCGGACGCGGGTGGCTGTACGTCGAGTTCGGCGGCGACACGACGGACGAAGCGCGTGAGCATGCTGACGTCTTCGTCTCGCAGCTTCGTGATTCGTACGGCCTGCCGGATATCCGCGTCTTCGATGATCGCGATCAACAGAAGCGGTTGTGGGAAATCCGCGAAGCCGGAGGACCGGCCGTGCCGGCCAGCGACGGTGATCGCGCAATGTGGTCCGGTTGGGACGACTCGGCCGTTGCACCCGAGAAGCTCGGCGCCTACTTGCGTGACCTCCATCAGCTCTATTCGAAGTACCGCTACAAGGCGGATCTCTTCGGCCACTTCGGACAGGGATGCGTCCACTGCCGCGTTGATTTCGAGCTGCGCACCGTAGAAGGGGTTGCCCCAGTTCAGGGCGTTCATGCGCGAGGCGGCCGACCTGGTGCATCGATACGGCGGTTCGCTGTCGGGCGAGCACGGCGACGGACAGGCGCGCGGCGAGCTTCTGTCACGGATGTACAGCGGCGAAATGATCCAGGCCTTTCGCGAGTTCAAGTCGATCTGGGATCCGGACTGGAAGATGAATCCGGGCAAGGTGATCGATGCCAACCCGCTCGATCAGAACCTCCGCGTCGGTCCGGGGTCTCGCCACAACGAGCCGCTCACGCATTTTCATTACCCCGACGACGGCGGGAACTTCGCCAACGCCGCGCTGCGCTGTGTCGGCGTCGGCAATTGCCGCAAGCATGGCGAGGGCACGATGTGTCCCAGCTACATGGTGACGCGCGACGAGCAGCACGCAACCCGCGGCCGTGCGCGCCTGCTGTTCGAGATGCTGCGCGGCGAGCAGATTACCGAGGGCTGGGCGAGCGAGGCAGTGCACGACGCGCTCGATCTCTGTCTGTCGTGCAAGGGGTGCAAGGGCGAATGCCCAGTGCAGGTCGACATGGCGACCTATAAGGCGGAGTTCCTCGCCCATTACTACGAGCACCACCGCAGGCCGCGAACGGCCTACGCATTTGGTTTGATTCAGAACTGGGCGCGGCTGGCGTCGCACGCGCCATCGTTGGTCAACTTCGTCTCGCAGACGCCAGGCTTGCGCGACCTCGCGAAGCTGGCGTCGGGAATGTCGCCGGCACGCCGCATTCCCGCGTTCGCACCGATGACGTTCCGCGAGTGGTTCTTGAATCGTCCTCGCCTCGAGCGACGCGAGGCCGAGCGTGTGATGCTCTGGCCCGACACGTTCAACAATCACTTTCATCCCGAGACGGCTGTCGCCGCCGTGGAGCTGCTCGAGGACGCCGGATTTGCGGTGGAAATTCCGAAGGCGACGCTGTGCTGCGGCCGGCCGCTCTACGACTACGGCATGCTGTCGACGGCGAAGGCGCGACTGCGCGAGGTTATCGGGGCCTTGTTTCGCGAGATCGACGAAGGGATCCCTATCATCGTGCTGGAGCCGAGCTGCGCTGCGGTCTTCAAGGACGAGCTGAAGAATCTGTTTCCCGACGATGCACGCGCGCGCCGGCTCACCACACTCGTCACTTTGTTTGGTGAATTCCTGTCGAAGCACGCGGATCGCCTGCCGCCGTTGACGCTTCGACGCAAGGCGCTCGTCCACGGCCACTGTCATCAAAAGGCGCTCTTCGGCATGGAGGCCGACCGGCGCGTGTTCGATCGCCTCGGGCTCGACTACGAGATTGTGGACGCCGGATGCTGCGGAATGGCGGGGTCGTTCGGCTTCGAACGTGACCACTACGAGGTGTCGCAGGCGGTCGGCGAGCGGCGCCTGCTGCCGCGTGTGCGTGAAGCGGCCGATGACACGCTCATCGTTGCCGACGGCTTCAGCTGCCGCGAACAAGTCGCGCAGGCCACCACACGGCGCGCCCTTCATCTCGCTGACGTCCTGGCACTCGCGCGAGGTCGCGAGGCGTCGGACGACCGGTCGACAAGTGACTTGCGTCAGAGCCCGCCGCTGCGCCGGGTGGCCGCGATGCTGGCGCTCGCTGCTGGAGCCGCACTGGCGCTCCAGATTCTGCGAACACCGCTCGTTGAGATGTTTCGCGATCGATCGTGAACGATGCGGTCAGCTGACGATCTTACTGTCCACGCGCCGATTGATCCCCATCATGATCGGCAGCTCGTGTTTCAGGGCTACACCGTGCTGTTGACGAACCCCGACGGCAGCATCACGGAAGGCAGCGACCTCGGCCTGTTCGACTACGACACGCGGATCCTCTCGAAGCACTGCCTGCTGATCGACGATCAGCCGCCCCGCTGTGATACCAGCGCGAACGTCGAAAGCGACCAGTGGATTGCACATTTAACGGTCGATCGCGCAGGTCCTCATGCCGTCGGGCCGCGTCTCCCACAAGACGTGCTGGCGGTCGAGATTCGGCGGCGCGTCGGGAACGGCATGGCTGAAGAAGTCCTGCTGCGGAACCACAGCATGGCGGAGGCAGATGTGATGCTGCGTTTTGAGTGGGCCGCTGATTTTGCGGATGTGTCGGAGAGGGATGCCACACCGTCGCACAAAGGAATGACGACGAGCACATGGGATGAACGGTCTGGATCGGTTCTTTTCGAGCATCATGCAGAGCACAAAGGCGAACGGCTTCACCGTGCCCTGCGCATTCGCGTCGTCAGCGACATGCGGCCGAACTTCCGCAGCGACACACTGGCGTTCCGGATTCGGCTGTCACCCCACGGCGTGTGGAGCGCCACGCTCGTCTTTGAGTCACTCGTCGACGAGTGCTGGCGCACGCCTCACGTTGCCGGCATCAGCACGGCCAGCGAGCGCGATCGGGCTCGAGACGCGTGGCGCAAAAATCGCCTGCGGCTCGATGCTGCTCATCCCGTGTTCGCGGCGGCTTTCGAACAGGCTGCAGAAGACCTGTTCGCACTCCGCGCATGGGAGTTCGATGTGGCCGCCGATGCCTGGGAGGTGAACGCCGGCGTCCCGGCCTACACGGGGCTCTTCGGTCGCGATGCGCTCACAGCCGCCTGGCAGGCGGCGCTGGTCGGTCCCGAAATCCTGCGCGGGACGCTTGTGCGGATTGCGGCCACACAGGCCACCGACGATTCCGCATGGCACGACCGGGAACCAGGCAAGATGGTGCACGAAATGCGGCGCGGGCCGCTGTCGGACCTGGACATCATCCCGCAACGCGCCTATTACGGGACCCAGACGACGGCCGCGATGTTCGTCGTGACGCTCAGCGAGTACTGGCACTGGACTGGCGATACAGGCGCGCTCGAACGACACCGCGAGGCTGCACTCCGTACGTTCGAGTGGGCCGATCGATATGGCGACCGAGACGGTGACGGGTTCCTCGAGTACGCGAAACGGTCAGAGAAAGGGCTGAAAAACCACGGGTGGAAGGATTCCGATGAAGCGATCCGGTACCCGGACGGTCGGCTTGTCGAGGACCCGATCGCGACCGTCGAAGAACAGGCCTATCACTGGATCGCCATGCAACGCATGGCCGAGATCCTGATCGCGCTGGGCGACGATCGAAGCGCCGAGCAGTTCGCGTCGAAAGCGCGTGAATTGCGGCGCCGCTGGCACGACGCGTTCTGGATGGCGGACGACGGGTTTTACGCGATGGCGCTCGGACCCGACAAAGAACCGGTGCGGTCCATCGCCTCGAACGCCGGGCACGCGCTGGCGGCCGGTCTCGTGCCGCGAGAGTGTGCCGAGCGATGTGCCGAGCGGCTGATGGCGGCCGATGACGCCGCGGCCCACTTCCAGAACTTCCGCCTGCCCGAAGCCATTGGCGGCCTTGGCCGGGACGAATCACCGGTGCCGACTGTCTATCCAAAATCGAACAGCCCACAGGCGTGGAGCGCGAGCGCAATGCTGCTGCTCATCCAGACGCTGCTCGGTATCTATCCCTTCGCGCCAGCCAAGGCACTTGCCCTCGTCCGGCCTCAATTGCCAGCCTGGCTTCCCACGGTGACCGTTCGCCGGCTGCGAGTCGGCGACGCCACGGTGACGATCCGCTTCGAACGCAGCCGCGATGGATCTACTCATGCCGAAGTAATCGAGAGAGAAGGGACGTTATTCGTCACGGAGGTGCCGCCGCCGCAGGACGTCCACGTCGGCGCGCAGACGTTCGCGGAATCCGCAAAGGGCTGGCTCCTCAATCATGCGCCCGGTCGTCTTGCAACCGCGTTGCGGCTGGCCGTCGGGGAAGATCATTCGGAGTAGTTTGATAGCGTTCACGCGGATGGCAACACACCGAGGGTTTTTCCGCGCGCACCAACAGAAGCAGGCGTCGTAGGAGGCCGTATGGCGAATCTACCCTTTGACATTCATGCCTTGCTCGGCCTTGGTCTCGACGCTCCGGAGCTCACGCTGACGCAGATCAGCCTGCGCGGCGTGATCGTGTTCATGGCCACACTGGTGATCGTCCGTTGCGGCGACCGCCGATTTCTGTCCCAGAAGACGGCGTTTGATGCCGTCCTCGGCTTCATCCTGGCGTCGATGCTCGCTCGCGCCGTTAACGGCACGGCGGCCTTCTTCCCGACGCTGGGGGGTGGTTTCGTGCTCGTGATTCTGCACCGTGTGCTGGCGTACTGGTCGCGCCGGTCACATGCGTTCGGTCTTCTGATCAAAGGACGCAGTGATGTGATCGTGACAGACGGAAAGATCGATGAGGCCGCAGCGCTGCGCAATCGGCTGAGCGAGCACGACCTCCTCGAGGATCTGCGTCTCAATGGGAACGTGGCTGAAATACGCGATGTGGCGCTGGCAGTACTCGAGCGCAACGGTCACATCAGCGTCGTTCGACAACCACGAACGTGATCCAAGACACAGCCCGCCGCAGCACGCACGGGCCGACTCGGTGAGGAACGAGCTCATGCCATTCAAGAGCCAGGCGCAACGACGCAAGTTCGCAGAGCTTCTTGTCGAGGGAAAGATTTCCAACGAGACCTTTGAAGAATGGAACCGCGAAACTGGGAGCAAGAAGCTGCCTGCGCGAGTAGGATCGAAACCAACGAAGCGCAAGAAGGCCAAATCCATTAGGTGAACTCGTTAGGATTTCATCGCAGCGTGCCGTCAACGGTAGCCGCGCGCGAGGAGAAACCTGGCGCCGGCCTCGAAGGCCTTGGGGCCCGCCACAACGAACCCGAAGGCACGGGAGAGCCGATCGACGGTGTTGAAGACGAAGGACACTGCGAGCGCGTCTTCGATCTGCTCGCGTGACACGCCGGCAGCGAGTACCGCGCGCATGTCGTCCGCATCCACCACATGCTCGCGCGCCAGCTTGCGCAGCATACGCAACGTCGTGCGCAGCGGTTCTTCGATCGTTGCGGTCTCGAGGTCGGCAAGCGTCGTGGAGACCTTCGCCTCGTCCTGATACGCGAGCGCCGCGACCCCGGCGTGTGTCTTCGTGCACACCTCGCACCCGTTGGTCTGGGACACCGAGGCACCCATCAACTCGCGGTCGCCAACCGACCATGCAGAGGGGCCGCGCATCGCAATCTGGGTGAGCACCCTCATGGGCGTGCCGTAGAAGTCGGCGCGGTAGCGGTTGAGCTTTACGGCATCCGGCACCGGAAGGCGCGAGATCGCGCGAATGAACGCGAATAGCGCCTTCATTCTGAAACTGTGGCCGCTATCGAGAATCGCGAGACGCATGTTCGCTCCTTTTCGTTGCGGCCTCGAGGGCCGCGCGCGCGGTGTCGTACTGCCGCGTGGCCTGGCCGATAGCGGCGCACACGACGAGCTCGAATATCTCGTCCTCGCTGAGGCCGGATCGACGTGCGGCGGCGATATCCGCGTCGGTGACCTTGTAGGCGTACCTGGCAACCTTGTCTATCAACGTGCGCAGCGGCTCGGCGAGCCCTGCGTTATCGAACGCGGCACGGCGCTGAGGGGGAGGCGCCGTGCCCTTGCCTTCGAGTATCCGCGCGACCAACGCTTTGCGGGCCTCGGTAATATCTGCCATATCGTTCTCCCCACCTGTCAAAGGTGTCAGGCTGCCGAGGCACGCGCTGCGAACGCCTTGAGGAGCCCCATCCAACCCTGCTCTGAATCGAAACGGCCGCGCATCTGGGCAGCCGCTTCGCCGTAGTAATGAAGCAGGCGGTGCTCCAACTCGACCCGGGTGGAGGCACCTTCGGCGCTGAAGCGGACTTCGACCTCGGTCTGGATTGATGGATCGTGTCGCCAGTCGCTCGAGATCTCCCACGACAGCACCAGGCGCCGTGGCGGATCCCAGACCCGGACCTTGCCCCAGTCGCACTCACTCCCGGCGACCCCGCGCTCGAACCAGCGACCGCCGACGAACGGTTCGATGACCACACTCTCCGCATCGGCCTTTCCGATGTGATGGGTGCGCAACGGCCACCAGGTGCTCATCGCTTCGGTGAAGACCTGGAATGCACGCTCTGGGGAGGCTGCTACGAGGACACTCTTCTTGATCGGCACGTCGGCGTGGAAGCCAGACGCAGTCGCAGTGGAATTCATCGCTTCTTCTCCTTCTGTTTCTCGCGTTGAGCTCTGCGCGATTTCTCGGCGACGGCCTTGAACGCATCGAGAGCATGGGTCCAGAATCGGTCGAGATCACCGCGCAACGTTTCCAGGCCGGCAGGGTGCACCGCGTAGACACGACGAGTGCCTTCCGCGCGGTCAGAGACAAGGCCGGCGTCCTTGAGCACACGCAGGTGTTGAGACACGGCGGGGCGGCTGACTGGGAGGTCGCTAGCCAGCTCGCCTACTGACCGTGGTCCTTCGACGAGGCGCTTGAAGATGGCGCGACGAGTGCCATCGCCCAGCGCGTCCCACGGGTCTACTTCGTAAGTAACCACTAACGGTAAGTTAGCACTAACGAATGCTGCGGTCAAGATCCCAGCTGCAACCTCGTTCGAGCGCGTCGTAGAAGAGCGCCTGTGCGGTGTGCCCGGCAGTGGCGCTGGTCGTCCTCGAGAAGCTGGGGTCGGGCTCTTGAGAAAGCGCGGTTCAGCCTTGATCTGCTGGTCGGCCGCTAGGCGCGCGCACCTCAGGGCCGAATTCAAGCGCCGGCGGACTCCCAAACTCGAGATAGATCTTCGTGAACACGGACGCAGGTACGAGGCGAATGAAAAAATCGCGGAGCGTCTGTTCGAACCAGCCCGTCATCGAGCCAAAACGGGCATTACGGCGGGCGATCCGCACAATGCGATGCACGCGCCGCCACCGAAGCTGCTCGTACGCGCGCAACGCCGCGTGGACATCGATCACTCCGTCCAGAGCACGTCCGATGGCCACAGCATCTTCGAGGGCCTGCGCCGCACCCTGGCCCGCGTGCGGGAGCATCGGGTGCGCCGCGTCACCGAGCAGCGTCACCGGGCCGCGGCCCCATCGTGGAAGCGGTTCGCGATCGAGTAGTTCATCAAGCCTCATGTCCGTGGGGTTGGTGGCAGAGACGATTGCCCGGAAACGCTGATCGAACTGGGCGACAGCACCTTGCGCGATACGTTCGGGTCGCGGGAGTCGCCGACCTGCCTCGCGGGTACGGAGACGTACCAGTAGACTGCTTCTCGAGCCGCGCGCGCGATGCCACCTTCAGTGCCGCGCCCGAAGTACTGCGCTCCCGCCAACCCCGGAACGTGGCTCTGACGATAGGAGATATTAAGGCCGTCTCGCGGTTAGCATCACGCCCGTTCTCGGCCCCTCCCCCTCATGACAGCGCATACCTACGAAGAGCTCACGAAGAAGACTGTTGCAGAGCTTCGCGACATCGCCAAAGATCTGCGCGACGGACGGAAAAACGCTCTGGATTACGGCTTGTGGAAGTTCACATAAGGCGCGTTCTCCGTCCCTAGTCAGCCCCTTCTCCTTCGAGAGTCGCTCGGGGCTCACTCAACTCGCGACGGGTTTTTAGTCCTCGTTCTCGAGGTTGTTTAGGTCGTAGCTTTCCTGGACCGAGATGCCGCCATAATAGCCGTCGTTGTCCCTATCGTCGGGACCGAGGGGGCTGTCGGGAAGCACCGTCATCATGTTGTCGTTCACCCAGTTGGCGACTGCGATACCGAGCGTGTTGCTACGTACCAGCGTCGACCGATAGTGGAATCCGGTGTAGATGCGTGCGACGTTCACGTCCTCGATGATCTGATTCAAGCTCGTGTAGTACCGCGTCACGCCGGGAAGGCTATTGCTGGTGATCGTCACGTCGATGGTATCGCTGCCGCGGTAGTTCTCGATCGCGGTGATGCCGGCCGGGGTCACCGTACCATGCCCGGCGTAGAACTCGGGATGGCACGGCGTCTGGCGGAGCGGCGTCCAGTTCGTCCCCGGGTAGATGACGTTTATCGCGGTGTATGGACGCCAGAAGTGCTCGCGATACTTGACCCGCCACGTCCGGATGTAGGTGTCTGCCTGCGCGATGTTGAGCGCGGCGAATAGACGAGCGTGGGTCAGTAGCTGCTTCGATGCGGCCGCGCGGTTGGTCTCCACCGGCTCCTGCGCAACCAACTGGCGCGCCAAGCGATTCACGAGCGTCATTGACCCCTCGATATAGAAGAGGCCGATTTGCGTCTGCTCGGCGGTGCGCATTGTCGAGTTCGACGCACCGTAGGCCCGGACTTCGTCGAGCGAGGCTAGCCACTCTGGGTCGTTGAGCGCGGGCCGGGTCGCCGTCGGAAAGTAGTCGGGATCCGAAACCGTAAACGGTGTGACATTACCCCAGCCCGGCGCCGAGATATTGGTCGAGCTGCAGCCTGGGGTGAACTGGTACTCGCCGCTCCCTGGTAGCGGTGTGAACGGGACAGTATCGAACGCGTGATCATTCTGGCGCGCGTTGAGCACCGCGGTTGCTGCGACGTTCCCTGCAAGGACGCCCCAGTACTTCGGCCGGTGGCCCTGCTCGTCATCGTCAGGGATCTGCGCCAACGACGCGGCAAGATACGCGTCGAGGTTGGCTTGCTGGGCCGGGAACAGCGCAAGGAGCACGTCGTGAGCCGCCTGGGCGGCGGCCGCCTCGCGCGAGGCGTAGCCCTTTGCCGTGATCAACACCATGGCCGGCGTGTAGTACGGCCGGATAGCGTTCATGGCGTCGAACATCGCCGCGTGCACCATGGCCACGTCACGGCTTTGGCGGGCAGGAAGTGTGTCGGCAGACACGGTGCTGACGGCGATCGTGTTCCAATCGGTCACGACATCCGCATTGGCAATCTGC
>WNFU01008093.1_pt1 | contig 13699 bp, 9 predicted proteins | sample 5400121 | NCBI WGS metagenome assembly WNFU01 (sample SAMN13153360, study PRJNA577476) | soil metagenome | isolation source: 100 cm soil or saprolite under grassland replicate 1 | place: USA:California | collected 2016-06-15
CAAAATTTATTTTCAGCGACTTGGATAAAAACTGGTGGGAGCTCACCAGCGGCAGCTAGACCGAAGTCCGTGAGACTGACCCGAAGCTTTGAGCGCCGCTTGAAAAAATGAAAAGGCCCGATCTGGATGAGAGATCGGGCCTGCCAAATCCACGATCCGCTGGTTTATTCCTACTACTCAAATTTCAACAGAGGAATATCCTTCGCCGCGGCAGAGGCCTTGACGGTCCCTAGATACGCGTAGATGTCGGCGAGTTCTTGGTCGGTCAGAAATTGCTGCCGATAAGCCGGCATGTCGAGCCGTGGCGTGCGCACCTGAAGCGCGAAAGCCGGGTAAGGAAGCATTCCAGGCGCGATTTTTGGGCCGGTGCCCCGGTCGGCTCCTTGACCAATCGTGCCATGACACGTGTAGCACATATACTTCATGTAAACCTGGTGGCCGCGCTCGGACGAGCCTGCAGGCGCCTGTTCCTGCGCGAGCGCGGTAGAGGCAATCAGCAACAGTAGCAGCACAGTCGAAGCCAGAGTGCGCATTCTAACTCCTCCGGTTAACGCCCTTGCGAAACCACATCTACCAGCGCGGGTTCGCCGCGCTTTACCGCGGCCAGCGCGCGCGACAGAGCCGGAGCGATCGCCGCAGGATCCTTGATCGGTCCCTCCGACGAAACGCCCAAAGATTGCGCCAGCTTGGCGAAATCCATGCGCCGGTTGTGCAGGCTCGCCATCTTTTGCAGGTGCATCACTTCCTGGTGATAGGCCCGGTTGTTGTGTATCACCATCAGTATTGGGATCTTGTGATGCGCAGCCGTCCAGAGCACGCCGGGAGCATACATTAGATCGCCATCACCTCCGATCGAGACGGTGACAATTCCTTTGTCACGATTGGCGAGCGCTGCTCCAACGGCTGCCGGCGCTGAATAGCCGACCCCCGATCCACCCGAGCCACCGAGAAAGTTATAATACTCCGTCGCCGGCCATAAATTGCGGTTCCACTGTACGCCGGAAGCAGCGACGCACCATTTCTCGTTCTTGATAGTGTTCCATAGGTGCGCGGACGTGCGTGCCGTGCTGCACGGGCTCGCGTCCCAACCGGGGCTTGCTTCGGCGCGTGCCCGATCTTTCATGCGGCGATAGTCCTCGCGCAACTTAGTCGCGCGCTCAGCGATCGCTCCACGTTGGGACATATTGGTGGCGCTCTTCACGGCCTCGATCAATGCCGGGAACGTCGCCTGGGCATCGCCGGATATGGGCAAATCCACCGGCATGAAACGCTGCATGTCCTGATAATTCGATTTCGTCAGTGTATCGCCGAGCGAGATATGAATAACCTTGACGTCGGGTTTGGCCAGGCGGCGATATTCATGATGCGGGTCGCTGATGGTGTTGAACTGTCCCCAGGGATCGGCGACTTCCAGCATGAGAACAACGTCGGCTTGGCCCACCAAGGAGCGCTTGTCCGCGCTACGGCAGAGATAATGGGTCGTGGGGAAATTCATGCGACCGCCGATATCGGCCACCGGTGCGTTTAAGGCCTCGGCTAATTCTACAAGGCGCTTCATCCCCTCTTGTGAGCGACAAGCCCGATCAGCCAGAATCACCGGATTTTGCGCCGCCACCAACAACTTGGCCGCTTCGGAGACTGCGCCGCTGTCACCCTGCGACGGAATGGAAACAGTCAGCTTCGGAATGCGCAGCTTTTTTTCATCATGCACCGCTTCTTCCGCCAGGTCGCCGTCGGCGGTGATCAGCACCGGCCCCATGGGCGGGGTCATGGCAATCTTGTAGGCGCGCATCACCGACTCGGCAAAATGCTGTAGCGAAACCGGCTGGTCATCCCACTTGGTAAAGTCGCGATGAATCGCCGCCGGATCTTGAACACAGTGATACCACTCGACGCCGGGACGACGCTTATCAGCGTCGAGGAAATTCCCGGCAAACATCATGACCGGAACTCGGTCGCACCAGGCGTTGTATACGGCCATCGTCGCATGCTGCAGCCCCACGGTACCGTGCGCCATCATTCCCATCGGCTTGCCCGCCGCTTTGGCATAACCATGCGCCATCGCGACCGAAGATTCTTCGTGCATGCAGGTGAGAAACTCGGGTTTTTTGTTGCCGCCGTAGTTGATGATCGATTCTTGAAGGCTCCGGAAGCTCGACCCCGGATTCGACGCGATGTACTCGATACCAGTGGCCTTGATGACATCGACCATGAAATCCGAGCCAGGTCGGCCGATGATCTTGTCTCTACTCGGTGCCTTCTCTCTTCCGTCCGAATTGGACTCCGCTCCCTCCGCCGGCGTGTTCGCCGCTGCCATTTGAGTTCCGATGACTGCCGCCGCGGTGGCCGCGGCTCCTTTCAGAAACGCTCGGCGATCGATAGCCTGTTTGCTCATAACCCACCTCCAATGACAGAATTCAGGTTTGACGTCGCGTTTTTACTGGAACCGAAACATTACGAGGCCCCAATGGCTCTGATTGCCCAATGTGGAGCAAACGGTAGCCGAAATGGCGTTCACCTGTCAATCGGCAAGATTCGACTCTTTGCCGGAGTTTTACCGTCGTCCATTTACAAGGTCACGGGGAGTGGAATGGACCAGCAATTCATTAGCTGGCGAGACGACTTCAGCCCGAAAACTTTTTCTTTTTCCGTTGACGAGAAGTGCTGAACTACCCGCAGCAAGTTGCGCGGTATCAAAATCGAGATGATTTCCTGAAGTTGTCACCCCCGAATGTTTTAGTCGGGGGTCCAGTCAAAATTTGCTCCTGGATTCCCGCTTAAAGCATGCGGGAATGACGCACACCCGCAGCGGCCTAAGAGTCTCCCCGGCCAGCTGCGGGGAATCACACACCGCTACGGATTGAAAGGCAGTATCGGAAGCAAGGGATTCGTGCAGCTCACCGGGTTAAACGCCCGCCAGCTTGAGTTTATTTTTTGCGCTCTTGCCGATCTTGTTACGGGGAAACTTCTCGGCTACATGTTCGAGCAAGTCGATCCCCAAGCCGCGTTCTTGACCCGTGCGCTCGGCCAGGCCGAAGCCGAGCGCGAAGAGATCTTCAGGCGCTAGGCTCCTTTCCTTCTTGAGCGCTTCGAACACCGGATAGGCCGAGTTCCGATAGAGATCGGTGAAGAGCTCCACAGCCGGATGATTTTTGTGACTTGCGACCGTGTGCGCGTGCAGCTTGAGCTGCGCCCATGCGAGGTGAAACTTGTTCTCCGGCTTGAACTGCGGAAATTCCTTGAGCGGCGTCAAGAAGCCAATCGCCTCTTTGTATTTCTTCGCCTTTACTAACTTGGCGCCCTGCTCGGCAAGTCGGTTGTATGCCATTTCCGCGTCCGCCTGCTTGAGCACGTGCAGAAAGGCCGTTTGTATCCGGCCCTGTGCGTCGATCGCTTCACGCAGCCTGTTCCACAATGTTTCCAAGGTATCTTGCCGCCATTTGCCCTCGAAGGACGGCAGCAATTCCGCGATGCTCCAGGCTTTACTGGCATCTTCGCAAGCCATCAGTTCTTTGATCAAAGCCGCACGGGCTTCGGGAATCTTGCGCAGCGAGCTGGCGGCGACATCGCGCCTGCGGTAGTCCGGATCGCCCAATTGCTCGACCAGGGTGCGCACCGTCGCCGGCGTGCCGACGTCGCCCATTTTCCTAAGAGCGAATTTTTGCACGTCCGTATGCGGGCTCTGCATCAGCTTGGCGAGCAGCGAGCGTGAATCGTCGGGCAACTCGTGGGCATCAAGTAAATCGAGCGCCAGTCGCGTCACTTCACTGAACTCCGCTTCTTCGAGCAAAGGGAAGAGTTTCGTGTATTCTTCCTTGCGGATGTCCTGCTCGCGCAAACAACGAAGCAGCGCGACCAAGGCATGCGAGCGCACGGCGTGGTGATGCTCGGCGCCGACAAATTTGCAAAGCCAACGGCGCGCCTGCGGACGCCCGAGTTGCCCCAACAGCCGCATGGCGGAAACCACCGCGGGGCGCTGCTGTTTGACATCAAGCTTCGTCGCAAACGACTCGACCTCGTCATACAGCGCGTCATGCTCTTTTGCATCCATCTCGCGCACTGCCGGCGTCAGCAGATCGCAAATCACCTTATTCGCCTCATCAGTGCCGGCCGCAAGCATCTGCAGCAAGCCCTTCATCGCCGCCTTACCGCGCACCGCGCCCAAGACCCGCGCGGCATTGAGCTGCCAGGCGCGTGACGCCCCGGTTATTCCTTGCAACAATGGTTGCACCGCCGATTGTTGGGCAGCGATTAGCGAGCGCACCGCCCGCTCTTGCATCTCTTTGTCCGGGTCGTCGAGCATTTTGAGCAGCTGGACAATGTTGTTCTTCGGCTGCACTTCTTCGAAGTAGCGTAGCGCGTAATCTTTCAGCACCGGATTGGGATGCTCGAGGATCGTTCCGACCAGCTTCACCACCGCGGCGCTGTTCGATTTCAATGCGCCCAAAACCAGCAACGCCGCACAGCGCTGCTCAATCGTCCCTTTTTCGACCAGGGTCAATATTTCCTGCAGAGTGTTATCCATAATTTTGGCTCGATGTATTACTTACCAAGTTGTTTTAGAAAGACAAGTCGCCCATCCGAAAGGGCAGACACATAGTCTGCCCCTACAATTGTCCTTGACTCCCAAACAATTTGGCAGTAGGCGAAGTCATTGCCTGACAGGAGGATAGATGTTCCACACGGATCTTACCCCATTCGGCGTCGACATGGAGCGCCTGGCCGAGGATCGCCTGGCGCGATTGCAAGCCGCAATGAAGCGTGAAAATCTCGGCGCGCTTCTGCTGACCGACTTTTTGAACATTCGCTACGCGACGAATACGGTCATGATGCTGGGACTCCGCGCCACGGGCATCCAACGCTTCGCTCTGATTCCTGCCGAAGGCGAGCCGATCATTTGTCAGCGCGAGCTGGCGCGCAAGAAGCATTACCGAAGCCTTCGTTTCGATGCCTATATGTTCGCCATGCGGCCGCCGGTGGCGACCGATGATTTTGTCAACCAAACAGTCATGGGATTGAAACAGTTGGGCGCCGCCGGCGAGCGCGTCGGCGTCGATTTTTTGAATCTGAGCGCGGTCGATGGCTTGAAGCGAGAAGAAATTGATCTCGTTGATGGTTGGCCGGCGATTAACCAAGCTCGCGTGGTGAAAACCGCGGACGAATTACAGCTCATCCGTTGGACCACCCGCGCTAAGGAACGCGGCTACGATTTCGTGCGCCAAGCGTTACGCGAGTCGGACCCGCCCGAAGATAAGCTCAGCCGAATCATGCTCGATTATCTCATGGATCAGGGATTCGAAGCCGGCAGCGAGTTTATTTCGATTTACGATTCTTCGCTCGCCGATTCCCGGCCGCACAACGAACCGATGGGCGCCGATCTGGTCGTCAGAGACGGAGACCTGGTGATCTGCGATGCCACCGTCGCCGGTCCCGGCGGTTACTACAGCGACTTCGCGCGCACATTTAGTCACGGAACCCCAACATCGGAGACCATGCAGCGCTATAAGGAAGCCTATCACTCGCTGCAAGAAGCGTTGAAGTTCGTCAAGCCAGGGCCATGCACCGAGGCGTTTCGCCATTTCGGTAAAGGCGCATCTGCGCGACTGCCGGGCTTCGACGGCTTTCACGGCGTCGGTTTATGTATCTATGAATCCCCTTGGCTGCGCGGCGGCGACCCGGCAAAGTACATGATCTCTCTGGAAGAAAACATGATCGTCGCGCTCGAGATCAACCATTATCCGGTCAAGCTGGAACACCTGCTCCGCGTCACCGCGGACGGCGTCGAGATTCTTTCACAATATCCCGTCGACCCCGAGCTGGTGCCGGCGTAAAAGAAATTAACCACAGCGATCCTAGCGCGGCAGAGCCGCAACCGCGACTCGGAATATCTCGCGCAAAGACGCCAAGGCCGCAAAGGTCGGAGAAAAATGGTGTAAATCGTTTGTAAGGTTATCTAACTTTCCCTTCCGAACTTGGCGTACTTTGCGCCTTGGCGCGAGTCAGTCCCCGTGTTCGAGTATTTCACGTCAGCGGCAATTTTGCGCGCCCCGCGACAACTTTGCACCATAGTCTATCGGGTGCTTCGGATTATTCTCGCGCCAAGACGCCAAGAACGGAAAGTGACGGGCCAAGCCCCGTCATTCCGAACGAATGTGAGAGATCTGAGAAAGATTTCTCCCTCAGGTCGAAATGACAAGCCCCCCTTGGCGGACTTTGCGCCTTTGCGCGAGACAATCAGATTTGGTTGCGGCTCTGCCGCGCTAGGCACTTTGTGGTTAATAATCCTTACTTCCGTCCCAACTCACGTAATGCCTTCTGCCATTTCGTCGCTTCTTTATCGTATTGATCCGTGTTGAGGCCCGCCTCGGGATACCAGCGCTTAAAACCGAAATCTTTCGACGGACTGCCGAACTCCAAATTCTCCAGAATTTTTTGTCCGTCCGGGCCGAGAATAAAATCGGCCATCAGCATCGCCGCATGCGGATGCGGGGCTTGGTAAATAATCGCGGTGGCGCCAGCGTTGGTCGGCACTCCTTCCATCGGTACCCAATCGATCGGCCCACCCTTGCCCTTCGATTCCATCGCGTGATCGCGAAAGATCGACGGCGAGATCGGCACCTCGCCGGAAATCGCCAGGTCGGCCATCGCCCGGCCGGAAATGGAATGCAAACTGATGTCCTGAGCTTTGAGTTTTTTGGCGAACTCTTCGCCTTTAAATTTGAGAATGGCGCCCATCATGCCCACGCCGGTCTCACTGGTCGTAAGCCCCATCTTGCCCTTTAGCTGGGGATGCAAAAGACCGTTGAAATTCTTTGGCACCGCGCTCGGCGGAATCAAGTTGGGATTGTAGCCAACTCCGATAAAACTTTCGCGATTGACGCCCCAATAGTAAAGCCCGTTTCCCGCGCTCTCCTTTGCGTGGGTTGGATACTTGGCAAGATGAGGCGACGTGTAGACCGCAAGAAGTCCGTCTTCGCGGAGACTCTTCAGCAGCGGCAAAGTCGTCTCGATGGTATCGACTAAATACTGCCTTGCTTTCGCCTCCGCGGTGATTCGCGCCATGAGCTCGTTGCTCGCGGCGCGATAGACGTCGACCTTGATGCCCGGATATTTTTTCTCGAACCCTTGTGCTAATTCCTTGTACGAGCTCCCGGCCAGCGAAGTGTACCAGACGACTTTGCCTTCCGCCTTGGCACCCGCGATTAGAATCTTCTCTCGGTCTGCGCCGGTATAGGCGACGAGATCAGAAAGCGTCGTCGGTTTCTTTACTTGGGCCTGAAGTAGAACCGGGGAAACAAAAACAGCAAGCGCAACGACTGCGACAAACGAAATCAACCGAGCGCGAACGAAAGCGACCGATGACATTAGCGACTGTCGAATTCCCGCGCCAGTCATTTCTGTTTCAACGCTTGATAGATTTTTTCGGCTTTGACCGGCAACTCGAACAGCCGCACGCCGACCGCATCGGCCACGGCGTTGGCAATGGCCGCCGGCGGCCCGTTGTTGGCGAATTCGCCAATTGGCTTGGAATCGAGCGGTCCGACACCGCCGGTGGATTTTACCAGAACAGTTTTCAGCTCCGGGATGTCCCTGATGGTGGGCATTTTGTAATCGCCCAGATTGTTGTTGGTCACTTTCCCTTCATCCATCACCAACTCTTCCATGACTCCCTGACCCATACCCATGATCGTCGCGCCGTCGATCTGGCCTTGATGGGCGATCGGATTGATGATCGTGCCAACGTCGTGGGCGCTGACGACCCGCCGCACCTGCACTGAACCGGTTTCGGGATCGACTTCGACCTCGGCCACTTGCGCGCAGATATAAGAAATATCTTCCGGATAGGGATAATCCTCATACACCGTAACTTGAAGATGCTCCGTCGCTTGCGCGACCACGCGCCGCAAGGTGAGCTGCTGGCCCGGATCCTGTCGCAGATAAAACTTTCCGCCGTCGAATTCGATTTCCTCCGCGCCGCACTCCAACATACGCGCCGCCTGATCAAGCAAATTTTTGCGCAATGTTTCGCAAGCCTGCATAATCGCCTGGCCGGCAACGTAAGTCATGCGGCTCGCTCTCATGCCGCCATCGCGCGGCGCGCTGTCGGTGTCGCCGACGATCACGCGCACCTGTTCGATAGCCACATTCATCTGGTCGGCGACGAGCTGGCGCAAGATGGTGTGCGTCCCCGATCCCTGATCGACGCTGGGGCTGACGATGGTAAAGCTGCCGTCAGGCTCGGCAGTCAAAACGACGCCGGTATCGCCGCCGCTGATGTGACGCCCGGATAGTGCGATGCCGCGTCCGACGTTGGCACGGCGCTTCGCCTTCTTCCACCCGACCGCATCCATTGCCGCTTGCAGCACTTCGCGAAAACGCACGTTGTAGAGCCGATGACCGACCGCGTCCTCTTCCCCTTCGCCGAGAAAATTTTTCATACGAAACTCGGCGGCGTCCATCCCCAATTCTTTGGCAATAAGATCGGTGTGAGAGTCGATGGCGAAGGCGGTGGCCACCGCCCCTGGGCTGCGGTAGTAACCGCCGGGAACCGTATTCGTGTAAATTTGCAGGTATTCGATATCGGCATTGTCGATGCGATATTGCCCACCGGCGTAGTGCCAGGTGGCGAGCGACGCGTTGGATTTAAGCGCGCCGTAGGCGCCGCTGGCGTGCACCGCGCGCAGCTTGCGCGCGACGATGCGGCCATCGCGCTTGACGCCGCTCCGAACCGTGATGACGGTAGGATGCGCGGGATTACTCGCCGATAGTTCTTCGGCGTATGTCATCACGATCTTGACGGGCCGTCCCGTACGCTGGGAAAGAAAATAAGCGATTGGCAAGTCGATGCCGTCGCCCTTGCCGCCGAACTCACCACCGACGTTGACAACGTTGATACGGATGCGTTCCTCCGGCAACTGCAAACATTTCGCTAACTGGCTGCGCACACCGAAGGGATTCTTGGCGGATATCCAGACTTGAATGCGGCCATCAGCATCGATCGCGACCAGGGCCGCATGCGGCTCGAGATAGCCTTGATGCCGGCCGGGAATGTGAAAGACATGCTCCAAGACCAAATCCGCTTCGCGAAACCCTTTCTCGACATCGCCTTTTTTGTAGGCGAGTCTGGTTAATCCGTTATGGAGATCGGCAGCGAGTTTGTCCTTGGGGCCACCGTCATAGACTGTGACGTCGTCATGCAGGCGCGGCGCGCTCAGCTGCATCGCTTCGAGCGGATCGAACACTGCCGCCAGCGACTCATAGTCGACGTCAATCACATTCACCGCCTCTTGAGCTGCATCCACCGACTCGGCGGCAACGGCGGCAACGCGGTCGCCGACAAAGCGCACGCGATCCCAGCACAGCACGGGCATGTCGCGAATCTGTTTGCCGATTAGATGACCTTGGACTTGACTGCCGGTCAGTATCGCCTTCACGCCCCGAATGCGCTGCGCTTTCGAAACGTCGATATTGAGAATGCGCGCGTGGGGGTGCGGGCTCCGCAGAATTTTTGCCCACAGCGTCCCGGGCAGATTGACGTCCGCGGCGTACAACGTGCGCCCGCTGACTTTGTCGCTGCCCTCCGCACGCGGCACGGCGGTGCCGACTACTTTGAGTTCAGACATAGTTTTCGTCCTCGTTGAATTCTTGCACGTCGATTTTTCCGGCCCGCTGACGCAGGAACCACTGTCAGTAAATGTCTGGCTATTAGTACACCGGACCGTTGGGCGTCAAGCTGAATGGCGAATCGAGCAGTCGATCCTTCTCGCATCTTCTGCTAGGCTGGCGATATGAGCTGGCAGGAAAATCTTCTCAGTGATTTAGAAGAGATCAGAAACCTGATCCGTCAAACCAAACGCATCGCGGTTCTCGGCATCAAGACCGACGCCCAAGCCGACCAGCCGTCGGTTTATGTGCCGATGTATCTCAAGAAGACAGGCTTCGAAATTATTCCCGTGCCGGTTTATTACCCGGAAGCGACGGTCATTCTCGGCGAGACGGTCTATCGAAGATTGATCGATATTCCCGGCGACATCGACATGGTCGACGTCTTCCGCCGTCCCAATGATATCGACGGCCATATTGAAGATATTCTTGCGAAGAAGCCGAAATCCATCTGGTTCCAATCCGGCATTCGCAATGACACCGCCGCGGAGATCTTCGCCAAAGCCGGCATCAAGGTCGTGCAAGATCGCTGACTGATGGTCGATCACCGGCGGTCAGCCGGAACGTAAAGAACGCAAAATTGTACAAGGGCGCGGGTCGCCCCTACGGAAGCAATCCGCGCGCGCTCACGCCGCCAATTTTTTAGCCCGCAACTGTTTTGCGATAAACGCCTTGATCTGGACATAAGCGCGTTCGGTCTGCGGACTCGGCTTGGCAACCCAGCGATGCTCGGCGCCTTGGAACACCTCGAATTCGCATTCGCCGCCCGCCGCCTTATAGGTGGCGGCGAATTTCTCTTGTACCGCAGGCAAAACATTGTCATCCAGTTCGCCTTGCAGGATATACATCGGCGGCAATGAAACCTTCTCGCCACGCTCGAGGATCTTCTGCGGATTACCTTCGTGAATACTCTCCCAGGGATTGAAGTAAGTCTTGCTGTTCTGAATCATTTCTGCCCACTGTCTCCGCTCCGCTTGCTGGTAGCGAGCGTAAGGATCGCTGACTGGCGAGCGCGCTACGACGTAGGCCAGAGTTGCGTCGACGTTCGGCGCCTGCGGGAGTGGATGCGCGTTGTAGCGCGGATCCTGCGGTCGCATCGCGCACAGTTCGATTTCGTGACCGCCGCTCGAGCTGCCCAGCGCGGCGACGGTGGCGGGGTCACCGTTCCATTCCCGCGCCTTCGCTTTGAACCAGCGAACGCCATAGTTGGCGTCCTGCACCGAGGCAGGATAGGGCGCCTCAGGCGCGCGGGTTAAGTCGATGGCGACGACTAAAATACCGCTCCGCGCGAGACTCTCGTCCATCGGCGCGTTGGCCGTGCGGTCTTGGTTGTTCCACGCGCCGCCGTGCAGGTCCAACAATGTCGGGAACGGCCCATCGCCCTGCGGCTGATAGACCCGCGCCATCAGCTGCCTCGCGGGCGTGCGGCGAAACTCGGTATCCCAAACTTTGATTTCAAATCGGTTTGATGGATCGTATGCAACTGTCATTTTACTATTCTCCTTTGCTTAAAGAGATGTCGGCGTTTTGCTCACGCCGCCAGCCGTTTCGTGCTCAGCTGGCGTGCGATGAACGTTTTCAGCGTGTCGTAGGCGTGATCGGTCTGCGGCCCCGGTTCGCGGATCCATAGATGTTCGCAACCGGCGAAGACTTCATACTGACACTCGCCGCCGGCGGCGCGATAGGACGTGACGAATTTCTCCTGCACTGCCGGCCGGACGTTGTCGTCGAGCTCGCCTTGCATAATCAGCAGCGGCGGCAGCTTTGCCTGATCGCCACGGTCGAGGATTTCTTGCGGATTGCCGTCGTGAATCGTATCCCACGGATTAAAATAAGTCTTGCTGTTTTGCACCATCTCGTCGCGCCCCAATTTTTCGGCGTTCAAATAGCGGGCATAAGGATCGCTCACCGGCGAGCGGGTCGCGACATAATTCAAGGTGGCGTCAAGTTCCGGAGCTTCGCCGAGTGTATGCACGCTGTAATAGGGGTCATGCGGACGCATGGCGCAAAGCTCGACCACATGCCCGCCGCTGGAGCTGCCCAGCGCGCCGATCGTTTCCGGATCGCCGTTCCACTCGCGCGCTTTGTGTTTGAGCCAGCGCACGCCGTAGTTGGCGTCCTGCACCGAGGCAGGATAGGGAGCTTCGGGCGCCAGGGTCAAGTCGATGGCGACAACCAAGATCCCGCTTGAGGCTAAGCTCTCATCCATCGGGGCGTTGGCTTTGCGGTCCTGGTTGTTCCAGGCGCCGCCGTGCAGGTCCAGCAACACGGGAAAAGGACCGGCTCCATTCGGTTGATAAACCCGCGCCATTAGCGTCCGCGTCGGCGTGCGGCGAAATTCAGTGTCCCAAACATTGATTTCGAAGCGGTCGGTTGGATCGTATGCAACCTTCATGGCAAAACTCTCCTTAATCAATATAAGCCGCCGGCGATTCTCCAACTTTCCAGATATATAGCGTGCGGGATTCGGCATAATCCGACGTGCCGTCCGTGGGCGGAGGTATATATTCGACTCGCGACGGTTTCCAGTCATCGATGTCGAAATCATGAGCGATCACTCGCGAGCCGGGTTTTAGTTTCTGCAACTTCGGACGCAACGCATTATTAAACCACTTGAACATGTAAAGCGTAACCACAGTCGCTTCGGAAATATCGACCGTCAGACCATCCTGCGCGCGAAATTCAGTCAAGTGGCTTACCCCTTCTTTTTCGGCATTTTCGCGAGCTTTGGCGACCAGCTCCGGATTCAAATCGATGCCCACGCCACGGATAGCGTACTTTTTTGCCGCTTCGATGACAATGCGTCCGTCGCCGCTGCCCATATCATAAAGAATATCGCCTTGCTTGAACTCGGCCACTTCAAGCATCCGCTGCACGACGTGCATCGGCGAGGGCACGAACGGGATGGAGTCTTGGCTCCGCGCCGTGTGATGAGGCATCACAATCAGCGCAAATACGACTAAAATCTGAGTGCGGCGTTTCACTGGTGATGCCTCCACAATCGATTACCTGGAAATTATTACAGCGACCGAAATCTTATGCCTAGCATGGCGATCCTTGTCAATGGTCCTGGAGTAGCGAAGGCACCCAACTGTAAAGTTTCAAAGTCCTTTTCGCTACTTCGCACTTCACCATTGTAAGTCTAGATTTCATCTTGAACCACCGATGATCGATGTCCGCTCAGAGGCAGAGACCCATTGACTTCGCTGCGGAAGGTTTGCTCCTCGCTCATCGCGTCGGCGGGAACTACGGAATCCGGGTTGAATAACCATCTGGACTGTGCAAACGCAGTTTGGTGTGGTAGTAGCAGCCGAGAATCATGTCGACAGGAATTGCCCAATGATGTTGGTGCTGCGTCTATTGTTTTCCGGCAGCTTGTTCATCGTTTTTCCCCTGTTCGCCGTCAAAGCACCCGCCGCAGGGCCGCTGTTGATTGCCTATGGCGGCTACAACGAAACCATGGCTCCGTTGTGGGTCGGTATCGAAAGGGGTTTGTTTAGGAAATACGGCGCTGATGTCAGTGTGCTGCAAACCCGAAGCGGTCAAATCATGATGGCGACGCTCGCCTCCGGCGGTGCGCCGCTGGTATGGGCGGCCCCAAGCAGCGCGCTCAATTCAACGGCGAGCGGCATGAAGCTCGGATGTTTCGCCGCCGGCAACAACAAACTGCCGCGCGAGCTGGTCGTTAGGAAGGGCATCGACTCACTGGAGGAATTGCGCGGCAAGACCTTTGGCGTGCAGAGCATCGGCGGCGGCGCCTGGTTGTCCACTATGGTTGCCCTCGATGCAATCGGACTCGATCCTGACAAACACAAGCTCAACGTCCGAGTGATCGGTGATACCGGTACCCAGGCCCAGGCGCTGGTTTCTGGGAACATCGACGCGGCCATTCTCCCTTACAGTTACTCGGAAATGGCGAAGCGCGCCGGCGCCCGCTCCTTGGCTGACGCGGGGGCTTTGAAACTGACCTATCAAGCGACGGTCATGTGTGCGCTGAAAGAGTCGAGTGTCGTCACGGCGGAGCCGATGATCGCCT
>WNFU01010935.1_pt1 | contig 13696 bp, 13 predicted proteins | sample 5400121 | NCBI WGS metagenome assembly WNFU01 (sample SAMN13153360, study PRJNA577476) | soil metagenome | isolation source: 100 cm soil or saprolite under grassland replicate 1 | place: USA:California | collected 2016-06-15
CGAATTGGCAGCGCGAGAATACGCGGTCGCGGCGAGTGTGTTCGACATCCAGGACACAGGCGAGATGCACCACAACCCCAAGAAGAATGTGCTGTGGTGGAAACAGGATCCGGCGAGTGATGACGACTGGCCCGTCCTGCGCACGGCGATGAAGAAGCTCAAGGCGGCCCGCGACCGCCGCCAGGCGCCGTTCGTGGACCACACCGCCTACGTCAACTGGAACGCCATGATGGCAGGCGCGTTTCTGCAGGCCGGCGCCGTGCTCGACAGGCCGGAATGCAATGCGCTGGCACTGAAAGTTCTCGCACGGATCTGGTCAGAGGCCTGGGATGTCGAGAGTGGGATGTGCCATGTCCTGGGAGGGGGGCGACGCGAGCCGCGCGGAATGCTGGATGACAATGTCCAGGCTGCGGCGGCATTCCTCGATGCGTACGAAGCGACCGGCGAGGCCGGCTGGCTCGACCGCGCCACTCAGGTGATGACGTATTGTGGAAAGGCGCACGCGGACGACACGCCGGGTTACTTCGATATCGCGGGAACGAACGGCACGGCATACCTCGCGACACGTGCCAAACCGGTGCAGGATGCGCCGACCCCATCGCCGAACGGCGTCGCCGCGCTCGTGCTGGCACGCCTGAGCGCACTCACCGACAAGTCGGAGTGGCGCGAGCGACTCGATCGCCATCTCGCCGGGTTTGCCGGCAGCGCGCGCGAGCTCTCGTTGTACGGGTCCACGTTGCTGCGCGCGGTGGACTGGGCGGTGCACCCGATCACGCGGATCGAAGTGGCGGGCCCCAGCGGTGAAGGGCCCGCGTGCGCGATGCACCTGCTCGCGCTCCAGACGTACCGGCCGCGGAAAGTGGTGGTGCGCAGGATCGCCGACCGTCCTGCCGCCACGGTGTGCGTCGGGACGACGTGCTCGCTGCCCGTCTCCACGCCGGAGCAGCTGGCGAAGCTGCTGGAGTCGTGAGCTAGATTCCTACCCATCTTAACTCGAGGCTGCTGATGCCGAACAAGAAAGCCGTGATCGAAACCAAGAAGGGCACGATCGAGCTGGAGCTGTTCGCCGACGAAGTGCCCGGCACGGTTGCGAATTTCGAGAAGCTCGCCAACTCCAGCTTCTATGACGGGACCAAGTTCCATCGCGTGATCCCGAATTTCATGGTCCAAGGTGGGGATCCCTACTCCAAGACCGGCAAGGGGCCGGTCGGGACGGGCGGTCCCGGCTACACGATCAAATGTGAAACGCAGAAGAACACCCATAAGCATGTCGCCGGGACCCTCTCCATGGCGCACGCGGGCAAAGACACGGGCGGGAGCCAGTTCTTCATTTGTCATTCGCCGCAACGCCACCTCGACGGCCTGCACACCGTGTTCGGGCAGGTCACCAAGGGCATGGATGTCGTCAACACGATCAAGGGAAACGACGAAATCACGTCGATCCGCGTCTCGTAATTGGAGGTTTTGTGGTTGCTCTGCTTTTGGCAATGACGATGGTCGTGCAGGACTCGGGCGCGTTCGTGGTGCGGCTGGGCAACGACACGGTCTCGCTCGAGCAGTACACCCGTACGCCGACGCAGCTACGTGGCGAGTACGTGATCCGCACGCCGCGCAGCGTCCATCGTATCTATACCGCGGATCTGAACCCTGACGGGACGATTCGCCGCCTGGAGCTCGTGACGCACAACATCGGTGGTGATCCCGGGCCGATGGAGACGAGACAGTCGGTCGAATTCGTGGGCGACACCGCCGTCATGAAATCGCCGCGCGGCGACAGCGTCGTAACGTCAAAACTCGCCGCGCCGCGGGGCACATTCCCGTACCAGTTCTACGTCATGGGTCTGATGGAGCAAATGGGCCGCTCCGCGCGCGGCGTCGGGAAGGACAGCGTGCGGTTCAGCGCAATCTTCTCCGCGACCCAGACCAGCGGTGGGTCCATCCGCAAACGTGGCGGCGACACGCTCGTCCTGATGTTCGATGAAGGACAGCTCGCGGGGGTCGGACCGTTCACATTCCGGCTCGATCGGCAGGGCCACCTGACCTGGCTGACCGGCAAAGGCAGCACACTCCAGGTGGAAGCGCAGCGCGTCGCGTCGGTCCCGATGGCGCAAGCGACGCAGTCGTTCGCAAAGCGGCCACTCGGGCAGCTCTCGCCGCGGGATACGGCGCGCGCGACCATTGCCGGCTCGGAGGTCTGGATCGATTACAGCCGCCCGACCCGCCGGGGCCGCAACATCTTCGGCGCGTTGGAGCCGTGGGACAAGGTGTGGCGCACCGGCGCAAACGCGGCAACGCAGCTCAACACGCCGGTAGACCTCGTGATCGGCGGCGCGACCGTCCCCGCCGGCAAATACACCCTGTGGACGCTGCCTTCGCCGACCGGCTGGAAGCTCATCATCAACAAACAGAACGGGCAGTGGGGGACCGAATACCATCAAGAGCAAGACCTGGTCCGCGTCGATGCCAAGACCGAGACGCTGGCTACGCCGGTCGAGCAATTCGTGATCACGTTCGAGCCGGCGTCCGCGCCTACGACTCTCACGTTCGCGTGGGACAAGGTCCGCTACTCGGTTCCCGTGGCGAAAAAATAAGTGCACCTCGATTTCGCAGTCGTCGCCGACTATGCGCTGGTGGACCAGTCCGGCAAGATGTCGGTGCTCGGCATCTTCCAGCACATCTGGGTGCCGCAGTTTCCCGTGATGCATCCGCGGCTGCACCTCGTGCTTCGATTGAAAGGCAGACGCACGGAAGTCGGCGAACATCAGGTGCAGATCAAGCTGCTCGATGAACAAGACACGGAGCTGCTGGGCGGCTCGGGAACGGTGAATTTTGCCGAGCCGCCCGCCGGCGTCACAGAGATCGAGGCGGCGGCCGTGCTCGTGTTCGACGTGCCGTTCCCGCACGCCGGGCAGTATCGGTTCGAGATCACCGTGGACGGCGAGCGCAAGGCCAACGTCCCGATCACGGTGTCGCAGATGCCCATGGCGCCTGTGCAGCCTCCGCCCCCTTCAACACCCCAGGCTCCCGGTTCCTAACACGCCCGCCCTGCCGCTCGGCGCGTACGTGCGGCTGCCGGTGCTTCTCCTTGCCGCCGCCCTGGCGCTGGGGTTCGACCTCGGCGGATATCCGCTGTTCGATCCAGACGAGGGGCGCAACGCCGAAGTCGCGCGCGAGATGGCGGCGACGAACGACTACGTCCTGCCGCATTTCGATGGGGTGCCATACCTCGACAAGCCGATCGTTTACTTCGCCTCCGCCGGCGCGGTGATGGAGGTCCTCGGACCAACCGAGACCGCCGCCCGGCTGCCGGCGTATCTGTTTACGCTCGCCACGCTGATCGTTGTCGTGTGGTTCGTGAGGCGACGGTGGGGTACGGACGCGGGATGGCTGGCGGGACTGGCGCTCGCGACGATGCCGCTGGTCCTGGCGTACGCGCGCACGACGATCATGGACAGCGCGCTCGCGTTCTGCACGACGCTCGCAATTCTCGCGTTCTGGGATGAGCGTCCCGTACTGGCATGGGCGGCGATCGGACTCGGTGCCATTACCAAAGGCCCGCTTGCGATTCTGGTGCCACTGATCACGCTGATCTCGTACTCGCTGATTACCGGCAGATCCGTCCGGCGACTGTTTCCGCTCGCGGGTCTTGGTGTGTTTGCGCTCGTCGCCCTCCCGTGGTTTCTCGCAGTGTCACATCGCGTTCCCGAGTTCCCGCACTACGTCTTCGTGCGCGAGACGCTCGAGCGCGTCACCACGACGCGCTTCCACCGGACCGCGCCGTTCTGGTACTATCTGCCGATCGTTCCGGTCGCCGCATTCCCCTGGATCGTGCCCGCGCTCGCAGGTCTGAAGCACTGGCGCTGGGCCTGGCTGGCCCGGCGCGTGAACCCGCGGGCCCAGGAAGCGATTTTCCTGGCGTGCTGGGTCTTGGCACCGTTGTTGTTCTTCTCGCTCAATCCGTCGCAGCTCCCGCAGTACGTCCTGCCGCTGATGCCTCCCTTCGCCCTCGCGGCAGCGAGGGGGCTGGGTGGTGGAATCGGCGTGGGACGGCGCACCTACGCGGTGATCGCAGGGGTACTTGGGATCGCGCTCGTGTCCCTGACCGTTTGGCTGCCCGCGCCGATCAGCCTCACGCCGGCGGAACGAGCCGCGATCCCGCAGACCGCGCTGGCGTTGGGCATCGCGCTCCTGATTTCGGCGGCGCTGGTCTGGTACGCGGGCCGAGTCGAGCGACCGCGTCCGGCACTCGTGGTGATGGGGTACGCACTGACCGTGATGGCGGCGCCCATCGTTTCGGGCCAGCTGCTCGCCGCCGTCGGCGAGGATCGCTCGTCGGCTGCCATCGCACGCGTCATTCAGAACGTACGGCCGATGGTGGAGGGTGTGGAGGATGTCGAGGTTGTGGGGGTCTCGGCATTCCCAACGTCCCTGCCCTTTTACCTGAGACATCAAGTACTGCTCGCGTCTGCCACCGCGCGCGAGCTGACGAGCAACTTCGTCATCGATTACCAGGAGCAGTTCCGGCAGGGCAGCGCTTCGCCGCTCAGGCCTGCCGAATACTGGCGTGACCGGGCGCGCGACTGCCGTACACCGGCCGTGTTCGTGGCGCGCGCCAACGACGCGCGTGTCCGCGCCCAGCTCGATTCCGTGCTCCCGTTGCTCGCCGTCGAAGGCAAGTACGCGGTCTATGGACCATGTGCGGCATCTTCGGCGCGATAGCACGGCGTGAAGCGGCGCTGCGGCATCCCGAGGCGCTCACGCGGATGGCCGCGGCGCTGCGCCACCGCGGCCCCGACGGCGAATGCATTGTCGGTCACGAGCGCGCGCGCATCGGGGCACGCCGCCTCGCGATCATGGATCTCACGACCGGCGACCAACCGTTTCAGAGTCCCGACGGCAAGATCTGGATGGTCTGCAACGGCGAGATCTACAATGCTCCCGAGCTGCGGCGGGAAGCGTCCGCATGGGGTTATCCCTTCCGCTCGCACGGCGACATCGAGACGATCGTCCCCTACTACCAGCGGTTCGGCGCGGATGCCGTGGCCCGGCTCGAGGGGATGTTCGGCCTCGCGGTCTGGGATGAGACGCGGCGCCGGCTCGTGCTCGCGCGCGATCGCGCGGGCGAGAAACCGCTGTTCTGGACCGAAGTGGCCGGCGAACTGCGATTCGCATCGGAGATCCAGGCGCTGCTCGAGTTTCCCGACCAGCCGCGCCGGCTGAATCGCAAAGCGCTTTGGCTGTACCATGCGCTGGGATACGTCCCGGCGCCCTACACGATGTTCGACGGCATTCACAAACTCCCGCCTGCGTCACTGCTCATTGCGGATGACTATCGAATTGAGATTCGGTCTTTCTGGAGTGCCGCCGACGTGGCTAGCCGCCCGGCGACTCCATCGCTCGGCGACGCGACAGCGCTGCGAGAGACGTTGCTCCGCGCCGTGAAGCGCGAGCTGATGTCGGACGTGCCGCTCGGGATCTTCACAAGCGGGGGACTCGATTCGTCACTGCTCGTCGCCGCCGCGGCTCGCGGCATTCCGGGCGAGCGCCTTCACACCTACGCCGTGCGATTCACGGAGAGCGGATACGACGAGAGCCCGTACGCGGAAGCGGTGACGCATGCGATCGCCAGCGTTCATCACGTCGTCACGGCGGACGATGAATCGCTCGGTCGCGCGCTCGACGTCGTGTCGCGCTCGCTCGCGGAGCCGCTCGGCGACCCCGCGGTGCTGCCCACGTTTCTGTTGGCGGAAGCCGCCCGCGAGGACGTGAAGGTCATTCTGTCCGGCGAAGGCGCAGACGAGCTGTTCGGCGGGTACCCGACCTACCTGGGCCACAAATTTGCGCAGCGCTGGCAGAGCCTGCCGGCCCCGCTCCGGCGCGCGGCGCGGTGGGCGGTGGATCGCTGGCCGTCCTCGACCGGCAAGATGACGCTGGAGTACATGCTCAAGCAGTTCCTGGCGGCCGCCGAGCTGCCATGGCTGGAGCGGCACCTCACCTGGCTCGGTGCGATGGCGATCGAGGACGGCGTCATTGCCGAGCTGGCCGCCAGGCTGGACCGCTTCCCGAGTGAGGATCCGCTGAATCGCGTGATGTGGTTCGACTTTCTGACCTATCTGCCCGACGATCTGCTGGTCAAAGTCGATCGCGCCACGATGCTCGCTTCGGTCGAGGCCCGGGCGCCATTCCTCGATCGCGAAGTGATGGAGCTGGTGCTTCCGGGCCCTTCGCATCTCAAGGTGCGAGGCCTCACCACCAAGGCGATATTAAAGGAAGCAGCGCGTGGCTTGGTGCCCGATGTGGCCATCGACCGCCGGAAACGGGGTCTCTCCGTACCCGTGGCGCGCTGGCTGAACACAGGACTCGCGCCGCTGGCTGACCGCTTGCTGGACTCGCCGCTCCTGGCGGAGCACCGGTCCGGTCGCCGGAATCATGCCCGCAGGCTGTGGCCGCAGCTCATGCTCGCGTTGTGGAGTGAACGGTGGGGGGTAGAGATCCAGTGAACCGAGCCGAAGCCCTGTCCCTCATGCACGAGCACACGCAATCGCCCTCGCTGCGCCAGCACATGCTCGCGGTCGAGGCCGCGATGCGGGCTTATGCCTCCAAATTCGGCGAGGATCCCGAGCCGTGGGGTCTCGTCGGCCTGCTGCACGACTTCGACTACGAGAAATTCCCCAACGCTGAGCACTCGGCCACGGACGGTCATCCCGCGTGGGGCGTCAATCTGCTGCGCTCCAAAGGCGTGGCCGAGCCGCTCCTGCGGGCGGTCTTGGGACACGCGACCTACTCCGGCGTGCCGCGCGACACGCCGATGGCGAAGACGCTCTTTGCGGTCGACGAGTTGTGCGGATTCCTGGTCGCGTGCGCGCTGGTGCGTCCGTCCAAGAGCTTCGCGGATCTCGAGGTGTCGTCGGTCAAGAAGAAACTCAAGGACAAGGCGTTCGCCCGCGGCGTGAACCGCGAGGAGGTCCGCCAGGGCGCCGAGGAGCTCGGCGTACCGCTTGACGATCACATCGCGTTCTGTATCCAGGCACTCCGTCCGGTGGAACCCTCGCTGGGCCTCGGGGGGGGAGGGTGAATCCGTTTTCGCACGCGCTGGATCGGGCGACGGGCGCACGTCCCATTCCCGGCAACCTCGTCCGCCACATCGCGATCAGCAGCGACGCGCTCGACGCCATGCTCGAGATGATTACGAGTGCACAGCGGACGGTTCACTTTGAGAATTACATCATCCACCACGACGCCACCGGCAAGCGCTTCGCGGCGGCGTGGGCGGACCGAGCGCGCGCCGGCGTGCGGGTGCGTATCCTCTACGACGCCTTCGGGTGCCGCGGCACGAGGGGCGCCTACTGGCGTGCGCTGCGGAGCGCTGGTGTAGACGTCCGCCCGTTTCGCCCGATCTGGACGAGTGGTCCGATCGCCGCATTCAGCCGCGACCACCGCAAGCTGCTCGTCGTAGACGGCGAAAAGGCGATGACCGGCGGCCTCTGCATCGGCGACGAATGGGCCGGCAACCGCGCGGCCGGGCGAGCGCCCTGGCGCGACACGATGCTTGCGGTGTGTGGGCCCGCGGTCGCCGCGTTGGAAGCGGCGTTCGTCCGGATGTGGGCCCGCGCCGGCTGCCCGCTCCCCGAGAATGAGACCACCGCGGCGCCGGAGGAGTGTGGTCCCTCCGCGGTGCGCGTGGTGGAGGGCTTCCCGGGGCAGTCACGCATCTATCGCGCGGTCCAACTGCTCGCGGCGGCGGTGACGGAGCGGCTCTGGATTACCGACGCCTACCTCGTCGCACCGCCACCCCTGTATGCGGCGTTCGTGGACGCGGCGCGCAGCGGCGTGGATGTGCGCCTGCTGCTCCCTGGCACCACCGACATCCCCATCGTTCGCACGTTTACGCGCGGCGGGTACCGCGAGCTGCTGCACGCGGGTGCGCGGATCTTCGAGTATCGCGGCCCGATGGTGCACGCCAAGACGCTCGTGGGTGATCACGAGTGGGCGCGCGTGGGATCGAGTAACCTGAATTTCTCGAGCCTGCTGGGTAATTACGAGCTCGACCTCGTTGCCGAGCACGACGGCCTGACCGCGACACTCGCAAAGCAATTCCTGCATGACATGGCGCAGAGCCGTGAGATCGTGCTGGTGGCGCGTCGCCGGCTCCCGTTGCCGCCGCGGCTCATCGCTGCGGCCGCGGTACAAGATCCATCCCCGCAACACAAACGCTCCCTCCGTGAGCGCCGGGCCGTTGCCGTTGTCGCGTTGATGCAGGTGGCCGGCGGCGCGCGCCGCATGGTGGCGGGCGCCGCAGCATCCACGTTTCTGGTGGTCGGGGTATTGCTGATCCTGTTTCCACTCGTCACCAGCACCGTCCTCGCCGTCGCGGCGCTGGCGACATCGATGTGGCTCGCCGGGTTTGCCATCGCCCGCCGGCGGCGCCGCCGGGAGAGCGATGTTGCCTGACTTTCCCCCTCCCCCTCAACCTCCGACCGGCGCTGCGCGTATGGGAAGCAGCGAAGAGGACAAAGGGTTGGTTGCTAAGGCTTTAGCGGGCGAGCGCGACGCATTCGGCGTGCTCGTCGAGCGCTATGCGGCGCAGGCCCGGCGGGTCGCGCGGGCGGTCTTGGGCGATCCCGATGATGCGGATGACGCCGCGCAGGACGGATTTCTCTCCGCCCTGGTGAAGCTCGCGCAGTACGATACACGCCGCCCCTTCGGCCCGTGGTTGATGCGTATCGTGGCCAACGCGGCCACGGACCGGCGGCGACGCCGCAACGTGCGGCAGGCCGAGCCCCTCGACCCGGCATTGGTGGGTGGAGGTCCACGGCCTGACGCGGCGGCAATCCGGAGCGAGCTGGGTGCGCGGTTGCGAACCGCGCTCGGCCAGTTGCCCGAGCGCCGCCGGATGGCGGTCGTGTTGTTCGATGTCGAAGGTTACTCGCACGCCGAAATCGCCGGGATTCTGAGAATCCCGGAAGGAACGGTGCGATCGGAAGTGTTTCACGCGCGTCGCCGTCTACGCACGCTGCTGGCTGACTGGAAGGAGCAGGCACGATGAAGGACTCACAGGCGTTCGATCACCGCCCGGATCCGGAGCTGGGCGCGGCGCTGCGCGCCGCGCTGGATCCGAAGGACGATCAGAAAGCGTTCGTCGCTCGCGTCATGGCGCAGTATGAGCGGGCGCTGGACCGCGCCACGGTTCCCACGGTCGATGTGCTGGCGTCCTGGTTCCGGCCGGGCATCGCGGCCGCAGCCGCCGCGCTCGTCGTCGGGTTTCTGCTCGGGCGCACGGTGCTGGCGCCGGCGCCGGCCTCGTTCGATACCGCGATGGCACCGAGCGAAGGACCTGGCCTCGCCGCTCTCGTGACGGCGTCGGATCCACCGGACGCGAGCGTCGTGTTCTCGTCACTGGTTGACCAACGCTAAGAAGGAGAAAGAGGAATCATGCTGAATAGATCGAAACTCGCCGCGGTCGGCCTTTTGGCCGCCGTGTTCCTGGCGGGTGGACTTGCCGGATGGGGCGGCCGCGAGGCCGCGGAGCGCGACGGGCGGGGGGGCTCCCGGCGCGGACCCGATGCGATGGTCGCGTATTTGAGCCGGGAGCTGGACCTCAGCTCCGCGCAGCGTGACTCCGTCCGCGCAATCTTCGCCCGGCATCGCCCCGAAACCGATTCCCTGTGGGCGCGGGTCCGGCCGCGGTTCGATTCCATCAAGGTGCGTATGCGTGCCGAGATCGACGCCCAGCTCACGCCGGAGCAGCGGACTCGTCACCAGCAACTCATCGATCGGGCTGAGCATCAACGTAGGGAACGGGAAGACTCCACCAAAGGGAAGGCGGGGGGCCACTAATGCGGCGGAGTTTGGTGGTGGGGATTCTTCTTGGCACGGTGCTCGCCGCGCCTGCAGCGGCGCAGCACGTTCAGGTCACACTTCAGGAAGCGGTTCAACGATGGTGCAGGCCCGTGGCGACCAATCGAACGCCAGCGCCCAGCGGCTCGCGGCCTTTGGCGCTTTCATTCCGACCGTCACCGTCAACTCAACCGCGTTCCGGCAAAGTCAGGCGTCGATTGTAAACGGCCTCCCCGCCCAGGCCGGGACGTACCAGTACAACACTGGCCTGACCTTGAATGTCGATCTGTTCGACGGACTTCGGCGCATACAGCGGTATCGCAACGCTGCCGCGACAGCAGAGGCCGCGAGTGCCGGCTACACGAACCAGCGCTTTCAGGTCACGCTCCAGACGAAGCAAGCCTTCTACAATGCTCTTGCCACTGAGGAGCTCGTTCGCGTGGCAGAATCGCAAGTGGTTCGCGCTCGGCAACAGCTGCAGATCTCTGTGGACAAACTGCATGCCGGCTCCGCTACGCGCTCCGACTCGCTCCGATCGACGGTCGATTATGGGAACGCCCGCATTGCGCTGCTCCAGGCGCAGGCCAACCTCGCGACTGCGCAGGCGGATCTCGGTCGTCAAATAGGAATCGACAGTCTGGTGCGGGCGGTGCCCGATAGCACACTTCCGCCGCTGCCGGATTCCACCGGGTTGAGGGCTGCAGCACTCGAGAATTCACCGCAAGTCATTCAGGCACAGGCGCAGGCGTCAGCACTTGCCGCGACGGTGTGGGACCAGCGGTCGCAATATCTGCCAACGCTGAGTGTGACCTACACGACATCTAGTCAGGGTCTGACCCAACCGTGGCAGGGATTCACTCCACCGAATCGCAACCTGAATCAGCTTCGCTTTGGTCTCAGCTGGATCATTTTCAACGGTTTCGCACGCGAGCAGCAGCTCACTTCGGCGGCGGTGCAGCGTGACGTCGCAAACGCTCGTACGGACGACACGCGCCGTCAGGTAAACGCCGCGCTGACACAGCAGCTCGCGGCGGCCGCGACGGCGTTCGAGCAAATCGACATCGCACGGGCCAACCTGGCCGCGGCCACTGAGGATTTGCGGGTGCAGAACGAGCGGTATCGCGTGGGAGCGGCGACGATTCTCGACCTGTTGACCTCGCAAGCCGCGCTCACACAGGCCCAAGTCAACCTCGTGCAGACGCGCTACAACTACCTCATCGCCCGCGCGCAGGTCGAAGCGGTGCTGGGACGGACGCTATGACATCGACACAGGCGACGCTGTTCCACACTGGCGACACGCCGACACCCGATACCGTCATCCTCACGCATCACCTGACGCGCGAGTACGTGATGGGCGCGGAGGTCGTACACGCGCTGCGCGGTGTCGACATCCAGATCAAGAAGAACGAGTTCGTGGCGTGCATGGGACCATCGGGGTCGGGCAAGTCGACGCTGATGAATCTGATCGGCTGCCTCGACACGCCGACGAGCGGGGAGTATTGGCTCAACGGACAGAAGGTGAGCGACTTGAGCGACGACGAGCTGGCGCGGATCCGCAATAAGGAAATCGGATTCGTGTTCCAGACGTTCAATCTGCTGCCGCGCGCGGATGCACTCCACAACGTGGAGCTGCCGCTCATCTATGCCGGCATGTCCTCCAAAGAGCGGCGCGAGCGCGCTGCTCGCTCCCTTCAACAGGTGGGACTGGGTGACCGTATGGATCACCGGCCCAACGAGCTGTCCGGCGGGCAGCGGCAGCGCGTCGCCGTCGCGCGAGCGCTGGTGAACGAACCGAGCATTCTGCTCGCCGACGAGCCGACGGGAAACCTCGACTCGGCGACGGGCAACGAGATCATGGGGCTGTTCCACGAGCTCCACGACTCGGGCCAGACCATCGTGCTGGTGACGCACGAACACGACATTGCGGCGCATGCGCGCCGCCAGATTCATCTGCTCGACGGCAAAGTCGCGCGCGATGAGAAGACGGAAGGTCAGACGTGAACACAAAACTTTGGGGAAGCGCCGCGGCGGCAATGCTGCTCGCCGGCCTGGCTGGTTGTTCCCAGAAGCAGGCTACGCAATCGTACGAGGCCGTTGCGGTGGAACGCCGGAACCTGGTCGTGTCGGCGTCCGCCTCGGGCGCGATCGAGCCGGTGCTGACGGTCGACGTAAAGTCCAAGGCGTCGGGCGAGATCATCGGGATGAACGTGCAGACGGGCGACGACGTGAAGGAAGATCAGCTCCTCGCGTCGATCGATCCGCGCATCCCGCGCAACAACCTGGCGCAGTCGCAGGCCAACCTTGAGGTTGCCCAGGCGCAGCTCAGCAACGCCAAGGCGCAGCTCGCCCGGTCCGACACGCTGTTCAAGGCCCAGGCGATCACGCAGACCGAGTACGACGGCGCCCGGCTGGACTACGCCAACGCCAACGCCTCGGTGATCCGCGCGCGGTCGGACCTCGAGAACTCGCGCGATCGCATGACCGACACGAAGCTGCGCGCGCCGCTGGCCGGGACGATCATCGCCAAGAACGTGGAGCTCGGAACCGTCATCTCATCGCCGACGACGGACGTCGGCGGCGGCACGGTGCTGTTCAGGATGGCGAACCTCGACACCGTCCAGATCCGCGCCCTCGTCGATGAGACCGATATCGGCAAAGTGTCCTCGGGCCTGCTCACGACTATCACGGTGGACGCGTATCCGAACCGCCCGTTCGAGGGGAGCGTCCTGAAGGTGGAGCCGCAAGCTACGGTCCAGCAGAACGTGACGATGTTCAACGTGCTCATACGGATTCCGAACCCGAATCACCTGCTCAAGCCGGGCATGAACACCGAGGTCGAGATTCACGTCGGGCGCCGGGACAATGTCCTCGCGGTGCCGAACGCGGCGCTGCGGACGCAGCGTGACGTCGCTTCGGCGGCCCAGGTACTGGGGCTCGATCCGACGCAGGTACAGCAGCAGCTCGCTGCGGCGGCCCAGCAACCACAGACCCCGGCCAACCGCGACAGCGCATCGCTGGGCGGAGGCGCCGCGAAGCCTGACTCTGGCAAGGCGGCGAGTGGCGGCAACACCATGACGACCCCCGACGGCCGGACGATCCAGCTGCCACCCGGCGTCACGGAGGCGCAGATCCGGTCGGCCTTCCAGAAGCGCATGGCGGGCCAGGAGCTGACGCCGGCTGAGCAGAGCGCGATGGCAGCGATGCGGCAGATGATGCAACGCGCGGGTGGCGGCGGTCAGGGTGGTGGCGGACTCCGCCGCAACACGGGCGAACCGTCGAGCTACATCGTCTTCACGCTCAAGAACGGTAAGCCGACCCCCGTGCAGATCAGCACCGGCCTCACCGATCTCGACTACATCGAGGTCGTGAGCGGCTTGACGGAGCAGGACACCGTGCTGGTCCTGCCCAGCGCCTCATTGCTCAACGCGCAGCGCGACATGCAGCAGCGGATGCGCAACGTCACGGGCGGCGGCCTGCCGGGAGTCCAGCAGCAGCAGCCGACCACTCCGGCGCGGCCGACGACGACGACGAGGCCGTAGGATGCTGCTCGGCGAAATCTTCCAGGTCGCGCTCCAGGCGATCCGCGCCAACAAGCTGCGGTCGTTTCTCACGATGCTGGGCATCATCATCGGCGTCGGCGCGGTCATCACGATGGTGGCGCTCGGGAGCGGGGCGCAGAAGGCCGTGCAGGCTCGGCTCCAGGCGCTCGGTCCGACGTTATTGTCGATTTATCCGGGACAGTCGTTCCGGGGCGGGATCGCGATCATGTTCGACCAGCGCGTCAGCGTCACGGTGGACGACGCGGCCGCGCTGGCGCGCGACGCCCGCTACGTCAAAGGCGTCGTGCCCGAGCTGACCC
>WNFU01006847.1_pt1 | contig 13692 bp, 16 predicted proteins | sample 5400121 | NCBI WGS metagenome assembly WNFU01 (sample SAMN13153360, study PRJNA577476) | soil metagenome | isolation source: 100 cm soil or saprolite under grassland replicate 1 | place: USA:California | collected 2016-06-15
GGTGCCAGCGGCGGAGCGTCTGCGGGCTGACCGCAAAGGACGACCACCGCTCGGGCGGAAGCAGCCGGCTCACCGCAGCAAGCAACGCACGGTCAGCGGCCGTGTACTGCGGCCGCCTCCCTCCGCGCCTCAAGATCGCGACTTGGTAGCGCAGGACCACGATCTCGAGCTCGCGCTCACCGCCGCGGCAGGCGAGCAAACGAACGAAACCGCAGAGGAGCCGGTACAGCAGACAGGTCAGCAAGACGCGCAGTCTGAACCGCTCCGGCCATCACCACCAGCACCCCCGTCCCGGCCGAATCGAGTTTCTTTACCCCACACGCTTAGCAGGGCTCGTCCGCGCCCTACTGAAGACGCTCCCGGCCGAGGGTGCGAACGAGCTCGCGCAAGCACAGAGCGAGGTCGAGGAGCTGATCGGCCAAAGCCACCTGACGTGGGTGAAGACGCGCGAGGAGGCGTTCGCGAACGCCGAGCGGGCGCTCGACAAACAGCTCGAGCTGATCGCGCACCTCCATGACCCCGCCGAGGGCGACCCGATCTACGTGCCGGACACAAACGCGCTCGCCTGGAATCCCGACCTCGAGACGTGGCGCTTCGCCGGCGCGCAGCAGTTCACCCTCGTGCTGACTGCGACCGTGCTCGGCGAGCTTGACCGACTCAAGGTCGAACACCGAAACCCGGACTTCCGGGCGAAGGCCGAGGGGCTGATCAACCGGCTGAAGTCCTACCGCGGCCGCGGCGAGCTCTCGCGCGGAGTCGTCCTTCGCCGCGACGTCAGCACCATCAAGACGATCGCGCTCGAGCCGAATGTCGAAGAGACGTTGCCCTGGCTCGACCCCGACAGCGACGACGATCGCATCCTCGCCTCGTTCGTCGAGGTCATGCGCCAGCACCCGCGCACGCCAGCGATCCTGGTCACGCGAGACGTCAACCTCCAGAACAAGGCTGAGTACGCCGGCCTGCCGTTCGTCGAGCCTCCCGACCCCGCCTCAGCCGAAAGCCGCCTGAGCTAGCTCATCAGCGCCCGTACCATCGACCCATCGACGCCTGCGTCTTCCTGGAGGAGCGGGGTTCGGCTCTCGCACCTGATAGGACGGCCGTCTCTGTCTCGTCCGCGGATCGTCCTGCGGCTCGACTGAACGCCCTGCGATGAAGCGCATCGTCCAGCGGACCCGCTCAGAGCGTCTATGCCGCGCCTACGAGCGGCAAAGCTCCGACCGCCTCGGCAATCCACACGCGTAGGTCGTCCAGCAAGTCCTCCGCAATCATCGACTCGTCGAGCAACGAGGCCAGCCGCAGGCGGTCGAGCGGGAGGTTGCCACGGACCGTGACGTCGTGCCACTTGAACAGGAGGTCCGGCTCGCGGGAAGGGACGACGGGGAAGGCGAGCGCGCCGACGGGCCTCACGTTGAAGACGATCACTTCCTGCCAGGAGTCGACCGACAGCAGCTTCTCGCCCCAGTCCTGGCCAATGGCGCACTGGCAAACGATCACCAGCTGGCCTCGAGTCTTTCCATCCTTGAATCCGCGCCAGGCGATGACGTCGAGGTCGTAATCCTTCGCGTCGGGCCCGATGCTCCGCATCCTGCCGACCTCCTCGCCCATCCGCCGCGCCAGGCGGACGACCTTGCTTCTGAAGTCTTCGATTGGCTCATCTTCCAGACGCGGCCAACCAAAACGGAGCGCCTCGCCGCCCACGTACGCACGAAGCGCCTCCGTAACGACACGCTCGAAGAGCCTCGCCGGGATGTGGAACGGGATGTCGAGCTTGTAGAGAAGGCGCGCTCCGAGGAGGCAGAGGAAGGGATAGACGGGCCTCTCCTCCCAGCTGGCCGTTCGCCGGGCGGCTGCCGCCTCGACCCTGATCGGGTAGTGGTTCCCGACGACCTGTTCTCGAAAGCTGAGCTGGCTCAGCGTCGCCTCGGTCTGCTGGTTAGCTGGGTTAAGCCCCTCTGCGGCCTGGTCGTGGCCCCCTGCGCGGAGATCTGCCTCGAGTTCCGCGCTGAGCTCCGAGTCCGCCGCGCCCACGCCGAGCGCGAAATCCTCGAAGTCATCAAGGCCAAGCTCCTCCTGAAGGAAGTCGGAGATGCGAGCCACACTTAGGGTTGGCTGCGGCCCGAAGAGGCAGCACAGCTCTGCCCAGTCGGCGAGTCCTTCAGGGCTCGGATCGGGTATCGGCAGGCGCAGCACGCTGTGCTCCGTCCTCAGACGGCCGCCGCCTTGCGCCTCAGGCCCCGGCCCCGTCGCTCACCTTAGTTTCACGCCGGTGCCCAAGCCATTCGCCAGTCGGGGCGGCGGCAGAACGACCCAACAAGGCAGTCACTCCGCGATAGTTAGCGTGGCGAGGACCTGAGTGTTCAGCCCCGAGCGCGGGTCGTAGATGATCCGGTAGGTGTCACGGGCCACCTGGAACGAAAGCACCGACCGTTCTCCCTCGTCCCATCGAAAAGCATAGGCCCAGGCCGGCCATTCCCGCAGGCTCGTCTCAGTCAGCCCGCTGACTGAACCCGCACCGAATCGCTGGTCGAGATACTGCCTGTGCTGCAGGTACTCGTCCTGTGTCGCGAGGTCGCGAAATCGGACAACCTCGACATAGAGCTCCCGACAGTCACGCGACGTCAAGTGGACACGCTCGATGTCGCCGCAGTGGTCTACCGCTTGCTCTTCGGTTCGCTCCACCGCGTGACCCTGTGGCGTCACGGCGGGGTAGCAGAACTCCAACCTGAACCCTGGGCGTGTGAACCGCGGCCAGTCCGCGTGCTCCAATTCCATAGCCGCGAGACTAGTCGAGCACTGTCAGAGTCCGTGCGGCCTTCAACCGGCTACGACCGCTACGACCGCCTACCACCCGGTAGAGCCGGTGTGGTACGCGTGTAGCCGCGGCGGTGTCGGATCAGGCAACAGCTACTGCGCGGCAGTGACCTCCGTTCCCATGCGATCCAAATCGCAAGCGGTGACCGCCGAGGGCAAGGGTTTGGCGTACGTTCAAGACCTTCTTCGCGGCTAGCTCGGCGATGTGCTCGCCGGAACAGCGACCAGCCGTGAGTCCGACGAGGGCATCATGCTTTCGACTCGGCGCGGCCTCGCGATCCTGGACCTCGCAATCGCGCTCACGGCGATGGCGAAGGCCGACGACCTGGATCTGCGGACGCTCGACCTTTAGTCGCCCGGTGCTTAACGTGCGAGCAGAAACTAACGTGAACGTGATCGAGACCGAGCGCCTTCTTCTTGAGCCCTTGGACGTGTCCCGGCTGGAAGACTTCGTCGCGCTCACCGCTGATCCAGACACCATGCGTTACTGGGCGCCTGGTGGGCCGTTTAGGCGCGACGTGGCTGAGCGGAACTTCGCGGCATCGCTCGCACGTGTCCGGGAACACGGCTTCGGCAAACGCTGGATCGTGGCGAAGGAGAGTGGTGCGGGGCTGGGGTTCACCGACACGAAGTACTTCGGCGAAAGCTGCGAAGACGTCTCGCCTGACGAGGTCGAGATCGGTTGGATGCTCTTCCCGGCGACGCGGGGTCGGGGGTATGCGAGGGAGGCCGGACGCGCCGTCCGGGACGAAGCGTTCGACCGGCTCAAGCTTGAGAGCATCGTCGCCGTCCATCACCCTGAGAATGCGGCGTCCGGCCGGATCATGGAGAAGCTCGGCATGGTGTTCGAGCGCGACGTCGTCGCCAGCGACGGTTGGCCGTATCGCCTTTACCGCTTGACGCGCGAACAATGGGCCTCAGGGCGATGAATTTCAGTCGCCGCTCTCCCGGACTTCGCGCGCATTCGGCTGCGACCGGCCGAAGGAATCCTCTCAGCGTGACGAGCGCGAGCAACTCGTGGGCTTAAGCGGCTTCGGGACGAAGTCGTCCGCACCGGCCTCGACGGCCTGGGTCTTCTCCGGCCCGGTGCTCGCCGTGATCATGATCACGGGCAGGACGGCCGTCTCCTCGCACTCGCGGAGCTGCTGGCAGATCGCATAGCCATCCATCTGCGGCATCACGACATCGAGGAGAACGAGGTCCGGATCCGTGGCCTTGACGAGTTCGAGAGCAGCTCGTCCGTCGGTGGCCCAGATGACGTCGTAGCCACGCGAGAACGGCCTCGAGCAAGCGCAGGTTCTCGGGGACGTCTTCCACGACGAGGATCCTCGCGTCGCCGACGCCGCTCATCTACGCCGCCCGTCGCACTGCCGCCTCACGGTCTCGAGGAGCTCGACGACGTTCACCGGCTTCGAGATGTAGCCGTCGAAGCCCGCGGCCAGGAACCGCTCGTGGTCGCCCTGCATCGCCTGCGCGGTCACGGCGAGTACCGGTATGGAGGCGGTGCGCTCGTCTGCACGCAACCGGCGAAGCGCCTCGACGCCGTCAATGTCCGGAAGCTGGATGTCCATGAGCACCAGATCCGGCGCGTGCCCGGCCGCCAGCTCGACGCCCTGCCCGCCGGTCGTAGCCTCAAGCGCGCGATAGCCCGTCGCCAGCAGGACATCCCGGAACAGCTTCATGTTCTTCTCGTTGTCCTCGACCACGAGGATCTGCTCACCAGCCATGACTACGCGGGCTTGCAGGCAGCGTGAACACGAACGTGCTCCCCTTACCAAGCTCGCTGTCGACCCAGATCCGGCCGCCGTGCAATTCAACGAGCCGCTTCGACAGCGCGAGGCCGAGGCCCGTCCCCTCGCGCTGCTCGCTCCCCGCCTTCGTCTGCTGGAACTCCTCGAAGATCCGCTCGTGATCCTCGGGGGCGATACCCGGACCGGTATCGGCGACCGAGACTCTTACGTCGCCGTCGACCTGCGCCGCGTTGACGTCGACCGCCCCGCCCGTGGGGGTGAACTTAACGGCGTTTGAGAGCAGATTGAAGATCACCTGTCTGATCCGGCGCTCATCGCCCTCGACGGTGTCGACGTCCAGATCCGCCGAGAGCGAGATCTCGACGCCGTCCTTCGTCGCCCGCTCGCGCATCGTCACGACGCCGCGCTCGAGCGCCTCCCGCAGGGAGAACGGCGCAGCTTGGAGCTCGACTTGTCCCGCCTCGATCTTGGACAGGTCGAGGACGTCGTTGATCAGCGAGAGCAGGTGGTTCCCCGACGAGAGGATGTCGTCGAGGTACTCCTCCTGCTTCTCGTTGATGTCGCCGAACATCCGCTCCCGCAGCACCTGCGAGAACCCAAGGATCGCATTGAGCGGGGTGCGGAGCTCATGCGACATGTTTGCGAGAAACTCGCTTTTATGCAGACTCGTCGCTTCGAGTGCCTTGTAGAGGCGCCTGAGCTCGTCGTTCATGCGGTTCACATTGGCCGCGAGCGCTCCCAGCTCATCTCGATTGCTGACGTCGACGCGCCCGGAAAAGTCGCCCGAGGCGATCGCAGCCAGTCGAGAGTCGATTCGCTGGATCGGTCCGATCAGCGACCAGGAGAGGACGAACCCCAGCAGCAGCGCAAGGCCGATTGCCCCCGCTGCGACGCCTATGAAGAGGTTCCGCGAGCTCGCGTACGCGCTCGCGTTCTGCGCGATCACGTCGTCGGTCTTCGCGGTCGTCCTGTTGGCGAGCACCGCCGTGAGGCTGTTGAGGTCGATCGCGAGCTGCTCGGCCCTGTGACGGAGACGCGGCGGCGGGGCTACGCCAGGCGACGCATCGGTCTCGAAGTCGATGAGCTCCCGTATCACAGCGGAGAGCCGCGCGCTCTTCACCCGGATCCGGCGCAGCACACCCTTGTCCTCGGCTGGAGGCACGAATCCGAGTCGGACGACGGAGGTTGCCGGGCCAATTAGCGCGACAGCGTTCGCGATCGCCTTGTCGACGGCGGCCGCTTCGCGTCCGCTTGGGCGCGGCGGCTTCGATTGGTTGACTGCGTAGAAGTCGCTGGCGACGTTCTCAGCCAGCAGCAGGCGGACGTGCGAGGCGTCGCTCTGGAGCTTGCCGTACGCGGAGGCCCGCTGCTGGAGTGCGCCGAGGCGCGCAATCCTCTCCTGTGAGTCGCCGAGGACGCTGAGGCCGAGCAGACCGACCACCACGACCAGCACTGCAGTGCCCACGAACGCCACGAGCAGCTTCGTGCGGACCCTCGCCGGCAGGCGCCCGACGCCGCCGACGAGACGATTGCGCGCGCTCACCCGCCACCGCTTCGTGGCGAGGCCCGCTGCTCGCTGGTTCGTTGGCTCAACATCAGACCGACGCTCACGGAGTCAGCGTCGCCGAACCTCCGACCATATCCGTGACCAACCAGCTTCCGTTGATCCGGGCGACCTGCTGATCGGCGGCGGTTACGGGTCCGAGCTTCTTCGTCTTGCTATCGATGTAGTGGCACTCGAAGTGGAGCGTGCCGCGATCGCCGTTGACCGTAATGCGGATCTTGTAGGCAGCCGTATCCGAGACCCAGCGGTTGCCGCGCCGGAAGGCTGGCGCCGCCACCCAAAAGCGCCGGATTTGCTTCTTTCCCGTCAGCGTCTGCCCCGGCTTGGTGGTGAAGGTCGCCTGCGGCGCCCACAGGCTCATCATTAGATCGATGTCCTTCTTCGACGTCGCCTTGTGAAAGTTCTTCTCGAGCTGGTTGATCGACCAGAGATCCGCCTGTCGTTGAATCGTCTGGTCCGAAGCCGATTTCGTGCTCGAGCCCCCGCACGCAGCGAGCGAGATGGCCAGAAGCCCCAGCGTGCCTCCGATCGAGACCCTTCGCATTTGAGCCTCCTTTCCGCTCAGGCTCGCCTGGGCTGTCGGCGCGTAACGATGTTCACATGCCGGCGCGGATCCGTCCAGCGCCAACGCGGAAAATAGAAGGAGCACGTTCCCGTGCCAACCATGCCCGCTGGCCGTTCACGGGGGTGCCAGCACGGCGCCGCGAAGGGGATCGTCACCTTCCCGCCTGGGCGCAGAAGCGGTGCACCTGGTCCGGAAACTCGCGGACGCGGATCGGCTTCTCGAGCCAGCCGGCGAAGCCCGCGGCTTCGAGCCAGTCGCCGCCTCCTTTGAGCGGCAGCGCGCTCAGCGCGATGACCGGGATCAAGGCCGTTTGCGGCTCGTCTCCCAGCCTCCGCGCGGCCTCCGTGCCGTCCATGTCCGGAAGCCGGAGATCCATCAGGATCACGCCCGGCAGGTGCTCGGCCGCGAGCGCGATCCCCTCGGCACCACTTGCCGCTTCGAGCGTCTGGAATCCGGCAACGCGGAGCACATCCCGAGCGAGCTTCCGGTTCTTCTCGTTGTCGTCGACGATCAGGACGAGCGTCACCGGCGTATCCTCTCGCCATGCCGATCCGGCTGGTGCTCGCGGAGGACCACTATCTCGTCCGCGAAGGCGTGCGGCGGCTCCTCGAGACTCGGGCCGACCTTGAGGTCGCAGCCGTGTGCGGGGATCTCGGCTCTCTGCTCGCCGCAGTAGAGGCAGAACACCCGGACGTCGTTGTCACCGACATCCGCATGCCGCCGGGGGACACCGACGAGGGGATCCAGGCCGCCGAGCGGCTGCGCGAGACGAACCCCGACGTCGGCGTTGTCGTTCTCAGCCAGTACGCCAACCCGAGCTACGCTCTCGCGCTCTTGGAGCGCGGGAGCGCGCGGCGCGCCTACCTCCTGAAAGAACGCATAAAGGATCTCGGACAACTCGTGACGGCGATCCACGCCGTCGCAGAGGGCGGCTCGGTGATCGACCCGAAGGTTGTCGAAGCGCTCGTGGCGGAGAACGCCCGCGGCGAGGAATCTCCGCTCAAGCAGTTGACGCCGCGCGAGCGCGACGTTCTGCACGAGATGGCGGCGGGCAAGAGCAACGCGGCAATCGCGGAGGCGCTCTTCCTCACCGAGAGGTCGGTCCAGAAGGTGATCCACTCGATCTTCCTCAAGCTCGGGCTCACCTGGGAGACGTCCGTCGACAAGCGCGTGAAGGCCGTAATCCTCTACCTCGCCGAGAGCGCCTAGCGTCATTCCGGGAGTGGAAGGGATCCGGCGACTCGCGTCCGGCGGCCGGACTCCGAGCGGATGGTCAGCCGGCCGCCGAGGGCCTCGACGCGATCACGGAGCCCGAGGAGTTCCGCATCCGACTTGGCGCAGTCCGCGACGACTTCGAAGGCGAGTGCTCCCCCCTCGTCACGCACCGTGACCGTCGCCGGCGCACCGGCGGCGGCACGCTCGAGCACCTCAAGGCAGCAGAAGTACACTGCGCCCGCGACCTCCGGCGGATAGGCCGCGCCTGCTTCGATGTCGATTCGGGTCGGTGCGTTCGCGCTCACCGCCGCCGAGCGCAGCGCCGCGGCCAAGCCCCCCGCCTCGAGCAGCGGCGGGTAGATACGGTGCGCGAGCTTCCCTGACTCATCCAGGGCCTGCTGCACGTCGCGCCCCACCTCTTCGAGAAGCGTCTTCGCAGCCGTAGGATTGGCGTCCAACAACCCAGCGGTGAGCTGCAGGTTGGCCGCGAGCGCGACCAGATGCTGCTGCAGGCCCTCGTGCAGGTCACGCTCGATCCTGCGGCGGGCGGCGTCGTCGGCCAAGGCGAGCCGCTTCCGAGATTCACGCAGGCCCGCGATCTCGACGCGCAGCCGGTCGAGCTCCCGCACCACGTCGACCTGCCGAGCCTCCACGTTGATCGACCTCCTAGCGTGACTGCCGGAAGTTGTCCGTCACGGCTACGGCGCCGTCAAGTAGCCCAGCACCCCGTTGTGACGGGAAGGCAGCCTCCCACGCACTCGCCAGCCGCCACCGTAGTCGCGGCGGCAGCGACATCCTAGCGTCGCCTCGTTGGATCCAACCAGCGCTCATGGCGCAAAAGGAGGGATCATGAAACTCGGACAAGTACAGCGGAGGAAGATGCCGCTGACGGTCGTAGCACGGCTTGCGGCAGCCACGCTATTGGCCGTCGCCGTGGGCGGGCTTTCCGCGTCTGCGCGAGGGCAGTCGGCGGGGAACGCGGCGATCGAGTGGAACGCGATCGCATCGACCGCGATCATGTCGACCGCCGGGCAGCCCCCGCACGCCGCCGTGCTCAGCTTGGCGATGGTGCAGGGTGCCGTCTACGACGCTGTAAATGCGATCGACGGCGGCCACCAGCCCTACCTGGTCGCGCCACCCGCGGACTCAGGCGACTCCAAGGAGGCCGCAACCGCGACCGCTGCCTTCCGCGTGCTCGTCGGCTTCTCCGCCGACGAGCGTGACCCTCCGCTGGCCGGCCTGTTCCCGGTGCAGCGTTCGATCTTGCAGCCTCTCTACGATACGTCGCTCGCGACCGTGCCCGACGGATCTGCGAAGACCGGAGGGATCGCCGTCGGCGAAACGACCGCGGCCGCGATGCTCACCGCGCGCGCGAACGACGGCCGCTTCGGTGACTTCAAGTTCGTGGAAGGCTCCGATCCCGGGGAGTGGCGCCTTGCGCCGCCCCAGGGACCCACCCAGATCGTCGCGCGCGATCCGGCGCCCTGGGTCGGGTTCGTGAAGCTGTTCCTCGTCCCGAACGTGGAGATGCTGCGCAGCGACGGCCCGAACGCGCTCACAAGCGCCGCCTATGCGGAGGACTTCAACGAGGTGAAGGAGCTCGGCTCGCTCACGAGCACGAAGCGCACCGCCGACGAGACGGCGGCCGCGATCTTTTGGCAGGACAGCGGGCCGGCGATCTGGAACCGCGTCTACCGGTCGTTGGCGACGAGCCGCGAGCTCGACATCGTCGACAGTGCACGCCTCTTCGCGATGACCAACCTGGCCGCGGCCGACGGCTCGATCGGCTGCTGGAACGACAAGGCCTACTGGAGCTTCTGGCGGCCGATCACCGCGATCCGGGAGGCGGCGGGCGACGGTAACCCGGCGACCGAGGCCGACCCAAACTGGCTGCCGCTCTTCGACCCATCCGTTCCTGTCTCGGGGCCCCCGCTCGTCACGCCCGGCTTCCCCGACCATCCGGCGGGTCACACCTGCATCAGCGGGGGCGACCGTGCACGCGCTGCAGGCGTTCTTCGGCACCGACAGGGTCCCCTTCACGGCAGTGAGCAACAAGTGCTCTCCCGCCCCGTGTCCCGCGAGGAGCTTCGACCGCTTCTCAGAAGCGCTCAAGGAGATCATCGACGCCCGCGTCTGGGGCGGGATTCACTTCCGCACGGCCGACGTGCAGGGCGCTGTGCTCGGCAAAAAGGTCGTCCATTACATGGAGACGCACTACTTCCAGCCGACAGGCTGAGGCGAAGCATTCCGGCGGTGGGGACCGTCTCCCGTAGGCGCCCCACCGCCGTCGCGGTTCGGGGGCCTTGACCTCCGGCCGTTTCGTGTAGTTATCACGCCGCGGTCGCGTTGGCTTCGACGCTTTCGCAGCACTCGACGGCGCGATCAAACATGAGCCCGACTGGGCTGTTCTGGGGATCAGGAGACGGATCCGTCAGAGCGCGGCAAGATTCTTCGCCTGATCTTCGAGCAAGTCACCGTCGACGACGGTCGGGCTTCTCGGTCACACCACGAGACGCGTTCCTGCCCTACTTCCAGTTTGGAGACGATCCTTGGGGGTAAGGAGCGGGAGCGACCGGACTCGAACCCGCGACCTCAGATAGCGATCAGAGGCACCGAACCTCGGTGAAGCGGTATGCGGTCGTAGATGTCTGTCCAAATCCTGCCCCCGCTATTCAATCGGGCTATTTCCAGGGGTTTCCACTCTCCGTGATAGCGGCTGGGATGGCGTCACGGGTCGCGGCGATTACCAATCCTGAGCGGCCAGCATGCTGATGAGCTTCGGTCGGCGCCGCTGCTCGTCGCGAATCCGCTCGAGTTCGTTCTCGAACTCCGCCGTCCGGCCTATGGGCACCAGGCATTCGCGGATCGCACTGAGTAGATCGACGGCCTCTTCGTAGGCGCCGACGCCGCTGTGCTCCAGGGCGCGCTCGAGCAGCCGGCGGTAGACCGCGAGCGAGTCCTCGGGGTGGTCGCCTCGGCGGGCGTCGGCGAGTCGGCGCCAGAGATCCGATGAGCAGCCTCCTTGCTGGGCGTCGCGCCAGGCTCCTTCGATGTCGCCGTCCTCGAGTTGGGCGCGAACTGCATGGCTGCGGCCGCCGACGTCGGTCGTGTCACGGAGGCGGTCGAGCGCCTTTGCTCGAAGGGTTGCGCGCCATGCAGAGCCCCGGCCTCCGCTCCTTGCTGCCCTGCCCCTCCAGCCTCAACGTGCAGGCCATTCGGATGGGCGCGGCAACCACTTCCCCGCGGGTCACTCAGGATGCTCGGCTCACGCCCGAGGCCGCCACTGTCCGGGCGACTTCATTTCGGTTCGAGTTCTAAGGGGCGTGAAGGGTTGGCGGCGTCTCGGTGATGCTCCGTTCAGCCAGCGCCTTCAGCGTCAGGAGCTGCTTACGCGCCATGATCAGGTCGCCCCACGCCAGCAGCCCGCGCCGCACTCGGCCGCCGAATGAGGATGCCCCGACGTCCAGCTTCGCGACGAGCCGGCAGCATGCCTCGCCGCGCGGCTTGACCACGTAGCTGATGGCGAGCGGCCCGTAGAGGCGCTTGAACCGCGCGCGTACGACGCCCGAGATGCGCCTGTTCCGCTCGAAGTCGACGATCTTGAAGACGAGGAACGGCTGCCCGCGCTCGAGCCTCTCCGCGCCCGGTGTGAGTTGGCGCGGGCTGCGGCGCCCGCGGTTATCGATCCAGTCGTAGCTGTACGGCGCGACCTTGAGCTGACAGAGCCAACGGAACACCACGTCGGCCGGTGCCTCGATATCGATCGCGCGCACGAATCCCTCGTAGGGGACGTCGAGGTAGGCGTCGCAGGGGTAGCGCGCCGCCCGCTCCTCTCGGGTCGCGTTCCAAGACCTGGCTTGATCCTGGATTGGCAACGTCGCTTGCAGCCTATTGACGATATCGCGTCGCCGGCCGCGTCGCGAAGCGCAAGCGGGAGCTACATCCGTCGTGCTCGGGACCTCCGGGAGGGCCGAGGCCGCCTCGTCGCGGCCGCTTGGGCTTCGGCCAAGAGCGCTCCATCAGGTTGGATTGAGATGTTGATCACCCCGACGATTAGCGAAGGCGCGAGCTGAACATCCGGGCTGGGCCACGCCGCGCGTCACTGCCGTGCATTTGGTGGCTTTGAACGCAGTGCAGCGCGCGTTCCTGGTGCTCGCTGGCCTGCTGGTGGTGGCTGGCTGCGGTGGAACGGATGGCGCGCTCTCGACTCGAGCGTTCACCCGTCAGGCGGATGCGATCTGCCTCGCGGCCAACCAGAGAGTGAGGATGCTAGGCCCCGAACCGCCGATCTTGACCGCCCAGCAGGCAAAGTGGATCCTCGAGCTGACGGCGATCGACCGTGCGGCACTTGAGCGGCTGCTTGCGCTCAAGCCGCCGAAGGGAGAGCGCGGCGCAGTGGCATCGATGATCGCCGCCTTCGAGCGAGGGTTGGGTAAGGGCGAAGAGATCGCCCAGGCCTCGCGTGCGAGGGATGACGCGGCGTTTCGCAGGAACGTGGATGCAGCACTCGACGCACTAGCGGAGGGGCGCGCGGCCGCCGATCGTTTCGGGCTCGACGAGTGCGCCCGGCTTGGAAGTGTCGTCCGCTGAATGCCGCGGCGCGAACGCAGCGTGGCCGAGATGCAAGCCTCAGTGTTCCTTCGGCCGCGACGCCTGTTGTACCGTCGTCACGAAGGCAGCGCGTGAACCAGATCCGATTTGACGACCAAGTCGTCCTCGTGACGGGCAGCGGGCGCGGGCTGGGGGCCGCGTACGCGCGCGCGTTCGGTGCGCGTGGCGCGTGGGTCGTCGTGCATGACGCCGGCGTCGAACCCAACGGCCGAGGCTTCGATCCCTCATTCGCCGATGGCGTCGCTGCTGAGATCGGCGCACGCGCAGCAGCGTGTTATGAGGATCTCGCCTCGGAGGAAGGCTGCCGGCGCGTGGTCGACTTCGCGCTCAATCGTTATGGCCGCCTCGACGTCATCGTCCATAACGCCGGGTTACTGGTCTGGGAAGAGTTCGAACAAGCTCACCGAGGCTGGGAATCGTTGCGGCGTGTGAACGTCGATGCGCCTTTCCACGTCACGCGCTTCGCGCTTCCTTCGATGAAGGGACAGGGGTACGGTCGGTTCGTCTTCACAACATCGGGGCGCGCAATGACGCTCGAATCGGCGCGTCCAGGATTAGCCGCATATGCGGTTGGCAAAATGGCGCACTTCGCCCTGATGCTCGTTACAGCCGTCGAAGGCGAACCGCATGGAATCCGGGCGAATGCGGTCGCACCAGTCGCGGCGACGCGGATGTTTCGGCGTCGCGTCGAGCCCGGCGAGCTCGCGCCAGAAAAGGTCGCGCCCGCTGTGCTCTTTCTCGCTTCGTCGGCGTGCACCTTCTCTGGGAAGGTGTTGGAAGCGGGCGGCGGATCGTTCGATGTCGCTCGCTGGGTGGCCAGCGACGAAGTCGATCTTCAAACGAACAATCCAGAGGCAATCGCCGAACGGTGGAACGCGATCGAGGGGCGCCGCCAGTGAATCGAAGCGCGAAGCGCCTCTGTCGCTTGTGCGATGACAGTCGACTTCTTGTCAGATCTGACACGAATGAAGGCTCTAGCCGGTTCCGTGCTTGTACGGAGGTGCAGCCAACGCGAAGGCTCCGCTCCCCAAGACCGGTCTGTGAGAGTGCGGGTGGTTCCGTCTGGGGCCGCTGCCAGGTTGGTGCCGGTGCTCTTCGTCTGTGACCCGAAACCTGTCTGACCCCGCTTGGGTGTCCTTCCGGGGATTTGTCCGGATGAGGAGGCCGGTGCCGGC
>WNFU01006848.1_pt1 | contig 13688 bp, 13 predicted proteins | sample 5400121 | NCBI WGS metagenome assembly WNFU01 (sample SAMN13153360, study PRJNA577476) | soil metagenome | isolation source: 100 cm soil or saprolite under grassland replicate 1 | place: USA:California | collected 2016-06-15
CGGCGAACCGGTGTCGGGCCGTCGGCGGTACGTGGACGAAGCCCACAAGCAGCATGCTTATAGAAGTCGGATATCGATGCATGGGCGGTCACTCAGGCGTAGTTGACGCCCGCTCCGCGAGCTCTCGGAACTCCGAGAAACCACGGGCAACCAGTAAGTTTGCTGCATCAGCGGCGAGGCCTCGCGTCGAAGCATCCGTATGAGCCGCTCCGCGTTGGATCAACGAGAATCCCTGGTCCTTCCAGCCATACACAGCCCAGCCGTCTCGGTCGTTGCGAATCATCATCTGGAGGCAGCTCAACCCAAGGCCCACCAGCTCCTGCGGGACGCCCGCCAGAGCCCCAACGACCACTTGATCAGGCTCAACCTTGACTCCCAAGCGAAGGACCTGCTCGAGTCTAGATATCCGCCAAGTCCACTCGAGTGCCTCACCAAATAACCACCAACCGAAGAATTCCAGTTCCTTCAGCGCAGCCTTGCCAGCGTCACCTGTGAGCGCACTGACCGATCCTACCCGGGAGTCCCAATAGAGCATCAGACGCTCAACCACCCCGCCTCCCAACTCTCCAGCTTCTCGGAGGCTGCGTCCAAGAAACGCGATTGCCTCTCCCCGAACTTGGACAGGGGCACCGGCCACGAAGTCTCGGAGAAGCACGTCAGTGTCTGGCTCGTCTCCTAGGTGACCATGCCAATACAGAGTCATTAGGTGATCAGCGAGTCTAGATTGAGGATCACCCGCGTGCCCTGTCGCAGCATCCGTGAAGGATTGCACGGCAATCAGATACTCGGCACGCAAGATGTCCATGACGTTCAGGTAGGAGCCCCCAAAGAGAAGGTAGCTATCCCACGCGACCTGGCCGAGTCGGTCGAACGCATGTCCTTCAGCTGAAAACACTCGTGCCGCGTTGGATGAGGCCCACTCGGGATCTATGTGAGCCAGTAGGCCGAACCTCATCCCATACACGGCCCGGACAGTCGCTGCGGTGTCGATAGTGGGATCCAGACGGCGATCCAGTTCATCACGTGCCTCTGGAGCGATGGCAAGAGAGCGCGGTTCATCCCATGTCCCATTGCTTGCTTGCGATACCCAGTAGGCGTATAGGACCAGACAGTGCATTGCCATCCCACGAATTGAGTTGAGAGATCTCTCGGCGGGACGATCTGGGTGTTCGTCGTAATCGTCCTCTGATTCGGGATCTTCCAGAAGTGCCAGGATTACCCTCCAGATTGAGTCTCGAAGGGCGAGAGGGACCACAGTCTTTCCCAGACCTTGCTCAAGCAGATCCGCCATGGCCTTCCTGGTCCACACCCAGCCTGGGTCAATATCGCCGTAGGTGCCTCCGCTGCCACCCTCGAGCTCCCGTGGTTGGTCAAGCACCCATTCGGCCATGATAAGAATCCGATCCCACGCCACTGACTTCGCGGTAGAGACCGCTTGGCGTAAGCCCTGGTAGATTGAGCGAACGTATAAGGGTTCAAGACCTCGGAATTCCAATATCTCGCCGGAAATCTTGGTGGGATCGTCGGCTGCTACAGCCTCGAGGGTATTGGCCAGCCCATCAGCAGTCGAATCGAGGCGGCTCCCAGAGTACTTGACACCACGAATGAAAGCGACCATTTGGGCTGTCGACATGGCCGCGAGCTCGCTCTGAGGGATGGGACTCACTGAGCCGTACCAAGTCTGAACGGAGAATGGGAAATCGGGAGGTGGGTCGAGCCGATCCGCTAGGCTCGCCTTGCGCTCCCTCCATTCATTGGGAAGATCTTCGGTAGGCAGGTGCGCAAGACGCCGCCAGCGCCACAGGTCCCCAATCTCGTTGAGCTCTTCAGTACTAGGCTCAGTCCCTCTCTCCGCGCGAATCCTATCCACATACGTGGTCATGTCTGGCCCGGCGTCTATCCATCCCAACAGTCGCAATCGCTCGTCGTCGGGGGCTTGCCGAAATGCGACTGGGAGGAGCAGATCGTACTCGTGAGATACCTCGATTCCTTCAAACAAGTCTCGCCGCATCATCAAGTTGAGCCCCACATCAGGATCGACGGAACTGAAACGTCGGGCCGTCTCGAGAGCAAGCCGAGCGAAGATATCCCAGCGTCTGTGCATGAGCAGTTCCACCGCGTCGGCCAGCGAGGAAGTTCGCGCCTCAATCAGGGATGACACTGCGTCCCGGATGGCGGATACAAGGAAGTCTCGAGGCATACGCTCCATGTTCTGTTCGTGCTCACCGACCGAAGGTCGCCAGACAAATGAGGCGTCATGTGGCGGCTCGTGAGATACTTGCAGTGCCTGGTCGAGTTCATCGCACAACAGCGAAACAGCCCGTAGCCCAGCTGCCTGGACAAGAGGAGGGACGTACTCCTCCAATATGGACTTGTAATCCCATGCATCATATGCGGCGACTGGTTCGGGTGGAGATCGGAAAGGGTCATCGACTTGGTCCCCCTGCCCAGGCGCCTGTACGACTGAAAGCCGGAGCAGCCTTCGCGCCAAACGGAGGGCACCCTCTATACGCCCCTGCTGAGCAAGGTGCTGGACTAGCGCACCGACCTTCCGAGGCAGGAGCAGCAAGTACGGATCGTCGAGCCACTCGATGGCTAGGGGGACCAACCGCTCCGATCGCTCGCCGGTCATCTGAAGGCCAGCTTGGATGAAGTCTTCGTGCACGCGGGGGTTGTCCGAGGAACGGCATGACAGGATGATGTCGAGCACGTCGTTTTGTGCTTGGCCGGCCACGCGCGCGAGGTATCGCGACTCCGGCCAAAACGGAAAACGTACAAGCCCGCCCTCCAAGTGTTCCGTGGGCATTGGATCAACGAAGAAGCCCTTGGCTCTCAAGGCTGGAATCCACTCCGAGGAGTCGGCGGTCTCGAAGAAGTACGCGTACGCGTCGCTGCGTACCTTTAGCTTCTCCACCAGTGCGTCGAGTATCTCGGTTTTGTTCATGACTGAAGGAACCTGGCAGCGAGATCATCGATCTCGGCGTAGTCGGCAGCAGTCCTGGGGCGAAGCTTCTGGAGCAGCAGTAGTTCCACAGCCCGCATGTGCTGGAGGAACTCATCGAGATCGGTGTCACGCTTCTCGTACACGTGGTGGTGGTGGGCGACGCTGATGAAGTACTGATGCGTCCTTCGCCAGGCTTCCACCTGAACCTTGGAGAGCGTCGGGCTCATTGGACTGCCGCTAGGCTCGAGTCTTCGCATGAGGGAGGAGGCTGCCTGGGTTTGGGAAATCCAATCGCGGGCGCGGTCGTGGAAGAAGGTGTCGGCATCCTCCAGGAAGCCGCCCAGGGGTTCGTCGATTGTTCCTGACCAACCATCATCGGACTTGCACGCGGAAATTGCTTGGGCGCGCTCCCAGCCCTCGGCGAGGCTCTTAACACGGCTGCCCATCTGGAAGTTCTGCCCGGCGGGGACGTCGAGCACTCTCGGGAGCTTCTCCATCAACTCCCGCATCGCGTGGGCGGACAAGGCCAACGCGTCAGGGTATGAGGGATCGTTGATGAGGACTGTGGCTGCTCGATACATATCACCCAAGCCACGATCCATCGCCTCGAGGCTCTCAAGAAGGCTCAGCCGCTGAGGCTCTCGGGGAACGCGTAGCTCAACCTCGGAAGCGGGGGCCTGGGAACTCGTGGTGGCGGGGGACTCGTTCTCAGAGATCTCGGATGCGTCTCGAAGATCACCCATGACTCGTGGGAGAAACCTTACCGACTCGGTCTCTACGCCGCCTGAGCGACCCAAGCTCGCAACGGGGCGTTACGGTTCCGCCCTCTCCCGATTGAACCCTCAACGAAGAACCCCCCGGCCCGAAGACCGGGGGGTTCTACCCGCGCCGATCCGACTGGTGCCGGCCGTTCGCGCGGCTCAGGGCGCCGACGTCGAGGACGGATGTCGGCTAGGCCTCGAGGTCACCATCAGGCGCAACCTGAGCTTCCAGCAGCTCGAGTCGTTCGCGCCCCTTCTTGGTGATCCAGCGCCCTTCGTCGTTCTTGCCAAGCAGAGCCGATGCCTGGGTGTAGTACCCGGCCATCCCACGAGGACTCATGCCCGCCGCCTTGGCGATCGCGCGACTCTCCGCGTCCGTGACCCCGCGGCCCTCCTCGTCGTTGATCCGAGCCACCTCGCTGAGCACGAGCCACATGCTCAAGGCGCTTCCCGGCGTCGGCGTGTACGGCTCCAACACCACCGTCGTTGCGAGCGCCGACTCGAGGGTGTCAGCGAATGCGCGTGCCGCCGCTGCCAGAGCCTGCAAGACCGGTTCGTCCATCTGTATCCTCCTTCTCTCGCGTGTTGAGAGTGTAACACGTTCTGACACGCTTGATAAACGAGTGACAGGCACGGCGTCGCTGTGTCGTCACATGTGCTCACGGGGTCCAGCTCCGACCACGCGTTACGGTTCACGGCCTCTATCTCCTATCCCATCACGTGCAGCACGGCCTCCTCCCCCTCAAACAGACCGCACCCCACCTTCTCGAGCCGCCCCTTCCGCTCCACGTAGACGTCGTCGGCCCCGTTGACCATGACTTCGCTGACCTCCGGGTCCCGCAACAGGGACTCGATCGGTCCGAGGCCGACGACACGATCCGATACCTCGTTCACCACCCGGGCCAGGGCCTCCTGCGGCAGCAGGTGGCCTTCCTCTCGAAGGATGGCCAGGGCCTCCTCGCGGATGGCCAGCCGCCTCGCCGCCGGGTGCAGCACCTCGATCCCGCGGCCGCCCACCCGCTGCAGGAGCCGATCGTGCAGGGCTCGCCGCACGGCACCCAGGGGGTCGCGGTCGAGCTCGAACGCGCTCACGGCCGCACCCCGACGGTCAGCCGGTTGGCCAGACGGCGCAGCGGGCGCATGGCGCCGCCGCGGCCCCGCAGGAGCTGGCCTCGGTCCTGAGCGGCCGCCACTCGGCGGTCGGCCGGGATCACGGCCACCGGAGCCCGTCCGAACGCCCGGGCGACGTCCTTCGGCGACAGCTCGGACCGGGTCGCCCGGTTCACCACCAGCGACACCCGGTCGTCCACGCCAATCCCCCGCATGACCTCCACCGAGCGCCGGACGGCCCGGAACGCGAGCACGTCCAGCGTGAGGACCACCAGGACGTGCCCCGACACCTGCAGCGCGGCCACCGACGTGGCGTCGATGGCCCTCGGCAGGTGCAGGACCACGACGTCGTGATTCGATGCGAGGACCGGCACCGCGGCCCGGTACACGGGCCCGGTCACGGCCTCCACCGTGGTCGTCCGGGGCGGCGCCAGCAGGACGTCAAAGCCCGCCGGGTGCCGCCACAGCACCTCGTCCAGGTGCTCCTCGGAGAGCTCGTGGGCGACGGCCTGGAGGTCAGCCACCGTGCGCGGCTCGGGTTCCGCCGGCACCCCCAGCGCGACGGTGAGGTCCCCGTACTGGGGATCCAGGTCGGCGACGGCCACGCGGAGGTCCCGTCCGGCCAGTGCCAGAGCGAGGTGGGTCGCGACGAACGTCGCCCCCGCTCCCCCGCGCGGGCCGTGGACGGCGATCACCAGGGCCTCCCGTCCGGGGCCGCGCTCGGGCGGCGGCGCCGCCCCGGCCGCGGCCTCGGCCAGCGCCGTCCGCTCGGAGGGCCACAGGTAGAACCCCCTTGCCCCCGCCTCGAGCGCGCCGCGCAGCGAGGCCAGGGACTCCGCCGTGTCGAGCGCCAGAAACTGGCTTCCGTTCACTCCCCCGGCCGCTCGCACCAGCGCCGGGGTCCCGACCACGGCATGCGGCCGGTGGTCCAGGAGGGCCGCCGCGAGGTCGTCGGCCGATCCCACGCTGGCGACCACCCTGGCCCGCCCGCTTCGGTCGAGGAAGTCCACGACCTCCTCGGCCAGTTCCTGCGAGTCCACTCCGAGCACGATCCTGGCAACGCTCTGCACGGCCCCTCCTCGGGCACGACGACACGAACCCACTCCATGTGCAGGGGAAGGCACGAGGGGAAGGAGGGGAAGCTCCACCCTGGATCGACCGACGGGGGGGCGGGCTGGCCGTTTCGGGCAGCCGCCACGTTAGCCGCGCGGCGGCGCTCCGCCAATCGCCCGACCGACCGGTTTTCCACAGGGCCGTCAGGAGGCCGCCGCCCCGTTGCCGGGGGGCAGACAACCACCCGGGATGACTAGTCAGATGGAGCTATCGGAGGCGCGCGACCTGGGGTTCTAGTCGATCTCGACGCGTTCGATCCCCAACCGGTCGAGCCGGGCCCGGTGCCGTTCGAGCAGATCGAGGACCATGCGCTTCTCGCCCTCGTCGCCGCCGAGGAGCGACCGGAGCTGGGTGGTCTGGACCAGCGCGCGCCGGGTCTGGGTGATGGCTTCGCCGACGATGCGCCTGGCGTAGGAGGCGATCCGCTCGGCCTGGGCGGGCTCCTCCTCCATGGCCCGGCTGAGCTCCTCCAGGGCGAAGGACTCCTGCCATTCCCGCTCGCCCAGGGTGTGCCGGATGATCTCGGCCGACACGGGGTCCAGCACCTCGACCAGGATGTCGGCGAAATCCGACACCAGCGCGTCCCCCACGTAGTGGAACGCCTGCGCCTCGATCCAGTCGGATGGCTCGGTGCCGGCGAAGAACGCGTCGAAGAACGGCTGGAACCGCCGGGCCAGGTCCGCGGTGGCGAACTCCTCCATCCGGGCCTCGATGAGCCGGCAGTTCCGCTCCTCGCGCTCGGCGATGCCGATCTGCGCTTCCCGGCGGCGCCGGTCGGGCGCGAACCGGGCGTTGTCCCGGGCGCGGGCCGCCGCCACCAGCTCTCCATACGCAAGCGCTGCCAGCAGCTCCGCCACGGCCCCGCGATCCACGACCGGATTGTAGGGCCCGGACCGGGCCGCTCGGCCGCTTCGGCTTCGCGAGGACCACCGGGCACCGGCCCCCGGGTTCGTGTCGTACCCCCCTGATAGGTTCGCGCCATGGGAGATGTCATCCGGCTCGACGCCTACCACCGGCGTCGCGAGATGGGGACGTGGCGGCCCGCGGCCGCTCCGGCCGGGGCGCGGGCGCCGGTCGATCCCGTGGAACAGCTGGCGGTGGCCGTCCGCGAGCTCGAGAACGCTCTGGAGGGGGTGATCGAAGGAGGAATCGACCAGCGGGAGATCTGTCGCGAGCTCAGCGCTGTGAACGGCGCCGTGGCCCGCCGACACTATCGGGAGGCGTCCCGACTGACCGAACGGCTCCTGGCGCGAGTCCGCACCGCTCGCTGAGCCCTGGCCGCCGGAGCAGGGGTTTGCTCGGCTTTCCAGGCGGAACTCAGGGGCAGAGCCCGGTCGAGGGAACCGAGTCGTGCTCCGGCGAGTCTGCTTGGCAGCGTGAGCGTCGATCGTCCGGGAGGGCTAGGGTGGGCACGCCGGCAGCTAGGCCGGCAGGGCGGGGTGTGACGCCGTGCACGATCCGGATCCACGGACCCTGGCCGGCGCGCTCCAGGGAGACCTCGGAGCGTTCGAGGACCTCGTCCGTCTGTATCAGGTCGAGGTGTGGCGATACGCGTACCACCTGACCGGCAACCGAGCCACTGCCGAGGACGTCACCCAGGAAACCTTCCTGCGGGCGTTTCGGTTCCTGCGCTCGTTCCGAGGCGAGGCGAAGTTCTCGAGCTGGCTGCTCCGGATCGCCCGGAACTGCAGCATGGACGCGCTTCGGCGCTCCAGGGACATCCCGACCCCGGAGCGGGCTTCTCTCACGGCGGTGACCCCCGACCCCTCGCTCCGGGCCGAGCTCCTTGCGGCGGTCCGAGCCCTGAGCACCGGGCACCGCGAGCCGTTCGTGCTGGTCGAGGTGTTCGGACTCTCCTATCAAGAGGCGGCCGACGTCCTCCAGGTCCGGGTGGGCACGGTGAAGAGCCGCATGCACCGGGCCCGGCAGGCCCTGATCCGGCACCTCTCGGATGAGGAGGCCGTCCATGAGGCCTGAGGTCACTCGCCCCGGGCGGATCGGACGGATCGGACGGATCCGGCGGATCGGGCGGTCCGGCGCATCCGGCGGGAACGTGAGCGCGAGGGTCGGCCCGTGAGGTGCGAGCGGGTCCAGCTCGCCTGGTCCGAGCGCATGGACGGCGGACATCCGCCGGTGGCCGTGGCCGAGGCGCTGGACACCCATCTCGAGACGTGCCCCCAGTGCCGTGCGTACGCGGACGGGGCCCAGCGGGTGAGGGAGCTAGCGCGGTTCACCCTGCTCGAGCCCGTGCCGGACCTCATCGCGCCGATCATGCAGCGGGTCGCCTTGGAGGCCGCCCCCGGCCGGGCGCGGCCCGCCCGCTCCCGGCTGCGCTCTGTGGGGGCGGCGGAACCGATCCCGCCCGAGACGGTCCGGCCCGAGACGGCCCGGACGGACACGGCCCGGACGGACACGAGGACGGCCCGACGCAGGGCGCCGCGGCCGCGGCGCCGCCGCCGCGAGGCCTTCCGGCTGGGGACCGCGCTGATCGCGGGCGCCGTGGTCGGTTCCCTGGTCACGGGCACCGGCCCGGGCGTCGTCCCCCCATCCACCCCCCGCGCGGCCATGGCGGCGACGGAGATCCCGGCTCGCGTGGTCGAGGCGGCCGCCGCCGTCCGGACATTCCACGCCACGTACGCCGTGACCGAGTGGCACTTCCGGCCCGCGGTCCCGGTCCGGCGGTTCACCGCCGACGTCTGGTTCGAGGCGCCGGAGCGGTTCCGCCTGGACCTCGTGGACCACACCGCGTACCCCTCGCCCGCGTGGACCGCGAACAACGCGTCGCTCGTGGTGAACGGGTCTCGCTGGTACCGGTCCGGCCCCGGGCGGTGCCCGGCGTCGGTCTATCCGCGGTGTTCCGGCGCCGCGCCACAGGCCCTCCGGATCGACCACCGGGCGCCGTTCTCCGCGGCCGCGGCCCTTCCCACGGAGGCGGTGGTCCCGGTTCAGGCTCTCGGCGACTCGAGCGTGATCCACGTCGTCCGGCCCGGCCGCGTGCTGGGGCGGCCGGCCGTGGAGGTCGAGCTTCCCTACGACCGGGCCCAGACCCTCTTCGCGCCCCTCCACCAGGCGGGAACGTGGCGGCCGTTCCATCCCACCGACCGCGTAGACGTCTGGCTGGACCGGTCGAGATGGGTTCCCCTCCGGTACGTCGTCAGGCCCGACCCCAGCCCGTCCCGGGCCCGGTGGGCGGCCCGCCACGGCCTGCCCTTCGAGCCCCCCTCGAGCGAGATCTTCGCCGCCTCAGCCACCGCTCTCGACCTGGGGCCGCCGCGGCCGGGAGTGTTCGCCGTCCCCCGGGGCCCCACCAGGAGCGAGGGCGCCACGTCCGTACTCCTGGCCGATCTCGACATCGCCTGGCACCAGGCCCCCGTCCTGCCCGAGCAGACCCCCGGGCTGGACCTGTACCGGGTGGTCGTCACCGGAGACGCCGGCGCCGGGGCCGGCTCCCAGTCGTCCGGCGATCTCTTCCGCCTCGGGTCGGGCCCCTCCGGGGCTGGATCCACTCGGAACGAGGTGCACGGAACCGGCCACGAGGCCGGGCACGGGTTTGTTGCCGGCGGCAGTCCGGCCCTCGCTTCCACGCACGCCCTCTTCTCGTACAGCCGGGGGGTCACCTATCTCAACGTTCGCGAGCGCCGCGCCAGGCGGGCGGACTCCGAGCCGTTCGGGGTGAGCCCGGCCGCCGAGAAGGTCAGCCTTCCGGGCGGCGGCTCCGCCCTGTTCGACCCGGGCAGCGGCTCAAACGGGCACCATCTGTCGCTCCACGCCGGCCACGTGGACGTGGCCATCGAATCGAACCTGCCGAAGGAGGACCTGCTGCTGGTCGCCGGGTCGCTGCCGGCGGCCCGCCGCGACGTGCCGTCGGCGTGGGTGAACCAGCGGTCCCCGGGCGGCGCCACCGAGCGGGTGACCCTCGATCAGGCCCGGGCCGGCGTCCCCTTCCCCATCCCGCTCCCCGCATCCCTCCCCGCCGGCTACCGCCTGGCCAGCGTCGAGCTGGTCGATGTGGCCGGCGTTCGCGGCGTGACGCTGCACTTCCAGAGCGACGCCGGTTCCTCGGCGATCCGGCTGCACCTGGAGGAGGCCACCGGGCTCCCGCCGGCCTCCTCCGCCAGGCAGTTCTCCGTGCGCATGCGTGGAGCCACCGGCAGGTTCACCCCCTCCCGGAACCAGCTGGAGTGGGTGGCGCACGGCGTGTACGTTTCGCTCGACGGCGCCCGACTGGAACTGCCGAGCCTCCTGTCGATCGCCGGCTCGCTCCGCAGCCCTCCGCCCGAATCCGCGGCCGGTCCGAACGACGACCTCACGATCCGGGGAGCGCATCGTTGAAGGCCGCGCGCACGGGCACCGCCCTGGTCGTGGGGTTCCTCCTGGGAGCGTGGCTCACGCTCTCGCTCCAGAGCTCCGGGCAGATCCCACCCGCGCCCGGCGAGCTCACGCCATCCACGCAGCGGGGCTCCGGGTCCGGACACGCCCCGGGGTCCCCGCCGGTCCTCCAACCGGAGGCCCCCCGCACGTTCCTGGCCTGGACCCCGGGCGGCCTGCCGGCCGGTTTCCGCGACGCCGTTCGCGACGTGCCCGGCATCTCGCGCTCGGTGGTGGTGGCAAGCGACGTGGTGTGGATGACCCGGAGCCTGTCGCCGGACGGCACGGTCGTGGACGGACCAGGGGGCGGACTGGCCATTCCGATCGAGGTCTCGGCCGTCGCCCCCACCGAGTACGCGCCGTTCCTGCCGCCGGCGGACCGTTCCGTGGTGGTGCCCCTGGCGCGCGGCCAGGGCGTGATGGGCCGGATGAGCTCCGAGGTGCGAGGATTCGGCGCCGGGGGCCGGCTGGAGTTCGGCTCGGCCCCGGTGACCGTCGCAGCGGTCCTGCCCGACGAGCTGGTCGGCGCGAACGAGCTGATGGTCTCCCGGGCCACAGCCGCGCGCATCGGCGTCCACACCGACCGCTACGCGCTGCTGCAGCCCGCTGACGGGCTCTCGGAGCTCGGCCTGACCACCCGGCTCCGCGCGATCCTCCCCCCGGGCCAGCCACTCCGGGTCCGGGCCCCGGGCGAGACCCCGTACTTCCGCCAGGGCGACGCCGTCCTCCCCCAGGTTCGCCTGAAGCAGCTGTTCGGCGAGTTCGCGGCCCGCCCGGAGGGGGGCGACCTCCGCATCGACCAGGCGTGGGAGGCATCCCACATCGCGACCGAGCGGGTCCCGATCCTCGGCGAGGTCAGGTGCAACCGCGGGCTGTTCGCCGCGCTCCGGGGGGCCCTCCGGGACGTCGTCCGGGACGGCCTGGCCTCCGAGATCCGCCCGGAGGAGTACGGCGGGTGCTACTCGCCCCGGTTCGTCCTTCACCACGCCGGGGCGGGCCTGTCGCACCACGCGTGGGGGGTGGCCATCGATCTCGACGTGGCCGAGAACCCCTACGGCGAGCGGCCCACCATGGATCCCGGGGTGGTCGCGATCTTCCGGCAGTGGGGGTTCGCATGGGGGGGCGACTGGCTCGTCCCCGACGGCATGCACTTCGAGTTCCACGCGTCCCCTGGCACCGGTCACATGGTGCCCTGACGGGCCCGAACGCCGCTGGCCGGACACCGGGAACAGCGAAGGGAAGCAGCGATCATGCGCTGTCTGCTTCCTGCCCGGGTACCGAGGGATCGCTCCCGTTGTGCCCAGGCATGCCTCCCGCGGCAGGACGCGCGTGGGTATCTGCTTCCCTTCGCGATCGCCGAAGCGACCGGAACCGATTCTACGCCTCGGGCCGGGGTGTGGAAAACCGGCCCCGGCAGGCGGAGGACCGGTGGAAATCCTGTGGGGAACCGAAGAGCGAGAGGGGCTCAGTCCTGTAGACACGGCGGGTCCAGCGGTTCGGCTCAGTCCTCGGACCACGGCGGGTGCGGTGGTTCGGCTCAGTCCTCGCCCCGGCGGGGGCGGGTGATGAGCCAGGCCAGGAAGACGGCCGCAGCGGCCACCGCGGCGACGGCGGCCACCGGGACGGGCGCACGGGGGACGGCCTGCGACAGGCGGCTGCGCAGCCGCACCGGGCGGCGGAAGTACCGGATCTGCCAGCCCCGCTTCTCGGCCTCGCGCCGGAGGTCCCGGTCGGGGTTCACGGCCACCGGGTTCCCCACCGCCTCGAGCATCGGGAGATCGGTGGCCGAATCCGAGTACGCGTAGGACTTCGCGAGGTCCAGCCCACGCCGCTCGGCCAGCTCCACCATGGCCTCCGCCTTGCCGGCGGCGTAGGCGTAGAACTCAAGGCTCCCGGTGTACTTCCCTTCGACGATCTCGGCCCGCGTGGCGATGACGCCGCTGGCCCCGAAGTGCTCGGCGAGCGGCTTCACGACCTCCTCCGGCGACGAGGAGACGACGAACACCTCGCGGCCCAGAGCCCGGTGCAGGGCGATGAGGTCCAGGGCCTCCTGGTAGACGTAGGGGTCAATGAGGTTGATGAGGACGTCCCGGACGATCTCCTCGACGGCCGTCTGGTCCCATCCCTTCGACAGCGCCACCATGGCCTCCTTGGCGCGGCCCATGCGCTTCTCGTCGGCCCCCATCAGCAGGTACACCAGCTGGGCGTAGACCCCTTTCAGCAACGCCGACCGGGACACCATCCCGGCCCGGTACAGGGGGCGCGACAGGGCCAGCGAGCTGGACTTCGAGATGATCGTCTTGTCGAGGTCGAAGAAGGCGGCTTCCATGTCGGTCCCCATGGTAGGACAGGATCCGCGCGTGGCGAAGGCACGTCGAGGACCGTCCCGGCCAGCGCATCGGCAGGATCGCGATGCCTCTGACCAGCGGTTTTGCTGCGGTGAGAAAAAAGTGTCCCAAAAGTTCGATCGGGGGTGTTTTTAGGGGTCCGCAGGGGGTACTGTGTGTCGAGGCGCAGACCCAAGAACCTCCCCCCCTGCGCCCTTTCCGAGGCTCCTCCACACCCCCCCGGAGGAGCCCTGTCCATTCTCAGGAGAGCAAGCTCCGGTCGATTGCGGATCCGGTCGGACGGTTGGACTCGTTGCAGTCCCAGTGGGGGCTGGAACCCACTAGCGCGTAAGGCGCCCCAGGTCGCGCCGGAGGGTCCCCAGCCACGCGATCTCGGTCCGGGCCAGGTCGCCCTGCAACTGGAGCATGCGGCGGGCCACCACGTTCGCGGGTCCGCTCGCGGCCTTCAGGCGGACGTGGTCGGCGGCGATCCCGTCGAGCAACGCGCTGAGGGCTGCTTCGCGCTGGGCGATGCCGGCCCGGGCCTCGTCCGGGGGCAGCGCGTGGATCATCCCGAGGGCCACCGAGGGATCCGACCTGTACCCGGCCTCCTGAACGAACCGCTCCAGCAGCCCCCGACGGAGCCGGTCCCGTCCCGGCCGGGTGATCCGGTACACCCGGCGATCGGGTCCCTCCACCCCATCCTGGGCCTTCCCGGTGATCAACCCGGCGCCCTCCAGCCGCCGCAGCGCCTGATACACCGAGGCCCGGGCGACCTCGGTCCACCGCCCCATGGCCCGGGCCCTGAACCGCTCGATGAGCTCGTACCCGTACAGCGGCTCCTCCGCCAGCAGCCCCAGCATCACCACGTCCACTCGTGCGACCGACATGCCCACCTCCCGTTCCAGACTACGCAAACCCTAGCATGGCCACTAGTCCGCCTCGGACTAGCAGGGGAGCATTTCGCACCGGAACGCGTCCCGTGCACGGGCCCGCGGAAGCGGGGCCCGCTATCCTCAGGCCCGGAGGCGTCAGGGCGCCTGGTGGGCCCCCCGGTCTTCAAAA
>WNFU01009542.1_pt1 | contig 13688 bp, 15 predicted proteins | sample 5400121 | NCBI WGS metagenome assembly WNFU01 (sample SAMN13153360, study PRJNA577476) | soil metagenome | isolation source: 100 cm soil or saprolite under grassland replicate 1 | place: USA:California | collected 2016-06-15
GCGCCAGAGGCGGCCGAGGTAAAGTGGATTGCAGAGTACGGGCTCGATCAACTGCAGGCGTGTCTGCGGCCAGCGCCGCGTATACAGCGTGATCGCGATGCCGCGCTCGAGCAGCGCTTCGAGCGCAGCTTCGACGAAACGCTCGGCGCCCCCGTAGGGCGTATAGCGCTGGCGAATGATCGCGAGCCTCATCGCGACGAGCGGTGCTCGGTATCGGCGAGCACTTGCAAGAGCGCGGCGTGCACGCGCTCGACCGGCAGCGTCGTAAGGCACTCGGACACCTTCCCCCCACCGCAGCCGTCGTTGCCGCAGGGCCGGCACGGATGGTCGGTGGAGGTGACGACGCGGTTCGGCACCTGCCACGGCCCCCATTCGATGTCTCCGCTGGGGCCGAAGAGCGCAACCACCGGCGTGCCCATCGCGGCAGCGATGTGCATCGGTGCGGAGTCGACACCGACGAACGCTCGTGCATCTCGCGTCAGCGCCGACAGCTCGCGCAAGCCGAGAGTCCCGCCCAGGTCCGTCACATGGAGACGGGCCCGCTCGGAGAGCAAGGCGAGAATCGCCTCGACCAGCTGCCGCTCGCGCGCGTCGGGCGCGCCGGTCAAGACGACTCGCCAGCCGTCGGCGACGATCGCTTCGACCAACGCCGCATAGCCCTCGGCAGTCCAGCACTTGAACAGCCAGCGCGAGCCCGGATGCAGCTGGATGAAGCGCCGCCGCTCGAGTCCGTGTTGTGCGAGGAGCTCGCGCGCCCGCGCGGCGTCGCGCTCGCCGGGCACGAGAACCAACCGGCGGTCCGCGATCGCCGGTTGCAAACCAAGCCGCCGCAGGGCATCGAGATTGCATTCGACGGTGTGACGCGGGCGCGCGCGCGGCAGTCGATAGTAGTGGCTGAAACTGCTGCGCCACAACCAGTGCGCGCGCGGCAGCTCGCGCCCGACCGCATAGCGTGGTCGCAGCAGCCGGGTAAGCCACGCACCGCGCGGATGCTCGGTCAGGTGCACGATGAGGTCGTATTTCCGGGCGCGCAAACTGCGCAGCAACCCGGCTTCGGCGCGGAACTGGGAAACCACGCCGCGCCGCTTCCACTCGCGGTCGATCGTGAAGAGCTGGGCGATCGCCGGATGACCTTCGAGCATGGGCGCGGTTTCCCGGTATACGAGCGCGTCGATTTCGGCTGAGGGCAGCGCGCTCTTGAGCACCGTGAACACCGGCGAAGCCAGCAACACATCTCCGTGATGGCGGAGCTTCGTGACCAGGACGCGGCGCACGAGACTTTTGTCGATGGCGTCCGGCGGCGCGTTGTGCATCCGAGGAAGATACCAAAGCGCCTTGTCGCTTACAAACGTGCGGCGTCTCGCCAGTCAGGGCTTACTTGTCGATAAAGTGGCGCGGTTACTTTGTTTGCGCATGATCGGGTAGAATCGCCGCAACCCGAGCCGCAATCCGACGCGACCGTTCCTGCCATGCCCCTCGAGGCCGCCTCCGCTGCGCTCAAAGCTCAGATTTTGGCGGAGGCACTGCCATACATTCAGCGTTTTCACGACAAGGCGATCGTCATCAAATACGGCGGCAACGCGATGACCGAGGCCGCGCTCAAGTCGAGCTTCGCTCGCGATGTCGTCATGTTGAAGCTGGTTGGCATGAACCCGGTCATCGTGCACGGAGGAGGACCCCAGATCGGCGACCTGCTGAAGACGATGGGCATCCCGAGCGAGTTTCGCCAAGGCATGCGCGTCACTGACGAAAAGGTCATGAACGTCGTGGAAATGGTTTTGGGCGAGCTCAACCAGGAGATCGTCGGCCTGATCAATCAGCACGGCGGCCGGGCGGTCGGCCTGACCGGCCAGGACGGGGCATTCATCCACGCCCGCAAGATGTTGCTCAAGAGCGACAGCAACCGCGGCGAGTTCGTCGACATCGGCCTGGTCGGCGAGATCGAGCGCATCGATCCGGAGCTCATTCAGCTCCTGGACTCCCGCGACTTCGTACCTGTGATCGCGCCGATCGGCGTCGGCAACGACGGCGAAGCTTACAACATTAACGCCGATCTCGTAGCCGGCAAACTTGCCGAAACGCTCAAAGCCGAAAAGCTCGTACTGATGACCAACACCGTGGGGGTGCTCGACAAGGACGGCACGCTGCTCACCGGCCTGACCGCCAGCGAGATCGAAGGCTTGTTTGCCGACGGTACGATTCAGGGCGGCATGCTGCCCAAGATGGGCTCCGCGCTCGAGGCGGTGAAAAACGGCGTGCGCAGCTCGCATATTATCGACGGTCGCGTCGAACACGCGTTGTTGCTCGAGGTGCTCACCAATGAGGGCGTGGGCACGATGATCAAGGCAGGTTGAGAGCGCGAAGGAGCGTCCCGATGGCGACCAAACCTGGCGAACGCCGGCTGCAGATCCTGCAGACGCTGGCGGCGATGCTCGAAAACCCGCGCGGCGAGAAGATCACGACCGCGGCGCTCGCGGCGCGGCTGGACGTGTCGGAGGCCGCGCTCTACCGCCACTTCGCGAGCAAGGCTCAGATGTTCGAAGGCTTGATCGAGTTTATCGAGTCGACTCTCTTCTCGCTTGTCAACCGCATCACCACCGATACGCCCGATGGCGTTGCGCAGGCGGCGCAGATCGTCTCGGTATTGCTGGGATTCGCGGAAAAGAATCCCGGCATGACCCGGGTGCTGATCGGCGATGCGCTCGTAAACGAGGACGAGCGGCTGCAGGTTCGCATGAACCAGCTCTACGAGCGCGTCGAGGCGGCGTTGCGGCAGGCGTTCAAGATCGCGCAGGCAGGCGGTGGGTGGACGGGCGATCCCGTCACCGAAGCCAACGCGTTGCTCGCCTTCGTGCTCGGGCGCTGGGCACTGTTCGCGAAGTCGGGATTCAAGCGCCTCCCGCAGGAATACTGGGAGACGCAGCGCAAGTTTTTGCCCCCCGCGCACTTCGTGCGCGGGGATCGCGCGAGGTGAGTCGACGCTTGCGGCCGACGCGCGACATCACAATTTGCAAGGCTGGTTAAAGAGGCCGCGGCGCGAGCCCGCACCGGGTTTGCGTCCGCATGCTAAGCCGCCTGTACGGTCGACGGCGCTATCCTGCAGCCATTGATGCGCCAGCGACCTCTGCCTTGCTTCTCCAACGTGTAGAGCGCGACCTGGACCGTGTTGTCCGGCGCGATCAGCCGCAGCGGCTGGATGACCATGCCGTCGATGACCGCGCCCTCGAGAAACTCGGTATAGCGCGCGACGAGAAGCGGCGAATACGCGCCGCGCACCATGGCCATGAACGTCTGCGCGTCGCCGAACTGGGCCCGGATTCCCGGGCTCGCATAAGAGAAGGCCCGGTCGCCGTCTTCGGCACGCAGCGCTGCGAGCTGCTGCGAGATCACCTTCCTGATCGCCTGCCAGTCCGCTTTGGGAAGTTTCGTTTCAATCGCGTACGCGAGCGTGGTGGCCGCCGGCCACAGCGCGGCGGCGAGCGTGCGCGCGAGAAATGCGCGCCGCGCAGGAGAGGCTGCTGCGTTCGTCACCGCGTTGCCGCCCCGCACACGGGACACGCCGGGTCCTTGACGACGGTGAGCTCGCGCCATTCCATCGTCAGCGCGTCGATAAGGAGCAGCCTTCCGGCGAGTGAACGGCCGGCGGAGGCGAGTAGCTTGAGGGCTTCCGCCGCCTGCGTTGCGCCTACGATGCCCACTAGAGGAGCGAATACGCCCATCGTCGCGCAGCGCGTTTCCTCAAACTCGTCGCCCTCGCCGAACAGGCAGTGGTAGCAGGGATTCGCCGGATCGCGGGCGTCGAAGACCGCGATCTGGCCGTCGAAGCGGATCGCCGCGCCGGAGACAAGCGGCTTTTTCGCGGCGACGCAGGCGCGGTTGACGGCGTGGCGCGTCGCAAAGTTGTCCGTGCAGTCGGCCACGACGTCCGCGGCCGCCGCCAGCGGCGCGAGCGCGTCCAGACCCACACGGTCGGCGAGTTGGACGACGCGCACCTCGGGATTGACGGCGGCGATGCGCGCGGCCGCTGCTTCGACTTTCGGGCTGCCGACGGCAGCGGTATCGAAGAGGATCTGCCGCTGGAGATTGGTGAGATCGACGCGATCGGCATCGACCAGCGTCAGCGTACCGACGCCCGCCGCCGCGAGGAACTGCGCGACCGGATTGCCGAGCCCTCCTATGCCGACGATGAGCGCGTGCGACTCGCCAAACCGCCGCTGCGCGTCGACCCCGAGCTCAGAGAGCAGGATGTGGCGGCTGTAGCGCAGGAGTTGGGTGTCGTCCATGGACGGCGGCCGTTGCAGGCGGCAAGGCGCATGGGGAAAGACAAGAACGCCCGGACATGCCGGGCGTTCTCGGACTTGCACTCCCCGGCTAAGGCTACTGCGGCTTCGCCTGCGCCGCTACCGCTTTGCTCGAGGCAATTACCGGCTGGCCTTTCAGCTGGTTCATCGCCTGCTGCAGCTGGAAGTCGTCAGTCGCGCCGAATTCGAAGCGCGGGGGCAGCGAGTCGGGATCGACTTTTGCCACGGGCTTGCCTTCGTTCTTGGCGACGGGCGTCGCGGCCGCGGTCTTGCCCTTCATGAGCGCTGCATCGCCTGGCGTACCGGGAGCCGGTGTTTGCAGGTGATGGTCGAGGTTGGCTTCGCGCAGGCGATTGGGCGAGTCGCGCCCGTCGTCGACCGCGACGTCGGGCTCGATACCCTTCGCCTGGATAGAGCGGCCGTTCGGCGTGTAATAGCGTGCTGTCGTAAGCTTGAGACCTGTGTTGTGTCCGAGCGGCAGGATGGTCTGCACCGAACCTTTGCCGAAGGTCTGCGTGCCCATCACGATGGCACGCTTGTGATCCTGCAGCGCGCCGGCGACGATCTCCGATGCCGACGCGGTTCCGCCGTCGACGAGCACGACCATCGGCACCGTCTTGATCGCCGGAGGCAGATCGCGCAGGTAGTCTTCGCCCCGGCTGCGCAGATAGTTGTCCTTGCTCGCGGACAGGCGCATGCGCGCGTCGGGCGTGCGGCCGTCGGTATAGACGACCAGCGCATCCCTGGGCAGGAAAGCCGCGGAGACGCCGACCGCGGTCGGCAGCAGTCCGCCCGGGTCGGTGCGCACGTCGAGCACCAGGCCCACGAGCTCGCCTTGCTTGTACAGGCTCTTGATCGCCTTGGCGAGATCCTCTCCCGTGCGCTCCTGGAACTGGCGAATGCGGATGTAGCCGTAGCCGGGCTCGAGCATCTTGGACTTCACGCTCTGGACTACGATTTCCTCGCGCGTCAACGTGAAGGTCAGCGCAGTATCGAGCTCCTTGCGGGCAACGGTGAGCACGATCTGCGTTCCGGGCTTGCCGCGCATTTTCTGCACGGCATCGGTGAGCGCCATACCGCGGGTTGCGATGTCGTCGATCTTGACGATCAGGTCGCCCGCCTTGACCCCGGCGCGGAACGCCGGCGTGTCTTCGATCGGCGAGATCACCTTGATGATGCCATCTTCGACGCCCACCTCGATGCCAAGCCCGCCAAACCTCCCCTGAGTCGAAACCTGCAGTTCGCGGAACGCATCGGCGTCGAGGAAGTCCGAGTGCGGGTCGAGCCCGTGGACCATGCCGTTGATGGCTTCGCGGATCAACTTTTCGTCGGGGACCGCCTCGACGTAATCGCTCTTGATCCGGCCGAATACGGCCGAGAAGAGCTGCAGATCGTCATAAGGGATCGGCAACCTGGCTTCCTTTTCCGCCATCGCCGAGAAATTGAGGCTCAGCAACAGGCCGAGCACCGCCCCCAGACCGATCAATCCCGCTTTCTTCCAGCCGTTACGCATCGCGAACCTCACTTCTGAACGGCGATCCGCGGACGCGGACCGCAAGACTCTTCTCTGCACCCAAGTATACGCCGGTTTTCCGGCTCGCAAACCTGCAGGCGAGAGCCGGCAGGGATGTCGCGGCTCGATCGATCGACGTGCGTCGCCGATCGTCCATTCCGCCATTGAGCCGCGACCCGAGACGATGAGCAAGATGCCCCCAGCCTCACGCGGCCGTGCGGCGGTGGCGACCTGACCGGCGGCATCGAGTCATATGTAGCCTGCAACCGCCGGGCGCGGCCGGCGAAAAACGTCACGCCCTGCCGCCCGCCTGCCATCGACAGCGATGCCCGCGCCATGGTTCCCTCAGGCAAGCCGCGATCGATCGCGCTCGGGACTGCGATATCATTTCGGCTGTTTCGCACGACTGCACGCAAAACTGCTGTGGACCTGCAATTTCTCGAGAACAACTGGTGGCTGATCCTGGCCATGGTCGTCTCCGGCGGAATGTTGCTGTGGCCGCTGATCGGCCACCGCTGGTCGAGCGTCCGCGAAATCGGAGCGATGGAAGCAACGCAGCTCATCAATCGGCGCAACGCGCTGATGCTCGACGTGCGCGAGCCGAAGGAATACCAGGGCGGGCGGGTGCCCAATGCAGTGCACTTGCCGCAATCGCAGCTCGCGAGCCGCGGCCATGAGCTCAAAAAAATGACGGGGCGTCCGGTCATCGCCTATTGCGACCGTGGCCAGCGCAGCCGCATGGCCGCCTCCGCGCTGACCAAGCTGGGCTTCGCGGAGGTCTACACGCTCCGCGGGGGCCTGCGCGCCTGGAGCGATGCGGGATTGCCGGTCGAGAAGAGCGCTTGAGACGCTTACCTTCGCTCCGATAATGTCCTCATCCCTGAGCGCTCTCCTGTCGGGAGCGGGGAGCTTAGTGGGCCACTGCAACGCGATACGGTAATGACGAGGATCATGATGTACGCGACGGCGATCTGTCCGTTCTGCGTCCAGGCAGAGCGGCTGCTCCGCGCGAAAGGCGTGGCGGACATCGCCAAAGTGCGAGTCGATCTCGAGCCCGCGCGCCGTCAGGAAATGATGCAAAAAACGGGTCGCCGCACGGTCCCGCAGATATATATCGGCGCGCTGCACGTCGGCGGATACGATGACCTGGTCGCGCTCGATCGCGCCGGCAAGCTTGCTCCGTTGCTAGAAGAGCCGGCCTAAGTAGCGCGCCAACCGGGGCTCCGCGCTACGGTATAATTAGTGGTTTCCCGGCTCAACCAGACACTTCTACCAGGAATCCGCATGGCCGAACCGCAAATCCCCACCGGACCGACGCTGAGGATCGAGAAGATCTACATCAAGGATCTATCGCTCGAAAACCCGGGTGCGCCGCAATCGTTCAAGATCCAGGAATCGCCGCAGGTCGAGGTCAGCCTGCGCAGTCGCGGCGAGCAGATCGAGGAGGGTGTCTTTGAATGCGTGCTCATCATCACCGTGACCGCCAAGACCGGCGACAAGACGCTGTTCCTGGTCGAGGCGGCGCAGGCCGGCATATTCAGGATCGACGGTGTCCCCCTGTCGGATATCCAGCCGATTCTCGGCATCCATTGTCCGAACGTGCTGTTCCCGTACATCCGCGAGGCGATCGCCGACGCGATCATACGTGCGGGATTTCCACCGGTGCATCTCGACCCGATCAACTTCGAGGTGCTCTATCAACAGCAGCTGGCTAGCATGCAGCAACCGCAGGTAGCCGCGCAGCGGTAGGCGGACCGCATGGCGAGCCGTGCTCTCGGTTTGCTGCTGCTGCCCCTCGCCCTGTTTGCCGGAGCCGCCGCCGCGGAGTTCCGCTCGACGGCTGAAGCGGCCGTGCTCTACGACGCGCCGTCGGTCAAGGCCAAGCCGCTTTACGCCCTGGGCCGTGATTATCCGCTCGAGGTCATAGTCAACGTCGAAGGCTGGCTCAAGGTTCGCGACGCGGGCGGCACGGTTGCCTGGATCGAGAAGAAATCGGTCGGCGAGAGGCGCGTGCTGTTGGTGCGCACGTCCGTAGCCGATATCCTCGCCAATCCCGACGCATCCGCACCGCTGGTGTTCAAGGCCGAGCAGAACGTCCTGCTCGAGCTCGTCGATCCCGCGTATGTCACTGCGACGCCCGGCTGGGCCAAGGTCCGGCATCGCGACGGGCAGGTGGGATACGTACGCATCCAGCAGATGTGGGGCCTCTGACAGGCCAACGTAACACTGCTGCGCGGCCGCTCTGCTCCGTTGTGCTCATCATGCAACCGAGCGCTTGGCGCTCGCCGTAATTCTTCTGTACTGTCTCGCCCTCGCTGTGGGACCTCGGTTGGGGAGGCATCCGGGTCTCCTCGCGACGCGTTGCGTTACCCTGTGCGCTGATTTCTCCAGCTCATAAGCGATGAGGGATACTGTTGCGATTCTCGGCGCGGGCGCTTGGGGAACGGCGCTGGCGGTACATCTCGCCCAAACCCGCTCGGCACCGTCAATCCGGTTATGGGCGCGCGATCCCAACCAGGTTCGTGCGCTGACCATGACGCGCGAGAACGCGCGCTATCTTCCCGGCGTCGCATTGGATTCGGCGGTTACCGTCAGCGCAGATCTGCAGGAGATTCTCGTCGGCGCGTCATTGCTGCTGGTCGCGACGCCGATCGGCGCTCTGATCGAAGTCGTCACGGCCGCACGCCGCGCGGCCGAGATCCCACTTTTCTGGCTGGGCAAGGGTTTCGTCGCCACGCACGACGCGCCCGGCGTGGCACTCGCGCATCGCATCCTCGCGCCTTTCTGGCCAGCCCCGGTCGGCGTCATCTCGGGCCCCAGCTTTGCGGAGGAAGTGGCACGTGGCCTGCCGACCGCGGTCACGGTGGCGGCGACCGATGCGCTCGCAGCCGAAGACGTGGCGCAGCGCCTGCGCGGCGAGACCTTTCGCGCCTACGTCAGCGATGACCTCACGGGCGTCGAGGTCGGAGGCGCGGTAAAGAATGTCCTCGCGATCGCCGCGGGCACGAGCGATGGCCTGGGCTTCGGCGATAACGCGCGCGCCGCGATTATCACGCGCGGGCTCGCGGAAACGGGGCGGCTGTCCGCGGCGCTCGGCGGCAAGCGCGAAACGCTGATGGGTCTCGCCGGCCTGGGCGATCTCGTGCTGACTTGCACCGGCGATCTGTCGCGCAACCGCCGCGTCGGGCTCGCGCTGGCCAAGGCGCAACCGTTGTCCGCGATCTTGAGCCAGCTTGGGCACGTGGCCGAAGGCGTCGCAGCGGCGCGGGACGTGCGCGCTCTCTGCGGCAGCTTAGGCGTGGATATGCCGATCTGCGATGCCGTCTATCGCGTGCTCTACGAGAACCTGCCGCCGCGGCGCGCCGTCGAAGCGCTGCTCGCGCGCGAGCCCGGCCCGGAGTTCCAGTGAAGCTGCAGCGAAGGGGAACACTCGACCATGCACTCTTGGCTTCGTCGCGCCCGTGAAGACGCCGGTTTGCTGCTGATCATGGCGAGCACGCTCGCAGCCGCGGCACCGGCGTTCGATCCGCCGCCAACGCCTGCGCGCCCCGTCGTCGACGCCGTCCACGGCGTCAAGCTCACCGATTCCTACCGGTGGCTCGAGGACGGCAAGAGCGCGGAAGTGCAGGCGTGGACGAAACGCCAGCATGAAGCCACGCTTGCCTGGCTCGAGGCAAACGCACCGCCGGTTGCCGGGCTGCACGACGAGCTTACCGCCTACTTCGACCGCGATATAACGCAGCCGCCTTTTTTCAAGAAAGGCCGCGAATTCTTTTATCGCACGCGCAAAGGCGAAGAGCAGGCCAAGGTGTACACGAGGCTCGACGGGCGCGAGCTTCTGCTGTTCGACCCGATCGCGCTCGATCCCTCCGGCAAGACCAGCGTCGGCGCATTCGTCCTGAATCGCGACGCAAGCCGTGCCGCCGTCGCGACCTACAGCCGCGGCTCGGAGATCACCGACTACCGCGTCATCGACACCCGAACGGGCGCGCAGATCGGCCCCTTGCTGCCCGGAATCGAGGCCTTCCACTGGGCGCGCGACGAGCGTTACGCGTTCGTGACGCCGCGCACGAAGGAGTCGATCGAGCGGCAAGAACCGCATCGCTGCTACCGGCACAGGCTCGGCGACGACCCGACGAACGACGAGCTGCTGATCGCGATGACCGACGCCAAGGACTGGTGCTCGGTGTACGAGCCGGAGGAAGCCCAAGTCACGGTGTTCGAGACCGGCGACTTCTACTCGAACACGATCCGCATCCGGCCGCTGGGCTCGCGCGCGGAGCCCAAGACGATCTACTCGAGCAAAGAATTCCGCGCCGGCGCCGACTTCCGCAAGGATCGCATCTACTTCGTCACCAACGACCATGCTCCGAACTTCAAGCTGATGGCCGCGAGCTACGACGCGCCGGAGTTCGACCGCTGGCAGGTGCTCTGGCCCGAGCAGGATACCGTGCTCGACGGCGTGGACGTGACGAGCGACTGGCTGCTCGTCCGCGACAAGAAAGACGTCCTCACACGGGTCTGGGTGCACGAGCTCTCGGGCAAACGCGTGCGCGACCTCCCGCTGCCAGAGCTCGGCACTGTCAGCGCCAGCGCCTACGACATCGACAAGGATGTCGTCTACGCGACGCTGTCGACCTTCACCGCGCCGGGCCGGCTCTACCAGATCGACGGCAAGTCGCTCGCCTGGTCGCTGCTGTGGGAAGACAAGCCGCCGCTCGATACCTCCCAGATCGAATCGAAGCTCGTGTTCTATCCGGCTAAGGACGGCACGCGCGTTCCCATGTTCCTGTCGTATCGTAAGGGCATGAAGCTGGACGGTTCGAATCCCGTGTTCCTGCACGGCTACGGCGGGTTCAATGTCGGCATCGGCCCCGATTACGTCCGCAGCTGGGCGACGTTTATCAACCGCGGCGGGATTCTGGCCGACGCGGGCATCCGCGGCGGCGACGAATACGGCGAGCGCTGGCACGACGCGGCCAAGTTCGGCAACAAGCAGACGAGCTTCGACGATTTCATCGCCGCCGCCGAATGGCTGGTCCGCGAGAAATATACGACGCGCGAGCGATTGATGGTCGGTGGCGGCAGCAACGGCGGCCTCTTGATCGGTGCGATGCTCACGCAGCGTCCGGATCTGTTCACCGCCGCGCTTTGCGCGGTGCCGCTGCTCGACATGCTGCGCTTTCACAAATTCCTGATCGCGCGCTTCTGGATCGCGGAATACGGCGATCCAGACAAAGCCGATGACTTCGCATACCTGTTGCGCTACTCGCCGTATCACAACATTCGCGAGGGCGTGGGCTTCCCGCCGACGCTGGTCACGGCAGGGGAATACGACTCGCGGGTGGACCCGCTGCACGCGAAGAAATTCGTCGCCGCAGTGCAAAACCACGTCGGGCAGCTCGATCCGTTCCTGTTGTACATGGACTTCGACAGCGGCCACGGCTACGGCAAGGCGAAGGAGCAGGTTATCCGCGATCGCGAGTACGAGCTGCGGTTCATTTTCTCGCGACTGGGGATACGCTAGGAGCCGGAACCGGCGAAGCTCGCTTGCCGCCACGCCTCGTAGACGGTGATCGCGACGGCATTGGACAGGTTCAGGCTCCGCACACCAGCACGCATCGGGATGCGCAACCTCGCGTCCGGCGGGAACTCGGCGAGGATCGCCGCGGGTAATCCGCCGGTCTCGCAGCCGAAAACAAAGACATCGTCGGGGCGAAAAGCGCACTCGAAGAGCGAGCGCTGGCCCTTGGTCGTCAGCGCGTACCACCGCCGGGCGCGCTGCGGATCGATCGCGGCCCGGCAGGCGGCCCAGTCGCGGTGCGCGAGCACGCGCGCGTATTCGTGGTAATCGAGGCCGGCGCGCCTGAGCTCGCGGTCGTCGAGCCGGAAACCCAACGGCTCGACCAGATGGAGCTCGGCGCCCGTGTTCGCTGAGAGCCGGATGACGTTGCCCGTATTCGGCGGTATCTCCGGCTGAACGAGAACAACCGCCGTCATCGGCAAGGGAGGCGCGCGTGCAGGCGCTCGCTCTAGGCGGCCGGTGGCAACGTGCGCGCCACGACCCAGTTCTCGACACGCGTTGCGCCGCCAGCCTTGAGCGTCTTCGCCAACTCGGCCAGCGAGGCCCCTGTCGTCATCACATCGTCGATGACCGCGACGGTCATTTCCGTGAGATCGAGCTCGCAGGCGAAGGCGCCTCGAACGTTCTTCGCCCGCTCGCTCCAGGGCAGCGCGGCCTGCGGCGGAGAAGCCCGATCGCGACGGATGCCGTGGCGAATGAGCGGGACTCGCAGCTGGCGGGCGACGGCGCGGGCGATTTCGTACGCCTGGTTGTAGCCGCGCTCGCGCTGGCGCTTGCGTGAAAGCGGCAGCGCGATCAGGCGGCCGGGCAGCAACGCCGGGCGGCGCCGTCCGCGTTCGGCGAGGATCGCGGCCGCCGCCCACTCCGCGAGCGCGAGCCGGCCGTGGTACTTGAACGCGTGCATGAGACGGTCGACCGGAAAAGCGTACGCGAACACCGCCACCGTCGCTGCGAATGGCGGCGGGTGGATAAGACACCGGCCGCACACCTCGCCCGCCGCCGTCGGCAGTGCGCACACGGGGCAAGCGGGCCCAAGACGCGGCAAGGAATTCTGGCACGCCGAACACAGGAGCAGCGCGCCGGATGGCGCGGCGCAGAGCTCGCAGCGCTGCGGCAACGCGCGCCGCGCGGCGTCGAGCGCGCCGCGGCGCACGCTGTCAAGTGCGCTGCCCAGAAAATTTGACAACAGCCCCTCCTCCCCCGACACTGCCTCAGGCATTCTAACCAGACCACCGGCTTTCATGCAGCTACCACTGCGATCCGCGGCGGTTGCCGCCGCGCAGACTGCGGGCGCAAGGCTCCCGCGCTGGACCCTCGCCGCGGTGAAGGGGCTGTTCGCGCTGCCGTTCAATGACCTGCTCGCGCGCGCGCACCAATCGCACCGCGCGCACCATGAGCCCAACGCCGTGCAGCTCTCGACGCTGCTGTCGATCAAGACAGGAGGCTGTCCCGAGGATTGCGCGTACTGCCCGCAGGCGGCGCGCTATCACACCGGCGTCGCGAACGAAGCGATGCTTCCCGTCGGCGCGGTCGCCGCCGCCGCCGCCGCGGCGCAGGCTGCAGGCGCGACGCGCTTCTGCATGGGCGCGGCGTGGCGTGGTCCGAAAGACCGCGATCTCGAGCCGGTGCTGGCCATGGTGCGCGAAGTCAAGGCGCTGGGACTCGAGACCTGCGCGACGCTCGGCATGCTCAAAGACGGTCAGGCGGAAGCGCTCAAAAGAGCCGGGCTCGATTACTACAACCACAACCTCGACACGGCGCCCGAGTTCTACGGCGAGATCATTACCACGCGCGAATATCGCGATCGGCTCGAAACGCTGGTCCGCGTTCGCGGCGCTGGAATCAAGGTATGTTGCGGCGGGATCGTCGGCATGGGGGAATCGCCCGCGGAACGTGCGGGCCTCATCGCGCAGCTCGCCAACCTCGATCCTTATCCCGAGTCGGTGCCGATCAACAACCTGGTGCAGGTCGAAGGCACACCGCTCTACGGCACCGAGCCGATCGACCCGCTCGAGTTCGTGCGCACCGTCGCCGTCGCGCGCATCACGATGCCGCGGGCGATGGTGCGGCTATCCGCAGGACGGCGCGAGTTGGGCGACGGCATCCAGGCGCTGTGCTTCTTCGCCGGGGCGAACTCGATCTTCTACGGTGACAAGCTCTTGACGACCGGCAATCCCGACGTCGAGGCGGATCGGGCGCTGTTTCGGCGTCTCGGCCTGACGGCGCTCGGGGCCGGCCATCGCACTACGACTTGACCACGCGCGCGCTGGAAGAACTCACGGTCGCGCTC
>WNFU01006857.1_pt1 | contig 13679 bp, 12 predicted proteins | sample 5400121 | NCBI WGS metagenome assembly WNFU01 (sample SAMN13153360, study PRJNA577476) | soil metagenome | isolation source: 100 cm soil or saprolite under grassland replicate 1 | place: USA:California | collected 2016-06-15
CTTGAACGCGCCCTGTTTGTTTCCGCCGAGCGGAATATAGACATAATCCCGGAACCAGGTGGAGAGGCTGATGTGCCAACGCGACCAGAAATCGCCGAGGCCGGTGGCAAGATACGGATTGTTGAAGTTTAGAATCAAATTGAAGCCCATGAATTTTGCGACGCCCCGGGCCATGTCGGTATAACCGCTGAAGTCGAAGAAAATCTGCCAGGCGAAAGCAAACGTCGCCAACATCAGCGCCGGCGCGCCGAAAGCCCTGGGGTTGTCGTACACGCGCTCGACAAAAATCGCGAGGTAGTTGGCCAGGGCGAGTTTCTTGAACAAGCCGACGAGAAACAGCGACGCGCCATCGGTGAAATTCTGGAGGCGAACAGGTGGGAACTGATGGAACTGCGGCAGGAGGTGTTTGGCACGTTCGATCGGACCGGCCATGAGTTGCGGGAAGAAGCAGACGAAGGTCGCGAAGCGCAGGAGGTTCCGCTCCCGCTGCACGTTTCCCAGGTAGAAATCGATCGTGTAACTCAAAGACTGGAAGGTGAAAAAAGAGATCCCAACCGGCAGCAAATACTCGAAACCGAAAGGCATGAGCGTGGACGGATCAGACAACTTCACCGAGGCGTGGAGCGAGGAGAAAACGGCGTTCAGGTTCTCCACGACGAAGCGGGCGTATTTGAAGAAAAGCAGAAGGGCGAGATTGTTGACCAGGCTGATGAGCAGCCAGATTCTGCGGCTGCTGTAGAGTGCGCCCAGCGCCATCAACAGCACAATCAAACTAAGCGCCACCATTGCGGGCCGCAGCGTTTGAGGGCCGGCCAATGCCGTCGCCAGGCTGCCCAGCGTCCCCGTAGTCGAAACGACAAATGCGACTTTGAGCACGCGGTTATCGAATCTCAACCGCGTCAGGCGAGCGATCACGTCAACGTTCTGGCCCGCGCGCGTGCAGTGGTCCATCAACGCCACCAGGCAGAAATCCAGCACGGTGGAATAGACCACCAGGAAGAGGTAATACGGATTCCACCAGCCATAGAAAAAATAAGAGGCCGCTGTAAGCCAGGGCAGCCAGAGCCGGGTTTTCCGCAACGCAAAGAACACGGGCAGGACAATCAAGAGGAACAGGAGGAACGGCCAGGTGTGAAAGAGCATGGTCGATCGGTCCTGTTTGGTTTATTGCGAGCGGGACGGCGTCATTTGGTTTTCACGGTCTTCGGCCTGGATGGAGGCTGAACAGAGCGTCATGAATCTGCGGCGCCGGGTCGGGGGACCCGGCCTACAGGTGCTTGAAGTACCTGTTTAGCGTTGGGGAGCGCAGCCGCCTCGGCTGCACCGGTCGGCGCCCTCGCCGGCCGGTTGCATCTGTTCGGCGGTGGCGCCGAACCCAGCACGCGAGGCGCGTGCGCTCCCCTCACGGTAAACACATACTGCTTGTAGCCCTCACGCGGGGGCGTCACATGTGACGTCGTGTATAGATTTGGATTGGCGTGCTCTCAAGCGTAAACAACTGCTGCGCCTTCAGTTTTCGAGCGCATCTCAGTTTCTGGCAACTTCTCATGATCACCGGGCTTCATCCCGGTGATCGGCGCGCACCACGTCTCAGCCGCTTTAGTGGTTTACGAACGTCAGTCCGTCAAGAAAACGGTTAAAACCGTTTTCCCGCAGCGGCGCTCTCACCACCCGGCTGAAGCCGGGTATGTGCTTACCGTGGAGGGCGCACGCGCCTCGCGCGGGACGCCTGCGCTCCTCATTTCCTGCGGCCACGCGGAGAGGGTCGAGCTAATATCCAAAAACCCGCAGCGCGGCGAGGGCCGTTCCCTCTCCCTCTCCCTCAGGGAGAGGGTCAGGGTGAGGGGGAACGAGACGCAGCACATCATCAGGTGCGGACGAATTTTGCCAACTCCACAGGAGCTTCTCGGCCCAGGTATCCTTCTTGCGCAACCTGTGTGCAGCGCGGGTGAGCTTGAGCGGAGACAGGCAGGCACCGGAGGCTGGCCGCAGACCCGTTCGCCAGCGCATGGGTGTTTCGAGCGTTACTTCCCCCTCACCCCGGCCCTCTCCCTTGGGGAGAGGGAGAAACGTTCGCCGCCTTCTGGCAAATCGCACTCGCCGTGTGGTTCGAGCCGAGGCGGCTGCCCTCCCCAACGCGCTAAACAGATACGAAGCCGGGCGCGAATGAGAGCACTTCGACCCGCGCAAGAAAGAGAGATGCGTCTTCGATTCTCTGCATGGCGTCATTCTCCTTGAAAGGGAGCACGCCTTTGGCAATCTGTAGGCCATGACCACCCGATTTCTCCCTTCGACGATCCGCCTTTTTCTGGCGCTGTCCATCGCTGCGACCGCTGAAGTGTCTCCGGCTGCCCCACGAGTCTTGCCGGAAGGCAAACTACCCGACGACATCCGACTGGAGCCACTCAAAGACCTGGATGGCTACTTCCCATTCGCACCACCAACGTCGAAGGCGGCGTGGGAGACGCGGGCCGAGCGCGTGCGGCGTCAAATCCTCGTCGCGCAGGGTCTGTGGCCAATGCCAACGAAGACGCCTTTGAATCCGGTCGTCCACGGCAAAATCGATCGCGGCGAATACACCGTGGAGAAGGTTTATTTTGAAAGCGCCCCGGGTTTCTTCGTGACGGGCAACCTCTATCGTCCGAAGAACGTCACCGGCAAAGCGCCCGGCGTTCTGTTCGCGCACGGACACTGGGCCGACGCGCGCTTATCGGAATCAACCGACGCCGAGTTGCGGCGGGAAATCGCTGAAGGCGAGGAGCGGTTCGAGCAGGGTGGCCGCAGCCGGTTCCAGTCGATGTGCGTCCAGCTCGCGCGCATGGGTTGCGTGGTGTGGCAGTGGGACATGCTCGGCAACTCGGACTCGCAACAACTGTCGATGCAACTCGTCCACGGATTCAAGGCACAACGTCCGGAGATGAACACGACTGAGAACTGGGGTCTCTTCAGTCCGCAGGCGGAGACACATTTGCAGAGCGTGATGGGTCTGCAGACTTGGAACTCGGTCCGCTCGCTCGATTTCCTGCTCAGCCTGCCGGAAGTCGATCCCAGCCGCATCGCCATTACAGGCGCCAGTGGCGGCGGCACGCAGACGATGCTGCTGGCCGCAATTGATCCGCGGGTGACGTTGTCGTTTCCTGCCGTGATGGTGAGCACCGCGATGCAGGGCGGCTGCACCTGCGAAAACGCCAGCCTCCTCCGGGTGAACACCGGCAACATCGAGTTCGCAGGTCTGTTCGCGCCCAAGCCGCAGGGCATGACTTGCGCGAACGATTGGACGAAGGAGATGTCCACGAAAGGATTTCCCGAGTTGAAGCAGCTCTATGCTTTGCTCGGGGCGCCCGACCACGTGATGCTCAAGCGCGGCGAACATTTCCCACACAACTACAACGCGGTCTCGCGCTCGGCGTTTTACACCTGGCTGAACCGCCACTTCAAACTCGGACAGAAAGAACCGGTGATCGAGCGGGATTACGAACCGCTCAAACGCGAGCAGCTCACCGTCTGGGACTCGCAACATCCCGCCCCAAAGGCCGCCGACCCCGACTTCGAACGCAAGTTGTTGCGCCAACTCCACGACGACGCTCAAAAGCAGCTCGCCGCCGAGCAGACGACTCCTGAGCGTTTCCGCAAAACCTATGGCGGCGCGTTCGACATCGTCCTCGACGGCGGATTGGCCGAGGCCGGCGAAGTGGAGTGGGCGGAGACGCAAAAATCCGACCGGGGTAACTGGAACGAGGCGATTGGCTTGTTGCGGAACAAGACCTATCGCGAGGAATTGCCCGCAGTCTTTTGCACCCCCAAGCAAGGCAACGGGCACACCGTCGTATGGTTGAGCGGCGCGGGGAAATCCGCGCTCTACGCGGCGGATGGTTCGCTTCAACCCGACGTGGTAAAACTGGTGAAGTCCGGAGCCACGGTGCTCGGCGTGGACCTCCTGTATCAGGGCGAATTCCTCCCGGACGGCAAGCCGCTGACACAAACGCCGCGCGTGAAGAATCCGCGCGAAGCCGGCGCTTATACATTTGGTTACAATTACGCGCTGTTCGTTCATCGCGTGCACGACGTGCTGTCGGTGGTGAAGTTCGTGAAGAACAGCAACGGGCAAGCTCGTCGGTTGTCTATGGTCGGTCTCGACGGCGCAGGGCCTTGGGTCGCCGCCGCGCGCGCGCAATGCGGTGAGGCCATCGACCAGGCCGTCATCGACACCGGCGGCTTCCGCTTCGGCAACGTTCTTGATCTGCGCGATCCAAACTTTCTGCCGGGCGGCGGGAAGTATGGCGATCTGGCCGCGCTGCTCGCCCTCGGTGCGCCGGGCCGGACATGGGTGGCAGGAGAATCGGCGGAAGGACTGGCGCTCGCGCAATCACAGTATCAGTCGGGGAACGCAGCTAAGAATCTCATGCGATTCACGGGCGAAGCTCAACAAGTCCGCCCTGCGGCGCTGGAATGGCTGTTGGGTGAAAGCGGGCAGTGAGGCGCCGTTCGCCGTCCAATTGCGGTGGGTATCAGCTTCAATTCAAGACGAATTTAACTCAAACCAACTGGAGTAATCTGGGCGTTCCAATCACTGAAACCAACAGTTCCCTCAACGCATCCGACCCGATCAACGCGAATCCACAACGCTACTATCGCGTCAAGCTGCTGCCCTGAGCGCGGAGGAGGTCATGGCCCAATTCGCATACGTCACCGCCGAGGACGGTCGATGCTATGAGCACGAGGTCGGACGAGAGTGGCGCGAGTGCGGTCGTTTCCCGAACTACGCGCATCCGCTGGGTGTGCGCCAGGGCAGACTCTACGCCGGCGTGCTGAATCCCGCCGGAATATGGGAGTATGATGGCCTGGTGTGGAAAGCGTTGGGTAACCCGCAAGGCAGCGAGGAACGGTGCAATCAAATCCATGCGATCGCTGTTTATGATGGCCGCCTCCACGTCACCACCTGGCCGGAGGGGCACGTGGTCCGGTTGGATCCGGAAGGCCAATGGGCCGATTGTGGCCGGCTGGGTGACGCCATGGAGATCAACGGTCTCGCGGTCTATAACGGGAAGCTTTATGGCGGCTCAATCCCGCGAGCCGAGGTGTTTCGCCGCGACGACGCCAGCGCCTGGACATCGGTGGGCCGGTTCCTCGATCCGGCGGATTACGAGTTCAAAGATCCCAAGGAATGGGCCCGGGTAACGAGCCTGTCGGTCTATCACGGGAAGCTCTTCGCCAGCATGGGGAGTTGCACCAGCTCGCACTTGGATGCTCCAGCTGATTTCCGCGGTGAGGTGTATGCCATCAGCGCCGGCCAGTGCGTTTCCTACGACCGCGACCTTGGGCCGGGCTGGAAACACCTGGCTGCGGTCCGGCACGGCGGGCGCTTGGAGTTGTACACGGACGGCTCGAAGGCAGCCGAATCTGCGGCCCCGGCCTCCCACGGTTTTGACTTGGCGAACGGTCAACCCTTGCGCATCGGCTTCGGCGAGACTGATTATTTCTCCGGCAAGATTCGCGAAGTGCGCGCTTTTCGTCGCGCGCTGGAGAGCGTCGAAGTGGAACGCCTGGCGGGTGCCGCCCGTCCGGAGTGACCGCCCATAAGCGAAGCTCAAACTTGAGGTGAAACTAAACTTTCCGCTTCCTGCAGTTTAGATTAGCCTGCCCGTGTTCGGCGAATACTGCAGGACGCGCACGATGCCTCATAATTTTCAAAATCCGATTCGCTCCAAGGGTTGGTCTCGTCGCGAGCTGCTGCGAGCGGGCGCGCTGGGACTGTTTGGATTATCCGTTCCCGGATTGCTCGAAGGTCGTGCCGCGGCGATCGCTGGGAGCAAGCCGGCCAGTTTCGGGCGCGCCAAATCCTGCATTCTCCTCTTCATGTGGGGCGGGCCGGCGCACCAGGACACCTGGGATTTGAAACCCGAAGCCCCGCTGGAATTTCGCGGCGAGTTTCGGCCCATTCCCACTAACGTTCCGGGCATCCAGATCTGCGAGCACTTTCCCCGCTTGGCGCGGCGTGTGGACAAACTTTGCCAGGTGCGTTCCATGACGCACGACAACGGTGATCACACTCTGTCCACTCATTATCTACTCACCGGAGAACCGCCTCCACGCGACACCGACAAACGCGCTCAATGGCCGCATCTTGGCGCGGTGCTTTCCGCGTTGGGGCGTGGCCGCGGCCCGTTGCCTCCGTTTGTCTCAATGCGGCCGAAGCTCCCCAACGACGTCCCGCGCTTCGTGGAACAGAGCCAGGGCCAATTTGGCGGCTGGCTCGGGCCGTTGCATGATCCGTTGACCATCGACGCTGATCCCAGCCTGCCGGATTATCGAGTGGGAGAACTGACGTTGAATCCGGAGATTTCCGTGGAACGCCTGGAACAGCGGAGGGAGTTGCTGGCGAATCTCGATCGGCGGCTGGCTGGATTCAGTCCTCACTTTGCGGCTCTTGACCTGAACCAGCGCCGGGCCTTCGAGCTCCTGACCTCCGCCGGAACTGAGCGCGGCGCTTTTAACCTCCACGAAGAACCGCCCGCCATCCGCGAACGCTACGGCTTGAATCCGCATGGCCAATCGGTCTTGCAAGCGCGCCGGCTGGTCGAGCGCGGCGTTCCACTGGTCACCGTGTTCTGGCCGAATGATGGGATCAAGAATGTGAGCGTTTACTGGGACACGCACAGCAATAACTTCATTGATTTGAAAACGCGTTTGATGCCGGTGGCCGATCAAGCGTTTGCCGCGTTGTTGGATGATCTGCAAGACCGCGGGATGCTCGACGAAACGCTGGTGATCTGGACCGGTGAGTTCGGCCGCACTCCGCGCGTGGGACAACGATCCAGCGACGCCGGGGCTGGAGCCGACGGGCGCGATCATTGGGCGGGCTGTTTCACCAGTGTGCTCGCCGGCGGCGGGGTGAAGGGCGGCTACGTCCACGGACGCAGCGACGCCCAGGCCGCCTATCCGGCGGAGAATCCGGTTGCGCCCCGCGACCTGATCGCCAGCGTTTATCACCTGCTCGGTGTGCCGGAGGAACAAGTGTTGGCGGATGCCGGAGGGCGCCCCCAGTTCGTTCGGCCAGGGAAAGCGATCACGGATCTTTTCGTCTGAAACTGAGTCTCGAAGTTCGTTTACTTGAGCTTCTTCAGCGTCTTCCGGACGACGTATGGGTGGCCCTCTTCCGTCCAGTGATTGCCGTCGTCTGAAAATGAGTCGAAGTACGATTGGTCAACAGTAAACTTAGAATGAACATGAGTGGACATTGGCTGACAAAACCCAATCCGGCTTCCGCCGTGAGAATACTTGCAACCTTCCTCGTCACCGTTCGTATTTGTTGTTTCGTTTTTGTAGACGATTCGTTCGCGGGCGGAGCCGACCCTTACTACAGCCAGGAAGCAGTGGCGGCTCGCCGGGAAAGGCAAGGCGCGCGCCGGGCAAAAGAAGTCGCGCTGGTAAACGATATTTACAAAAGAGTGGTCGCCCGCAGCAAGGAATCGAGTGAAGCGGAAATGCAACTTTGCACAGACACGATTTCCGGAACGACCGTCCGTTTCGTCATGGTTCCAATCAAAGGCGGAGAATTCCTCATGGGCAGTCCGGAAACGGAAGCGGGCCGGCAAAAGGACGAAGGGCCACAGCACCAGGTCAAATTAAGCCCATTCTGGATGCAGCAACGGGAAGTGACGTGGGAGGAATATGAACCGTTCATGATGAACGTCGATGCCGTGAAACTGAAAGATCGCACCTACACCAGCGAAGCCGCGGACGCGGTCGCGAAACCCAGCAAACCGTACCTGGAAATGAGTTTCGGCATGGGCAAGCAAGGTTGCCCGGCCATCGGCATGACGCAACATGGGGCGAATAAATATTGCCAGTGGCTGAGCGCAAAAACGGGGCACTTCTATCGTTTGCCGACGGAGGCGGAATGGGAATACGCTTGCCGCGCCGGGACGACGACGGCCTATTCGTTTGGAGACGCCCCGGCGAACCTTTCGCAGTACGCGTGGTTCGAGGACAACAGCAACGGGAAGTATCACCCAGTGGAACGGAAAATGCCGAATGCGTGGGGCCTTTACGATATGCACGGCAACGTCGCCGAGTGGTGTCTGGATCAATACGACCCGAACTTTTACCTGCAGGGTAAAGACGATGTTTCCGAGAATCCGTGGAACAAAGCGACGAAGCCTTATCCGCATGTCATTCGCGGCGGGGCCTGGGAGGAAATTCCTGCGCTAGCGGGGAAGGAAAGTGATTTCGGCCCGGCGGCGCAATTGCGGAGCGCCGCCCGGCTCGGCTCGAAACGAGAATGGAAGACTGACCCGACTTTGCCGCCGACCGTGTGGTACTTGGATAAGGCCAAAGTCGTCGGTTTTCGAATTGTTCGTCCGTTGAAGATTCCGTCAGCCGCAGAGATGGATGCCTATTGGAATAGCGGCGTGGAGTTTGATTAACGAGGAAGGAAATCCGCTCCACGCCCCCACCGTGGCGGACTTGCTGCTTGCGGCGGGCAGGGTCAATAAGAATGCGACGCATGCATTCGGCGGCGTTGCGAAAGAAGTGCGCGCGGTTTTGCCAGGTCTGGTCCGGGGTTCGAACCAGCCGCAGCCAGACTTCGTGGACGAGTGCGGTGGGTTGCAGTGTGTGGCCGGCCGCTTCGCCGGCCCTGCGGCGCGCGGCGAGGTTCCGCAACTCGTCATAGACGAGCGGCAACAGCTCCTCAGCAGCATTGGAGTCCCCTTGTTGAACGCGGTCGAGGATGCGGGTGACGTCGCTCATCGCTGGAATGGTAAATGGGCGTTACCGAGTGTCCAAGATCAAACGAATGGCGACAATGCAACCCATGCAGAGCAGTTGAAACCAGACTGCAACACCGTTGGAGCATTCGGCTCACCAGGCATTCCAGTAGATACCGCTCGTGTAAGCCCAGTGATTGGTCATGCGGTTGATAGCGCGCCATTGAACGGACCCATCCACGAGCAACACATTGCCGCCGGCCGCACCCACGTCCTTTGAAGTCGTCTTCTTGGTGACGAGCATGAACACTTTGCCCGATCGTTTGATGGACGCGCCATGTCCGTGCGGTGCGATCACCCAGCCAGTGCCGCCTTGCGGCTCGGCCCAGGCATTCAGATCGCAGGCTACCACGAGTGAGGGATCATCCGTCAGGCGTTGTGGAGAAATCCACGGATTGGGTTCTCCATTCCACGGCTTTTTGTGTCCGGCATTGTAGCTGTAGCCAATGACGTAACCGTAGGGTGATTGATAGTACTGAAACGTCCCTGCCAGGCTGGGACAACTGCTCATGTTCGTCGCGCTGTATTGGCGGATGGCGTTGAACGTATTCGTGCTGATCCAAATGGTGTGCGACTCGCCGTTGTCCCGATAGCCTTGGGGAAAGCGGTCATTGTTATCGTTGGCGTACATGTGCAGGGCGAGGCCTAGTTGCCGCAACGCACTCTGGCAAACGGCGCGCCTGGCCTTTTCCTTGGCCCGAGTGAGAGAAGGCAAAAGCATCCCCGCCAGGATCGCAATAATGGCAATCACCACCAGCAGTTCGATCAAGGTGAACGCGCGCGATCTTGGGCCAGAAATGTCCGCGTGGTCACGGCACTCCGGAAGCATGGGCGGATGATCAATGGGATTCATCGGACATGATGGCGTCTGAAGCCGGACGGCAAGTCAACTGCAAAACCTCTTTCAATCTTGATGCTGTGAAAGGAAGCAGCTCGTGAGCATCTGGCAGCCTCAGCGCGCTTTCGGAGAAATGCGGTAGAAGGCGACTGCAAGGCGCGTCCTGTTTGTCAGGGCCGTTGGAAAGTCCGCCAGGTTTTGGACGGCGGCAACGGAGTCTGCGCGTCGCCGCCGTCGCCGGTCTCTTGAAGCAGTTTGTAAGGGCCGATGTGCTCACTCATCGCCACCGGTTCGGCAACAGGAGATGCGGAGGCGGCGAGAGTGACGGCATCGGCCAGTGACGGAGCGGGGAGGGGCTCTTCAAAAAATTCTCCCCGTCCGCGGCGAACATCTTTTCCAGGCGTGCTCGCAGCGCCGGATCGCCGGCGCAAGCCAGCTCCAGATAGGTGGCGTGTTTGGCCGCGCCGCTCAGTTCGACCGCCGCGTTGAAGATCGTTTCCTCGCGCGTGATGCGATCAGGAGGCACTGGTGCACTCATGGGCTTTACCTAAAGAAGCGGATTTTTCGGCCGGCAGCCGACACGGTTTTGTAGATTTTTTTGGAAGGAGTGGTTTCACCGACCTAAGCGCGTGTGGAAATGCCGTTCGGAAACCCGCTTTCAGGCGGTTGGACGCTCAGACCGCCTGAAGGCGGAACTCCGAACCCGGCATTCGGCGCCGTCATATGATTTTCCATACACGCTCTCAGCCTTCATTGAACTCCGCCAGCAGCCACGCTTTGGCGAAGCGCCAGGCCCGCTCGACGGTGCGTTCAGAGATGCCCAGCATTTCGGCGATTTCGCGATTCTCCAAACCGGCGAAGAAGCGGTGTTTGACGATCTCGGCTTTGCCAGGGTCCTGAAGGGCGAGCCGATCAAGCGCCTCGTTCACGTGCAACAACCGCTGGCCATCGTGGTCGTCGGCGATGTCGCTGGTGTCCCATTTGACCCGGCGCGCGGCACGTTCAAGAGCTGGCTGCTCAACCTCACGCGCTGGCGCATCGCCGATCAGTTTCGCCGGCGCGATCCGGCCGCCGCCGCGTCCGCGCCGCCCTCCGATGGCAGTCCCACGCGGACGCCCACCGTCGAGCGCATTCCCGGACCGGATAACCTCGCCGCGGAATGGGAGATCGAGTGGAAGCGGAACATCGTGGAGACCGCGCTGGCCCGCGTGGGTCGGAAGGTCAAGCCCAAGCACCTGCAAATCTTCGATCTTTACGCGATGCGCCACTGGCCCGCCGGCAAAGTGGCGCGTGAACTGGGCGTGACGCGGGTGCAGGTTTATCTCGTGACCCATCGACCGACGACATTGAGACGGGCGAGGAAATTTCCCCGAACATTACGTGCCCAAGACACTCAAGGAACTGCGCGCCCGGCAGAAGCGGCTCCCGGCCGATGAGTGTCTTGCCATCAGCCTTGCCCTCGCGCGCGCGCTGGCGCATTTGCACGTGCATGGCCTCGTCCACCGCGACATCAAGCCGTCGAACGTGATCTTCGTGCATGGTGTGCCCAAGCTGGCGGACATCGGGCTGGTCTCGGCCATCGACACCTCGCACTCATTTGTCGGCACGGAGGGCTTCGTGCCGCCGGAAGGCCCCGGGAGCGCCGCGTCCGATGTGTTCAGCCTCGGCAAGGTCATTTACGAAATCAGCAGCGGGCAGGATCGAAACAATTTCCCCAAACTCCCCGAAGACCTCGACAGCCTGGCGGACAAACGCGCACTGCTCGAGTTGAACGAAGTGCTGCTGAAGGCGTGCGACCCGGACCTGCAACGCCGCTACGACACCGCCGAAGCCATGCGCGAAGATTTGCTGCTCCTGCAAGCAGGCAAGTCCGTGCGCCGGTTGCATGTGATGGAGCGGCGCTTCGCGATCGTCGTGAAGTACGGTGCGGCCGCTACGTTCATTGCCGCGCTGGCCATCGGCGGCTTCCTATGGGCCTCGGCCCAGATTCGGCAAACGAGGAAAAACCTCCAGCGGGCGGAACGCGCCGAGGCCGACGCCGACGGCCAGGCCCGGAAGGCCTCCGAGAGCCAGCAGCAATCGCGGCGGCTGCTTTACGCGTCGGACATGAATCTCGCCCAGCAGGCGCTGAAGCTGAACAATCTCGGCAAAGCGCGCCGGTTGCTGGACCGGCACTGGCCCCAGTCCGGCGAGGAAGACCTCCGCGGATGGGAGTGGCGTTATCTCTGGCAACTGACACGCAGCAGCGCCCTTGTCACGCTCACCAACCGGCCGACGAGCGGAGTCGCCGTCAGCTTTTCACCGAATGGCAGCCGCCTCGCTGTGGGTTGGTGGGACGGACGCGTGGAATTGTGGGATGTCCTGGGTCGGCGATTCATTCGGGCTTTGACGGAAGGCGAGCAGCCCCACCAGGGACGGGTGGCCCTTTCTCCGGTTCGCAATCTTCTGGCGGCCACGTCCGAATCCAAGGTGGTCACCCTGTTTGACCTCGACTTTGGCCGGAAATCGATTCTCTGGCGGGCGCCCGGCGAAGGCGCATGGTCGGTCCGTGACCTGGCGTTTTCGCAGGATGGTTCAAGGGTGGTCATCTACGCCGGAATACCCTACCAGATCACCAGATCAACGCGCGAAGTCGGTGACGAAGTCTGCGTAGTGAATGTCTCCTCCTCCCAGATCGAAAGCCGCCAAGCGACCGTTTACAGTGGTACGCCATTTCATGGTGCCGCCCGGCTATCCGCCGACAACCGTCGTCTGTATCTGGCACGTTCTGACGTTTTGAGCTACCGCTACAGTAAAATGTACTACTACCCTGCCGTTAGATCGCTCGCGCTTGTTGTTGCTGTCCCCAGGCCAACCTCCCGAGTTGGTCGATCTCAAGCGCAATTCCCCCCGGTGCCGCTGCCGGAACTCGGATCCTCCACCAATGTCCTGGGATGGCTTGGCACCAACATTCTTTGCCACTGGAACGGAACCAACCAGATCCTTGTCCGCGAGTTAGGACGTGGCGCGGAATTCATTCAACGCGGAACCCTCGCGCTGGAATCGGGCATGCGCCCGACTGGGTTGGCCTACAACTCCACGCGCCAGCTCCTGGCGTGGACCGAAGGATCTTCCGCGACGTCGGTTTACGTGGCGAGCCTCGCGACCCCCGGCCGCCGGATCGAATTGAAGATCGATATCGGCTCGCTCGTTCTCTTCCGATTCAGTGAGGATGGAAACTACCTGGTGGCTACGGCAGAGCACAATCATTCCCTGCGCGCCTGAAAGGTCGAAACCGGGCAAATTGTGGCGTCCATTGACGAGCGCGTTTGGGATGCAACCTTCGCCGCAGGCGGGCGGGTGCTGGTCGTGGCCATCGATATGGGCAACGACCATGAAATCGGATTCTACGATCTGGCCCACCCCGGGCAGGCACGGCGGCGTGTTCCCGGGAGATTTTTTTCACGATCGCTGGCGGTTTCACCAGATGGCGGACTGGTGGCTTCGTCCACCGGGGGTGGTCTCGTGCGGCTGTTTAACCCCGCCAATGGCAAGTGGATCGAAGACCTCCACGGCCACCTAAACGCGGTCTCCGGCCTCGCCTTCTCCGCGGATGGACGACGGTTGATTTCGGCGTTCGGCGGGCAGGAGGCCGTCAAGCTCTGGGATGTCGGCACGTGGCAGGAACTGCTGACCTTGGGTGGCACCGGCTCATATTTGAATGCGGCGAGATGGAGCGCCGATGGGGACGTGATCCTCGCCGGCGCGCCGTGGCAGGCGTGGCGCGCGCCCTCCTGGGAGGAAATTGCGGCGGCGGAGGCGAAAGAGAAACCAGAGGCTCAGCGGCCATGATTCAAAGTTTGCCGCGCTGGGTCGCTCTCGCGTGGCGTTCAGTCCCGATGGTCCCATCGCCGCCGTCAGCGTCTCCGACCACGAAATCCGCCTGACGGTGGTCGAGACCGGCGAGGAACTGGCCACACTGCCAACGGGACGCTTGTTGACATGGCTCGCCTTCAGCCCCGGTGGCGACCGGCTCGCGGCGGTTCTCGAACCGGGCTACTTCCAACTCTGGCATCTCCGGCGACTGCGCGAAG
>WNFU01013051.1_pt1 | contig 13678 bp, 14 predicted proteins | sample 5400121 | NCBI WGS metagenome assembly WNFU01 (sample SAMN13153360, study PRJNA577476) | soil metagenome | isolation source: 100 cm soil or saprolite under grassland replicate 1 | place: USA:California | collected 2016-06-15
TCGCGGCCTACGGCGGCCTGAGATTCGGCGAGTTGGCGGGCCTCCGGGTCGATCGGATCGACTTCCTGCGCTCACGGGTCACCGTGAGCGAGGCCATCGTCGAGGTGGCCGGTCAGCTCCATCACGGGCCGACCAAGACCGGCCCGAACAGGGTCGTGACGCTCCCCCACTCCGTGATCGAGGCCCTGGCCGCGCACCTCTCCGCCTACTCCCCCGGACCCGACGGGCTCGTGTTCACCGATCCCGGAGGGGGGCCAGTCCGGAGAAGCAATTTCCGGGATCGCTTCTTCCTGCGCGCCGTCCGGGAGGCTCGCCTCCAGCCCCTCCGCTTCCACGACCTTCGCCACACCGCTGCGGCCCTCGCCATCAAGGCCGGGGCTCACCCCAAGGCCATCGCCGAGCGGCTGGGCCACGCTTCCATCACCACCACCCTCAATACGTACGGGCACCTGTTCCCGTCCCTCGACGAGGAGCTCGCCGGGCGTCTGGACGACATGGCTCGTGATTCTGGTGTGGCACGTTTGTGGCACGAACGGGGCGGAAGCGTGGTCGCGATGGCCGGGCGAGGCCCGGAAACCCCGTCTGACCAGGACTTTTCGTCGTGGGCGCTGGTGGGTTCGAACCACCGACCTCCGCCTTGTAAGGGCGGCGCTCTTCCGCTGAGCTAAGCGCCCGCTTCTCCTGTCCACAGTAAACGAGTGGAGTCCCCGAAGAGGCTCCACTCGTTCTGTTCCCAGAGCTGGAGCTAGCCGTGGGCCTTGTCGAAGCTCACCTTGGAGATTGCCGAGTTGATCGAAGTTCGCGTGTGAAAGCGCATGGAAACTGAACGACTCGCCTGTGGCAAGAAGCGTCCCCTTCCCATTCAGCGTGAATGTGAACGCGGCCTTCCCGATGGGGTTCCCTTCCTCATCGAACAGTCCATTGCCTCCTTCCATCAGAGCCGAACAGGCGGAGAATCTCAAACCCCCGCGCCGCACCGAATAGCTTGAACGAATGTTCGAACCCTCTACTCGCCCTTTCCGACTGACTATTCGATCCATCCTAGGAAGGGTTCGGGGAAAAAGTGGAGGGCGAAGATCCGACTCATTTTCTGTGGTCAACCCCACAATCGGGCGCGTGTCAGCACGAAGGAGGCGAGCCGAAGGCCCGCTCTCAGCTGATCAGCGGGTCCTCACGTTCGAGCGTCCCTGCGACCAGTCCGCACTGCCTGCAAACCACCTCGCCGAGCATGGCCGACAGTCGGGTGCTCCCGCAGCGCTCGCACCGTTCCAGGGTCGCCATCCAGTCTGGCCGATCGGTCTGGCATTGCGGGCAGATCAGCACCTGGCGACCGCCGGACACTCCGCGGCTCCAAGGCCGCTCCTTCCTGTCCGGGTCGTAGGTGGGACGCCCACACAACATGCACACGGTCTCAACGGACGCTCCGGTCACAGCTCGATGGTATAGGTTCCACCGCGTCAAACTCCGTGGAGGGTTTCGTGGTCGAGTTCGAAACCATCCGGTACGCGATCGAGGGCGGCCTGGCCACCATCACCCTGGCCCGGCCGGACAAGCGCAACGCGGTGAACCAGGCCATGTTCACCGAGCTCGGCGAGGCGGCCGAGCGAGCCGCCGCGGATCCTGGTGTCCGCGCGGTGCTCGTGACCGGCGATGGACCCTCGTTCTGCGCGGGGATCGACCTCTCGCTCATCGAAGAGCTGGCCAGGCTCGCCGCTCAGGCATCCGGGGACGGCGGATTCCACTCCTTCGTTCGCGCCGCCCAGCGGCCGTTCCGTTCCCTGGCCCGTATGCCCAAGCCCAGCGTGGCCGCTGTCCGCGGGCATGCGCTGGGCGCGGGCCTTCAGCTCGCCCTCGCGTGCGACCTCCGCGTGGTCGCCCCCGACGCGAAGCTCGCCATGCTCGAGCCTCGGTACGGCCTTATCCCGGACCTCGGCGGGCTTCACCGGCTCGCCCGGCTCGCCGGACCTTCCCGGGCCAAGGACCTGGTGTGGTCGACCAGGATGGTCGAGGCGGAGGAGGCTCTTCGTATCGGGTTGGTCGACAGGGTCGAGGAGGCGGACGTCCTCCTTTTCGGAGCCGGGGCGCTGGCCCGCCAGGTGGCCCAGCACTCCCCCACCGCCGTGGCGCTGATCAAGGAACTCATCGAGGAGGCTTCCGAAACCCCCCTCGAGGATGAGCTCGATCGCGAAGCCGACGCCCAGACCCGGGCCGTCCAGAGCGAACACCACCGCGAGGCTGTGGCGGCGTTCCTGGAAGGACGAGCTCCCAGGTTCGGGAGCGACTAGTAACGGCTCACAGATTCGAGGCCGACTGCCCGGATCGACGCGTCCAGGATCTGCACCGGATGGTGGATGGGCATGGGCTGGCCCATCGCCTCCAGGTGTGCGGCGATCTGGAGGGTGCATCCAGGGTTCGCTGCGGCGATCGCCTCGGCACCGGTTGAGAGAAGGTTCTCGGCCTTCCGTCGGCCCAACCGGTCCGCGGCCGTGGGCTGAAGGATGTTGTAGAGCCCGGCCGAGCCGCAGCAGATCTCCCATTCCGGCGGCTCGAGCAGCTCCAGGCCGGGCACGGAGCGAAGGAGTTCCCTCGGCTCGCGCCTGATCCCCTGGGCGTGGGCGAGGTGACAGGCGTCGTGGTAGGCCACACGAATGCGAACAGGATGCCGCTCGGCAACCGGCCCGCTCTCGGCGAGAAACTCCGACACGTCCCTGACCTTGGCCGAGAACCGGCGCGCTCGATCGGCCCATGCCGGATCGTGGTCCAACAGGTGGGCGTAGTCCTTCATGGCCGAGCCGCACCCCGCCGCATTCACCACCACCTCATCGCACTCGTCGAACGCGGCGATCGTCGCTCTGGCCAGCTCGATTGCTTGCGGCTCGTCGCCACTGTGCAGCTGAAGCGCTCCGCAACAGCGCGGCAGCCTCGGCGCGTACACCTCAAAGCCCTCCGCCGCCAGGACACGTGCCGTGGCCGCGTTCACTTCGTTGAAGAACACCCGCTGCACGCAGCCCTGGAGCAGGCCAACCCTTGCCCGCCGGGTCCCCCGAGCCGGAGTCACCTCCGGTAGACGGATCACCGCATCGCGCACACGCCGCGACGGAACCAGCCGCTGCATCGCCCGGAGGCGAGGGAACCGAGCGAGCACGCCGGTGCGAACCACCCGCCGGAACCGCAGTCGCCGGTACGCGGCAACGAACGGGGTCAGCGCCCGGAGACGCCCCGGGTGGGTGAACACGCCGAACAGGAACCGTCGGAAGGCCCGATCGGTGAAGGAGCGCCGGACGTTGCGCTCCACCTGAGGCCTGGTGGCCTCGATCAGTCGGTCGTACTGCACCCCCGACGGGCAGGCGGTCACGCACGCCATGCATCCCAGGCAGCGGTCGAAGTGCACGGCCATGCCCGCCATGTCGCTCCCGGTCTCGAGGCCGTGCCGCATCAACACGATCCGCCCCCGGGGCGAGTCCATCTCCTCGCCCAACAGGACGTAGGTGGGACAGGTGGGAAGGCAGAACCCACAGTGCGTGCAGGCGTCGATGAGCCCGGGTTCGGGTGGCCGGTGTGTGTCGAAGGCTCGAGGAGCCATCAGATGCCTCCCATGAACACTCCTGGGTTGCAGACCCCCGCGGGGTCGAAGCCAGCTTTCACCCGCCGCATCAGCTCGACCGCCGTGCCTTGCGCACTCCCCCACACGTCGACCCTGTCCCTGATTTGCTTTGGAGCGTCCAGGACCACGCACGGGAATGGGGCAAGGGAAAGGCGCAGGTCCTCGACAGCGGCGACGACGCCGTCGGGATTCTGCGGCGGAAGCCATACCCAGCAGATGCCCAGACCTGCCCGGGCCACCAGCGAGCCTTGCAGCCGCTGCGCGATCCGGATGATCCGGGCGAGCTCGGACGGCAGGGCCGAGACGCGCACCACAGTGGCCTCGTCAGTCCTGCTGTTATCTCCGTCCCACAGGTACTCGTCCTCCTCCTCGACCTGAGCGCGCAGGCCTACCTTCGACATCATTCGGACAGCCTCGTGGGCGCGGGGCTCGGGAGCTGCTCCCGCACAGCGGGCTACCACCCTTCCACTCCACTCGGGCCACTCGATGTCGAGGGACTCCAGCTCCAATGGACTGTGGGCCAGGGCGATCGCCGCTCGCTGGAACACATCTGGATCATCGCCGAAGCCCACCGCGCTCACGCGGCGCGGCGGAAGCGGATGCAGCCGCACGGCTACCTGCGTGATGAGGCCGAGGGTTCCGAAGGACCCAGCGAAGAGCTTCGCCAAGTCGTATCCGGCCACGTTCTTGATGACCTTCCCGCCCGATTTGGCCACCGTCCCGTCCGAGAGTGCCACCCTCATCCCGAGGAGGAGATCCCGGGGGCCACCGTATCGATGTCGTAGCGGGCCTGAGTCCCCGGTGGCCACGATCCCGCCGATGGTGGCCGCCCCATCTCCAGCCCGCTCGCTTGCCCTCCCCAACGGTGGATCCAGAGCCAGCATCTGCCCCGACTCCGCGAAGACCTTCTGCGCAGTGGCCAAGGGCACTCCGGCCTCGAGGACGGCCGTGAGATCGGCGGCGTTGTGCTCCACCACCCGTGACAGGTTCGCGGTCGAGAGGACGATGTCGGGTTCGTCCACCGGACTTCCCCAGTCGAACTTGGTCCCCCCGCCCCGTGGACGTACCGACATGCCCGCGGCTCCAGCCGATAGCAAGACCTCGGCCGCCTCCTCGGCCGACCCTGGCTCTTCGGTACGCATCTCCGCCTCCCTGCCGTCAGAAGCGCTCGGCCACGCCGGCCCGCTCCAGCGGATGTTGCCGGTACGGACCGGGGACTTCTCCGCAAAGCCTTGGAGTGGGCATGACCTTGCCCGGGTTTGCCAGCCGTGACGGATCGAATGCGCACCGGAGGCGTTGGAAGGCATCCAGGTCCATCTGGGAGAACATCTTGGGCATGTGCTGTTTCTTGTCGATGCCCACACCATGCTCGCCGGTGATTGACCCTCCGGCATCCACACAGGCATCCAGTATCAGGGCGGCAAGCCCCTGGGCCCGCTCCCTCTCTCCGACGTTCGAGCCGTCGTAGCACACCAGGGGATGGAGGTTGCCGTCTCCCGCATGGAACACGTTGGCCACTCTGAGCCCGAACTCGTTGGATAGGGCGTCGATCCGTCGAAGGATCTCCGGGAGCTTGGTCCGAGGGATCACCCCATCCTGGACGTAGTAGTCGGGCGAGATGCGGCCCATGGCGGCGAAGGCCGCCTTTCTCGCCTTCCAGATCAGATCGCGTTCCGCTTCGTCCTTGGCCACCCAGATCCCGGTGGCCGAGTTCTTCTGGCACAACGCCACCACGTCGTCGAACCGAACCTGGCAATCGGCCAGCGGCCCATCCAACTCGACGATGAGAGCCGCCCCAGCCTCGAGGGAGTAGCCCGCGTGCGTCGCTGCCTCGCTCGCCTGGATGGAGAGCCGATCCATCATCTCGACGGCGGCCGGGACGATCCGCGCCGCAACGATGTCCGAGACGGTCTGGCCGGCCTGATCGGCCGTCTCATAGTAGGCGACCAGGGTCCGTTTCGCCTCCGGCGCAGGAACCACCCGTACCGTGATCTTCGTGGCCACCCCCAGCGTTCCCTCCGAGCCCACGAACGCTCCCACCAGGTCATACCCAGGGCGATCGAGCTCTTTTCCGCCCAGCGTCACGACCTGGCCGTCGGAGAGGACCACCTCCAAGCCCGTGACGTAGTTCGTGGTGAATCCGTACTTGAAGCAGTGCGCCCCGCCCGAGTTCTCGGCCACGTTGCCGCCGATCGAGCACACGACCTGGCTCGAAGGGTCCGGGGGATAGACATGCGTCGGACCGACGGCCCGGGTGATCTCGGAGTTCGTGACCCCTGGTTCGACCACGACACGCTGGTTCGACAGATCGACGTCAACGATCCGTCGCATCCTCGTCAGCGCGATCACCACGCCTTCCTCGAGCGGAAGGGCGCCGCCGGAGAGTCCGGTGCCGGAGCCCCGTACCACCCACGGGATGCCCTCCTCGAAACAAGCCCGAACGATCCCTCGGACCTCCTCGGCCGTATCGGGCAGGACCACCACCTTCGGGACGGTCGCGTACTGAAGCAATCCGTCGGATTCGTAGGCCTGGAGGGCATGGCGACTGGTGATCACCCGGTCGGGTGTGCAGATCTCGGTGAGTCGCTCGACGAACCGTTCCATGGCGAGGTCGACCTCAAGCTAGCACAGGTGCCTCGGGTCCTCGGCCGGACCCTGAGTCGGACAATAGAGTGGAAGTCGTACACGTCGATCGAACTCTCGTGACCCATGAGTGCACAGCGCCTTCGGTTCCTCTTGGAGGGAAGGCCCGGCATCGGCAAGACCACCATCGCCCGTCGCCTGGTGGAGTCGCTCCGAGAGCGGGGCTTCCCACTCCGAGGATTCACCACCGAAGAGATCCGCCAGGGTGGGCGCCGGATCGGGTTCGCGGTGGAGACCGTCCTCGGACATCGTGCCGTACTCGCGCGGATGGACCTGGCGGGACCGCCTCGGGTGGGGAGGTACGGTGTCGACCTCGCGGCGTTCGAGAAGCTCGTCCTGCAGGAACTGCGGAGGCCGACGATCGGTGAAGTTTTCGTCGTCGACGAGCTGGGGAAGATGGAGCTGGCCTCGGCCCGGTTCAGGGAAGCGGTCACCGATCTCCTGGAGCGAGAGGTCTCCATCGTGGCCACCGTCCATGTCTACCGGCACCCGTTCACCGAGGCCCTCAAAGGCAGAGCGGACGTCGAGGTGATCCGGGTAAACGCACGCAACCGGCAGGAGCTGCCGGCGCGCCTGTTGGAGCGCTTGAACGTGGGTTGAGGGTATCCAGCCCGAGGGCTACGTGAGGGCGGTCCGAGGGGGCTGCTCGCTTCCCCAGCCAGGATTCGGCCCGAACGATGCCTCCAGGTGGTCCTGGCTCCACTTGTCGCCCGAAGGAGGCGGCACGGCGCCGCCTCGCTCCAGCCCGAGCTTGTATTTCCAGGCGAACCTGAGCATCTCGCGGATCATTCCCGGCGGACATCCCTTGATGAGATAGCAGTACACCCCCCGGCTTCCTGCGCTCCTCGCTGCAGGCCGAGGTCACCGTAGGCCGACAGCATGATGATCTGTACCAGGGGGATGACGGTCTTGAGCAGGCGTGTGCCCTCGATCCCGTCCACGTTGGGCATCCGCAGATCCATGAGGATGACGTCCGGTATGGCCTCGGAAGCGAGCCGGGGCCCCCCCGTCGGAGGCCTCACCCACCACCTCGAAGCCGTCCTCCAAGCAGGTCCACGCAGCATCTCCCGGAAGCCCTCTTCGTCGTCGACGAGCATGATCCGCGGCGCCGGGCCTTCCATCTCCTCGATCGAATCTTCGAACTCTCCCATACCGCTGGGGGCGCGCTCGACCCACGGTCGCTTGCCGTCATCGTTCCACGTCCAAGGCCGGCAACTCCGCTCTGATCCGAGTGCCTTCGCCCGGTCTGGAGTCGATCAACCATGACCCACCGGCCATCTCCACGCGCTCGCGCATCGCCAGGAGCCCGAAACGGTCTCTCCCGATCGAGGCCTCCGCGGGCTCGAATCCGGAGCCATCGTCGTCGACCTCCAGGGTCACGGTCCCGTTCTCGCGGAATAGGCCGACCCTGGAGCGACGGTCCCCGCGTGCTTCACCACGTTGGTCAGGGCTTCCTGAGACACCCGGTACAGTACGGTCTCAAGACCGGGGCCAGCCGGCGTTCCAGGTTGGCCTCCACCACGCACTCGATCCCGAACTCATGCTTGATGGCCTCGGCCCGGTCGCGGATGGCATCCTCCAACCCTCGCTGGTCGAGCACTGGGGGACGCAGCCCGCTCATCAGACGCCGCAGATCCCCGACCTCTTCGAAGACGGCCCCTTGCATCTGAGCCAGGAGCTCGTCTCCGACGTCGTCGTGGGACTGGTGCCGTCGCATCCGCACCCGCTCCAGGCCGTATCCGATGCGGGCCAGCCGCTGCACCGGGCCGTCGTGGAGCTAGGCGGCGATACGCGTCCTCTCCTGCTCTGCCGCCCGCAGGGTCCTGTCGAAGAGGCCTCGCCGTTCGGACCGGACAGCCTGCTCCCGCTTCAGGAGACCCTCGAGGCGCTCGGCCTGCTCTTCCAGCCTTCTCGACACCCGCCTGGCGATGGGGAGGAGCAATAGGGAAAGGACCGCCAGGCCTCCGACGAGCATCACCAGCACCGTCCGGAGCACTCGGTCCACCTGAGCCTGGACCACGGCGTAGTCGGTATAGGTCTCGACCACAGCAACTGGCTGACCCTCGTTGCGTCCTTGATAGATGAACACGGGCACGTATGTCTCGAGCACACGCGGCGGGAGCTCCATCACGGAAACGTTCTCTGCTTCGTCGCGGGTGTCCTCGACTGAGCTGACGGCCATACCCTTGTAGAACGCTTCTCTAAGGTGGTCACTGAGCGGCTGGAAAGTGCGACCGACGAGGTCTCGATCATTTGAGAAGACCACCGTGCCGTCGCTGCGCCAGATCTTCACAAGCACCAAGGGATCCTGCAGGATCCGGGTCTTCACGAACCCGAGTCCGCCTCTGTTTGTTTCGTCAGGGGCAGGAGCCACCTTGCCTGGTCAGTCACTCCGCCGAGCTGAGACCAGCCCGCTTCGGGTAAGCGATGCCGAGGTACCCGCGGCGACCCGGCGGCGCACAGCGCGTGCGTCACCATTCTGTTACAACGTGTCGGCATACCCTCCGGGCAGGACTGATCGATACCGCAGGAAGACCGCCGAAGGACGGAGATATCCGTAGCCGTAAGGGCGACCTGGGAGCGACCCGCGTCGGCCCGAAGATTGGCATTATCCTGTGCAAGGCCATCGCCCATCCAGCGAGGGCTAGGTCGATGGAACAACCCCTGCAATTTTCGTACCGGCCGGGATCAGAAATCCCGGCGGCCGTCGAAATGTGCGGCGGCTTCGGGCCTGGTCAGCTGGTACAGGGCGAAACGGTGACCCCCCGGCGTCCGGAACGAGCAGCAGGGGCCGTGAGGGATCTCGAACGTGCGCTCCCGCTCCCACCCTCGTGACTCGAGCCGCGCCAGCGCCGAGCGCAGATCGGGAACCCGGTAGACCAGGATCGGGCGATCTCCCTCCAAGTGGTCGGTCAGGAGCAGCAATGGTGCGCCTTCCGTGAGCTCGATGGCGGCGACCCTCGTTCCCATCGCATCGATGGCAAAGACCACGCGGCCGCCCAAGACCTCGCTCAGGTGCGCCATGTCCGCGGCGACGTCGCGGCTGGGGATGTACAGGAAGTCCAGTTGCTCGAAGGGCGGGTACGTCTCAGCCATGGTGCCCGATGATGCACCCCGCAGCCACCGATCAGTGAAGCTCCCGGACGCCGATCCACTGCATGTACCGCCGAGCCGACCGTTCCACGGCGTCGATCCCTCCAGCCAGCATCACTCGGTCCCACCACCCGCCGTACACGCGATCGAACGGATATGGGCGGACCGCGTCGACGATCTTTCGCACGCTCGACTCAGGCATCGGGATGAGGTTCGGGTAGCTCCGCATGAAGCTCACATAGCGAACGTCTGGCACCACCGTCATGGTGTCACCCACCAGGAGCGCCCCCCGGCCCCCGGCCCCGGCCTTCCAGTGCACCACGGCGCTGCCGTCGAAATGCCCGCCACACTGCACCAGTGTCAGACCGGGAAGCACTTCGATCGTTCCGGACCACGGTCGGATTGCTGGATCGGACCGCTGGACCCAGTCCATGTCGGCCTCCGGAATATGTATGGGGGCGCCATCGAAGGCACGGCTCCACTCCACCATGACACCGTAGAAGTGCGGATGGGACACGGCGATGGCGGCGAGGCCGCCTCGTTCCCGTACCGCGTCAACGGCCGCGTCGTCGATGTACCCGGCGCAATCCCAGAGAAGATTTCCCTCCGGAGTCTGGACCAGGAGTGCCCGCTGCCCGATCCCCAGGGCGGGCTCGATCCCGACTCCGGTGAGCCCGGGCTCAAGATCGAAGCTCGACCCTATGGCCGCTCGCCTTCAACTCGGTCAGGGTGGTCCAGGTCTGTCCGCCCTGGCGAACGTACTGCCGTTCGTCCTCGCAGATCGGGCAATTACGGGGAGGGCGATCCGACGGGGCTCGCTGGACCCCGCACGTTACGCAGATGTAGGCCTCCACAATGTCAGTCCCCGTGGAAGGCGGCCAGGCGCTTCGCCTCGTCCTGGAGCTCGCGCCGAGCCCAACGTGGAAGGGGGTCGAACGGCTCGAGTCGCACCCGCCGGTCCTCGTATCGCCAAGTCCCGGCCACGGCCCCGTCCACGAGGAACGTGGAAACCGAGTGGGGGGTGGATGTGTCGAACACGAGGGGACGATACGGCTCAGGCAGGATCTGGGTGCGGTGGGCATGCACCAGCAGCGTCGCGTCCCAGGTTGGCAGGAACCGGACCGGTGCCTGCGTCTCGTGGTCAGGCAATGGGGCCCGCGGGAGATCGAGCAGCTCGCCGCCCTGCTCATCGCGGAAGCGGCGCAGCCGCATGTGCTCGACGACGGGGAGAATCCTCGTGAGCGAGAGCCCGGCCCAGCTGGCCACGTCCTTCGCCGACCCGGGGCCAAAGCCCTCGAGGTAGCGGCGGATCAGGTGCTCCAGCCCTTCGGCCTCCGCCGGTCTCGAAGCATCGAGCAAGTCCTCGGCGAGGCCGTACAGGTCAGCTCGGCGTTGTTCCCATGTCCCTGAGGGCGGCACGCGAACCACGTCGACCCAGAGCCCGGCACCCGACCATGCCACCGGAGGGAAGCCGTCGGCTCTGAGGCGGTCCTTGAGCTCAGAGGCTCGGCGAGGTCCGTCCGCGAGGAGCCCTCGCAGTCGCGCCGCAACCGCCTCCATGTCGATGCCATGGATCTCCTTGCGGTGGGTGCGCAGCCACCAGTCGCGCCGCTCCTTCCGGATCCCCGCTGCGAAGAGCGGGAAGTCATGTGCGGAGACGATGTGGATGGTGACGCGCATCAGGGTCGCCTGCACGACGCGCCGCTGGTGGAGCGCGGTCGTGAGGGCCTCTCGGCGGAAATCCTTCAGGCGCGACCAGAGCGAGACGTACGCGGACGGCGCGTACTGAGTCTGTACCCCTCCGATGCGTTCGATCGCCCGTGCGAGTGGTGCAGGCGAGCGCTGGAGCAGGAGCTGGCGGGCCAGCAAGGCGCGGTTGAGCTCGCGAGTCGAAAGGACGCGCTCGGTCACCGCCCTAGACTGCCACGGAATGCCCAGGCTCCGAACGCTTACCGACGATGAGGTTCGTCGCCTGCGCACCGCGGCCCAGCATCTTCACCGCCCGCGGCGCCGCTCGGCGGCTGACCTGCTGCGACATGTGACTGGGGTCCAAGCGCAGGTGTTGGTGGCGGCCGGGCTGGCGCTCCGGGCCCGGACGGAGGGACTCACGGCCGGGGGGGTGGATCGGGCACGACTCCGTGACCGCTCGATCGTGCTCACCTGGGCCATGCGGGGGACGCTGCACCTGGTCGCCGCCGAGGACTACGGGTGGCTGGTGCCGCTGGTCACCGAGCCGTCGATCGCCAACGCGCATCGCCGGCTGAAGCAGGAGGGGGGAGCGGCGGATCATCCGGCCAAGGCGGTCGGCCTGATCGAACAGATGTTGCAGCGCGAGGGACCCCTGACCCGCGGGGAGATCGCAGAGCGGCTAAGTCGTCATCGGATCCGCACCGAGGGGCAGGCCATCGCTCATCTGGTGTGGCTAGCTGCGGCCCAAGGAGTGATCTGTCTTGGGCCCGATCGTGGGCGGGAGCAATGCTTCGTCCTGGTCAGGGACTGGCTGGGCGAGCCAAAGCCCGTGGATCACGATGCGGCGCTGGCAGAGCTCGCTGTCAGGTACTTGACCGCGCACGGGCCTGCACAGCCCGTCGACCTGGCGTTCTGGTCGGGCGTCCGGTTGAGCGACGCGAAGCGGGCCTGGAACGGCATCGAGGACCGGCTGGTCGAGGTGCGGACGGCGCGGGGTGCCCGTTGGATGCTTCGATCCCAGAAGGAGAAAGCTCCGCAGGGGATGATCCGGCTCCTCCCGACGTTCGACGAGTACTTACTGGGATGGGAGGACCGTGAATTTGCGGTATCCGCTCAGCACTGGAAGAACGTCAATCGCGGTGGCGGCTGGCTTCATCCGGTGATCGTCGTCGACGGTCGCGTGCTGGGGACGTGGGGCACCGAAGGCACGGCGAAAGGGCTTCGACTCCGCATTCGCGCCTTCGCCCGACTCGCCCCTGCGAGCTCTCTCGGCATCCGCACCGAAACGGAAGACGTCGGGAGATTCCTCGGGTCCCCAGTGGACACGCTGTTCGGCTGATCCATTCCCGGGTACTCAGTCCCAGGCGACGGACACCACGCCGACCTCCGCCGACACGCCCTTGAGCGCGACCGCCCGGGGCTCGGACATGGCGTACGACGTTCCCGCTTCCGCAGCCGTCTCAGCCGATGCGAGCACCTGCCCGCCGTCGGCGAGGGCGGCGATCCTGGCGGCTACGTGGACACCCTTGCCCCTGTAGTTGCCGCCGCGCCGGTGCGCATCGGCAGCGTGTACGCCGATCCGAACGGCCGGAGCGAATCCATGGGTCCGGCGATGCTCGGCGAGTGACCGTTGGACCGACACCGCACACTCGATCGCTCGGACCGAGGAGTCGAAGGCCACGAAGAACCCGTCCCCGGTCTCCTGCACCACCTCCCCACCGTGCCGCACGAACAGCGACCGTAACGCTTCGTTGTGCCAGCGCAGGATGTGTTCCCATGCCTCGTCGCCCATCGCTTCCACGAGATTCGTCGAGCTCACGATGTCGGTGAAGACGAATGTCTTCCTGGTCGTGACGGCAGCGGCGTTGCGTTCACTCGCCGCTCGGATGGCAGCGGCGGCAGAGGCTTCATCTCGGACGGCTCCGAGCCTTTCGAACTCCGCCCTGGCCGCCTCGAACTCCAGGTCGGCCTCGTCGTCGTGACCCACCTCGTGGAGCGCCGTGGCCAGGACCATGCGGTCCCTGGCCACCTCGTACGGGGCGCCCACCTCCTGCCAGTAGCGCAAGCCTGTTCGTATCTCGCGGATGGCCTCGTCGGACTTTCCCTCGGCCAGAAGGACACGACCCCTTGCGCTGTGTTTGGTCGCGTGGAGTGCAGGCGAGCCGTACGACTCCGTGATCATGGAGAGCTCTTTCGCAGCTTCCCTGGCCGTCTCGAGCTCGCCTGCGGCAACGGCGATCTCGACCTGCGCAGGAAGCATGCGAGCGCGGGCCCACCGATCCCACGTCTGTTCGGCAAGCGCCGAGCTGATCGCTCGGAACGCCGCCCGAACCTTCCCCTCGGACAGCCGGATGAGGGCCAGGGCGGGCTGCGGCGCCCGCCCCAACGAATGGGCCTGCCTGAGCGCGTCCTCGGCACCCTCCATGTCACCCAACCGCAAGCGAATCTCCCCGAGGGCATAGAACCCGTCGGCGAGCGGCGGCGTCACGTTGTATGCGGCAAGCTCCTGGGTGGCTTGCTGCAGCTCCTGCTCGGCGCGATCGAGCGCGCCCTGCAGGGCGACGATCTCGGCCCGGTGGACCCGGCAGACACCGGGGAAGCCGCTGATGGCCTGCCGTTCACACCAGCGGTGAGCGGCATCCGTCCACT
>WNFU01014983.1_pt1 | contig 13678 bp, 13 predicted proteins | sample 5400121 | NCBI WGS metagenome assembly WNFU01 (sample SAMN13153360, study PRJNA577476) | soil metagenome | isolation source: 100 cm soil or saprolite under grassland replicate 1 | place: USA:California | collected 2016-06-15
TACGACGTCGAGCTGCTCACGACTCTCGAACGGCGACTCGAGCTGATCGCAAAGGCGGGGATCGAGGAGACGCTTGTGCTCGAGTTCGACCTCGAGCTGGCGCAGCTCCCGCCGGAGGGATTCGTGGAGACGATGCTGCGGCCGATCGGCGCCGAGGTGGTCGTCGCAGGCGCGAACTTTCGCTTCGGCAGGGCCCGCGCCGGCGATCTCGGGCTGCTCGCGCGGCTCGGGCTCGACGTGCGCAGCGTGCCGCTCGTCGAAGGCGCCTCCTCGAGTCGGATCCGTGAGTTGCTGCGTGCCGGCGAGGTCGAGCGGGCCGCGCGCCTGCTCGGGCGGCCCGCGGAGGTCGAAGGCACGGTCGTCGCCGGCGATGCCCGTGGGGGGACCCTCGGCTTCCCGACGGCCAACCTGCGGCTCGACCCGTTGTTGCTCGTGCCCGCGTTCGGCATCTACGCGGGCGCCGCCGAAGGCTATCGCGCGGCGGCCTCGATCGGCACCAACCCGCATTACGGCGGGGCGGAGCGGCGGATCGAAGCGTACCTACTCGACTTCGAGGGCGACCTCTACGGCAGGCGGCTCGTGCTCCAGCTCTGGCGCCGCCTGCGCGACGAGCGCGTCTTCGAGAGCGAGGAGGAGCTCGTCGCGCAGATCGCCCGCGACGTCGAGGAGACGCGGGCGGCCGAGCCTCCGGTCTGAGGCGCAGGTTCGCGCGGAAGGCGACAGCTAAGCGCAAGTTTCGCCAGGTTGTGGTGTCTGTTCGGGTATGGGACGAAGAACGAAGACAGCGCAGCGCGGCCTAAGAGTGCTCGAGTCGGTGTGCTGCCTCGAGTGCGGCAGCATCTACGCGAAGCCCGCCGGCGGCGGGACGGCCGCGACGAACCCCGGCTGTCCCGAGTGTGGATATCTCGGCTGGCTCCCGTTCAGCGGGGAGACGCAACCAGCGCAGCCCCGCTTCTCCGGGGATCCCCGGCGGCCCCGGTTCGCGTGACGACGCTGACGCCGCCGAAGTAGTGGTGCCGCGTCGGCCAGGCGCGCACCTCGAGCCCGGCGGCCTCGAGCGCGAGCGGCACCTCGTCGGGAAAGCCCCCCTCCAGATGGACTAGGTCCGCCGCGCGGTGCAGCCGCGACTGCGAGACGGCGTCCGGCGGGTCGAGACCTTCGTCGAGGATCCCCGCGGCGACCTGGACGAGGGCGCTACACAGCCGGGTGCCGCCCGCGGCGCCGGCGGCGAACGCCACACCCTCGGTGTCCAACGCCAGGCTCGGGGCCATCATGCTGCCCATCCGCTCGCCCGGTTCGAGCGCCTCGCGGATCAGGTCTGACTCTCCGAGCATGTTGTTCAAGTGGAGGTCGAGGCCGGGAACGAACTCCCCCGAGCCGAGGCCGAGGCTCGTGGTGAGCACGCAGGCGTTCCCGTCGGCGTCCGCCGTGACCAGGTTGGTCGTGTGGCCTTCGGTGCCGCCAAGGTCGAGCGCCCGCGCGAGCGCGAGGGCACGCTCTCCGGGAGCGAGGCCGCGCAGGCGCGGCAGGCTCGAGAGCGCCGCGGGGACCGTGGACAGCCCGCCGCGGGTCAAGAAGCGCGTGCCGGCGTAGCCGAGCTCGACCGGGTGGGCCCAGGTCGCCTCGTAGGCCTCGAGGTCGGCGCGCGCGACGAGCCCGCCTCGCTCGTCCATCAGCGCGAGGAGCGCCTGCGCGAGGGAGCCCTCGTAGAAGGTGCGTGCGCCTTCGTCGCACAGCAGCTCGAACACGGGGACGAGCCCGGGTTGCTCCAGGCGGCCTCCCGCGGGGAGGAGCTCGCCGCCCGGCGAGTAGATGCGCGCGCCGTCGTTCATGGTCATCACAGGCGCGATCATGGCCAGGCACGCGGCATGACCTTGCGGGAAGTCGACGCCGTCGCGGGCCAGGCGCAGGGCCGGTTCCACCAGACGGGTCCAGGGCAGGCGCCCGTGCCGGCGGTGAAGCGCGTCGAGGCCCGCGGGAACTCCGGGCACGCCGCAGGAGGCGATCCCGACGCCGTAGTGGACGAGCTCGATGCCGAAGAGCACATCGAGTTCGAGCAGCTCGACTTCACGCCGCTCCCCGCCCAAACCCGGGACCGCGACGAAGCAATCGAGGTTGCGAGCGCGGCCGGAGGAGGCCTCGAAGTAGATCGCGTGGCCGCCGCCGAGCAAGCCGGTCATCACGGTCTCCGCGACGCAGGAGGCGAGGCAGGCTGCGACGGCGGCGTCTGCGGCCGACCCGCCCTCGGCGAGGATCTCGATCCCGGCTTCGACTGTAGCCGGGTGCCCGGCGGCGATTGCGGCGCGCATTGACTGCATCCTGACCGCAGTTAACAAGGGGCGAGGCTCTCCAGGGATTCCGGTCTGACTTGCTACCCTTGCGCAAGACCGCAGTCTCGGCCGTTTGCGTGAGCTTCCTCGCGGCGGGCTTGGATTGCGGAGTCGTTGTAGAAGGAGGAAGAATTGACTCTGACCAAGGAAGCGAAGCTGGAGATCGTCGGCAAGCACGGTCACGCCGAGGGCGACACCGGCTCGGCGGAAGTGCAGATCGCGCTGCTGACGGCTCGCATCAACGAGCTGACCGAGCACCTGCGGTCGCACCCGAAGGACCACTACTCGCGCCGCGGCCTGCTCAAGCTCGTCGGCCGCCGCCGGCGGCTCCTGCAGTACCTGCAGAAGCGCAACCTCGAGGGCTATCGCGCCCTCATTCAGGAGCTCGGCCTGAGGAGGTAGGCCGACCAACGAACCCAACCCAAGCCGGAGGGTGGAAGTTTGAGCGAGCGTCGACCCCGTCGAAGCTGACTCAAACCTCCACTCTCCACGGAACGTGGAGGAAACCCACATGGCAACAACTACTGAGCCCCGGACCGCAACGGTGTCCGTCACCGTCGGCGACCAGGAGCTGACGTTCGAATCGGGCAAGCTCGCCAAGCAGGCCGACGGCTCTGTCGTCGTCCGCGCGGGCGACACGATCGTGCTCGCGACCGCGCAGGGCCGGATGGAGGCCCGTGAGGGCGCAGACTTCTTCCCGCTCACGGTCGACGTCGAGGAGCGGATGTACGCGGCCGGGAAGATTCCCGGCGGCTTCTTCAAGCGCGAGGGCAGGCCGACCGAGCGGGCGATCCTGACCGCCCGGATGATCGACCGCCCGATCCGGCCGCTCTGGCCGAAGGGCTACAAGAACGAGGTGCACGTGGTCTGCACGACGCTGTCGGCCGACCTCGTCACCGCCCACGACATCCTCTGCATCAACGGCGCCTCCGCGGCGCTGATGGTCTCACCGCTGCCGTTCCTCGGCCCGGTCGGGGCCGTGCGGATCGGCCAGGTCGAGGGCGAGCTCGTCATCAATCCGCCTCTGCCCACGGTGGAGAGCGAGGAGAGCACGCTCGACCTGATCGTCGTCGGCACCAAGGATGCGCTGACGATGATCGAGGCCGGCGCAGACGAGGTGCCCGAGGCGACGATGCTCGAGGCCTTCGAGCTCGCCCACCGCGAGATCGTGAAGATCTGCGAGGCCCAGGAGGACCTGCGCCGCCAGGTCGGCAAGGACAAGTGGCTCGACCCCGAGCTGACGGCGGAGATCGAAGAGCAGCACGGCCGGCGGATCCAGGAGCGGATCGCAGCTGACGGCCTCCGCGAAGCGTCGGCCGTGGTGGAGGAGCTCGAGACGGAGCTCTGCCCGCCGCTGACGATGGGCTCGAGCGAAGAGGACATCAAGCGGCACATCCAGGTTCGCGCGAGCCTCGCGGCGATCCTCGACCGTGTGCGGCTGGAGGCGGTCGTGAGCCCGGTCCGCGAGCAGTTCGAGGACGACCTGCGCGGGCTCACCGAAGCCGAGCAGGACTCGAAGGAGCTCAAGTCGGCCAAGCGGAGCCTGCTCTTCGAGCGGATCGAGGAGGAGCTGAGGCTCCCCTTCCCGGTCGGCGCGCCGGCGAGCGACGAGGACACGCCGATCCAGAAGGACTCGGTCACGCGCCAGCACATCAAGCGCGCGGCCGAGGCGATCTACAAGGAGCTCGTCCGCCGCAAGATCGCGGTCGACAAGCGCCGCCCGGACGGCCGCGAACCGGAGGAGATCCGCCCGATCTCGTGTGAGGTCGGCGTGTCGCCGCGCACGCACGGCTCGGGGCTCTTCACCCGCGGGCAGACGCAGATCATGTCGCTGCTCACCCTCGGCACCGCCAAGGAGGGCCAGCGCATCGACGACCTCTCGCTGGAGAAGGACCGCCGCTACATGCACCACTACAACTTCCCGCCCTACTCGGTCGGGGAAACGGGCTTCATGCGCGGCCCGAAGCGGCGCGACATCGGTCACGGCGCGCTCGCGCAGCGGGCGCTCGAACCGATGATCCCGCCGGCGGAGGAGTTCCCCTACACGATCAGGATCGTCTCGGAGACGCTCGAGTCGAACGGCTCGTCGTCGATGGGCTCCGTCTGCGGCTCGACCCTCGCGCTCCAGGACGCGGGGGTGCCAATCAAGGCGCCCATCGGCGGAATCGCAATGGGCCTCGTCAAGGAGGGCGACGACCACGTGATCCTGACCGACATCCAGGGCGCCGAGGACCACCTCGGTGACATGGACTTCAAGGTCGCCGGCTCTCGGGACGGCATCACCGCGCTCCAGATGGACATCAAGATCACCGGCGTCACGCAGGAGATCATGAGCAACGCCCTGGAGCAGGCGAAGCAGGCCCGCACGTTCATCCTCGACAAGATGGCCGAGGTGCTGCCGGAGAGCCGCGAGCAGCTCGCCTCGCACGCGCCGCGCATCTCGTCGGTGAAGATCGACCCGGAGAAGATCGGGATGGTGATCGGCAAGGGCGGCGAGACGATCCGCTCGCTCGAGGCCGACTACGAGGTCCAGATCGACATCGAGGAGGACGGCAACATCCTGATCTACGCCACCGAAGGCGAGAAGGCCGACGCCGCGATCGCGGCGATCGAGTCGATCACGAAGGAGCCCGAGGTGGGGGACACCTACACGGGCAAGGTGGTCAAGACCACCCAGTTCGGCGCCTTCGTCGAGCTGAAGAAGGGCACCGACGGCCTGCTCCACGTCTCCAACGTCGGCCCCGGACGGGTGGGCCACATCGAGGACGTGATCGGGCGCGGAGACGTGCTCGACGTGATCGTTCAGGAGGTGGACAAGGAGCGGGGCCGGATCGGGCTCAAGCTGGTCGCCAAGCACGAGAACGGCAACCTCGTCCAGCCCGAGGAGCTGATCGAGCGGGCCAAGGACGCCCCGCCGCGACCGCAGGAGGATCGTCCTCCGCGCCGCGACGGCGAGCGTGGCCGCGGCGGCCGCGGAGGCGGCGGCCGCGGGCGAGGCGGCGGCAGAGACCGCTAGCCGTACCGCTTGACCCCCGACGTCGTCGTCAAGCTTGCAGCGCTAGGGGTCGCGGGCCAGGTGCTCGCGGCCCTCCTGCTGTTTCCTCAGCGCTCGACCGAGCGCTCAGGTAGTGAAAACCAGCGGCCGGTGTGTTTCAGACGGGCAGGTTGAGCGGGGCGTTGGCGCTGTGTCCGCTCACATCTCGATCCTCACGGAGGACGACCGAGACCGCCTCGGCACGGCTTCTGACCTCGAGCTTGCCGAGGATCCGCTGGATATGCGTGGCCACCGTCTTCGGGCTGATCACGAGCTTGCTTGCGATCTCCTCCTGCCGTAAGCCCTCGGCGAGGAGGTCGAGGACTTCGTGTTCGCGCTGTGTCAGCGACTCGAGCTTCTCGTTGGAGCTTGCCGGCTGCCCGTTCGACCGCGGCGAGTCCACGAGACGTCTGACGCGCGCGATCAGCTCGCCTGAATCGACAGGCTTGATCAAGTAGTCGTCGGCGCCGAGGAGAAGGCCTCCCGCCCGATCGAGCGCTTCGGTCCGTTCGCCCGAGATGAAGACGATCGCGATCGAGTCGCCGTAGCGGTTGCGGAGCTCGCGACAGACCTCGTAGCCGTTCAGGTCGGGAAGCTGAACGTCGAGCAGGATCGCCGCGGGTCGCTCGTCGGCCACAGTCGGCAAGACGGCTGCGCCGCTCGCGAGCTGCCTCGTCCGGTAGCCGATGCTTTCGAACAGCTCGCAGACGTACTTGCGAAAGCCCTCGTCGTCATCGACCACCAGGATCCTGCCCCCAGAATCAGTAGTCATCTCCCTCTCTCCCCAACACTCCGGTACCTGTCTTGTAACGCAAATCCAGTAGTTCCGCAAGCCGCCCAGCGCACCTTTGTACGGCGTACTCCGTAGAACGAAGATCCGGCGATTCCCGTCTACCAACCAGGATGGTCCGCCCATAGGCTCTCTTCCGGGAGCCCTGCGGTCAGCTCGCGCTGTTCGCCGGGCCGAGGTTCTGCGGTCAACCGGGGAGGGATGACCTTGGACAACAAGCGACGTCGGCCACGACGCACCGGCCGGCGGGCACTTCCGAACGACTGTCCTTGCAATCTGCGGAGGAGGCTTTCGTAATGACAGAACGAATCATCGGGCCGACAGGGAGCCGGCGGCGCAAGCGCTGGGCCCTTCTCGGTCCACTCGCGCTCGCGCTCGCGCTGTTCTTGCCGACGATCCTCTGGGCGTCGGCGCTGCCGCCGAGCGGGAGCACCAACCAGTTCGAATTCGATGGCAACCTGAAGGTGGAGGCGGCGCAACCCGGAAATCTCGACTGGGCGCCGGGCGACGCGGGCACCGCCGTGATCAAGGATGTTGCACGGTCGATCCCGACGGGCAATGACACCAGCTCGTGCACGGCCACGAGCGGGTCTTCGTCACTGTATGTGCCCGGCCCCCCAGTCCCTGCCAACCAGAGTCCTCCGCTCGCGCCGTTCGTACTGGGCAACGGCTCGACGGGGCAGGGCGTGCTCGTGTGCGACGGGACGATCTCGAAGCAGACGCCCAACGACGCCAACGGATACGTCCAGGGCGCTCATGAGGACGAGGGGACCAACCCCGTTCACTGGAACGTGGCCCCGGCCTCGAGCCCGAAGAAGACCGACCTGTCCGAGGTCTACACCTACGGGATGACCTTCGACAGCCCCTTCGACGGTGACCTGCTGCATAACAACCTGCTCATGGTCTTCGACGCTGGTCGGCTGGACACGAACGGCGACTTCCACGTCGACTTCGAGATGAACCAGAAGCACGAGAACGACTGCGGCGACGCCGTCGTGAAGACCGTGTGCCAGCCCCGGACAGTGGGAGACACGCTCGTCTCCTACGACAGCAACGGCGGAAACAGCCCGCCGACGGCCACGGTGTTCAAGTGGGAGCATCCGCCGACGGACGGGCCGTGCGCGAGCAGCATGGGCACGGACAGCTCGCCGACCGACGGAGGCTGCTACGTCCTGCTTACGACTCCGCCCGCCCAGGGCGGTTTCCAGGCCGCCGCGGGCGTGTTCAACACGTCCGAGATCGACGCGGCTCCCTGGAACGCGGTCGTCTGCGACCCCACCAGCATCCAGAGCTCGACCCAGTGCACGCTCCGGTCGAAGATTCCGGCCGGCGGCAACATGGAGGGCTACATCGACATCACGGGGTTCGTCCCGGACTTCAACCTGTGCCCCGGCTTCGGGCAGATCACGGCGAGGTCGCGCTCTTCGTCCGGGATTAACGCCTCCCTGCAGGACACCACGGGAGCGATCCCGGTGAACGCGTCGATCTGCGGCTCGATCATCGTGAAAAAGGAAGACCCGGCTGGTAACGCGCTCCCGGGCGCGAAGTTCACGTTCAGCCCTGACTTCCTGACGGGGACGGCTGGCAGCTCGACCGAAGTCACGGACGGCGTCTCCCCCGACGCAGCAGACGGCGACAACGGCTACGTCTGCGTCGATCACGTGCTCTTTGGGAGCTACGACATCACGGAGACGGGCGTGCCAGCCGGCTACTTCGGCGACTCATCAGCGCAACGCCGACGGGACGACCGGTCTCGTGGGTGGCGCGACATTCACGGTCAGCCCGGATCCGACCGTGGGCCAGACCGGTGGCAGCAAGGACATCACGGACGACGGCACAGGCGACCAGTCGGCGGCGGCTGGCATCGTCTGCATCGACAACGTCCAAAACCTCGGCACCGGTAACGACTACACGGTCACCGAGAAGACGCCGCCGAGCGGTTTCTTCGGCGATTCGAACTCGATCACGGTCGGCGTGCACAGCGCTAGCAAGTGCGCTGATCGGCTCGACGCAGGCGGCCTACCTACCGGCTCCGTCGACGCGACGTTCACGAACATCAAGGCCTCGCTGCTCATCCGCAAGGAAGCGAAGGACCACAGCGCTCCGAACAGCACAGCGTTGTTCTCGGGCGCGACGTTCACGATCACGCCGAGCCCGCTCACAGGAACCGGCTCGCTCGACGTGACCGACGGCGCCGCTGGTGACGCGAACGCCACCGGCGGCCTGATCTGCATCGACGACGTCGTCAACCTCGGCGCCGGAAATAGCTACTCGATCGTTGAAAAGAACGCCAACAACGTCAATTACACGAAGGACACGAGCACCAAGACCGTGGCGAACAGCGCCCTTAATAAGACGCTTTGCTCGGCTCGGACCACGACGGCCGGCAACGAGGACGCCGGCTTCACGAACACGCCGCTTTCGCAGCTCGAGGTGATCTTCACCTCGTCGGCGGGCGCGGGCGTGACGGCGGCGACGATCAACGACTGCAACGGCGGAGCGACGCAGACGGCGTTCTCCGACTCGACGTTCGGCAGCCTGCCGCCTGGCACCTACCAGTGCACGATCGTGATCGATCCGTAGGGAGGCAACCAGACATAAGAAACCGACAAGGAGGCAGAAGGGCGCGGGCGAGGAAATCCTCGCCCGCGCCCGTTCTCATGCGGATCTCAGTAGACGGTGAGCGGGGCGCTCGCCATCAAGCTCTGCTTGCCACCGTTTCCACTCTGATAGGTGGCGACGGAGTAGCTCCCGGGCTCGCTCGTCCACGCGCCGAACGCGACGCAACCGTTGCCGTCGACCCCGGTCGGGAAGAATGTTTGCGAGCTCGGCGAGGTGATGACGACGTTTACCTGCTGCCCCTGCGTATAGCCGCAGCCCGACCCCTCGAAGAAGCCACCTGAGGGGACCGAGCTGGGCGAGAGGGTCAGCGTCGCCCGCGAGGTCGAGGTACCGTGGTGACCCCCTGAGCCACCACCGCTACCTTTGGCGGCGAGGGCTGCGGGGACGAGGGCGAGGGCGAGGGCGAGTGCGCCAATCTGCGCTGCACGGGCGATGCGGCGTGTCATAGGTGGGACTTCCCTTCTGTAGACGGCTGTCGCACCGAGGTGCGGCTCCGAACGGTGTGCGGATTCGTGGTCACGTCGAAGAGACCTCTCTATTTCCGGGACGTGGCCGCCCGCCCGATCGTCGTGAATATCAGGGTCATCGTCGTGGGAGCGACGCCCGACGACCCTCCAACGGGTGATTGCGGATAGGGCCGCGGAAGGCGCTGAACCGCCTCCGGACCACGGTGAATACCCCCTGACGTTCGTGCTGGCCCACGAAGCGCCGGAGGTTAGCAGGCTTGCCAGACGTCGGCGAGTAGCCGTCGGCGAATCAGTAGCGGTCGAGCTCGTGCAGGCGCTCGTCGCTGATGCCGAAGTGGTGCGCGATCTCGTGCAGGACGACTCGCCTGATCTGATTCCGCAGAACGGCGCGGTCGCTCCCGTAGTGCCGCTCGAGCGGGCCGCGGTAGATCGAGATCTTGTCGGGCGGCACGTTGCCGTACCAGCTCGTCCGCCGGGTCAGCGGGACACCCTGGTAGAGGCCCAGCAGTGGCTGTCCGGCTGGAGGCTCGTCCTCGATCACGACCTCGACGTTCGACATCGCCGATCGAAGGTCGGCCGGCAGCGCGTCCAGCGCTTGTTGCACGCACTCCTCGAAATCGAGGTCTGATCCCGCTTCGTCCATGCGGTGAATCTAGTGCACGAGTTCGGCGAGCAAAGCCAGCGCGACCAGCACAGTGACGGCGCCGAGCGCAAATCGCGCGGCCTCGCCGATTCGCCAGAGCGTGTGGCCGAAAACAGCCGCGGAGAGGCTGCGGGTGGGCCCGCTCTCCTCGGCCGCCGGTGTCGGGAGGAGGATCGGCTGTCGAGGGCCGGTGAGGAAGGCGTCTGGATCGCGTTCGGGCAAGAGCTCCCGCGCACGCCTCGAGACCTTCGGGCAGACGAGCGTGAGCTCGGAATGCACCTCCCACGGCTCGACGTCTCCGTTCGTGGCCGGCACCGGGACCGCGCGAAGCCCATGCTGAACCTCTACCGGGAATTCGACCGCGACACTCATAACCTGCTACCGGCCATCGGCGCAGAAGATCCCCTGCTTGAGGGTTGGGCGGCTGCTCTCGAGCGACACACCGACCAGTTCTAGCACCCGCCCGAGACGCCTGCGCCGAAGGGCCCGGGGGAGACGCGCAAGTACGATCCTCCTGTGCAGCAGAAATACGTGCTCACGGAGCTCGACACGGGCGAGCGCGTCATCTCGGAGCGCCTCGTGCACGTTCGCTCGGTTTCGATCGGCTTCTGGATCGGGGCCGGCTCCCGCGACGAGACCGACGCCAAGGCCGGCCTCTCTCACTTCATCGAGCACCTGCTCTTCAAGGGCACAGCGTCCTACAGCGCGCTGCAGATCGCCGAGATCTTCGACACCCTCGGCGGGGAGCTGAACGCGGCGACCTCGCGCGAGCACACCGTCCTCTACGCGCGCGTCCCGGACGAGCGGCTCGAGACGGCGCTCGACGTGATGGGCGAGATGGTCTTCGCACCGGCGTTCGCCGAGATGGACGCCGAGCGGGCGGTCGTGCTCGAGGAGATCGCGATGTACGAGGACCAGCCGCAAGAGCTCGTGCACGATCTGATCTCCGAGGCCACCTTCGGCTCGCACCCGCTCGGGCGGCCGGTGATCGGGCGAGCCGAGGTGATCTCGAGCGTCACGCGGCGCAGCGTCTCCGCCTACCACCGCTTGATGTACGCGCCCGGGAACGTGGTCGTGGCGGCGGCCGGCAGCCTGAAGCACGAGGAGTTCGAGCGCCTGCTCGTCCGGGCCCAGAAGAAGGCAGCCGCGGCGGTACGCAAGGGCCCGCGTGTCCGCCCGCCGCTCGTGAAACCCCCGGAGCCCAGCCTGCGCTTCCAGCGCAAGGACACCGAGCAGTACCACGTCTGTGTCGCCGCGCCCGGGATCGCGCGCTCCGACAAGCGCCGCTTCGCCGCCTCGCTGCTCGACGGGATCCTCGGCGGCTCGGCGTCGTCGCGCCTGTTCCAGGAGATCCGCGAGAAGCGCGGGATGGCCTACGCCGTCTACAGCTTCGCCGCCCAGTACAGCGACACCGGCCAGGTCGGGATCTACATCGGCACGCGCGAGGACAACCTCGCCGACTGCTTCGAGATCGCGAGCGAGCAGATCGGCGACATCGCGGCCGGCAACGTCCGGCCCGAGGAGCTCGAGCGCGCCAAGGAGAACCTCAAGGGGCGGATCATGCTCTCGATGGAGTCCACCTCGACGCGCATGAGCCGCCTCGGCAAATCGCTGATCACCGACACCGAGCTGCTCTCGATCGAACGGATCATGGCCGAGATCGACGCGGTCGAAGTCGAGGCGCTCGCCGAGCTGGCCGGGGTGCTGCTGGCCCCGGAGAAGCTCTCCGCGGCAGGCATCGGCCCGAGCGAGGAGCGCTTCCTGACCGCGATCGAGCGGGTCAACCCAGGCCTCGCCAAAGCGGCGTGAGGGTCGCGCTCTTCGGAGCCGGCGGCAAGGTCGGCAGCGTGCTCCGGCCGGCCCTCGATGCCGCGGGCCACGAGGTGACTGCGATCGGCCCGGCTGACGAGCCCGCGCTCGAGGGTCACGACGTGGCGATCGACTTCACGACTCCCGAGGCCGTCGAGGCGAACGTGCTGGCCGCGCTCGAGCAAGGGGTCGCCGGCGTCGTCGGCACGAGCGGCTGGGAGCCGGCCCGGGCGGGCGCACTTGCGGCCCAACGCGGCCTGCCGCTCCTCGTCGTCCCGAACTTCGCGATCGGCGCCGTGTTGATGATGCGCCTCGCGGCCGAGGCGGCCAGGTTCTTCCCGGATGCGGAGATCGTCGAGCTCCACGGCGCGGCCAAGAAGGACGCGCCCTCCGGAACGGCGAGGGCGACCGCCGAGCTCCTGCCCGGCGAGCCGGCGATCCATTCGGTGCGGCTGCCGGGCCTCATCGCCCACCAGGAGGTGCTGTTAGGGGGCGAGGGCCAGCTGCTGACGATCCGGCACGACGCCTACTCGCGAGAGGCCTACGTGCCCGGCGTGCTCCTCGCGCTCGAGCGCCTGACGACGCTCCCGCCGGGCCTGACGTTCGGCCTGGCTACGCTTTTGGAAGCGTGACTCATGCGCGCGCGGCTCTCGTTCTCGCCTTCCTTCTCCTAGCCGGCATAGCCGCGGGCTGCGGCAGCTCGCCGACGCCGAAGAAGGGCGACCCTGTCTACGCAGGCATGCCGCGCAGCGCCGCGAAGGAGGCTGCGGTGGTCGACTCCGGCTCCGAGACGACGGACGGCTCGAACGAGATCTACGGCCACCACCTGCGCCTGCTCTCGCTCACGAGGGACCGCGATCCGACCGGCGAGCCCGCGTGGCGGGCGACCTTCAAGGACCTGACACAAGACGGGCAGCTGCTCTGCATCTGGATGGCGAACGGCCAGTACAGCGGCGGCGTGGCGCTTCAGCCGTGCCCGAAGGCCCGGAAGGAGCCGTAGAATCCAGCTCGTGCTCGGCGAGGTCCTGACCGCGATCGTCACGCCGTTCGACGCGACCGGGGCGGTCGACTACGAGCGGTTCCGGGAGCTGGCCGCGCATCTCGTCGAGAACGGCTCGGACGGGCTCGTCGTGGCCGGCACGACGGGCGAGGCGCCGACGCTCTCCGACGACGAGCGGCTGGAGCTGATCGCCGTGGCGGTGGACGCCGTGGGCGACCGCGCGACTGTGGTCGCCGGCACCGGGACGTACTCGACGGCTCACTCGGTGCACCTGACCGAGCGCGCGCACGAGCTCGGCGTCGATGGCCTGCTCGTGGTGACGCCGTACTACAACAAGCCGCCCACACGGGGGATCGTGGCGCACTTCAAGGCGATCGCGGCGGCGAGCGACAAGCCGATCGTCGTCTACAACATCCCCGCTCGGGTCGTGCTCAACCTCGAGACGGAGACGATCGCCGAGCTGGCGCAGATCCCGACGGTGCGCGCGGTGAAGCAGGCCAACGACGATCTCGAGCAGGCGCGGGGGATCGTCGAGCTGGGCCTCGCCCTGTACGCGGGCGACGACCCGCTGATCCTGCCGTTCCTCGAGCTCGGCGGCGTAGGTGGCGTTTGCGTCCACACGCACGTCGTGGGGCCGCAGGTGAAGGAGCTGATCACGCGCTTCCGCGAGGGCGACCTCGACGGAGCCCGCCGCCTGGAGCAGGAGACGGCTCCGGCGCTCGAGATCCTCAAGGTGCAGGCGAACCCGATCGCCATCAAGGCCGCGCTGAACCTGCTCGGTCACAACGTGGGCGGGTTGCGCCTGCCGCTCGTCGAGGCGACCGGTGAGGAGACGGCGCAGGTTCGCTCCTGCCTCGAGCGGCTGAAGCTGCTCGAGCCTTCGCCTGTCTAGCTGAGGGTCCCACATCTAGACGGCCCCGATGCCCGCAAGCACCCGAATCATCCCGCTCGGCGGCCTCGGCGAGGTAGGCAAGAACATGACC
>WNFU01006862.1_pt1 | contig 13676 bp, 13 predicted proteins | sample 5400121 | NCBI WGS metagenome assembly WNFU01 (sample SAMN13153360, study PRJNA577476) | soil metagenome | isolation source: 100 cm soil or saprolite under grassland replicate 1 | place: USA:California | collected 2016-06-15
GATCCAAACGCCATGCTGCTCGTCACCGGCGAAAATGGAATCGGTAAACGCACGCCGTTCGATGATTACCGGCGGCAATCGCGCGGCGGCAAAGGCATTATCACCATGAAGACCGGAGAAAAAACCGGCGACGTCGTCGGCGCGCTTACGGTGCGCGAGACCGACGAGATCATGTTAATCACGAACAAAGGCCAGATGGTGCGCACACGCGTGAAAGAAATCCGCGAGACCGGCCGCAACACCATGGGCGTAAAATTGATGGATCTGCGCAACGGGGAAAAGCTTCAGGCCATCGCGCCCGTGGTCAGTGAGGCGGAGGAAGAAGCGCAAACCGCGGAAAGATCGGTCGATAAATCGTAAAAAATGAGAAGGAAGACCGTCGGTCGGTCTTCCTTCTCGAATTAGAAGCTCCTCCGGCCCTTAGTAACCGCCCGTATGCGTTGTCGTTGTCGTCATAGTAGGCGGCGGGGGTTGCGTAGTGACAGTGGTTTGACGCGTTGTAGTTGTGCTGGTCTCGGGTTCGCTTGAGCAAGACACCAGCATCAAGCCAAACAGCGAAAGCGCAGAAATGAGAATGATCGATTTTTTCATAGGTGTGAATTGCCTCTTTTAAAAGCAATTCGTCACAAGTTGCTCTGAAAGATGTATTAGAACGAAGAAATTCTCTTAAATTTCGATCTTGGCGCGTTGCCGCTTTAACTCACCCCGCTTCCGTTTTGCTTTCAGAATTTTGGCCTTGAGCACCGCTGGCCGTGGCGATTTTCTGCGACGCATCTTTTCGCGCTCGGCAATTTCTGCAGCGCGGCGCTTTTCTCGAGCACCTTCAATGGCATCGAGCAAGCGTTCCCGCGCTAGCTTGCGATTCTGCGCCTGCGAGCGCGAATCCTGCACGGTCACGCTAATGCCGCTTGGCCGGTGCCGCAGCGTCACCGCGGTCGCGACCTTGTTTACATTCTGGCCGCCCGGCCCGCGGGAACGCGCAAACGTTTCCTCCAGATCGACATCACGAATCCCAAGGCGACGCATTCGCTCGCTTGTCGCATCTTCCGCCATTCCGTCATCACTCCGAAGTGTTTTCGCGACCGTGGCGAAGAACCCGGGCCATCCAGATCAACTCATTTAGAAATTTGTCCACACGTAGGACGTAACTTTGATCAAGCAATCTTCCTTCTTCATCGAAAATTTCTTGCACCTTTCCGAAATTGACATCTTCGAAAATTGTAACCAGGCCGAGTTCGCGCATCACCGGCAGAAGGCCCTCGATCACCCGCGCGCCGCCAAACAGCCCCGCCGACACGCCGCAAATCCCGACCGCCTTATGAATGTATTCCTTCAAATTCATATCGAGCGCATGCTTCAGAAGCCCGGGATAACCATGATTGTATTCGGGTACAACGACAACGATTCCGTCGCACCGGTCGATCGTGGCCGAGAACGCTGCGTCTTTCATTTGCTCTCCCGCATCATCGAGCCGCATTGGAAGTTCGCGCACGTCGATCAGCTCCGTCTCCACGTCCACGCGCTTCTTCGTCTGCTCAAAGACAAAACGCGCCACGTTCTCGCTCTGTCTCCCCTGACGGGCTGTCCCGAGAATCACTGGTATGAAAAGAGAACGCTCCACGTTTCCGCAATCCAAAATCCGCAATCGAAAGGTGCCGATGGCCGGACTCGAACCGGCACGGGCCTTTCACGGCCCAACGGATTTTAAGTCCGTTGCGTCTGCCATTTCGCCACATCGGCGCTGTGTTTTGCTGGAGTCTAAGCTGGTTTTTCGCCCTGCGTAAATGAATATCGCAATGGACCGGAGCGTTTCGGCGTTTGGGAAAGAAGTCTTGAACTCCGGGTCCCAAATCTGGTAAAGGAGTTCAAGATGCCTAAGTATTGGATGATCAATGATCGCAGCCAGGGTGGAGTCGGACCTGACATCAATACCGCTGGTATGACTTATTGGGTCAGCGATAAACAACCGCTCACTGACATCAAGAATTGGCGGCAAGTTACTCAGGCGAATTTTCAGAAGCTCCTTGTTGCAGCCGCCGATAAATTTCCCGCGCACGACCCGGCAGAGAACGAGAAACAAAGTCACGTCACTATTCTTGTGCATGGCTTTAACAACAAGTTTACGTCGGCCACCAGATTTTATCAGGATCTCTGTGGAAGACTTTTTGACGGTCCAGACAGTCTCGGCCTATGCATTCTGTATGATTGGCCGTCGCGCGGCAGCAGTCTGGGCTATGAGCCTGATCGTTCGCATGCGCGCCTGTGTGCTCACGATTTAACGGACGTGCTGAGCGCACTCTTCGATTGGCTGGTAGATAAACAGCAACAAACCATTAGTAACCCTGAAAAGGCCTGCAAAGCGAAGGTCTCGTTGATCTCCCACAGCATGGGAAACTATGTTGTGCAAAAGGCGATGGCGGCGGCGTGGACTCGGAAAAATCAACCTTTGCTCGTTAGTCTTATCAATCAGCTCGTAATGGTCGCCGGCGATGTCGATAGCGACTTATTCGATGCAGGTGCACCGGATAACAACGATGGCAACGCTGTGGCTAATCTTACCTATCGGATCACGGCGCTTTACAGCGGACGCGACTCCGTCCTTGGCGCGTCTGCCGGACTAAAACATTTCGGCATGCGACGTCTGGGCCGCAGTGGCCTTTCGAATCGACCGCCCCTGGCAGATCCGTCCTCGCCAACAGACAATGTCTGGGACGTCGATTGCTCCAGCTTTTTCCCACGGGAAGTGGATGGCGCGGCGATTCACGGGGCCTATTTCGTCAATGATGGCACGCTCAACCTGATGCACCATGTTTTGCGCGGCATCGACCGTGGCGTGCTCGATACCCTTGGATACACCAAGGGCGGGGCTTGGCCGGGCGGCTGAGCGCTCGAGAACAATTAAACAAACTGGTGAGGTTATAAATTTCAGAACGATAAGAATTGGTCACGCAACGAAGTAACCCGGAAGATGTCGGAAGTTTTGCTTTTCAAAACGGCCCCGATCCAAGAGACGCAAAGAGCGGAAGCTGGAAAAAGCCTTTACTCGGCGTGCGAAAAAAATATCATCACCGAAGAGCGGAAAATTCGTATGAGAAAATAGGTACGATCAACGCCTTCTGATCTAAATATATGACCGCTCCGAAGTTAACTGCAGCCTTAGCCAAGGAATATAACGATCTCTTTAATCGTTGCGAAATAGCAGCTGACAAAATGACTGAAGTCGAAGGAGTGGTTCAGCGCATCCTCCATTTCAAAAATCTTTACGCGCCGATTGCTGCTCAATCGACGGTGCCGTGGTACGTGATCGCCGTAATCCACAATATGGAATGCGGTCTCGATTTTACCAAGCATTTACATAATGGCGACTCGCTCAAGCGCCGCACGGTCAACGAACCGGAGGGCCGCCCGAAAACCGGCCAGGCGCCTTTTACCTTCGGGGTGAGCGCGCTCGACGCGCTCGAGTACGATGGATTCACCGCGTGGAGCAACTGGAGCATCGGAGGAATTTGTTACAAACTCGAAGGCTACAATGGTTGGGGATATCGCGCGCAAAAGATCAACAGCCCGTATCTCTGGAGTTATTCGAACCTTTACACGAGCGGCAAATACATTGCCGACAAGAAATGGTCGAAGACAGCTGTTTCCCGTCAATGCGGAGCCGCTGTCATCCTTCGGCGCATGAGCGAACTTAGCGCTATTGATCTTGCCTCACCGACTTCATCCAAGCTTACCAATGCCACTACGCTGGCCGAAGTTCCGAGCCACTTGTTCCCTGGTTAATCCCGCGTCGAGATTCGTGATACCAAAAGGGCTGCCTGGCCGTGAATAGTATGACTTGGAAAGTTCAAGTGCAGGGTACCGCCACTGATGCTGAGGACATCATCAATGGCCACGTGGAGAAGCGGCGTCTGAGCACGCTGCATCAGCGGATTTCAATTCGTCTAGACGAAGCAACCATGAAATAACGCATCTATGGCAAAGAAAAAACCGCAGTTAAAACGTCGCCGCGCAAGGTCAACCGGTTCCGGAAAAGGAAAACGAAAAAAATCAGCGAAGGCGAAACCAACTCTGAAGCAACGCTTAGCGCGGGCAAGGAAGCTGGAGGCATTGGATGCAGCGAAACCTGCCTTTAAGGTGTCGCGAGAAAGGGCTCTGGCATCTCAGCCACAGGCTTTGGCGTCGCATCGGTTTCGCAACGATGATTTTCCGCAAACATACATTCAGCAAATTTCAGTGAGCCTGGACGATCCTGATCACTCGCTTACGCTTACTTGGACTGGACCTAATGCTGTTAGTCAAGAGACTGGGCCATTCAGGACATCCCCCGGTGCAGGTTTAAGAGGCCTCAATTGTGATGATGAGGCCACGAGTCGACGATCGGGCTCGAAATGCACACCGAAAGGGACCTACCCCGTGCAAGGCTTTCAGCGGAGCCTTAATAGTGATTCTCGCGCGACATATGTCACCTGGTTCATGCAACGCCGGGGCATCGCGCTTCACTATTTTCCAATTGTCCCCGCGTACGCAGCTTCCCACGGCTGCGTGCGTATTCAGTCAGTAGATGTGGCGCGACTTATCCAAGACAATTCACTAGTGGGCGACACCCAGGTGGTGGTAAGCGGAACTTGGACAAAGCCGGCAAAGCAATGGAGCTAAACCTTCGCTCTTAAGCTTGCGGGAGGTAACCCTGCCACTGATTGAGTCTGGACGTGGGATCGATTAGGTCTTTTCGACGCATAAACGGAATGCCGTCCGATCTTTTCTTCGATCTGGCTGTATCCGTGATTGTCAGCGGTCCCGAAGCACTCTTGTCGTACAGCTCCAAGTGCAACATATCGCTTGGGACTTGAATACCGACCAAGTGTCCAACCTTGGCGATTTGCTCTCCCGCGTGGACCTTGTCTCCCTCTTTCACGGTCGTTTTTGCCTGGATTTCTCCGTAACGCGCCAGGAAGTCACCGTGATCGACTTCCAAAGCGAAGGTCTGGCAATAAAACGGATACGGTCCGCGAGTCACGATGCCGTCACCGATGGCGTAAATCCAAGTGCCTTTTACAAAATACAAATCGCAACCGGCGTGGGCGCGGGCGCCGTTTCTTCGATTAGAAGCAAAGGCGCGCGGCGAACGAAGCCAGTCTGCCACGGGAAGTATGGGAAAAGGGAACGAAAATTCGCGGGCGTTGCTGGAAACATACTGGTTTGGCGGTTCTTGGACTGCCGGCTTCTCGTCCACGGCGTCCAAGAGTGCGTGCCATGTCTGACTGTCCGGCTTAATCAGACCGTCCACCGAGCTAGTGAAACGGCTCTGGAAGGCTTCGATTGCTGCGACCGTGTTCGAAGTCGCAGGAGGCCGTGCGATTTTTCCATCAACTCCTTTCGGATCAAGTTCGGGAGCTTGTAAAGCTTGCGCAGCTGCCTCCAAAAGACGCTGCACAACTTCAACATCGGGTTGGAGGTTGCTTGCCCCTTTTTCCCAATGCCCGACTGATCTGGAAATTTGTGAGCTCAAGGGATTAGATTCAGGCAGCAGGTTAGGTTTAAGTTCCGCCCGCAGCTTGCGTGAGTGCCTGCCACGTCTGACTGCCAGGCTCAATTAATCCATCAATCGAAATGTTGGAACGGCTCTGAAGAGCTTCGATCGCAGCCACCGTATTCGACTTAGCGGGCGGCCGCGCAATCTTTCCATCAACACCCTTCGGATCAAGCTGAGGAGCCTGGAGCCTTTGCGCCGCTGCTCGCAAGAAGCGTTGCACAGTTTCCACGTCCGCTTGAAGATTGCGCGCGCCTTTTTCCCAGCGGCCGACGGAGCCGGCAATTACTGCGAGCGGAGTGTTAGAGACATCATTAGACTCGGGCGTCGTTTCGGCTTCCTGTTTCTGCGTGCCTTCCGCCCCCGGAGCGGCGCTCACATTTGCATCCAAAAAAAGGCTTTTGTCCTTGCGGGCTGTCAGAATACTGACGGCCTCATCGACGTTACCCTTCATCGTTTTGAAATCAGTAGGTGTAAATAGGAGCTCGGTTTCATACCACTGGGCGACTTCCGGTTTCTGGAGCTCCTTTTGCAGGTCAAGAAGTCGATTATAGGTCTTGGGGTCCATGTGGCTGATTTTATCCAGAAGATGGTAACTCTTGGCCGAATTCCCACTGATAAGGCCAGCGTCGTTGTCCTTCATGATCATGCGATTGATTAGAACCGCTTCTGGAGGAGTATCCTCCGACTGTTCGGCGGCCTTTGTAGGATCGCCCTTCTTGATCTTGTGCTTCAGAGCGCCGTTTTCAATCCATATGTAGACCTTCTGAGAGTGCATATTTCCGCTGAAGCGGTCAGCCTGGCTCATGATGAAGTCCATGAGTACCATGTCAGAAAGATCCTTTACTTGGACGATTTGCTGAACCGCGGCCTGATTAAGTTTACCACTGTCGTCTTTGCAGTTTAACTTCAGCGGAGCGGGGCTGGTTACTCTGCCAAACTCGGCCGACGCCGCGAACGCAGCCGCTCCCCCGAGGTCGCTCAAATGAGGATAACTTTGTTCTCCTGTGGGGTTGGCCTGCAAAGCGCCATAAAGCTGCTTCCCATCTTCGGTATAGAGGGTGCAATTACTGTGTATCTCATCGAGTGCCCTTAGCTCCGTCCACTGCTTCCGGTTGTTCGATCCGATTGCCTTCTCCTCGCCCAACTCAGCAAGAGGCTTATGCGCGGCTAAGTCCATCGTCCGGACGATGGCAGGCTCGACGTGTCCTGTATCAAGGAAGCGAGATAAATGGTAATAACCGAGAATTGAGGGGCTATAGGTGAAATGGGTCGGAATGGACTGCTTATATTTCGCTACGACCTTGTCGTCGCTTGAATGAGCCTTTCCTGTGTGGCTTGCGGCGTAACCGAGATGGCTTGTTCCTGCCGGCAACTTGACCGCATGGATATTGATCCCCGGTGAAGTACTGTAGGTTTTGGGGATCAGAACGATGTCGAATCCTTCTTTAGTTTTACCATTATAAAAATCGATCTCGGCCAGTTCCCTTTCCTTTTCGATGTCTTTCTTGCTGTAAATCTCGGGATGTCCAGGGAAGGGTGCAGAACGGATCGCTAGCTCAACCGTGCCGTTGGGAGCGGCGTGGCTGATTGTCTCCTGCCCCGTGGGCATTTTCATGTGAAAATCAACACCAGAAAGTCCAGACAACAGCGTTGGTGTCGCATTGGGTCCGCAACACCTTTCGAAACCTGCTGTCGGTCGTTCTAACCATTACGCTTTCTGACAACTGCCGTGTCGTTAATTTTGCGGAGCGGGAGCTGAGGTAGCGCTATCTGGAGAAGGCGAGGTGACAGCACTTTCTGGTTCGGCGTTCTTCGCCTGAGCTGCTTCGATCTCTTTTGCGTAATGTTTCTTCATCGTTCCCTCAAAATTCAGGTCGAGCTGAATATCTTTAGCGTCCACTCTGCTTTTGAGCGATGTGGCCTGCTTAATGAGACTGACTCTCATCTGATCATAGTTCTCACCTGAGATATGGACGGCGTTCACAAAGTAGTCTTTTACCTTCGCGGCCGAGCCAGGTTCGCTATCTTGCATCAAGCCTGCCAACCACTGCAACCGATTGTAGATCGTTTGGTCAATGTGATGAGTCTCGTCGAGAATCGGAGTGACAGAGATCGAGTTCTTTTCCCAGTTCATTCCGTCGTCGTTATCCTTGTAAATGATCCGCTTTAACGATTGAATAGGACTAACAGCGTCAGCCTTGTCCTTGTCGCTCACTTTGTCATCCCACTTCACTTTACCTTCATTGGTCACATAGTGTTGCAACTCGTCGATGCTGATGTTGCCCAGGCGATCAACCTGTCGAAAGATTGAATCCAAGATCACGCCGCGGGTCATGTCCTGCGCAAGAGCCAGGTCCTGAAGCGACTTCGCATCGTTCAAGTTTAAAATGTTTGCCACTGGTGACTTTGAGGACAGCACTTTGTAGAAGCTGTGTCCTCTAATCGCATCGCGTGTCCAATAGTCCTCGGGACTACTTTCTTCTCCTCGCGGGTTCTGGGCCAGAGACCCATAGACAAGCTTGCCCCCAGAGAGAACTATGCTTGGTTTGGCCGCATTCACCTTGTCTCGCAGATTCGCCCAAGCCGCGGTGCATTCTGGATGGCCGGTCGTCCGGGCCTGGTTGCCGACCTTCTCGAACTCCTGGACATCCATCGTTCGATAAGTCGCGGGCGGCACATCGACAAGATGGCCGAGAAGTCGAGACACATAAAAGCAGGCGAGCCCCGACTGGGCCATGGTACCCACCTTGAACTTCGCTATTTTTTCGCCAGACCTCTTGTTACTATACTTTTTGGTTGTGCCCGGGCGGTACGGGCCTTCCGTTTTTTCGAACGTTTCCTTGCCTAACGTCGGCGGGAGCCGGTAGATTTCCACTCCCGCTGAAGTGTTATGGAGTTTCGGGACAACACCCACACTCTCGGGCCCGCTTGAGGCGTAGAAGTCGAGACTGCCCAGCTGATCGATCTTATTCTTGTCATGCTTGGTGAACCAGTCATTCGAGCCCGAGAGAGCCTCTTTCTCTTTGAGCTTCACATCAGAGGGAGTGAACGGAAACGGGATGAGTCGTTGCGCAGTTTCGGTGGCGCCCGTAGGTGTCGGGTGTTCCACCAGTGGCGGCTCCCCAAGTGGCAGCGACTCACCGGATACAGAATTCATGTTTCGGTCCTCCTCAATTGCGCATTAGTACGCCCTAATGAGACAGTGTTCACGAAAAATCCCCTAAAGAAAAGTAAAAATATCAACAAATTACGGCGAGTAAATGCTGCGCAGCATAGACGTTTATTTCGCTCATTCATAGACAGCCAGCGAGTCAACAAACAGTATTGTTTTGTCAGCGATGCGTGGCGGAAGTATTTAAGATTTGTGCGAGAATCGATTTACTCTGAGAAACGATGGCTGCAGATTTCAACGAATTGCTGTGGTTGCGAAATGAAACGCACGGTCAAGTAAGAGCATCGTTATGCCGAAGGAATGGTACGTCAGTTTTCACGGCGGCGAAGAAAAAGCGTCGCTAAACAATATTCACGTCTATTCAACTGATGGGAAGGAGTTGCGGAAGGCTTTAAACAAAAAGAGTCTTCCTGCGGGTACCAAACTTCGTGAGCTTCGCGCATTTGTGTTCGGACCGGATCAGAATCTGTATGTGGTCAACGCGTACTTCGAATACAGCGAAGTCCTGAAGTTCAAGGGCGCGCTCAATGAAAATGGACAGCACGATTTTGCCGGGGTCTTCGTAAAGCGCCACGCGGAGATGAATCCCGGGATCGACCACCCCTTTAATGTAGCGTTTGATTCCGAAGGTGATCTTTACGTTTCGAGTCAGAACACTAATCTCATTGCGCGATATCACGGTCCCGCCAGCAAAAAAGGTGAACCAGGGACGCCGATGCCTCTTCCTGAGGGTATCGATCTCGAAAACGTGGATCTGCCGCCTGGAACGTTCATTCCGTCGGCGAAGCTTGCATCGAATGGTCTCCTGGAAGTCAGAGCAGTGATTTTTGCACCAAATAATGATTTGTACGTCGCGGATCGGGCTGCCGATTGCGTACGAATTTATGAGGCTCGCACGGGTCGGCATTTGCGGAACCTTATTTCGCGAAGCAATCAGCTCGATAGACCGATCCATTTGTTGCTCAGTCCAGACGGTCGTTATCTTCTCATTGGGAGTGGCGGAAACGATTCAATTCTGCGCCATGATCTTCGGCAGGGCTCCACGAGCGTGTTTGTCGAATCAAAGTCCGGAGGTCTTAATGGCCCCGCGGGAATGGCATTCGGCGACGACGACTTCCTCTACGTTGCCAGTCGCAATTCAAAGGAAATACTTCGTTACGGTTCGATCGGCGGTCGACCACACCACAAGCCTTTCATCAAGGACTTGACAGATAACCCGGAGTTTTTAATGCTGGTGCGACATTGAGCCTTTGTAGTAACGCGCGGATTAAGCCAACGCCAACTACAGTGAAGCAACCAAATCTGGTAACTAACTAGCCTTCTTGGATGAATGGCTCACGCTTGCCTGGTTTTCGGAAAATCATCCAGATTCCGGTAAGAACGAAGGCGGCGCCTAACAAGGACGAGAGCGGAAACGTTTCGCCGCCTAACGACCAGCCGAGCATGACTGCGCCGGGTGGCGTAATAAGAGAGATGCTTTGGAGCTGCGCCACGGTCAGTCGCGGCAGCAGCCAGTAAAGAAGCAGAAACGTGAGTGCCGATCCGATAACGGCGAGATACAGCAGGCAAAACACCGACATGGCGGTCCAGTGAAAGCGCGTTGGGTTTCCATCGATCGCAAACCCAAGAACCAACAGCGGCGCGACTCCGAAAATCATCTGCCACGCGGCCAGCATGGCGGGCGCGAGCTGGATCGATCGCGCCTTGACCAAGACGTTGGCATAGGCAGCGCTGGCCGCTCCAAAAACAACTCCCAGGCCACCCCAGAAAGCAAGCGGCCCGTTGAAACCGAGGAGTCGCCCGCAGATCAGGGCCACGCCGCCGAGCGCGATGATTGCCCCGGCAAGCTTTTGCAAACGTAGCGGTTCATCCGGCAGCATCCAATGTGCAAAGATCATGCCGAAGATGGGAATGGTCGACTGCAGAACAGCAGCAAGACCCGATGAGACGTGCAGCTCCCCCCAGAACAGCAACGTGTAGTTCACAGCGAACATGAGGACTCCAGTAATTGCCAGGACTGCGTAATCGTCGCGGCGCAGCGGGAGCAATCGGGTGCGGCCGATCGACACAGCTAGCAGCACGATGATCGCGATTAGAAAACGAATCGCCACGAACGAAATCGGCGGCAAATCTCGCAAGCCGATCTTGATCGCGAGCCAGGTCGAGCTCCAAACCGCGCAAAGCGTCAACCATGCCACGGGTACGCCCCATCCAACTCGGGGACGCCAATTGCGTCGAGATATTGCCGTAACTGGTTTCATCAATTGCGGGAGTCCTCACACGGTAGCGACAACCGAGCCGACTGCTACGTGCAAACCGCTGAATCGCGTAAGAATGCGGCGCATCCGACATAGGTATTTTGCTTGCCCTGCCGGCAGCGGTCTGTTAAAGCCCGCGCCTTCAACCTTAACTCATATGACATTACTTCTTCAACTCACGCAAAACCTCCTTATCCACAACGCCTCCCTACTCGCACAAGTCGATTACTCTTACACGACGCAAGGCAAGCCTCCCGGCCCACTCTTTTGGATCTGCTGGCTCGTGTTCGTCGTTTTGATGGTCGCCGCTTTATGGAAGGTTTTCTCAAAAGCCGGACATCCAGGCTGGGCAGCTATCATCCCGATTGTGAACACCTATTTTCTGATCAAGGTCGCCGGCCGGCCCGGTTGGTGGCTCATCCTGATGTTCATCCCGCTGGTGAATTTCATCATCTGGATAATTCTTTGCATCGATGTGGCAAAGAACTTTGGAAAAGGAACGGGCTTCGGGATCGGTTTGCTTTTGCTGCCGTTTATTTTCTTCCTGATCCTCGGCTTTGGCAGTGCGCAATATCAAGGCGCGTCCGCTGCTGCAGCAAGACAAGGAACGGCGGGTCCCTGACCGTGGCGCTGGGTCGTTGCTACGCGACCCACTTCGCCTTCCGCTTCTCGTTAAAGGCGGCGATGCCTTCACGGGCTTCGTCCGATTCGCGCGCTTGCAGGTGATATTTCAACGCAAGATCGACGTCTTCCTTCACTGAACGCCACCAGAGTTCGTCAACCAGTCGTTTGGTTTGTGCCAGCGCACCGGGCGCACCTTGCAAAACCGATTCGGCAAATTTTTGCGCTTCGCTCATCACATCGTCTCGTGCAACCACGCGATTGACGAGACCGATTTCCTTTGCGCGTTCGGCGTCGATTAACTCTGAGCCAAACAACAGCTCGCGCATGTTTCGTTCGCCTACCTGCCGGCGCAGAAAGGTCATAACCAATCCCGCGACCAACCCGCGACGCACCTCGGGATACCCGATTTTGGTTCGCTGCGCAGCGACGACGTAATCGCATGCCGACATGATTCCTGCTCCGCCCGCGACCGCCGCTCCATGCACTGCCGCGATGGTAATCAAATGCGTTTGGCCGATAGCGATCAATGTATTCGCAACCATCTCTGCGGTTGCGTGCGCTTTCGTCTGGTCAGCTGCTTCCCTCAAATCGAGACCGGTGCAAAAGGCCGCGCCTGCTCCACGCAAAATGATTACACGCTCGTCTGGCTGCTCCGAAGTAACTTTGATCGCGGCGCACAATTGAGTGAGTAACTCGACAGTAAGCGCGTTACGCCGCTCAGGCCGGTTGAGAGTTACTACCGTTATTTGCGGCGTTTGCTTTTCGATCAGAACGACAGGCATGAGAGGAATGACGAATTAAACTTGGATGACGCCCGTGTGGAAACGTCCTTTTGGCATGGGCCGCGACACATAGTCCAACAAGCGAATCAGGACGTCGCGCGTTTCGTGCGGTTGAATGATGGCATCCACCCAGCCGCGCGCGGCGCCGTAGCGAATGTCGGTTTGCTCTTCGTAACTCTGTTTCACCTTGTCGCGAAGTTCCTCCAGTTCTTCGTGTGTCGCTTGTTTGTCGCCTCGTTCGCGCGCCCGGGCAAGAATGGCAAACACAGTGTCGGATGCCTGAGCGGCGCCCATCACCGCGTAGCGCGCAGTCGGCCAGGCAACGATAAACCGCGGATCGTATGCCTTGCCGCACATGGCGTAGTTCCCGGCGCCGAAGGATCCGCCGACAACGACCGTGATCTTTGGCACGATGGAATTGCTGACTGCATTTACCAGCTTCGCGCCACTGCGAATGATCCCGCTCTCTTCCGCGTCGCGCCCCACCATGAAACCCGTGACATCCTGGAAAAAGATGATCGGCAAGCCTGTTTGATTGCAGTCCATGATAAAGCGCGCTGCCTTGTCAGCGCTATCGGAGTAAATGACGCCCCCCATTTGGATTCCCTCCTTCTTGGTCCTGACCTGCAAACGTTGGTTCACAACAATCCCTACGGCTCGCCCATTGACGCGCGCGTACGCAGTCACGATCGTCTTGCCATAGTTGGCCTTGTATTCGTCCATTGACTTTTCATCGATGATCGTGGCAACCAGGTCGCGCGCATCGTAATTTTTCTGGCCATCGAAGCTGATCAGATCATAAACCGCGTCCGGATCCTTAGCCGGTTTCGATGCTTCCTTCGTCCTCGTCGATGTTTTGGACTCTTTTGCTTCAGGCAGCAACGCGACTAGCGAGCGAAGACGCTTGAGACAGGAGGGATCATCCTTTTCAAAAAAGTCGACCGTCCCGCTTATCTCCGCGTGCATTTGTGCGCCGCCCAGTTCTTCCGCATCGACAATCTGACCAATAGCAGCGGTGACTAAAGAAGGACCGGCGAGATAAAGGCCGCTGCCTTTTGTCATCAGGATTTTGTCGCATAGCACCGGCAGATAAGCACCGCCCGCGACGCAATTGCCCATGATCGCGGCAAACTGCGGAATGCCGGCCGCGGAAATCACTGAGTTGTTGCGAAAGATGCGGCCAAAATCGTCTTCATCCGGAAAAATTTCGTCCTGCATGGGAAGAAACACGCCTGCGGAATCGACCAGGTAAACGATGGGCAGCGCGCATTCAAAAGCGATCCGCTGAGCGCGAATGACCTTCTTGG
>WNFU01007271.1_pt1 | contig 13676 bp, 14 predicted proteins | sample 5400121 | NCBI WGS metagenome assembly WNFU01 (sample SAMN13153360, study PRJNA577476) | soil metagenome | isolation source: 100 cm soil or saprolite under grassland replicate 1 | place: USA:California | collected 2016-06-15
TTCGCGAGATCGGGCGTCGTCCAGGACCGCTCCGGGTGCAGCAGCAGGAGCCCGAGGATGCGCAACTGGAGCTGCGACCGGAAGATCGGCAAGGCGACGGTTCCCGTAGCCACGGAGACATGATATCTCATTTTGAAAGATGTCTTTCAAAAAATGAAATCTCTCGGGAAGTCGCTTTGCGCAGCGGCGGGGGTGAGATTCGAACTCACGGGCCCCGCAAAGGGCCAACGGTTTTCAAGACCGCCCCGTTCGACCGCTCCGGCACCCCGCCGTGGGGCGATCGTAGCTACGCGTCGGGGCGGACTCGCTCCGGCGCGCCGTATTCGCGGAGGACGTCCGGCACCTCGCCGCCGAAGTTCTCGAGGATCGCCAGGGCCCAGCGGTCGGTGACGGCGGTTCCGTTCAGCGTGTGGACGTGCTCGATCGAGCCCTCGCGGCGGAGGCGGATCCCGAGCCGCCGAGCCTGGAAGTCCGTCGTGTTCGACGCCGACGTGAGCTCCCGGTACCGCTCCTGGCTCGGGAACCAGGCCTCGATGTCGTAGCGCTTCGCGGCGGCTGAGCTGAGGTCGCGCGCTGAGATGTTCACGACGCGGTAGGGGAGACCAAGCTCCTTCGCGTTCCGCTCCTCGAGCTCGAGGAGCCGCTCGAACTCGTCCCACGAGGCCTCCGGGAGCGTGTAGGCGAACATCTCGACTTTGTTGAACTGGTGCACGCGGAACATCCCGCGCGTGTCCCGCCCGGCCGCGCCCGCCTCGCGCCGGAAGTTCGTGGAGAACGCGGTGTAGCGGAGCGGCAGCTGCTCCGCGTCGAGGATCTCGCCCATGTGCAGCCCCGCGAGCGCGACCTCCGAGGTGCCCGTCAGGTAGAGGCCGTCCTCGGCGATCTCGTAGTACTCGTTCCGCTCAGCGGGAAAGAACCCGGTGCCGTACATCGCCTCCTCGCGAACGAGCACCGGTGGCAACACCGCCGTGAATCCCGCCGCCACGGCTCGCGTGAGGGCCCACCGGTAGAGCGAGAGCGAGAGCAGCGCCGTATCGCCGACGAGGTATCCGAAGCGCGAGCCGGACACCTTCGCCGCGCGCTCCATCTCGAAGCGTCCGAGCTCGAGGTGCTCTTTGGCCTCCGCGGACGTTGCCGCCTCGCCGACGACGCGCACGATCTCTCCTTCGGAGTCGTCGGTCTCCTCGTCGGGAACGGACTCGTGGGGCGGGTTCGGCACGGCGGCGAGCGCCTCGTCGCGCTGCTGCTCGGCCGCGGCCAGCTCGTCCTCGAGCCGCCGCAGATCCTCCTTCACCTGTTTGAGCTCCTCGACCTGCTCGGGACTGGGCTTGCCCTGGATCTTCTGCCGGGAGCGGAGCTCGTCGACCTGGGGCACGAGCTCACGCCAGCGGGCATCCGCCTCCAGCAGCCTGTCGAAGGGCTCCGCCGCGCCCTTGCGCGCCACGGCCGCCCTGAAGCCAGCCGGGTCGGCGCGCGCGGCCTTGAGGTCGATCACTTCTGGGTCAGGAAGGCGACGAGGTCGGCCAGGTCCTTCGAGCTCAGCTGGCTGCCGTAGGTCGTCGGCATGACTCCCTTCGGGTAGCCCGGCGCGATCTCCGCATTCGGATCGGTGATCGAGGTCCGCACGAGCTCGGCGTCCTTGCCTTGCAACACCTTGTCCAGATCCGGGCCAACGGTCCCTGTCGCGCCTGCCGCCTTGAACGTGTGGCAGCTTGCGCAGCCGTTGTCGGCGAAGACCTTCTTGCCTGCCGTCGCATTGCCCTTGGCCGCCTTCGGCAGCGTGCCTACGACTTCTCCGGTGGGAGAGACGGTCTTCTCTCCGCCACAGGCCGCGAGCACGAAAACGCAGAGAACGAGGAGGACGGCGCGAGCCACGAAGGCGAGTCTAATCAACGCGCCGAACGTCCTTCCAGCAACGGAGCGCGAAGCAGGAGAGGGCGCCGAAGCCGATCACGTCGCGCGGCGAGTCGTTGACGAGCAACGAGACTGCGATCGCGACCAAGACGGCGTCGACCGTTGCGAAGCGAGGCCGCCGGAAGGCGACCCAGACGAGCGCCGGCAGCCCGGCGGCGATGATCAGCGCGGAATCGATCGAGGAGACGAGTCCGCCGGCCGAGAGGCGCAGTCGGTGGCCCATGTCGCCGAGCACCTCCAGCGGCCCGCCTTCGAGCGAGCGCGTGACGTGGCTCGAGCCGCCGAGCGCGGCGTCGATTCCGACCAGGGCGACCCCGATCGCGAGGGCCACGGCCCCCGCGAGCGCGAGGTTGCGCGCGGTCAGCGGGATGTCGCGCAGCCGGAGCCAGAGGAAGAGGTAGCCGGCGGTGAAGACCAGAACCCCGCCGCCGTCGGCGCCCGCGAAGCTCGCTCCGACGGTGACGACCGCGAGCAGCGCGACAGGCGCGAAGAGGCGCCGGCCGGCCAGCGCCGCTCCGAGCAGGCCGGGGACGAGGAGCAGCGTCTCGACCTGGTTCTGGAACCCGTAGAACCGGCCGCCGTTCTCGGGCCGCGCCCCGAGCGCGGCGAACGAGCTCGTCTCGGTCGAGAGCGCGAAGACGAGGAGGTAGAGCGGGAAGATCGCCAGGAGCGCCACCGCAAGCGCCGGGCGCCGGCCCGTCAAGGCCGCAAGTGCGGGCGCGCCGAGGGCCGTCAGCGCGGCCAGAATGGAGACGACTCGCCAGGGTGTCGTCACCTCGAGCACGCTCAGGGCGAGCGCGGTCGCGAGCGCGACCGGAGCCGTGAGCAGGGCGGCGCGGGCGAGGAGGGCCGAGCGCAGGAGAAGCGCAAGCAGCGCGAACATGGCGATCAGCGCCGCGAGCGCCAGGCCCGCCCACTCCCGTGTCCGGTGCGCCTCGTCGAGCCGCGCGGCGAGCCCGTCCAGCCGCCGTTGGACGTCGGCCACGCGCCGGGCCTCGAGCGGCGGCTTCTCGCCACGATCGAGCGCCTCGACGGTCGGTTTCAGGTCGTAGATCGAGACGAGACCCGGGATCCGCGTCCGGTCGGAGACGAGCATCGTCCGGGCCGGATAGCCCGGCCCCTCGATCGAGACGCGCTCGACGCCCTCGTACAGGTGCTCGGAGGCTCCCGGCAGCGAGACGAAGATCGTGTACTCGCATGGACAACGTGCGGTTGGAAGCTTCGCGAGCGCGGCGAGCGCCTCGGCGCGGCTGAAGGTTGGTCCGCGCCCCGGAACGAGCAGGCCCGCGGCTCCATGGCCGGCGGCGTCGGCGCGGCTGGGCGAGATTTGCACGCGCACGTGATTCGCGTGGGCCGGAGGCGCCGTCACCAGCGCCGCGGCCCCGAGGCCCACCGCTAGAATCGATCTCGTCCCTCTCGCTTTCAAGGAGCGCGATTCTCGATGAAACGCAGTGCTTACGGGCGCGACTTCGGCCTCTCGAGCCGAATGTTCCTGACCATGTTCTTCCTCGGCATCGTCTACATCGTCTTCTTCATCGTCCTCGTTCAGTTCGTCGGCTCGTTCCTGTTCATCGGCGTGATCATGGGGGTGATCGCGTTCGTCCAGTACTTCACCTCGGACAAGATCGCCCTGCTCGCGTCCGGCGCGAAGATCGTGCAGCCGGACGAGGCCCCCGAGCTGCACGCGATGGTCGAGCGTCTCGCGGCGATGGCCGACCTTCCGAAGCCGCGCGTCGCCGTCATTCCCACCGAGGTGCCGAACGCGTTCGCGACCGGCCGTAACCAGAAGCACTCCGTGGTCGCGGTCACGCAAGGGCTCTGGAATCGCCTCGAGCCCCAGGAGGTCGAGGGCGTGCTCGCACACGAGCTGACCCACGTCGCGAACCGAGACGTGGCAGTGATGACGATCGCCAGCTTCTTCTCGATGCTCGCCGCCATGCTCGCGCGCTTCGGTCTCTGGGGCGGCATGTTCAGCGGCGGCGACCGCGACCGGAACTCGGGCGCTCCCGTCTGGCTGATCATGTTCGCGGTCTCGCTTCTGACGTACGTGATCAGCTACGTGCTGATCATGATGATCTCGCGCTACCGCGAGTATGCGGCCGACCGCGGCTCGGCGCTGATCACCGGCGCGCCCGAGCACCTGATGAGCGCGCTGCAGAAGATCGCCAGCCGGATCACCCAGATTCCCCAGCAGGACCTGCGCGAGGTCGCGGGCATGAACGCCTTCTTCATCATCCCGACGAGCGTCAAGAAGGCGGGAGCAGAGCTCTTCATGACTCATCCCCCGCTCGAGAAGCGCCTCGCCCGGCTCGCGGACATCGCCCGCGAGATGGGCCGCCCGGTCGACTGAGTGGCCCTCACAGACGTCCTCTTCGGGCGCAAGCGACTCAAGAAGGCCGACGAGGAGCGGCTCTTCGCGATCACGACGGCTCGGATCACGCTCGAGACCGAGCTCGGGCTGAAGCCGACCGGCGACGCAGCCGTCGTCTTCAAGCCGCTCTCTGCGGCCGAGTTCGTCCGCGCCGAGAACGAGCTGCAGGAGCTGCTGGACGTTGCGGCCCGGGACGCGCACTCGAAGATAGAGCGGCGCGGTGACGAGTTCGGCTTCGAGTGGCTGATCGTCCGCGACAACGACTTCGAGGAGCTCGTGGCTACCGTGCACCTGGTCTCCTCCGAGCTCGTCGCGCGCGGATTCGGCGAGCGGCTGCTGGCCGCCGTCTTCCGCTTCGGCGGTGCCAAGCATCCGGTGTACTGGATCTACGGCTTCAAGCGCGGCGCGTTCTGGCCGTTCATTCCGATCGGGGAGGACAAGGAGCGCGACAACGCCGAGGAGCTGGAGCTGAAGGCGAAGCTGGAGAAAGAGCTCCCGGTCGAGCAAGACCTCACGCGCTGGCTAGCCTTATTCGACGCGCCCATTTGAGCCCTGTCCGGTGCCTGGCACCGGACAGGGCTCTCCGTCGAGGCCCGGAGCGGGCTCCCGTTGACACTTCCGACGCCGCGGATATCGGCTGTTCGAGCCGTGGCCGGTGCCTGGCACCGGACACGTCCGTTCAGGACGCGGGTGGCTCTCCGTCCCAGTAGTCGAGCTGCTCGATGCGGCCGATGACGCCGACGCCGAGGAACGCGATCTTGTTCGAGCGCGGGTAGTAGCAGATCTCATTCGGCTCGTTCGTGCCGTACGTGAGGAGGGTCAGTGGGCCTCGAAAGGCGTGCGCAATGCCCGTTCCGGGAGGACGTCCGACGATCGAGCCCCGCCGAAGGGAATGCTCCTCGTCGCCGAGGAGGCAGATTCCTTCGCCGTCGAGGACGACGCAGAGCTCTTCCTCCGAGCCATGGCAATGCGGCGGGCAGTTGAGCTTCCCCTCCGGGATGATCTCGTGGCGCATGCCCGTCCGCAGCGAGCCGGCCTGACGGCCCAGCGCTCGCTCCACGGCGCCACAGTCGTGGTCTTCCCACTCCTCGGCCTCGGCTTCGTCGACGTTGACGATGTTCTTCGGCCTGGGCGCGGGCTCGCCGAAGACGAGCGGCTCGCCCCGGGCCTCGACGTCCCAGGGGTCGTCGGTGCGGCCCTCGACCCAGGGCCATCCGAGCCGGATCGCCCTCGAGCGCGGGAGCCAGCCGAGCTCCGTCGGGTGCCGCGTGCCGTAGATCAGAACCTCGAGGCCCTCGGGCCCGCCGCGCAGCGTGTGCTCCTCGCTGTCGGCGAGATGGACGACGCAGTCGCCCGGCCGCAGCTCGTAGACCTGCTCGTCCTGCCACGACCACCCCGACCCGCCGAGGACGAACACGATCTCCTCGCTGGCGCCGTGCGAGTGGGGCGGGGTCGACAGCTTCCCGGGATCGATCCGAACCCGGTTGACGCCGATGCCGACACAGCCGGCCGCGTCGCCGAGCCGCTGCCAGCTCGCGGCCATCTCGCCCTTCTCGCTCCGGCGGGGCTCGACGTCGTCCCAGTGGACGATGTGCGCCTCGTGGGCTACTGCTGGAGCTCCTTCTGCTCGGAGCCGGAGCCGAGCTCCGCCTTCATCTTCGCCAGCTCGTCGTCGACCTTCGACTTCGAGGTCAGCTGCGCGAGCTCGCGATCGAGCTGCGTCTCACCGCCCGACGTGAAGTCCTCGAGCGTGCCGGAGGCGATCAGCTCGTCCATCGCGGACGCGCGCGCCTGCATCTCCTCGGTCTTGTCGCGTGCACGCGAAATCGCGGCGCCGGTGTCGGCCATCTGGTCGCCGATGCCGGTCGACGCCTCGCCGATGCGCACCGAGGCCTCGGCCGCCGAGTACTGCGCCTTGATGACCTCCTTCTGGCTCCGGAAGGACTCGATCTTCGCCGAGAGCGCCTTCTCGTTCACCTGAAGCTTCTCCTGCTGCTGCTCGAGCTCCCCGACCTGCCGGTCGAGATCCTGGAGCTGGGTCTGGGCAGCCGTCTTGCGCTCGAGCGCCATGCGGGCGAGATCCTCGCGGCCCTGGCTCAACGCCTCGCGAGCCTGGGACTCGAGCTTCGGAACGCTCTGCTCGAGCTTGTCCGACTGCAGCTGGAGGCGCTTCTTCGCGGTCACGACGTCGGCGACGCCGCGCTTCACGTTCTGCAGCAGCTGCAGCTGCTGCTCGTAGCTGTAGTCGAGCGTCTCGCTCGGGTTCTCAGCCCGGTTCAGGAGCTTGTTCCACTTTGCCTTGATGATCGCCATCGTTCGGTCCATCAGCCCTGCCAACGTGTCCTCCTCGTCGTGTTGGGAAGTAGCCTACCGAGGTGCGTTTGGTTTCCACTCGGAATGTGTCGACCGGTCAGTTCAGACGGACGCACGAGCAAAGCCCGCGCGTCCTGATGTCGGCACCGCAAGCGGTGCCTTAGGGTGCTAGTGGAGCGAAGCATGGATCCGGGCTGGCTCTCGAACGCCTACCTCGTCGCTGACGAGGAGGGAGGCGCCGCGGTCTACGTCGACTCGGGCGCACCGATCGAGCCGCTACTCGAAGCCGCCGAGCGATGGGACGTCGAGCCGGGCCACGTGCTGCGCACGCATGGCGACCACGACCACGTCGCGCACGAGGACGAGCTCGGCGTCGAGGTCGTCACCGGCCCGCTCGAGGTCGGCGGCCTGCGCTTCGAGGCCCTGCCGACTCCCGGGCACTCTGACGACCACCTGGCCTTCGTCCTCAACGGCGAGCTCTGCTTCTCGGGCGACATCCTCTTTCGCGACGCCGTCGGTGGCGGCAGCGACGTACCCGCGATCCGGCGCTCCGTCATGGACGTGCTGATGAAGCTCCCGCCTGAAACTCGCGTCCTCCCGGGCCACACCGACGAGACCACGATCGGTCGCGAGTGGGACGAGAACCCCTTCGTTCGTTACTGGCGCGCGCTCGACTCTGAGCGCGGCGAGCCGTGCCGGGTCGGCGGGCAGGAGGCGACTCTCGTCGTCTGGTCGCCCGACTACGACGGCAAGGGCAAGCTTCTCGTTCGCTTCGCAGACGGACGAGAGGCGATCGTCGGCGGCTCACGCGTCGAACGCGTCTGAGCCAGAGGCCTACCCGCTGTAGATCTTCGCGCCCTCGACCCGCTCGAGGCGTTCCTCGACGTCGCTGCGAGGGCCGGGCACGAGGACGTGGAAGTCGACGGGAAGCTCGAGGCTCCCGGCGACCTCTTGCGCAAGCGTCGGCTTGTCGTCGTCCTCGTCCTTCCAGGCCTGGCGCCAGCGGTGCTTGGGGACGACCCCGATCACGTAGAGCGGGTACTCGTTCCGAAGGTGCTCCACGCGCTTCTGCACGAGATAGGCGTCGGCGACCTCGCTGAACGTCGACAGCGTCCGCCGGATCTGTCGCACCAGGTCCTCCGAGAGGTCGTGCGGCTCGAACTCGTCGTCGGCGACGACATCCCTCCGCTCCTCGGTGGCCTGCTCCAGGAGCTGCATGTGCTGCTCCGCCCGCGCCCGGTACCGATCTGCCTTCTCCGTCCGGTCGTGATCGGACAGATACCCAAAGGCGATCTGACACGCAGGCAGCACGGCCTCGGGGTCGGCCTCCATCGCCCGCTCGAGGTGCTCGAGGCCATGCTCGTCGCTGCGTTCGAGCAGGATTCGGCCGATCGCGAAATGCGACTGGGTGTCGTCCGGAGCGCGGCTGAGCACGGCCTCGTAGATCGGAAGCGCCTGCTCTGCGTCCTCGAGCTGCTCCGTGAGGATCGCCTGTTCGCGCAGGTCGTCCGGCGAGAGGTCTCCCTGCTCCCGGAGGTCGCCGAGCCGAAGCCGGCCCTTCTCCGCCTCCTCCCACTCCTCCTGCCAGGTCGATCGGACTGCTTCGCGCCACTGGCGCTCGACCTGTTCGAGAAGCGCGGGCCGCGCCTCACCGAGAAAGCGGTCGCCCGCGGTTCCCACCGCTCCGTCTCCCGAGCCCAGAAGCTCGTCCGGATCGACGCCCAGCGCGGCCATGCGATCGGCGAGCGAAGGATGCGTGTCCGTCGTGTCCGCAGGCAGCGCGAGGTCGTTCCGCAGCCATTGCTCCCGCTCGGTCCGCGAACGGACCGTGGGGAGGAACTGCGTCATCGGCGCGAAAGCCGCCTCGGGCGGTTCCTGCTCGGTCCGAGCGCGCTTGAACAGGTTCGGCCAGTACTCGGTAGCCAGCGCGCGGTCGGCGAAGCGGATGTGAGCCAGCGCGGCCGCGGCATTGCGCGCACCGGCCACCTCGGCCGCCGCTCGATCGGCCTCGAGCTCGTGCGCCCGCATGAGCACGAAAGAGTGCGCGTCGAAGTACGGCACGTACCACTCGAAGAAGCGGCGGAAGAGCCCGGAGGCCATGCTGCGACGCTGCTCCAGCCCCGCCAGGAGCTGGAACCAGGTCAGCCGGATCCGGTAGATCCACGCCGAGAAGCGGCCGTGTCGCTTCGAGAGGTGTCCGAACTCGTGTGCAATGACGGCGCGTAACTCGTCCGGCGAGAGCGCTTCCAGCAGCGGAAGGCCGATGAGGAGGTAGTTCTTCTGCCAGCCGATCGGCCCGAGTCGCGGAATCTGGACGATGCCCGCGTTCAGCTGCCCGTCGACGAGCACGCGGTGCACCTTCGGCCCGTTCACGGCGGCGCGGACCTCGGCGAGCATCTGGAACAGGTCGGGAGCGTCACGTCGCGTTACCGGCACTCCCTCGGGCGGCTCGATCTTGACCCAGAGCGAGCGCAGGATCACGAGCATCACGGCCCCGATCGGAATCAAAAACTTGAGCAGGATGCCGGCCGAGCTCAGGGCGACGTAGACGACGAGCGCCCCGAGCGCGATCAGGCCGAGCAGGGCGACCGCGATGTACGCGTAGCCGACGCCGGCCAGGAGGGCGAGTCGGGTCGAGTAACGCCTGGGGTTCTCGCGCGCGAGCGGCTCGAGCTTCCGAACGAGAGCATCCCACTGCTCCGGGGTCATCCGCCGTCAGTTCTGCCCGGGAGCGCGCCCCGAGAAACCACTAGGCGTGGAACGATGCCAGCCGCTCGGCCTCTTCGTTCAGCTCGGCCCGGGCTTCCCTCGCGAGCCGGCCGAAGGGCTCCAGCCGCACCCGCCCCTTCTCGTACCGCCACGTGCCCGCGACCTGACCGTCGACGAGGAACGTGTTCACGGAGTGGGGGGTCCTGACGTTGAAGACCCGCGACCGATGCTCCTCGGGCAGGATCCCGGTTCGCCGCGCGTGGACGAGGAGCGTCGCGTCCCAGACCGGCAGGAAGCGGGCCGGCGCCGGAGTGTCCGGATCGGGGAGCGGCGCTCGCGGGAGGTCGAGCAGCTCCTTGCCCTCCTCGTCCTGGAAGCGGCGTAGCTCGAGGCTCTCGAGCCCCGGGCGGATCGTCGTCACCTTGAGCCCTGCCCAGTCCGCGATGTCCTGGGGAGACGCCGGACCGAAGCCCTGCAGGTAGCGGCGCACGAGGACTTCGACTCCCTCTCCCTCGGCCACCTTCTCGGAGCCGATCCAATCTTCGGCGAGGGCGTAGACGTCGGCGCGGCGGCGGTCCCACGTGCCCGAGGGAGGGACGCGGACGAGGTGCAGGAAGACGCCGACACCGTTCCGGGTCACGGCGTCCGCGCTGAGGAGCTGGTCGATCTCGGCCTGTCGTACCGGCCCCTTGGCGAGACGAGGTCTCAGCTTTCGTGCCGCCGCCTCCAGACGGCGACGGTCCGCTTTGTGAGCCTTGATCCAGTGTGCTCGCAGTTCGCGCCGGATGCCGATGGCGAAGGGCCAGTAGTCGCGCTTGGAAACCAGGTGGATGGTGGTGCGCATCAGAGTCGCCTGGACGACCGACCGCCGCTCGAGGGCGCGCGTGAGCTGGGGGCGCTCGAAGTCCTCGAGCCGCGACCAGAGCCCGACGTACATCGAGGGCGCATACTGCGCCTGGATCCCGGCAATGCGCTCGAGCGCGCGCGGGATGGGCGTACGGGCCCGTTCGAGCAGCAGCTGCCTGGCGAGAAGGGCGCGGTTCAGCTCGCGCTGCGTGAGCGTCCGCTCGGCCACGCCGTGAACCTAACGCCTGTGCGCCGCCTTCGCCTCGATCTCCCTGATCGCGCGGTCCGCCCAACGGACGAAGGCCCGTCCGCGCTCGAGGCCCCACCCGATCACGAGGCCGTCGTAGGGGTGAGCGTCCGTGTCCGGCCGCATCTCTTCCAGCTCGGCCACCTCGGCGGCGGCCTCTTCGCGCGCCCTGCGGATGTGAGCGAGGACCGCCTCCCGCGTCATGAACTCGCCGAGGAAGAGCTTGAGCAAAAACGGGTTCTTGACCGCCGCGGGCTCCGTCTCGGGGTCGTTGAGCCACTCGTCGAGGGCCGCCTCACCATGCTTCGTGATGCGATAGATCTGCTTGTCGGGCCTTCCGCTCTGCCGAACTCCGCGCCGGACCGCGAGCCCGTCCTCGACAAGGCGCGGTAGGACGGCGTAGATCTGGCTCTGCGCCGGCGACCAGAAGTAGCCGACGCTCCCCCGCACCATCTTGCTCAGGTCGTAGCCGGAACGCTCGCCCAGCCGGAGTAGTCCGAGGATCGCCGCCTCGGTGCTCGAGATACCCCTGGCTCTCATATCCCTATTCAGAGTATTCTATTTCGGAGTATGCACTTCCTGTCGGCCCTCGGAGTTGTGATCACCCTCGCCTCGGCGCCCACGCCCCCCAAGCGTCAAGGGCCCGCGCAGTACGACGAGCCGGACCCCGGTCTACGTCTTCAGCGCGCATGAGCGCGGCGTTCCGGCGGCGCGCATGCGCTTCCAGTGCGCGTTCGACTCCAGCCGTCTGCATCCATGTCGAGCGCGGTACTCACAGCGGCTCGCTCTCGGCCGCCACCTCCTACGCGTCCAGGCGGTCGATCCGCGTGGCCGGCGCAGCCGCGTGACGTCGGTCCGGATCGTGGTCCTCGCTCCGCCGCCGGCTCTCCTCCGTCCGGACGCGACGATCTCGGTCGGCGCGCGGCCGATCGGCCTCGCCTTCGGAGCCGACGCCGTCTGGAGCGTGAACTACGCCGGCGGCTCCGTCTCCCGCATCGATCCGGCCGCGAATCGGGTGACGGCGACGATTCCGCTGGGCGGTGAGCCGTACGGTGCCGCGTACGGTGCGGGAGCCGTCTGGATCGGCGACATCGCCGGCGGCATGGTCTCCCGGCTCGATCCCCTCACAGCGTCGGTCGCCAAGATCACGCTCGGGGGCGAGGAGCTGACGCCTGCCGTCGCCTTCGGCTCCGTCTGGTTTCCGAACTTCCGCGGGGGCGCAGTCAATCGCATCGACCCGGCGACGAACTCGGTCATCGCCACGATCGCTGTCGGAGGCAACCCGGAGGCCGTCGCGGCGGGACCCGGAGCGATCTGGGTCTCGAACGAGGACGCCTCCGTCGAGCGCATCGATCCCGCGACGAACGCCGTCGTAGCTCGCATCTCCGTGCCTCCCGATCCCGACTACCTCGCCGTGGACGATTCGGGCGCGGTCTGGGTTACGAGCCTCCAGGGCAGGGCCGTCTCGCGTATCGACCCAGCCACGAATGCGATCAGCGGGACGGTGCCCGTAGCTGCGGGCACGCAGGGCGTGGCAGTCGCCGCCGGCTCGGTCTGGGTCGGGAACTACAACCAGGGCACGATCGTGCGGATCGATCCGGCGAGGCTGGCGATCAGGGCCCGCTACCGGGTCGGAAACAGGCCGCGCCAGCTCGCGGTCGGCGCCGGGAGCCTCTGGGTCGCGAACGAGGGCTCGAACACGGTCTCGCGGATCGTTCTGCGCTAGCCGGCGTCAGCCGTCGTCGCTCAGGCATTCGTGCAAGCCGTAGCGTCCGACCAGCCGGTCAGCTTTCTTCGAGAGCGCCTGCACTCGCGCGGCCTCGGCGTCGACCCGTGACCAGCTCTCGCTATCTGCTGCTGCGCGCATCTGGTCGAGCGCCGCAGCCGCACGCCCCAGGCTGTCGAGAATCCCCCTCACGGGTCTCACCTCGGTCGGCTCGGGTCGCAACCGCCGGAGCTCGGTCAGCTCACGGTTCGAGACACTGGCAGTCTTCTCGAGCACCCGGGTGAGCTGTTCCAGGGTAGTGGCAAATCGCCGAGGGCATGGATCTCGCGGTCAGCCCTGGCGCAAATCGCGTTCGCGCGCTTGACCCAAGCCTGGCGAGGTAGCGGCCGTGCCTGAGCGTCGCCGGCACATCCGGCCAGCAGTGCGAGGAGGACCGCCGTCAGCGCCGCGTGTGTTGCCGGAATCCTGTCGCCATGCCTATGGACGGCGCTCACGGCCCCGCCAGTACGCCACGGCTGCGACCGTCCTCGAAGCGACTACCTCTCCGGAGTCGTCGCGGGCGACGACCGTGCGAGGCGTCATGAAGTCGTCCACCCGATCCTCCGGCACCGTGTATTCGAAGCTGCGATCCGGCTTGATCGCAATCTGGACGCGCTCGCCGTCGCCGTAGTCGAGCTCGAGCGAGACCGCGCCCGGTGCGCCCACGTGCCCCTCGAGTCCGTAGACCTTGGTCAAGTCGGACTCGTCGGAGCGCGTGCCGACGTAGAGCGGGGCTTCTTCGTCGGGGACCGCCTTGTCGTCCCAGTCGCCCGGCACCGAGCTGGAGGCGACGATCGAACCGTCCTGATCGCGGGCGACGAGCCGGAATCCGGACTCGTGCGCCGCGGCGAGGTGCTCCGCGGGGACCTCGAACGCGAAATAGCGGTCGTCCCCGAGCGGGATCGCGTTGCTCCCGCCGTCCTCGTAGGAGATCTCGAGCTCGGCTCCTGCAGGATCGTTGAGCCGCCCGGCGATCGCGTTGCTCCCGCCGTCCTCGTAGGAGATCTCGAGCTCGGCTCCTGCAGGATCGTTGAGCCGCCCGGCGAGGACGACCGCTGCCTCTGCGCCGGCGTCGTCGTCGAACGGAATGGCGAGGTCGATCGGGCGGGCGCTCTCGTCGGCTGCAGTCGAGCAGGTCGCCCCGCGGCCGCGGTCGCCCGCGGTCACGAGCTCGGAGCAGCGCCCTCCGTCGCGGAGCGAGGCCGCATAGAGAGTGGCGGTCTCGGTCGACGCGACCGCGCGTGCGTGCTCGACGTCCGGATTCAGGCGCAGGTCTTCGGGGAGCCCGCGGTCGACGGCGGCGATCTCCTCGTAGCGCCGCTCCTCGAGCACGCGCAGCTCGAGCGCCGCCCGCTGGCCCGCCGGCAGGGTCTCCAGCGCAGATAGAGCTCGCCGAGCGCGTCCGGATCTTCACGCGCGCGACGAATCAGCTCGGAGTCGGTTTCCGGCACCTCATCCGCATATACACCGGCGCGACGGAAACGTTTCCGTCCCTCGGCGCATAGAGGGAG